>WNFZ01001455.1_pt1 | contig 44416 bp, 32 predicted proteins | sample 5400081 | NCBI WGS metagenome assembly WNFZ01 (sample SAMN13153365, study PRJNA577476) | soil metagenome | isolation source: 80 cm soil or saprolite under grassland replicate 1 | place: USA:California | collected 2016-06-15
ACACGTAGATTTCTGTCAGATGGTCATTTATGCTTGGCATTGGGTCGTCCTTCATTGAAGTTGTAGTTGTGTTGCAACGTAATTCTACTCTTCAATGAAGTTCTGACGACCCATATTCAACCCAAGACTGGGATTAACTCAAATAACGTAGCCCGATAGCGAAAGAGTGACTCTCTCGCCCTGGCTGGGTCTGGTCAAACGGGCTTGTTCACATCTCCCAAGCCCCCACCATAGCCGCTAGGCTTGGTGGCGGGTGTTTGACTCCATTTCCTCAGTCGAGATGAAAAACTTCAACCAGATTTATCGCCACAGGACTATTGTCATCATTGGTCAACATCAAATCTCTCATGTGCGCCCACCAACGCCGGCAGACTTCGGTCTGCGCGATCTTCGCCCATAACTCTTCCGATTCGATCTCGACGTAAGCGAAGAGCCTGTCGGTTTCGCGGTCGAGGAAGATCGAGTAGTTGCGCGCGCCATGTCGCCTCAATACGTCTTGCAACTCCGGCCAGATGGGGTTGTGGCGGCGCTCGTATTCCGCCTGATTGCCAGGTTTCAGAGTCATCAAGAATGCCTTGCGAATCATTTCGTTCTCCAGTGCTTAACGCCGAGAGGATTTGAGCAATTGGTTGTCGATCAAGTATTTTCTGCCTTTTTGTATAAGTCCGAATGTTTCCAACATTGTACCCTCACGGCTTACTCCAATGTAACGGTCTTTCAACAGTTCATGCAGGTTGTAGATAAGAAGGGTCGGGTCTATCTTTAGTTGTTCAATAAGGCCTTCTCTAGTTGCATCTCTAGATGGAACCCGCGAGAGATACACAAGTATTTTCTCGGATTCGATAGACAGCGATTCGGTCTTATCATCTTGCTTAAGTTGTTGCTGCGTTGCGCTGATTGCTTGGTTGGTATTATCCCCCACGAGCAGCGCTCTAGCCTCAGCAAGTTCAAGTTGTTTGCCATCATCTGTGCCCATAGTGATGACTCGATCGCAGTGCAGGCATTCAAAGCCCCAGCCTTCGGTGAGAAATTTCGCGTATCTGCCAAGCCTGTTAGAGCATTTTGGGCAATGCGGGTTTTGATCTTTGTCCCATTGGATTCCGAAGCGGTGAATTAACGTTGGGGTAAGCTCTTTTCGTTTTTTCCGGAGATGAGCGATATATGATCCTGCCAATACCAGGAGCAGAAATTCCATGCTTGCTATCATCAACAGCAACCAAAAGGGCAGTTTGGCAGCTACCCAGCGGTACACAACAGGAATGTACAGAACGATAAGTAAGAGTCCTGCAGGAAGCCATTTGAGTGCAAGTTTTATCGGCTCTGTCAGGATCGTTTTTTTTATTTCTTCTCTTGCATCCATCTTTCAATTTTATCCGACGATAACTTCCCACTGTAAGGGTGGGGCCTGATGTCAGGATACGTTTGAAAAAAGACGTTGGTTTTCGCCGCGTGAGCGGCGGCTGACTTTAGCCCGGCGCTTTAGCGCCGGGTAGGCCGGCCAAAGTGTTTCGCGTCACGTAGTGACGCTTGAAAGGCCCGCTGACGGCCCGAATTTCAACCGTCGCTACGCGACTGGAACTATTCGGTCGCCGCTTCCCGGCGTTGAAACGGCCGGGCTAAAGTCAGCCGCCGCTCACGCGGCGAGGAATGGTGTTTCCCCAAAAAGCAAAAGTGTCCTGACATCGGGGCGGGGCTGATTCTATACGCAGATCATTATCGTTATCTCCCCGAGAGCGCTTGCGCGCAATTGGGGCTTCACCCTCTTGGCCTCCTGCCCGATATGCTTCTGATATGTTTTTCGATATCACTTCTGACTTCATGGGTTCTGAAATCAGCCACAAGCGCGGAGGAACCGGGGCCGATCCACAGACCGACCGAACCGTAACCGGCGCCGCGCCCGGAAGTGTCTACACTCAGAGTGGGGATGTTGCCGCCGCTAACGAAGACGGCGATGACTTCTTTGGAGATCGAGATTCTCACTTTGAACCACTCGCCAGATTGGCTATACGGCAGATCGAATTGCGCTTCCTGATTCGCGTTCCGATCCGGGTCGGTTGAAAGGTATTGGACGATCACGCGCTGACTGGCGCCTTCGTCCGGCGCCTCGTTTCCGACGTGAAAACAGACGGCCTCGAATTCCCTCTCGTTCTGAACGTGAAATGCTATGCCGACGTCCTGTGGAACCGCGGCGATGTTCAGATCGATCTTGCCAACAGAGAAGCGCAAGCCTTCGACCCACGTGAGACCGGCGCCTGGACGCGAATCGAAGCTCACCGCTTGTTGGTTTCTGTATTCGACGCTCGACGCCGCGCGGTTGACCAAAATCCATCCTTCTCCTGCGCCGCGGCTTTCTTCGGAGCCCCGGTCTTCATTGGAGACCAGCCTTCGCAAGTCGAACTTCTTCTGCTTCGTTCGCGTCGTGCTGATCCCAACACTCATGAAAAATATTGCGAACAAGTCCGAGAAAAACTGCTTCACTCTTCCCATCCAGACGGCCTCTCAGTATGTCGCCCTGCCTCCGGTCATATCGAAGGTGAATCCGGTCGTGAAGCTCGCGCCTGGCGAGACGATGAACGCCGCCAGATACGCGATCTCTTCGAGCGTCCCGCAGCGCTTCATCGGGATCTTGTCGGTCATGTATTTCACCTGCTCTTCGGGCAAGGCTTCGACCATCGCCGTGCGAATCACGGCGGGGGCAAGCGCGTTGACGGTGATTCCGGTCTCGGCGTACTCCTTGCCCTGCGCCTTCGCCATCCCGATCACGGCGGCTTTCGAGGCCGAGTAGGCCAGCATCCCCGCGTTGCCCTCCTTGCCGGCGATCGAGGCGATGTGCAGGATGCGCCCGTAATTCCGTCTGAGCATGTGCGGCAAGACCGCGCGCGATGTCAGAAAAGAGCCGACGACGTTGACCTCGAAGACGAAGCGGAAATCGCCGAGTTCGACCTCATGGCTTTTGATATTCGTCTTGCCGGTCACGCCCGCGCTGTTGACCAGAACGTCAATGCGCCCGAACCGCTCGGCGATCTGGTCAATCACAGATTTGACCTGGTCTTCTTTCGTCACATCGCAGGCGTAGGCGAACGCGTTTCCCCCGACCGACTTCACAGCCGGCTGGAGCACCGCCGGGTTCAAATCGATCATCGCCACACTCGCGCCGTCGCCGCTCAGCTTCTTCGCTATCGCCAGCCCGATCCCCGACGCGCCGCCGGTGATGATTGCAACCTGATCTTTGAATTGCTCGCTCATTTTTCCTTTCCTTTTTCAATCGGCGGATTCACTGGCGGAGGATTCACTGGTCGATTGATTTTTATTGTCATCACCTTTAATTCTTGAATGTGACTCTCGCGTAGAGGGGTGAGCTTTATATCTCGACCGGTGTTAGTCGCCGGATAGTCTGTTTCGAGTTTATGCGCAATTTCGCTCATCTCAGCCTGGGCTTGCTCTAACGTGACGCCGTTTTTCAAGCGCGCAGTCACGTACAGTTCAATGCTTTTCTTTTCAACGCCTGGACTTTCAGAATCAAAAGCCAGCGGTGTCCACACATCGCAATATTTCGGAAACTGGAAGTTGTCCGGCATAACGCCGACGACGGCGTATTGCTCCCGATCGAGCGTTATTGTTCTTCCAATCAGGCTCGGGTCGCCACCGTATCTGCGCAGCCACAATCTGTCGCTGATAACCGCAACATGATCACCACCAGGTTTGCAGTCCTCAGAAATAAATACGCGCCCTAAAGCCGGCTGTACGCCCAGTGTGGTAAAAAAGTCGGCGGAGACCAACTCGGATTGAATTCGTTCCGGCTCCGATCCGCCGGTGAGGGCGCGCGCCCGGAATACGTGCGCCGCAATCGATCCTAAAGTTTTACTCTGGCTTCGCAACGCAAGAAAGTCTGTGTCCAAGAGCGTCTCCTCTCTTGCAGGCGAAACTTTAACGACACTCACAAGCCGGCCAGGATCAGGATAAGGCGGGCGCTTATGCATGAGCTCGCAGCCTGAGATAAGAAGCAGCGCCGCCATAGATGCGGCGCGAAATAGAGATTTCATTGGATAACCACCTCTTTCAAATCGGCCCCTTCAACTGGGTTAAAGCCGTTAACTCGTGGCCATGCTACTCCCAGTCGGGAGCCGGGCGATCTTTAAGCCAAAGAATGAAATCCATATTCGGAGGAATGCCGCCTAATAGGCGGAGCCTGGCTGCGCACTGGGCGCGGTGACCATGACTGTGCAGACAGACTTGCATCATCGCCTGGGCGACCGAACAACTGAAATCAGGGATGAAGGGCGTCTCCAAGATTCGCGCTAACTCAGGCTCCTGAACCTGAGCTATCCACTCCATCTCCTGCTCGTGAGTTTCCCGATACTGCGCCGCGATAGCTTCGAGCGACTCCGGAGTCCGCGATTCCTCTTCGACTACGAACGGAAGCCCCAGACTTAACCGCAGCCAGAATCGGTTGGCCAGGATGATGTGATGGAGCAGCTTCTGCAGTTCCGGATCTTGAGCAGCCGCTTCATGCTGTCGAATGGCCTTCAGCAAGGAGGCGTTCGCGTATCCTTTGTGATTAATCAGTTCTTGTAGCATTACGAGCATAATTTGATTCAGCACGGTCTTCCTGCCGCGGTAGCGGCTTTTGAATTTAGCCGTGGGTTTATGGTCTTTGAATAAATAGCGCAACCATGTAGGGGCAGACCTGCGTGTGGGGCCCCGGATTGGGTCTACAGATCACCACCGGGGCCCCACACGCAGGTCTGCCCCTACGCTGGATTGCGTGGTTGCACTTATTTTTGTTTCCCACAAATCTTACCCGGCGTTGAAACGCCGGGCTAAATTCAAATGCCGCTACCGCGGCATAGGACCTGATCGTCCACAGAAATGCCAACAAACTTTGTTTACGGCGTATTCAGATTTTCGGCCTTCGCCCCGCCCACGGCTTCGCATCTTCAAATTGCGCGGCAAGGCGAAACAGCGTCGCTTCGTCGCCGAACCGCGATGAGAACATCACGCCCACTGGCAGCCCGTCCGGCGTCCAATGCAGCGGCGCGGACATCGAAGGCTGTCCCGTAACGTTGTAAAGCGACGTGAACGGACTGAACTCAGTGATCTCTTTCGTGAACGTTTTCATGTCTTTCGGCGACAAGCTCAACAGGCCTAGCGGGACTGGCGGTTTGCCCAGCGTCGGATTGATGATCACGTCGTATGTCTGATGGAATTTCGCCATCATCAAGCCGATTTGATGAATCGTCGCGATGGCGCGCGAATAGGCCACGCTGCTTACATTGCGCCCCTGCTGGGCCATCGACCAGGTCACAGGCTCCACGTCTTTGTCGGTCACGGGGCGGTCAAGCGGCGTGGCCGCGTCGTCCAAGGCCCTGGCGACCGAGACGTTGACGATGGCCAGAAAGGCGCCGCGCAGGATTGCGGCGTCAACGGGCCATTTCGCTTCCTCGACTTTGTGTCCGAGGCTTTCGCAGAGCTTCGCCGCCGCCGTCACCGCCTCCTTGCATTCTGGGTCGACCGGCGTTCCTGCGGGCGAATCCGCGATCAAGGCGATTCGCAATTTGCCGGGATCAGCGCCGACCTCGTGCAAAAAGGGCCGCTGCTGTGGCGGCGGGTAGTAAGGCGACCCGAGTTCGACGCCGGATGAAACGTCGAGCAGCGCCGCGCTGTCGCGCACCGATATCGTCACGGCGTGATGCGCCGACAATCCGTTCCACCCCTCGAATTGCCCCGGCCCCATCGGGACGCGCCCGCGCGTCGGCTTCAGTCCGAACAATCCGCAGCACGAAGCCGGGATGCGGATCGAGCCGCCGCCGTCGCTCGCGTGCGCCATCGGCAGGATGCGGCCGGCGACCGCCGACGACGCCCCGCCTGACGATCCCCCGCTCGTTCGTTCCAGGTTCCACGGGTTGCGCGTCTGGCCGTAGAGAACAGATTCGGTGGTCGTAGTCAGCCCGAGTTCCGGCGACGCGGTCTTGCCGAAAATCACCAGTCCCGCCTGTTTGTAGCGAGTGACGAGCGTGCTGTCATAATCGGCCACCTGATCCTTCCAGACCCTGCCCCCATAAGACGTGATCGTGCCCTTCAGGTATTGACCTAGATCTTTCAACGCGAACGGCACTCCGCGAAATGGCCCCTGACCCGACCCGCTCTTGATCTGTTCTTCGGCCTTGTCGAAGAATAGATGAGTGAAGGCGTTGATTTTTGGGTTAATCGCCTCGACGCGCTGGCGAACGGCGTCGAGCAGTTCCGCCGGCGCGATCTGTTTTTTCGCAATCAACTCGGCCAGGCCGAGCGCGTCGTATTTGTCGTATTCGGACGGCAATCCTGTGAGTGTCATGGTTCCTCCTGAGAATGGAATCAGAGACGGCGCGGCTACCCCAAAACTCGCGGCGGCGGCCCGCCTGAGCATTTCGCGGCGGTTGATTGAATGTTCGCTTCCCGTCATCGAATTTCTCTTGCCAGATGTTCTATAAGCTCGGCTTTGTCCTTTTTGTGGCGCAGGCGCAAGCGCCTGCGCCACAAAAAGGACAAAGCCAGCGCCATTTTTCGATGTCGTAATCCGATTCGGCGCTGCGCGCCGATCTCAGAACGGACAAAGTCGAGATAAAATGTTCGATAATGATCTCGGTCGCGGGGCAATGCGCGATGACTATAGCAAAGGCGGGACTAAACTGACATATTGAGGGGCCAATGATGAGTGGGATAATTTTGGATACCGAACGATTGAGCTTGCGCGAGATCACCGTCGCGGCGCGTGGCCGGGCGAAACGGATTGCGAATCGAGAAGGAGGTCTTCTGGCGAGGTTATCGGCATTACGTCTACGCAATCGAACGAAGGTAGCAGATAAGAGATTGCGCGGTTGCAAGCGGAAGGCGTAATCTAACTAGCGAGACGAGTTTCAAGGAGGCTGAATGTGATTACTCAAGTGTCCGTCACAGACTTCAAAAGCCATGCTCATACCGAGATTTCTCCCGGGCGAGTTACGGCGCTGGTTGGGCCAAATGGTTGCGGTAAAACCGCGATCTTGCAGTCCATCCACTATCTAAGCCAGTTGACTGACCAAACTGTGGATATTGTCTTCAGTCAAGAGCGTGATCCATCTCATCTTCTGCGGCGCGGATGCCAGAGTTTTAGCCTGTCAGTTGGCGGGCAGCAGATGGCTACTCCGCAGCAAAAGTCGGCGCCTATTTGGAATGTGGCAGTCACTTTAACCTTAGTTAAAGCACAGGCCGAAGCGACAAGTCATCCGGATTGGTCTACTGAAGTCAAGTGGCAATGGGGCGATGAAAAATCTAGTGGCGTTCATATGCATAATGGGCAAACTTTTTTGCACGCGCAAGTTAAACCTGAGGTCATGCGCGCTCTGCAACCAGTGGCATATTTTAAGGCTGCCTTGAAGAACCTTTCGTCACCTTCTTATTCCGAGAAAACACTGCCGCGAGTTGCTTTTGACGGAACTGGTCTGGCTTCGGCGGCGGCTTACCTGATGACTGCTGAGCCAGAAAGGCATCAAGTAATCGAAGAAGCGCTACGCAACATCGCGCCGGCAGTGAAGCGAGTGCGTGCAAGACCAGCGACAGTGATTCTGCAAGAGAGAAAGGTCTTCTCATTTAACGAAGCTCGCGTGCCTTATGATGAACGGCGCGAAGTGACTGGACATGAGCTGATCTTTGACACAATCGGCGCTGACGGTGTGCCAGCTCATGCAATGAGCGAAGGAACGCTATTGGCGTATGGGCTGCTCACCATGCTCTATAGTCCATCGAATTTTCAGCTTTTCTTGCTGGACGACATTGAGCAAGGGCTTCATCCGCTCGCTCAACGGCGACTGATAAATACACTCAAGGAATTTGCCAAAGAGCGAAATCAGCAAATCCTACTTACCACTCATTCGCCATATATCGTTGACGAGCTTAACGCTAACGATGTATGGGTGATGGCCATAGACCGGGAAGGAGTCAGCCACGCCAAGAGATTGAGCGATCATCCAGACGCCCAACGAGCGATGCAAGTCCTGACTACCGGCGAGTTTCTCGGCGCAGAGGGTGAAGACTGGGCTTAACGGATTCGTTTGCGACGGCGCAGACGAAGAGCAAAAGCTTAGCCGCATTCGTCAGCAACTCGGCTTCGACCCCTGCGAAGAGGCGCACCGCCTGCGCTTTGCGTCACGCACATCGCGCCCCGAGCGAGATCCGAAGAGGATTCTCGGCGATCTGACGAACCAGAACTCCGAGAGAGAGGAACGATGCTGGAAAGAGACCGCGCTAGGGCTTCTACGAGCGCGAGGGCGACAAACCTATCTCGAAGAATTTCTGGCTGAAGTCAGTGAGCGATTGCTCCCTTTGCTAGCGAAATAAAACATCTGAGGAAGAGAAATGGGTTGAAGAAATGGCTGAGGATACCAATATCAGATGAGGGCGTCTCACCGGCTGAAGACGCTGCAATCTTGAAATAGAACGCTTCCTTTCAGTAATGTCAGCCCCTGGCGAGAAATTTCATGGTCTGGCTAAAAAAAATTTCTTCGGTCCGCCAATGGCGAGCAAAACGTCTTTCCCTCCCCCTATCCGCTTGCGCATTGAGACGGGCGCTTTATAATCCGCAGGTCTGACCACCCTGTTTACTTGAATCGACCTGAGCACCTCCGAGGCTTATGTCCAAACCCCTGCAGGATTGGGAGTTAACCCGAGAAGCGCTTGATCGCTTTCTCGATTGGCTGGACGCCGACCGCGAACAAGCGGGGCGTAAATACGAAGCCATTCGCCGAGGTCTGATAGCTCTCTTCAACTGCCGCGGCTGCTCCGCGGCCGAGGACCTGGCCGACGAGACCATTAATCGCTCGATTCGCCAACTGTCCTCGATTGAAGACTCCTACGAGGGGGATCCGGCCAAATACATTCACGGCATCGCCCGCTTCGTGGCGCTTGAATATTTCAACCGGCAGGTAAAAAGATACGGCGGCCCCGCGCCTGAAGATTTGCCCGATCCGTCGCGGACCGGCGGGCCGGACGAAGAAGATGAGAGGGAGGCGCTCAGCAGATGTTTGCGGCGCTGCCTGGAAAAGTTAACACCGGAGAAGCGCAAGATATTTATCCTCTATTACCGCGAAGGAAACCGGTTGAACCTCGATCACCGCAGGTCGCTGGCCGAGCAGTTCGGCTGTTCGATCAACGCTCTTCGCATCCAGATGCACAGGCTGAATGAAGAGCTGCGCCTCTGCATCACTGATTGCCGCAAACAGGCGGCGCCGGGCAAAAAACTCTGAAATTTCCCGCCCCATCATTGCATACAGTAATGAAAGGAGCCTTCATGTCGGCGCCGACGCCTTGAAAGAATGAAAATCCTCTGGCAGCGCTGCCCATCTTGCCTGCGGCTTCCGGCAATGTCTGATTGGCCGAAGCAAGCAGACAAGAATGCCACTTCGGAGGAGTCTTCATGTCGTCGGCGCCGGCGCCATGAAAGAATGAAAATTGCCCCTGGGGCGCGCATCGCTTGGGAGCGCGCCTGGCTTCGATCAGTGTCTGAGTTATGCAAGGGCGGCACGCTGGAAGCGATGCGTACCCGGGGATTTTCTGAGGGGAGCGAAGAATGGTTTGTGTCCCCTTTTGAGGCCCTATGACTCTGCTACCGGAACAAGAAGATCAGATCAGACGATACCTGCTGGGCGCCGCGACGCCGGACGAAGTGGAGCAGGTGGAGACTGACCTGCTGCGCGGTGAAGAGAACGTCGAACTAGTGCTGCTGATCGAGGATGAGCTGATCACCGATTATGCGCTCGGCGCGCTTGAGCAGCGGGAGCGCGAGCTTCTGGAGGAAAACTTTTTCTCCACGCCGGAGCGGCAAGAGAGGCTGATGATCGCGCGTGAGATGGTGAAACAGGTAACCGCTTACGGCAAATTGGGAACGGTGGAAGAGATGGAGGAAGCGCGGACTGGCGACAAGTCGTGGGTCGCGCCGCAAATGTGGAAATGGATGATCGCCTCGTTCCAGTCCGGCCAATTCAACCGGATCGGCCAGGTCAGATGGAAGATCGCCGTCTGTGCGGCGCTCGTGATCGGGCTTGGGCTTGGGATATGGATTCTGCGGATAAGCTTTAGGAAGACCGAAGTCGACGCGCGATTGGATAAAGGGATGGTCGCGCTCAATCAGGCCTATCGCGAGCGGCGTCTTGTCAAGGCGCGGATTACAGAGTTGCAGTACGCCCCGTTCCGCGAAACGCGCGGAGGACCGGAAGCGGACGGCGAGCAGGCCGGCATTGATCTGCCTGCTCGTCGCCGCGCGTTTGACTTGCTGGACGACGCGGTCAGGGAAAATCAAACTGCCGGGGCAGCCGGAGCAGCCGGAGCAGTCGGGTCGCCTGAGGCAGCCGCCGCGGCGCATCACGCGATGGGGCGATTCCATCTGACGCGCAAGAATTTCGACGACGCGATCGCGGAATTTGAAGCGGCGCTTAAAACCGCGCCCAATGACGCCAGGCTTCACAGCGATCTGGGCGCGGCGTTGATGGAGAAGAGCGACCTCGAAGCTTTGGGGAAATCGGGACGAGACCCGCGTACGCTGGATCGCAGTCTCGAACATCTCAACCGCGCGATCGAACTGGACTACTCTCTTCTTGAACCGCTCTTCAACCGCGCCCTCCTGCGCCAGAACCTGGGGCAGTTATTCCAGGCTAAAGAAGACTGGGATAATTATTTGAAAAAAGACGCGACCTCCCCCTGGGCCGAAGAGGCCAGGCGCAACCTCAAGCTGATCGAGGAGCGGAATAAAAAAGTGTCGCAAAGAGAGGAGGGGCTTTTCGTCGCTTTTCAGCAGGCGCGTCAAGTCGGCGACGAAGAGCGGGTCTGGGGCGTCTTCAGCCGCAGCCACTTTCGTCTGGGTAACCATATAGCCTCCAGATTGATTGATGAGACGCTCGCGCTCGCCCAGGAAGGACGGGCGCAGGATGCGATGGCAAGGTGGCAGGTGTTGAGCGATCTAGGCGCCTTGGCCGAACGCAAAAGCGGCGACCGGTACGTCTCGGATCTCGCGCGTGTTTACCGCCCATCTTCGGCGGCGTGCGCTCGTGCGTTTGCGGAGGCCCGCAGTTTGTTGAAGGACGCCCTCAAGAACTTCAGTGAATCCCGCCCTGGCCAAGCCATCACGAAATCTGGGCAGGCTCAAGCGATCTTCCGCCGGCAAGGCGACCTGGGCGAAGCTTTGCTGAGCGAGTATTGGATCGGCTTTTGTTACCTGCAACAAGCCGACATGCGGCGCGGCCTGGAAAGTTTCAACGAAGTGACTCAAGCGAGCGAAGCGCGTGAATACAAGTGGCTGCAATCGCTCGCGCTCAACGGCGTGGCGAACGCGCAAATACGGCTGATGGAGTATTCGAGCGCAATCTCCATATGCCGACGCGCTCATAAACTCGCCCGCGAGATCGGCGATGAGAACGGCAGGTTGCGCAGCCTGAACATGCTCGCCGGCCTTTATGAGAAACTTGGGAAGTTCCGTGAAGCATGGCGGGTGGCGCAAGAATGCCTGGGGTTATCCGAAATGATAGGCGCCGATCAAAGCCAGGTCATCAGCTTCTATTCCGTCTCCGCCCGCTGTTTTTACTCGCTGGGTCTTTACTCGGCGGCGCTCGATCTCGCGAGGGAGACGTTGCGGCTTGCCGAGGCGATGAATTCACCACGGGTCACGTCTCGTTATTTGGTCAACATCGGCCTGGCTTACGCCAGGCTCGGAAAATATGAAGAAGCCATCGAATACATCGAGCGCGGCATGCAGATCGGCCAAAGCGCGCAACCCGAAGCTCTGGCTCGTGAAATGACCGCTTACACGGCCCTCTTTCTAGGGCAAACCTACCGTTTGGCGGGAGCTGGCGCCGAGGCGGCGGCGATGATCGAGCAAGCGGCTGACTTCTACCGCGAAAAGGATGATCCACTGCTGCTTCAACGGGTGGCGAAAGAGCGGCTTCTAGGCCAGATCGCCCGCGGCGAGGAGACGGAGGCGCGTAACAGTTTGCGGAGCGTGATCGCGCTTTACGAGGAGACGCGCGCCAGGATTCCGGATGAGAGCGATCGAAACAGCTTCTTCGCCCAGGAACAGAGCGTTTACGACATCGCGATTGATTTCACCGCCGCGCGCCCGGACGGCGCCAAAGAAGCCTTCGAGTACTCCGAGACCTCCCGCGCTCGTTCGCTGCTCGATGCCTTTCACAACAGACATCAGTCGGGGGCTAGTACGGGGATTCCCGAACCGCGCTTTTCCGGCGTCGCCAGTCCGTTGACGTTGTCCGAAATACAATCTCGCATGCCTGAACGGACACAGCTTCTGCAATACGCGGCGCTCGAAGACAAGCTCATCATCTGGTTGGTTACGCCCCGGCGTTTCGAGCAGGTAACCGTGAGGGTTCCGCTCTCTAAATTGACCGGGCTGGCAACCGATTATCTGGCGCAGATCTCCGTGCCGGCCGGCGGCGATAACCAGAGATGGAGACAGAAGGCGGAAGAACTTTACGACATCCTGTTGCATCCCGTCGCGCTATTGATCGAGCCGAATAAGCAGATTTGTGTTGTCCCCGACAAGATTCTCAATCGTCTGCCTTACGGCGCGCTTACCTCCCGCGCGACTGGCAGATACTTGATCGAGGATTACCTGCCCACATATGCGCCAAGCGCAAGCCTGTTCGTGCTCTGCGCCGAGGAAGCCAATCGTAAGTCGGGCGAATCGCCGGAACGCCTGTTGAGTGTTGGCAATCCGAGTTTTGACCGGCGCGCTTTCCCGGACCTGGAAGATTTGCCGGCGGCGGCCAGAGAGTCCGAAGAGATCGCCAAATTCTACCCTTCACATCTTCTGCTGGTCGGGCCGGACGCGAAGAAGAAGGCCGTGCTGCGCGAGATGGAGCAGGCCGAGGTGATTCATCTCGCCACACATTACGATCCCGATCCGACATCGCCGCTCTATTCAAGGCTGGCGTTGGCCGCCGAGACCGAGACCAGCGGACAAGCTTCTCAGCGAAAAGGCACGCTGCTCGTCGGCGAGATTTACCGCCTCGACCTGAGACACGGGCGATTGGCCGTGCTTTCTGCCTGTCAAACATGGGCTGAGGATTATCTCAACGGCGAAGGCGCTGTCGGCGTCTCACGGCCTTTTTTGGCCGCCGGCTTTCCTGTGGTCGTCTCCAGTTTATGGAAGATAGATTCGCCGGCCACCAGAAATTTGATGATCGAGTTTCATCGCATTCGCAAAACACAAAAACTGCCATCCGCGGAAGCGCTGAGAGCGGCGCAATTGGGTATGATGCGCGGAGCGGAGCCGGTCTACCGGCATCCTTACTATTGGGCCTCATTCATCGTCACGGGCGGTTATAGCAGTTTCTAAAGGCTGGTACAGTACCGCGCGCGTAAGCAAGCGGCCGATCTATGAGACAGCCGCGCGGCAGTCGCGCAGTACTGTACTGGCGTCCCAATTCACGACAAAAGGAGAAAACACCATATGACGCCGCTCGAAACCTTGCTCAAGAAGCCTTCAGTCACTATTTATCTCGACGGCCTGATGATCTGTTGCTACGACAAACATCAAAAGCGTTTTCAGGCAGGTATCCTTACCGAGGCTCATTTTCACGCCGTAACGATCAAAGTCAGGGAGAGAGGACAGTCGACAGACCTTCAATCCCTGAGGTTAGAACATGAACAGCTCAAGGAGATCGCCCCATTTTTCCTCTACGTTGAAAAGAAAGAAGGTTCCCCGACGCCGAGTGGGGCAGCCACCCTTTTTAAACCGGATGATCCGAGATACAGACAGGCTTTCGCCAACGTCATCGATTTACAGAGCGAGTCCTTTCACAAACATGATCACCTCAGGATCAAGCCTCATATTCTGGCGCCGCTGAACATCCTGAATGGCAAGTTTTATTCGGCGAAGCTTGACGAGGTTATACGTATGAATGTGGAGGGCGACTCAAATCCGCTCAATCTGGGGTTACTTGCGACAGTGGTCGCGGGTGATATCTTGAACACAAGCGGGAATCTGATCCTGAGATCAAAAGACCACAAAGCTAAGCCGCTTATCCAGCTTCCGCTCAGCGACGAAAAGCATTACGAAGTGTCTATTATTAATGGGCCAACTGATAGCCATGACCCGGACGCCGATCCCACCCACAATCACTTCCCTGAATATTACGAAGCCCTCGTTTTGAAGGACGGCGCTATGAAGTTTATGGTGGAGATCGTGGAAGATCCTCACTCAACACCTTCGGATCCTGGCCCTGTAATCCTCGTAGAACCTGATGATCCTCCCTGCACGGTAGTCTGGGTTAGCGACATCTCCCAATTGCCCGACTTTTCCTGATCTGCTGATAATTGACCACGCCATATGGCGGTTCCCGAGCGCCCACCCTACTTGGAAGGCCGCTCTACTGGTTCATTACCTGAGCGGGAATTGGTAGAACATTGAATGATGTCGCTCAAGAGATTCGCTGAGTAAATGATTGTTTTGCCCCTACCAGACGATCTGTGTTCCTTTTGACAACGCCAGCATCTGACCCCCAGTCGGTTTTGCCATCAAAAACCATCTAAATCGAACCTCCCAACATTGGGACGCCGGTACAGTACCGCGCGCGTAAGCAAGCGGCTCATTCATCGGTCAGCCGCTTGCTTACGCGCGCGGTACTGTACATCGCTTTTCATCGCTTTCGCTTCCTGCTTTTCGTCGCTTGCGGAACGGCTTTGCCCCGGGTCAGGCGGATAGCATAGCCGTCGAGATCGGCGGCGAAGAGCGTTTGAGAGAATTCGATCGGCGCGGCGGCGCCCGCGTAGATTAAGCGTTCGATTGAAAGCATCGGCGATCCGACGCGCACGTCGAGTAATTTAGCCAGGTAAGGGTCGGCCAGAGCGGCGTTAATCCGCTGCGTCGCGCTCTTCAGCTTCAGCCCGAGTCTGGTCTCAAGCGTTTGCAGCAGCGATCCTGCGCTCAGTTCTTCGAGGGTCAGTTTCTCGCCGATTTCAGCGGGCAAATAATTGAGCGTCAGGTTGCGCGGCTTATCCCCGCGCAGACCGAGCCGTTTGACACGGTAAAGAGGCTCCCCAGCCCCCAGCCCGAAAAGCTCGGCCTCCTGCGGGTCGGCGTCGATGCGGCGCATCTCGATTACTTTGAACGTCGCGCCCGCTTCCGCCCCGATGATCTCATCCAGCGATCCGGTCAGATCGATCCGCTCCTCAAACGCGCGCCGCCCGGCTTTGCGTTCGGTGACGAAAGTGCCGCGCCGCCGCTTGCGTTCTATCAACCCGTCTTTGGCGAGCGCCGCCAGAGCCTGCCTCACTGTGATTCGACCGACCCCGTAGAGGCGAATCAACTCGGCCTCCGTGGGCAACCGAGATCCGGCGGCAAACACGCCCGACATAATCTTTTCGCGCAGGATGTTCTCCAACTGGTAGTAGAGCGGAATTTTCTTGGTGACAAATTCCGAACTGGGCTTAGTCATAATTTGATCAACGAAGGGTTTTGAAGTCATCCTTCGACTCGAACATCAAGCCGACCTGTTTGCCTTGATGTTTTGCGTTGACGATGTTGACCTGATCGTCAAACAGATCGCAGAAGATCTTGTTGCGCAACTGCGCGCCCTCCAACCCGCCTGGCGTCCGGCCTTTGACGAAAATCCAGAACATATCTGACTGCCCTTCGATCCCGTTCCAGGAGAGGGCGACCATACGGCCCGCCTTGTTCTTCAACTCGAAGCTACTCCGCAGGTAAGCCATCACCAGTTCGACGACCTTACTGTCTCTGCCTGCTGTCGCCGGATCAATTTTCACAGCCCGATTGGCGCGCCGGCTGAGGGCATTTTCCAGGTCGTCCGTGAAAACCCGGATGACGATCTCCACCGTCTGTCTGGGTTGGTTAAATTCGAGATTAGTGACGCTGACATGAATCTTGTGGGGAGTGGGGAGTGGGGAATGCGCAATGTTCAAGGACTCTGTGCAAAGTATGACCGCCGCGAGGATCAGAAATCTCCATCCAATTCTACAAATCAGCATTCCCAGCTCTCCATTCTGTATTCCCCATTCCCCACTCCCCACTCCCCACTCCCCATTCACTTCGTTCCCGACACATCTAAAACATAAACCGCCTGATTGGCCGTCAACACAAACAGCTTCTTGCCGTCCTGGCTGAAAGAGGTGAGCGAGACCGGATGCGTGAAGGTGAACTCGTCGCGCTTCTCTAACGAGGCCAGATCATAGACTGCCAGCTTGCCGCGTTCGTTCTCCACGCACATCAACCCCGCAGACTGGCCCGCAGACTGGCCCGCAGACTGGCCCGCAGACTGGCCCGCAGACTGGCCCGCAGACTGGCCGCCGGACTGGCGGCCAACTCCGACGACGGCGCGGCTGCCGAAAACACGCCCCTTCTGCTCTCCCGTCGAGAGCGAATAGACGAGCACGCGGTTCTGCGTGTCAGCGATAACCACGTAATCGCCGGCGGCGAAGGCCTTGGCGATGCGGAACGAGCCTTTGCCGGTTTCGACCAGCAACTTCCCTTTCACGGCGCCGGTTTTCGCGTCCACCACCTGCAGGAAATAATCGCCTTCCTGCTCCTTCATCGCCGCCAGTCGCCTTGTCAACTCGGGGTCGGATTTGATCTCGTCCCGCGCGTATTTCGACGCCATGGGCCAGGAGAGAACCATTGTGCCTTCGCGCGGCTCTACCCAATAGCGTGGCGCTTCTTTGCCGAAGGGCCTGGACCAGAGCGCGTCGAAACTGCGAACGTCGCGCACCTCCAGCGTCAGGTCTTCGTAGTAACTGCCGCCCATTTTGGTCGGCCTGGTGATTAGCAGGAACGGGCCATACTGCGCGGCTCGATCCTCTTTGATTTCCCGGCCATTGACTATGGCGGGATTGTTCGTATCCATGCCCGCGATCTGGCGTCCAACCTCTCCCTCTTTTGGAAAATCGGCGTAAAACATTCCTTCTTCACTGAAGAAACCGCCGCGGAAGCCCCGCAGAAGGACGGCGCGTTCGCCCTTCGCCAGATTCCAGACCGCGCCGCGCGAGCGTTCCGAGACGGCCAACCATTTGAAGTCGTGCGAAACAGCCATCGCGCGCAATCGCCCGAGCGTTTTTTGCGGCAAGGTCACAGCGGCGAGCAGTTGGTTCTTATCGGTGGCGTAAAGGCCAAGCTCGCCCGACAACCGCTCGGCGACGAAGACCTGGTCGTAAATGTCGATCGCCGGCGTCTTATTGCCTTTGATCGCCATTCGCTTGGCCATGTCTACGACCCCGACGGCAGATTTCTGAAACGGGCGCACGAGCAGGTAATTGCCTTTCGTCACCGCAGCGAGTCTTCCGGGAAACATCGGGAACTCTTCGATGATCTCGCCGCCGGGCAGGCCGAGCAGCGCCGATTTGTCTGGCTTCTCGGAGTTGAATGCGATCATCCGGTCGGACGCGGTGAAAGCGAACCCGCCGGCGATCAACTTCTTCACATTCCCCTTGAGCGAAAGCGGCGACCGCGCCTGAAGGTCGAAGACGAGCGCGGCGTTTTCTTTGGAGATGCCGATGGCGGTGATGGCTATGCCGCGCTGCCCGGCGGCGAAATATTTCCCGTCGGGCGAAAATCCCATGTTGATCAGGTTCAGACGCGCGTCGCTGATCTCGTCCGAGTTGATAATCCTGACCAGGCTTTGGAGCAAGAGGAAGAATGGATCGGGCGTATAGAAGTCTTTGCGCTGGAAGACCTGGGCCTTCGATTTCACGTCAAAGAGGTTGAGCGCGAAATCTTCGTCCATGCAGGCGAGGGTCCTGCCGTCCGGCGAGAGCAGGCTTTGCAGGCAAGTTTTGCGGACGACGACTTCCTGCGCCTCGCTTAATTTCTCTTCGGCAACGCTCCAGATTTCGACCCGCAAATCGGAAGTGCTGAACACGACGTTCTGCGAATCGGGCGTGAACTGGGCTTCGTCGGCTTCGGGCGCGTCGATGCGGAAGACCGGTTTGAAAGGCTCGCGCGTCAGCACGTTGATACCCGCGTCGTCCTGGGCCAGGACGTATTTGCCGTCGGGGCTGAAGCGCAGGTGAGTGACGTCGCCCCGCAGCGGCGGTTGTAGCGCCGTCTTCGAGGCGACCGCGTGCAGGGCCTCCTTACGGCCCAGTCCCGTGTAGCTGACGACGGCGGATTGCCAGCGCGAATAGTCGGCCGTCTGGGCGCTGGCGCGGGCTTCAACGCAACCGGGCGGCAGCGTCTCGACGCCCTTGATCATCTCGCGCAGCCGTTTTGACTCCGGGCTGGTCACTCCGAACAGGTTGGAGAAGAAATTGCCCGTCTTGCCCTTCGTCTCAGCGAAGCGGTCGAAGAGCCGCGCGTGGGCCTGAGGGTCGTAGCCGGAGGCGGCCAGCGCGAAGAGCCCGATCTGGTCGGCTTCGATCTGATCTTTGCCCTCGTGGTTGTCGCCGCGGCGAAAGACCTCGGGTTTGCGCGCGACATTTTCGACCAGGAGGTTGTACTTGTCGAAGACGTCGCGACGGTCCGTCACCTGCGTCACGCCGAGCGCCTCCTTCATCCGGCGCGTCATGGTCACGGACTGCTGGCGCGCCACCAAATGGCCTATCTCGTGCGAGATCACGGCGGCCAGCTCATCTTCGCTCTGCGCGAAAGCGACCATCTTGCGCGAGACGTAAATGCGCCCGCCGGGCAGCACGAAGGCGTTGGCTTCGGGCAAGTCGACCAGAAAAAACTGGAACCGCAGCCTGGTCGGCGGCAGATGTTTGACGACGCGTTCGCCGATGAGCCTCAGATGGCCTGTGACCTCGTCGTCATCTATCACGCGGAAATTGCGCTGAATCTGCTCGGCGATGACGTCGCCCAGGTCGCCCTCCTGCTCTTCGGTGAAGATGTTAGGCTCGCGCGAAAGCTGGGGCGCGGGAGGCCGGCAAGGCTGCTGGGCGTTTATCGTTACGCTAGCCTGAATTGACGCCAGCAGTAGGAGGCAACATTTAAACATAATCTTCATGGCTTAAATGGGATTTCAAAGTTACGGATTGTCGATATCGCGGTTCGCGACTACTTCAACGGACCCTTCTTAACAAGACGATATGATAGTTGGAAGATTCCAGGACGGGAAGATTATACGTGTTCTTCGGCGCAGAGGCGGAGGCAAAAATGGCAAAAAGGGGCGAAAATGGCAAAAAGGGAGTAGGGAGTAGTGATTGCGGATTGCGGATTGCGGATTGCGGATTTATTAGTTTGTTCAACCGCGAACGCGAAATCGGGACCGAAAGTTTTATCAATCCGCAATCCGCAATCCGCAATCCGCAATCCGCAATCCGCCCCACATTCACTTCGTGACGCCGAACTGCCCGAGGATGAAAGCGTAATCGAACGCCATGTCGTGCAGGCGGTCGTAGCGCCCCGAAGCCCCGCCGTGACCGCCCGGCTCCAGCTTGATCTTGAACAGGAGCAGGTTGTTGTCGGTCTTCATCTCGCGCATCTTGGCGACGTATTTAGCCGGCTCCCAGTACATCACCTGGGAGTCGTTGAGCGAGGTTCTGACGAGCATGGTCGGATAGGCTTTCTTCTCGATGTTGTCGTAGGGGGAATAACTCCGCATGTAATCGTAGGCTGGCTTCTCGTTCGGGTTGCCCCATTCGAGGTATTCGCCCACGGTCAGCGGCAGCGACGCGTCGAGCATCGTGTTCATCACGTCGACGAACGGCACATATGACACGACTGCCTTGAAGAGGTCGGGCCGCATATTGGTCACCGCGCCCATCAGCAGGCCGCCGGCGCTGCCGCCCGTGATGATCAGGCGGTCTTTAGACGTGTATTTTTCGTTGACCAGGTACTCGGCGGCGGTGATGAAGTCGGTGAAGGTGTTCCTCTTGACCATCATCTTGCCCTGGTCGTGCCACTCCTTGCCCAGCTCGCCGCCGCCTCGGATGTGCGCGATGCCGAAGATCACGCCGCGGTCCAACAGGCTCAACCGGTTCGACGAGAAGTCGACGTCGTTCGAGATGCCGTAAGAGCCGTAACCTTCGAGCAGCATAGGGCTGTTTGGGGGCCGCTGCCCGTCGCGCTTCAGGTCCTTCTTGTAAACAATCGAGATCGGGACTTTGACGCCGTCCGAAGCCGTCGCGTAGACGCGTTCCGACTTATAAAGCTCCTGTTTGTATCCGCCGAGCACAGGCTGCTGTTTGCGAAGCTCGCGTTCGCGCGTCACCACGTCGTAATCGTAGACCGAATTGGGCGTGATGAACGATTCGTAGCCGTAGCGGAAACCGGTCGTATTGAACTCGGCGTTCGACCCCGGGTAAGCGACGTAGACCGGATCCTGGAATTCGATCTCGTGCGACTTGCCGCTCTTCAGATCGGTCACGTGGAATTTCGGCAACCCGTTCTCGCGTTCGACCGCGATGTAATGGCCGGCGTAGCAGTCGACGTCTTCGAGCATCACTTCCTTGCGATGCGGGATGATCTCTTTCCAGTTCTTCGGCGACGGGTCGCCGACCGGCGCGGTCACGAGCCGGAAGTTCTTCCCCTGATCGTTGGTGCGGATGTAGAAATTGTCGCCCAGGTGATCGATGTAATACTCGTGGTTCTCCTTGCGCGGGAGGAAGAGTTTCAATTCGCCATCGGGCTTGTCGGCCGGCAGATAACGCATCTCGCTGGTCGTCGAGCTGGTCGAGCTGACCACGATGTAGCCTTTGCTGCGCGTCTTCTCCACGCCGGTGTTGTAAAGCTCATCCTTTTCTTCGAACAGCAGGTCGTGTTTGCCGCCGCCCAACGCGTGGCGGAAGATTTTGTTCGAACGCTTTGTGACATCGTCCTCCTGCCCGTAGAAAAGCGTCTTGTTGTCGTTCGCCCATGCGACCGAGGTCACGCGCTCGGCGATCTTTCCGCTGATCTGGCCCGTGCGCAGGTCTTTGACGAACAGGTTGTATTGGCGGAATCCGGTGGTGTCGGTCGAGAAGGCGAGCAGATTGCCGTCTTCGCTGACGTTGTATGAGCCGACGCTGAAGAACTGATGTCCCTCGGCCATTTTGTTCATGTCGAGAGTGACATCTTCCGGCGCTTTCAGGTCGCCTTTCTTACGGCAGAATATCGGGTACTGTTTTCCTTGCTCGGTGCGCGTGTAATAGAAGTAATCGCCCTTGCGATAGGGCACGTTCTCGTCGGTCTCCTTGATGCGCGCGAGCATCTCTTTGTAGAGCGCCTCCTGGAAACCGGAGGTCGGCTTCATCATCGCGTCGGCGTAATTGGTCTCGGCCTTGAGGTAGGCCAGGACGTCTTTGTCGGTCTTCGTCTTGTCGGCCATCCAGGCGTAATCGTCCGTGACCGTGTAGCCGTGGATTTGCGTGGTCTTCGGAGCCTTCCTGGCGGTCGGCGGTTTCGGCGGTTGTTCTTGAGCAGTCATCTTCTTTCCATTCAAAATGACAAGCGCCGTCAGCGCGGCGGCTGACAGCAGAATCGTTGGTTTGAGTTTCATAACTCCTCCGCTGTGACAAAATTTTCGGGATCAAACAAGCGGGTCGCGATCAAGTTTATGATTTTTCAGCAACACCCGAAGCAAGAGATCGCCCGGATTGTACCATTGATCGGCGATTGTCGCGCGGGCGCGGGCGCCAGCCGTTTTCCTGGAAAAACGTTTTATATTTCATATGGATGAATAGCCACAGAGGGCACAGAGGGCACAGAGAAGTTACTAAATTTCCTCTGTGCCCTCTGTGCCCTCTGTGGCTAACAGTCTTCATACGCCAAGCTTCGAGGCGATCTGCGGCGCGGTTGACTGTCCCCACCACAGTCTTCGCGCCACAGACTCCCCGGCAGGCTGAGGACGCGATAACACAGTTATCGGACTTTTCATCCTGCCTGCTTATAATGCGTGCGATAACAGCAAAACGGCTCACGGCGAGGGAATATTTTTCGACTTGTTCAAGTAAGCTCCATCAAACAGACCTGACGATCATTTCTCATTCCCTGCTTGGACTTCCTCCGCGGACGCCGCACGCCACACCCGCACAGTCCTGTCTTTGCTGCCCGAAATCAATAACCGCCCATCAGGCGAAAACGCCAGAGACAAAACGCGCCGCGCATGCCCTTTGAGAGCGAGCAATTCCATCCCGGTTTCAACATCCCAGATACGAATGGTCTGATCTTCGCCGGCCGAAGCCAATCGTTTTCCGTCCGGCGAGAATGCGATGGCGCGCAAATCGCCGCTGTGCCCTCTGAATGAATGTATTTCGCCGCCGGTGAAAGCATCCAGGAGCCTCACGTAATGATTGGCGCCGCCAGTGGCGATAAGCCTGTCGTCGGGCGAAAATCTCGCCGGCGCGTGAGCCTCGAATTCCAACAGTTGCTTTCCGCTCTTCACGTCCCAAACTCTGGCCCGGTCATCAAGCCCTTGCGAGACCAGCCTCGCGCCGTCGTGGGAGAAGGCCACTGTCCTTACGGCGCCGTCGTGCCCATTCATCGTCAATCGCTCCTGTCCAGCGCTCACATCCCAGAGTTTGATTTGGCGACCCACGCCAGTGGCCAGCGTTTTGCCGTCTGGGGAAAAGGCGGCGGAGGTTACATACCGGCTATGTCCTTTCAGCGAAGCGATTATTTGCCCGGCGCCGGCGTCGCGTAATTCGACGATCGGTTCCTTATTCTTGATTTCGCCAGTGACTGAGATCAGTTTCCCGTCCGGAGAGAATTCAACACTACTGAAAGCATATTCGGGGCAGCTGAAGATTTTGAGCGGTTTGCCTGTCGCTACATCCCACAGCGATATGGCGCCCAAGCCGTCAACCGTGGCAATCGAAGCGCCGTCCGAAGCCATAGCGACGGCATTGATGTCGCTACCGATATGCCTGGCGATGACGGAAGGCGCATCGAGCTTTTTCAGATCATAGATTCTGGTCGAATCGCCGGTGGTGCAGAATATCGTGGTCATTGAAGGATCCGGCGAAAATACCAGTGTGCTGATTTCGAACTCGCAATTGACATTGGCGATCTCTTGTCCGGTCGCCCTGTCCCAGAATCTCAAGGCGCCATCCTGGCCCGCCGAGGCGATAGATTTGCCGTCCGGCGCAAATCCGACTGTCCAAACCAGCCCCTGATGTCCTGTATAGGATTCGCGCAATTCCCTGCTGCCCACATCCCAAACCCGAACGAATCCGTCTCGCGTCCCTGCGGCCAATGTCTTTCCGTCCGCGGAAAATAGAAGGTGAAGAATGTCTGCAGAGCTGCCGCGAAGAGCGGCGGCCGGATTAAACGATCTGACATCCCATAACCGCACGGTCAGGTCCCCGGTGCCGCCGACGGCCAGAATCTTGCCGTCGGGAGAGAACTGAACCGCCCTCACCCATTTGCCCGCGAAATCGAAGGTGTGCAGCAACTCCCCAGAATCCGTCTTCCACAATCTGGTTGCTGCGTCACCGCCGCCGGTAGCCAGCATCCCGCCGTCCGGAGACAACGCGACAGTATAGATTTGGGTGGCGCCGTGTCCGCGCCTTTCGAAGACATTTCGGCGGGAGGCGACGTCCCAGACTATGGTCAGTCCTCCCTCTCCTCCCGCCGCCAATCTTCTTCCGTCACTCGACAGGGCCAGACCGAGAACTGGTTCCTGAAGATCAGCAAAGACGCCTTCCATCCGGTTCGCTCCGGCATCCCAGATTTCGATCTTTCCGTTCCGAGACGCGATATAGAGCTTCTTCCCGTCCGGCGTGATGACCAGTTCGGTGACCGTAGTCGAATGCTGCAGCTTCGCCTGTTCGGTGTGCAGCGTCTTCCAAAGGAAATACCACTCGAAGCCGCGCCAATGGTCATCCCACAGAGGATCGGAATGCGCCCGATACCGTTCGACCAGTTCGCGGGCGCGTTCCAGGTTTCGATCTACCAGGTCCTGTCCCGCCTGCCGCATGTCGGCCGCATACAACAACCGAAGCTGCCGCCGCGCCTGCGCCTCGGCGACGCGCGCTTGCCGCACGAAGTAAACGATCGCGCCGAGAAGCGTCAGGAAAACGATTGTGGCCGCGGCCACGCCCGCTTTATGTCGTCGAACGTATCGGGTGGTGAGATAGATCAACGTGCCCTTGCGGGCGACGACCGGTCTTCCGCTTAAATGCCTGGCGACGTCTTCGCTGAAATCGCCGGCCGAACGATAACGACTCTGAGGCTCCTTGCGCAGGGCTTTCAACACGATGTCGTCCAGATCGCCCTGCAGGCGCGCGCGCAAGCGTTCCGGCGCGCCTTCGCGCGTTTCGACGTCTAGTCGAGGCGATTGCGCGCTCCGATTCCGGCAGCCGTCGCCGGCGTCCTCGACCGTTCGAATAACGACGACGCTGGGCGGCGGCGGCTCCTCCTCACTGATCACCCGCGCGGCTTCGTGCGGCGCCCTACTCTTGATTCGATAAGGCCGGCGCCCGGTTAGTAGTTCGTAGAGCATGACGCCGAGCGAGTAGACGTCGCTGGCGGTCGTAATGTTTTCGCCGCGCGCCTGTTCGGGACTGGCGTATTCCGGGGTCATCGCATGAAATCCGGTTTGCGAAGGCGGCGAATCTTCGATTCCCAGTAAAGACGGATCCAGCAGCTTGGCGATGCCGAAATCGAGCAGTTTTATCGTCCCGTCGTTGGCCACAAGGATATTGCTCGGTTTCAAATCGCGGTGGACGATCAGGTTGTCGTGGGCGTATTGCACGGCCGCGCAGATTTGCTGAAACAGCTTCAATCGTTCGGTGATCGAAAGTTTGCGCGAGTCACAGAATTCTTTGATAGGCTCGCCCTCGACATATTCCATCACGACATATTGACAGCCGTCCTCGGTCACGCCGCCGTCGAGCAGGCGCGCGATGTTCGGGTGGTCGAGCCTGGCCAGAATGCGGCGCTCCTGGCGAAAGCGGCGCTCGATCTCGCCGGTCATCAAACTTGGCCAGACCAGCTTGACGGCGACCTGTTTGCGGTAAGCGTCGTCGGCGCGCTCGGCCAGATAGACCACACTCATCCCGCCTCGCCCGATTTCGCGCACAATCCGATATGGTCCGATCATTCGACCGGCGGCCTGGCGGCTTTCATCGGCAAGGGCGACGGCCGAAGCGTTGACGCCGAGCGGCTTTTCCAAAAAGTCGGCGGCGACTTCGTGATCACGCAGCATCTGTATTACCTGCGTGCGGACCCGATCGTCTCCGTCTAACTTCGTGGCCAGGAACTCCGCTCGCGCTGAACGCTCCAGTTCCAACGCTTCCTCAAACAATTTTCTGACTATTCGCCACTGCTCCGTAGTCATGATTTTTTTTCTCGTTCCATTCGTACATAATGCGTAATGTTTGACAGAAATAGCTCATCCGGGCAAAAAAAATATATTGAGTCTATTCTGTAGACCAAAAGAGTTAAAACATACAGCCCGATATTCAGGAGGATTTAGTATGGTGGAGCTTACCTCAGTCACATTCACCGCGCTCTTCAAACAGTGGCGTAATGGCGACCGGGAGGCTGGCGAAGAGTTGTTCCGAATGATCTATCAGGATCTATTGCGTCTGGCTCAAAGTTATCTCAACGGAGACCGCGCCGGGCGGGCGATTCATGCGACAACTCTGGTGCATGAAACTTATCTGCGATTGTTCGGAAATGATAAAGTCGATGTGGACTGCCGGGGACATTTCTTCGCCATCGCCACCAGACAAATGCGCCGCATTCTGATCGATCTTTCGCGCAAAAAGGACGCGGCGATAATCACTCATCGCCTCGACAGTCTCGCTCCCGAAGATTTAGCCACGTCAGAGAATACGCCCGGCGTGGACTTGATCGCGCTGGATGAGGCGCTCGACGAGCTTGAAAAGATTGACGAGAGAGCTTGTCGCGTGGTCGAGTTACGTTACATCGGCGGGTTAAGCGAAAAAGAGGCGGCTGAAATATTGGATATTTCCGTGGCCACGCTCAAACGCGATTGGACCTTCGCCAAGACCTGGCTGTACGGACGATTGCGTTAAACTCCTATCAATCGAAAGGCCGATTTTCATGAAAGCTTGGCGTGTCAACGACTGGTGTGAACCCGATCAGATGGAATTCGCCGAAATTACCGCCCCGGAACCGAAGCCCGGCGAGATACGGATCGAAAACAGGGCCGCCGCGCTCAATTTCTTCGACATACTGTTGATACAGGGGAAATACCAATCCAAACCGCCGCGCCCGTTCACGCCAGGCTCAGAAATCGCGGGCGTCGTTGATGCGGTCGGCGAGGGAGTAACCGACTTCAAATTCGGCGATCGCGTCCAGGCGATGGCCACCGGCGGGACGTATTGCGAATATTCAATCGCCCCCGCCGAAAAAGCCTTTCGAATTCCCGACGCGATGAGCTTCGAAGAGGCCGCGGCGATGATCGTGATCTATCAGACCTCGTACTTCGCGCTCACGCATCGCGCGCCGGTCATGCCCGGCGAATGGCTGCTGGTTCACGCAGGCGCGGGCGGCGTCGGATCATCCGCCATACAAATCGGCAAGGCGCGTGGCGCGCGTGTGATCGCAACCGCGAGCAGCGAGGAGAAGATGCGCTTCTGTTTATCGCAGGGCGCCGAACACGCGCTGAATTACAGCGACGCCGGCTGGGTGGATCAAGTTAAGCGGATCACCGGCGGGCTCGGCGCAGATGTGATTTATGACCCGGTGGGCGGCGAAATCTTCGAGCTTTCGACCAAATGCGTCGCGCCTGAAGGCCGGTTGATTGTCATCGGATTCGCGGGCGGGACGATCCCTTCAATCGCCGCCAATCGCATCCTGCTCAAAAATATGTCGGTCGTCGGCGTCTACTGGGGAGGCTTTTTGGAACATTACCCGGAATACATGCATGAGGCCCAGGATGCGCTGTTCACGTTGTACGAGGCCAGGCTGATCAAACCGGTCGTGTCACAAACGTTCGCGCTGGCTGATGCGGTCGAGGCGTTGAACGCGCTGGCGACCCGCAAGACTTACGCCAAAGTGGTTCTGACCATGGGTTTGGACAAAGGTAGCCCGATATGACAACTGGATACTCACGTCGCCAATTCATCTCCAGTACAGGCGCGACGCTCCTGTGCGCGGCGGCCCATCCCTGGGAAGTAACCGGACAAACGCCCTCTACAACCAGGACCAGGCTTATACTGCTCGGGACGGCTGGAGATCTGATAGCGATTCCGTTCCGCTTGAGAATGGAGAATGTGAAATTGAAATGGAGAACGGCATTTATTTGAAGCCTGTGCGAATTAAAGTTGAATGCAATCAACCGCTTGGATTCAGCGCATAAATCAGGAGACGCCTGGGTACGCATCGCTTCCAGCGTGCAGGCGTGGAACGTAGTACATTGGGAGGACCCGCAGCGCCTGGAGCCGATTCGTATTCCTGCGCATTTGATTCCAATCAATGCGCGCTAATCAATGTATGGATTTCAAAGGGCTTTTATTTGCACAGCCTTCATTTATTTCAATTCGCCCAACAACTCGGCCAAATGCTGTTTCCACAATTCTGGCAACGAATGCGTCCCATGTCCGCGCGTCTTATCGCTGATCGGGATCAACACGTAGCGGCCTCGTTTCACGCGCTTGATCTCGCTTTCCAGAATCCCGAGCTCAGGCGGATTGACCTGGTCATCGGCTGAGTTGATGGCGATGAGCGGCGCTTTGATCTTTTCCAGATCGGGCGCGGGGTCGTAATCGCGCGAGGCGTCGAAGGCGTAGAGCATGTCGTTGGCGTCGGCGCGGGCGAGTTGATTGCGTACCAGGTTATCGAACATTTTGTCGGCGTCCTCGCGGGTGGGCGCCTGTTTATATTGCTGCAGCGGCGCGCTGGTCATAAACAGCAGAGTATAGATCGCCGAGGTCAGACCGCGAGTTGGCTGCTGTTTGTAATCGCCGTTGTTCCACTCGGGATCGTTCTTGATCGAGTCGATGACCATCCGCCGCATCATTCGGTTGCGCCCCGAGATTTGAACCGGCAGGCTGGCCAGCGGCATGAGCGCGTCCATAAAGTCGGGATACTTCTCTCCCCACAACCAGGTGTGCATCCCGCCCATCGAGGTCCCCATCACCAGACGCAGATGATTCACCTTGAGGCTTTCGGTCAACAACCTGTATTGCGCCGTGACCATGTCGTTGTAGGCGTAACGCGGAAATCGCGCCCGCAAACCGCTGCTGGGCTTCGACGACTGGCCGTGACCTACGCCGTCGGGCAGGATGATGAAATACTTCGTCGCGTCGAGCAACTGTCCGGGGCCGAAGAGCGCGCCTCCGAACTGGTTCGACAGAAAGCCCGAGCCCGAGCCTCCCGTGCCGTGCAAGATGAGAACGGCGTTGCGCGCGACGCCAGAAGCGTCGCGCTTCAACTCGCCTATCGTGCGGTAATGCAGCTTCAATTCGGGCAGCGTCTCGCCGCCGTCGAATTTGAAATCGCGGATGACGAAATCGCCCTCGACAGGTTGAGGAAAATTCGGCGCGCGCGTCGCATTCTGCGTTTGCGCGGCGGCAGCTATTGCGAGCAGGAGCAGCAACGCTGGGGTCAGTTTTAGATTCATCGGTATTTTCTTTGTAACTGCTGCGGCCTCCTTCGTCCCGTAGGGACGGTTTGAGTTTAGGCAGGTGTTGATGGTCTTTGAATATTTAACGCAACCGCGCAATCCAACGTAGGGGCGCCCTTTTCCCCGCCCAGGTCTGTGATCGAGGCGATTGGGCGGGGAAAACCCGCCCCTACGTGGTTGCTTTTAATATTCCTGATACTAACGGATTTTGTGGCGCGACTCCCGGAGGGGCGAAATGTTTTTAGCCACGAATGAACACGAATGAACACGAATATTATTTCCGGTCTGATAAATTGTTTGGCTGCCATATTCTCGCTTCTATTCGTGAATATTCGCGTTCATTCGTGGCTAAAATTCTTTCCAGGACCGGGCAACGGCCACAAACCACAAAATCCGTTAGCACCAGTAATATTCAATGACCATCAACGCCTGCATTCGACATGAAGTTCAGCCGTCGCTACGCGACGCGGGGATTGATTGCCGTCGCATGCAGGCCATAAATGACCTGCCTAAACTCAAACCGTCCCTACGGGACGAATATGGGCTGAGCAGTTACTTCTCCTTTATCTATCCAGGCTGTCGGCCTCGATAACAACTTTCGTCGTCATCTCCTTGCCGTCAACCGAGAGCTTGACCAGATACGTGCCCGGATCGAGCGCGGGGCCAATCTGAGCGCCGAAACGCCCGCCGCCACGGCCACCTCCGCCGAAGCCTTCCTGCGGTTGCCCCGGTTGCCCCGGTTGCCCCGGTTGCTCCGGTTGCCTCTGACCGGCTTGAGGCTGGCCGGCCTGTCCCGATGGAGGCGGAATTTCAGGGTTAGCGCCCGGCGGGCCGGACCTGCCGCCGGGACGCGGAGGATCGCCGCGCAGGTTCCACATCACGCGATTCAATCCGACTTGCTTCGTCCCGCTCAGATTGCGAACGACCTTGCCGGTGACGTCGGAGATGGTGATTTTGACGTCGCCGCCGGGCGCCGATTTCAGGTAATAGCTAATGGCCGTTCCAGGCGGCGGATTCTCTCCACGAAAGTACTTGGCACCGCCGGCGTAGCGGCTCAGCGATATGTCATTGAGCCACTGAGTTCCTGCTCGAACGTCGAACAGATGCGCGTCGGCGGCGAGCGTCTTCTCGTCCATATGCTGCAGCGGGGTAATGTCGTCGATGATCCAGGCGCCGCGCCCGTGCGTGCCCGCGATCAGATCATTGTCGCGCGGGTGGATCAACAGGTCGTCCACGCGCACGGTCGGCAGTCCGGTCATGAACTTCTTCCACTCCGCGCCGCCGTTGAGTGAAACGAAGACGCCGAATTCGGTCCCGACGAAGAGCAGGCTCTTGTTCTTCGCGTCCTCGCGGATGACGTTGACGTTGCCCGTAGGCAGGTTGTTCGTGATCGAAGTCCAGGTCGCGCCGTAATCGCGGGTGACGAAGAGGTAGGGCTTGAGATCGTCATTGCGGTGGTTGTCGATGGCGACGTAGCAGGTCGCGGCGTCGAAATGCGAAGGCTCGACGCGCGAGACCTGATAATTGCCTGTGACGCCCTTGATGTTGTTCGCCACGTCGGCCCACGCCGCGCCGCCGTCCTTGCTCAACTGCACGGCGCCGTCATCAGTGCCGACCCAGAGCACGCCGGGCAGTACGGGCGATTCGGCGACAGTGGTGATGTTGCCGTAATTGGACGTGCCGTCGTTCTTCGACACCATCGGCTTGTCGCCGTCGACGCCCATAATTGGCAGCTTGCGGCGGTCGATCTGCTTGGTCAGGTCAATGCTCGCCGTCCAGGTGTCACCGCGGTCGAGCGATTTGAATAGCTTGTTCGCCCCGACGTAGACGACGCGCGGGTTGTGCGGCGAGAGCGCGATCGGTGTGTTCCAGTTGAAGCGGTATTGCTCGCCGATTGGAGGCGTGGGAACGATGTTGCTCTGCAGCGGATTGCCGCCGCCGAAGCCGAACCCGCCCGCAGCCTGGATCATCTGTTGTATTTGTTCCTGTGTGGGCTGTTGCCCTTCGCCCGACTCTCCGCCAGCTCCCGCTGGCGCCCCGGGCTGAGGCTGCTGTCCGGCGCCCTGCCCGCCTCCACGAGCCGCCCCCGGCCCGCGAGGACGCTGGGCCGCGCGCGGGCGGATCGAGACGCTGCGGCCAGTCTTCAGATCGAGCCGCTGAATATTGCCGTTCTGCGATTCGGCGTAGACCGTCGTGTAATCAGTCGGGTCGACCTGCGCATAAAAACCGTCGCCTCCGCCGATGCGGTACCAGTCGGAGTTGATGATGCCGCCACCGGCCCCGCCACCGCCACCGCCGCCGCCGCCGCCACCGCCGCCACCGCCGCCACCGCCACCGCCGCCACCGCCGCCGCCGCCAGTGCGCGTCTGGCTAGGGCCGCACCAACTGCCGTTATCCTGCAGGCCGCCGCAAACGTAGTAAGGCTTTCGCATATCCACGGCGACCGCGTAGAACTGCGACGCCGCGATGTTATTGACGAACTCCCAAGTCGCGGCCTGGTCGTAGCTGACATTCAAACCGCCGTCGTTGCCGATAATCAAGTGGTTGGTGTTATTCGGATTGATCCACAACGCGTGGTGATCGCTGTGCGCGATGCCCTGAACCACCTGGAACGTTTTGCCGCCGTCTGTGGATTTGTGGAAGGGAGCGCCGCAGGTGTAGACGATCTGGTCGTTCTTGGGGTCGACGCGAATCTGGCTGTAGTACATCGGGCGATTGTTGTTGTTGCTCATGATGCGCCAGGTCTTGCCCTTGTCGTCCGAGCGCCAGACGCCGCTCCGCTTCGGGTCTGGCGGTTGGTTGGACTGCGCCTGCTGGCCTCCGCCTCCGAAACCACCGCCTCCGCCGCCTCCGCCGCCTCCAAAACCACCGCCTCCGGTCTGCTCTTCACCGCCGCCCGCGCCGCCGCTGGCGCCGACTTCGAACTGCGCGTAGACGACGTTCGGGTTCGAGCGCGAGACGTCGAGGCCGATGCGTCCTAACAAGCCTGCGGGCAAGCCATTGCCTTCGAGTTTCGTCCATGTCTTTCCGGCGTCGGTCGTCTTCCAGACGGCGCTGCCCGGTCCGCCGCCGTTGAAGCCCCAGGAAGCGCGTCGGCGCTGGTACGAGGCGGCGTAAAGAGTCTTCGTGTCAACCGGGTCGATCACGATGTCGGTGAAGCCGGTGTCTTCGTCAATGAACTTGACGTTGGACCAAGTCTTGCCGCCGTCGGTGGTCTTGTAAATTCCGCGCTCTTTGTTCGGGCCGAAGAGATGGCCGAGCGCAGCGACGTAGACTGTGTTGGCGTCCTTCGGGTCAATGACGACGCGCGCGATCGTCTGCGTCTCTTTCAACCCGACGTTGGCGAAGGTCTTGCCCCCGTCGGTTGATTTGTAGATTCCGTCGCCGAAACTGGCGCTCTGCCGGTTGTTCGGCTCGCCTGTTCCGACCCAGACGATGTTCGGGTCAGATTGGCAGACGGCGATGTCGCCGATTGAAGAAGTCGGGTAGACGTCGAAAATCGGCTCCCAGGTCGTGCCGTTGTTGACCGTCTTCCACACGCCGCCGGTCGCAAAGCCCACGTAGATCACGTAAGGATTGCTCTCGACGGCGGTGATGTCGTCAATGCGCCCGCCCATGCTGGCCGGCCCTATCGAACGCCAGCGGAAACTCTTCAAAACCGGGTCATCGGATTGATTAATCGGCGTGGGCGTGGGGCGGGTTTGCGGTCCTCCTTGCTGGGCCTGTTGGGCCTGTGGGGCCCGCGACGAAAAATTCGAGACGCCGTAAAGCGCCAGGCATGAGATGGCGATGACACGCGCCAGACGTGGTGTGTTTCGCATAGCGGGGATCCTTTCTGAGATGAAGTTTTGATCCAAGTTTTTGCGCGAGCGAATGAGAATACTGTGAACGCTCCGAAGTCAACGGCTAAGACGGCGTGGAGAGATTTCCGGTGACAACTATATCAGTTGAGATCGTGAGGAACGCTGAGAAGTGTAGAGCCCGCTTATAGCTCGCGACATTGAAAGATTAACCCGCGCCGAATCAGTACCGCTCGCGGTACTGATTCTGTCTCACTTCAGGCCTTGAACAGGGCGTTGATCTTAATATACGGAACGGCCTCCTCCGCGAAAGTAAAAGAGCCTTCGCGGCGAATTTCCTCCGCCGCGCGAAGGAACGCGCCGTAAGCCGCGCGGGCGAGGGCCGAACCAACGCTCACCCTTTTAACCCCGAGGTCGGCGAGTTCGGCGAGTGAAAGACTACCACCAGCAAGGCCCATAACGACATTCACCGGCTTCGGCGCCACGGCCTTGACGACGGCGCTTATCTCATCTCGCGTTTTCAAGCCCGGCGCGTAGAGCACGTCCGCCCCGGCGTCGGCGAAGGCTTCGAGACGCCGGATCGTATCTTTAAGATCGGGGCGTCCATAAAGGAAATTCTCGGCTCTGGCGGTCAGCATAAACGGGAAAGGCGCTCCCCGCGCGGACTTCACTGCGGCTTTGACCCGTTCCACTGACAGGTCGAACGGATAGATGGGGTCCTCGATACGACCGGTCGCATCCTCGATGGAGGCGCCGACCAGGCCGGCCTCTGCCGCAAGACGGATCGTTTCGGCGCATGTTTCCGGTTCATCGCCAAACCCATTCTCCAAATCGGCTGAAACCGGCAGACTTGTGGCCTCGACGATGACCCGGACGTGTCCTAAAGTCTCTTCGCGGCTGACGGCGCCGTCGGACTTTCCTAGAGAAAACGCAAACCCGGCGCTGGTGGTGGCCAGGGCCTCAAATCCGAGGCTCGCCAGCAACTTCGCCGAGCCTGCGTCCCAGGGATTGGGAATGGCGAATACTCCGGGCCGCTCGTGGAGCGCTTTAAACGCCTCTGCTCTTGTCGTTTGAAGATTCATCTGTTCCTCTGAAAAAAACCACGTAGTAACGAATTGATTCGTTGCTACTCTGTAAATTAAGTATTTTGGTATTATTCAAGCCCGCGGAGCGGGCGGCAGAGTAAAGCCTGGGGTGGAGCCGAAGGCGAAACCCCAGGTCAGGTTCGGAGCGTCATCAAGCCCGTGAAACGGGCGGCAGCCATTGGCTGTCGCCCACTTCGTGGGCTCTGATCGCTTTGCTGCCGCTCTCTGGGGCTTACGCCCCAGGCTTTATGCTGCCGCCTGCTCCGCAGGCTCAAAGCAAAGGTTTTAAAACACAAAATATCAAACAACTTAGTTTAAGGAGTATTACGTAACGTAACGAATAAATTCGTTACTACGTAGCGTGTTTTCTATGCAGGCGAGTTTTCGTAGTCGTAGAGCATCGGCGGCTCCTTGCCAAGCAATCTGGCGTAGGTGTAAAGCTGTCCGCGATGATGCCAATGTTCGTCGTATGCGAACACGAAATACTGCCAAATGGGAAAAGTACCGAAGGGCGCCTCGAGCTGGCGCGCCAGGTCTTCGTCAGTCAAAGCAGCCAGAGTTTTGTCTCCCGCCTGCTGACATTCTCGCGCGTATTTCTGGCAATCGGCGACGGTCTTCAAAGTGGCCGCCACCGCCTTGCCTTCTTCCGTCTCCGGTATGGCTACGTTTTCAATTTCGGCGGTGAGCTTCCCCTGCTTGATTCCCTCCCCGAAGAGCTGCATTCCATAAATGTGCAGGATCAAATCGCGCACCGAACGCATCCCCGGCTGCGGGCGATAATCCAGGTCTTTATCCGAAAACGTTCCGATCAACCGAAGCGTCACTCCGTGAACCATCTTGAAATATCCGCGTTGTCCCAAGAGCGCTTGTTTGTTCATTTCGATCTCCTTAAAAAGAGTGGGACAGACTTTAGTCTGTCCAGTCCCGGCCAGGACAGACTAAAGTCTGTCCCACATTCCGATTCCAACGGCGCGCAGTCTACCCCGCCCGAGTGACAGCGTTATGTCAACAACTTTTCAGTCGGAATAATTTTCCAGAATTTTTCCGGCCTCGGTCATGAGGCTTCGTCGAAGCGACTCCGGTTCGAGGACGCGGACCTGCGCCCCCCAACTGAAGAGCCATTGGAAGATTTCGTTCTCGACGCGGACGCGCATCGTCACAAGCAGTCCGTCGGCGACCTCTTCCATCGAGTCGACGTAATAAGACCGCGACTCGCGGACCCAGGGCGCGGCCTCAGGGCTGAATAACGCGACTACTATCAAATTTCGTTGGTCGTCAACGGGCTCTTCGAGTCTGAAATTCGGCGGGCGGTCGAAGGTCTTGTCCAGGAGCCGCAGCCCCGCCATGCGGTCGAGCCGGAAGTTGCGAATGCCCTTTCGGAGGTGGCAATGGCCGATCAGGTACCAGGCGTCGCCGTAATGCAACATCGCGTAAGGGTCGGCCTCGCGCGTGTTCCTGGCGGCGCGTCCGTCCTGCGAATATCGCGTGTGATAGTCGAAGCTGATCGTCCTGCGTTCGATGATCGCGCGGCGGAGTTGGGGCAGGAAGGACGCCGACTTGCCGGAGGCCAGCGTCGCCGGCGCGACAAAGGCGATGCTGCCGCGCAGGTATTCGACCTCGCCGCGAAGTGTTTCGGAGAGGACGGCCTCGATCTTGCGGCCGGCCGACGCGGCGGCGGCGCGGTATTGAGAGTCGAAGTTCTGCGCGGCCGAATCTGCGCCGAGCAGCAACATCGTCGCCTCGTCGACGCTGAAGCTGACCGGCGGCAGGAAATAGCCTTCGACCAGCGAATAACCGACGCCAGGCTGCGCGACCACCGGCACGCCCGACTCACACAGCGCCTGGATGTCGCGGTAGATCGTGCGTTTGCTGGTCTCGAAGGTAGCGGCGAGGTCTTCGGCGCGGCGCGCGCCTTTACGCTGCAATTCAAGCACTATGGCGAGTAGTCGGTCGGTGCGGTTCATTCATTAGTTCGTCCACTAGTTCGTCAGGCCAGGGTGGATGTTTCTTTCAAATTGGAATAGTCAGAGTTAAGCAATGAGGAAACAACCATCACTCAGAACGACCCAATCCGCAAGCGCGTAGGAACGCTTTTTGCTTTTTTGCGCTGAGGATCGTTCCGGCGGGGGCGAGGCTGATCCGACTGTCTGCGCCGTCAAATGTGAAGGCGTTCGATGAAGCGTCGCCAAGGCCGGAAAGTAAAAGGAGAGAGAATGAGCGGCTTCGTGCCCGATCTTCGGGAGTGTCTTTCGGCGGGATCACTGATGGCCTATCCGGTCGCTTTCTGCGCCGGTCTGCTGATCAGCTTCACGCCTTGCGTCTATCCGGTGATCCCGATCCAACTGGGTTTCATCGGAGGGCAGACGGCTTCGGCGCAGGCCGGCGGAGTCCGCTCCAGTTGGCGGGGCTTCACACTTTCGGTTCTGTTCGTCACCGGCATGGCGGTCGTATACGCCGCGCTCGGAGCCTTCGCTTCGCTGACCGGCTCGCTGTTCGGAATCTGGGTTTCCAGCCCGTGGACTTACGCCGTGGTCGGCAACGTCATCCTGTTGATGGCGCTTTCGACGCTGGACGTGATTCAACTCCCGGCGCCGCGGTTTCAGGCGAATTGGAACCCTCGGCGCAAAGGCAAAGGTTACGTCTCGGCGCTGTTGATCGGCGCGTCGTCAGGACTGGTCGTCGGCCCTTGCACGGCCCCCGCGTTGGGAGCCGCGCTGGCCTATGTCGGCGCGCAGGGCAATCTTCTCTTTGGTACGACTGTCTTGTTTGTGTTCGCCATCGGGATGGGCGCGCTGATGATTGCGCTCGGCACATGCGGCGGCGCGCTAACGGTGCTGCCGCGCTCCGGTGTATGGATGGTGAAGATTAAAAAGGGTTTCGGTTTCGCCATGATCCTGTTCGCTCAATATCTTTTCGTTCAAGCTGGACGGCGGTTCATCTAAAAGAGTCAAAACCAGACTTGTCTTGGAGGTAATCGGGATATGATCAGAAAACTTTGGAAAACGACTATGGCAGTTATTCTGCCGCTGGCCTTCGGAGCGATCCTGAGCGGTTGCTCAGCCGGCGATCAATCAGCGGAAACGCTGACGGCGGCGGCGGGAGGAGCGACCACAATCGGGCGCGCCCGAACCCAAGTGGGGAATCCCGCGCCCGATTTTCAATTGCCGAAGATAGACGGCGCTACAGTTTCCCTCGCCGATCTTCGCGGCAAACCCGCGGTGATCGTTTTCTGGGCCTCATGGTGTTCCTCTTGTAAGGAAGAAGCGCCACGCATCAACGCTCTGGCGGCTCAGTACGAAGGCAAGGGCGTGCGCGTGCTCGGAATCAACGTCAAAGACAGCCCCGCCGGCGCCGAGGTCGGCGTCAAAGAGTTCGGCATCAGATATCCCGTCGCGCGCGACCCCGACGCCAGCGTCGCGCGGGCTTACGGCGTGAGAGGCACGCCCACGGTCATCTTTCTGGATCGGAAAGGGGTCGTGCGCTACTTCGCCAATGAATTGCCAAATGATTATGCGCGGCGACTCGACGATCTGCTGGCGGAAAATATCTGAATCGCGCGCAAATTCGAGCGTTTCAAGCCTGCTGATTTTCGCGCTTGCGGGCCTGCGACTGCACGGCGGTGATCGCGACGGCGTCGACGATGTCCTCGGCCTTGCAACCGCGGGAGAGGTCGTTCGCGGGCCTGTCCAGCCCTTGGAGGATGGGGCCGATGGCCGTGGCGCCGGCCAGACGTTCGGTCAGCTTGTAGCCGATGTTGCCGGCGTTGATGTCCGGGAAGACCAGGACGTTCGCGCGTCCCGCGACCGCCGAGCCTTTGGCCTTCGACGAGGCGACCTGAGGGATCAGCGCGGCGTCAATCTGCAATTCGCCGTCGACTTCCAACTCCGGCGCTCGCGCCAGAACGGTTTTCGTCGCCTCGATGACCTTGTCGGCCATCGGGTGTTCGGCGGAGCCTTTGGTCGAGAATGACAGCATCGCCACGCGCGGCTCGACTTCGAGCAGGGCGCGGCAGGTCTCGGCCGACGCGATGGCGATCTCGGCCAGTTGCGAGGCGGTCGGATTGATCACCACGGCCGGGTCGGCGAAGATCATCGCGCCGTCAACCCCGAATTCCCTGCTCGGCGCGACCATCACCATGACAGACGAAAGGACGTTGAACCCCCGCTTCAGCCCGAGCGTGAGCAGGGCCGAACGGACCGTATGCGCGGTGGTGTTGGTCGCGCCCGCCACCGAGCCGTCGGCGATCCCCCGTCGCACCATCAGGTTGCCGAAATAGAGCGGGTCGAGGATTTGCTTCGCGGCCTCTTCCATCGTGACGCCCTTCGCGCGACGCAACTCGTAAAACTCCCGCGCGTAGCCTTCGAGCTCCGGCGACCTGCGATGATCGAGTATCGGGACGTTGGTCAACGAGACGCTGAGTGACTGCGCGCGATTGCGGATTTTCTCCTCATCGCCTAGCAGGGTGATCCTCGCCAGTCGTTCTTCGGCTATTTTCGACGCGGCGACGATCGTCCGGTCGTCTTCGCCTTCGGGTAGAACAATGTGTTGGGGCTGAGTCGCCGCGCGGACTCTCAGCCTTTTCAAGATGTCCATAGATAGAGGATCATTCGATTGCGGATTGCGGATTGCGGGTTGCGGATTGATTTTGGCCGGACGCCGTTTTGTCTCGATTTTCACTCTCAATCGGCGCCATTGTTTTTATATCGTCATCTGATGACTGCGAATCCGCAATCCGCAATCCGGAATCCGCAGCCTTGCGGCGCTTCCGGAAGAATCTCCACAAAAAAACGATCACCGCCGCGCCGAAGACAACAGTGGCGACCTTGCTGTAGAGCGCCAGATATTGAGCCCCGACGCGCCAATTGTTCGCGAAGACCATGCCCAGGTAAAGGAGGATGGAATTCCAGACCGCCGCGCTCACCGCCGAGAGCAGGGTCGTGGCGGGCAGACTCATTTTGGACATTCCGGCGAAGAATGAAACGAACGCGCGCGTGCCGGCCAGAAAACGGTTCGCGACGATCACGCCGTAACCGAAGCGATTGAACAGGCGCTCGACCTGATGAATGGCGTTGACAGGCAGAAAGCGATGGTAGCGACCGGAAACGAAATGCTGCTCGAAGTAACGCCCGAGAACGTACGCCGTCATAAACCCCAACACGCTGCCCAATGTCGCCACGATCAGCGCGGGCGCGAAACCGATCACGCCGATGCCGATCAACGTACCGGCGAAAACCAGCGCCGCGTCGCTGGGTGATGGGGGGAAGATGTTTTCGATGTATGCGATAAGAAACATCACCGCAAGCACGCCGACAGGCGGCAGAGTCTGAAGCCACGAAATTGCCTGTTCCATAAAATCCATCGGCGCCTAACCTTCCAAGTCCTTCTTCCTGCTCTTTTTTAATTCTTCGATCAGATCGAAGATCAGATCATCGACGCCCAGCCCCGCGAAGTCGCTGTCGGCGGTGTCCCAGAACTCTTGCAAAGACCGCGCCCCGCCTTTTTCATATTCGCGCGATTGGACCAACAGATCGAGCTTGTCCGCGGCCTTGACCAACCTCGACTCGACGCTTGTGCGGTGTTCATAATCGAACCAGAGGTCGAGATAAGACTCGCTCAAATCTCCAAGTTCGGCGAAGATCTCTTTGGCGATGGCCTCGTCGGCGGCCTTGATCGAGGCCTTGTCGAAATAGCGTTTGATCGTGCTGGGCAGATCGCCCGTGCGCGTTTCCGTCATGTCGTGCAGCAGGGCCATTCTGAGCAGCCGTTCGACGTTGACCTCGACGCCGCGCGAGCGAGCGCGGTCGGCCAGCAGCATCGCGATCACCGCGACGCCGAACGAATGCGCGGCCACCGATTCGACGTCGCGCACGCCCCGCAACAACCACCCGATACGCGGCGTAGATTTCAGCCGCATCAATTCAGCGAGAAAATTTATCAAACCACCTGCTTCCGACAAATGTACCTCTCTTTAGAAAACCCATGGGATCGAACCAAAATCTAACCGCGCGTCCCGGCTGTTTTCAATACCGGGCTACGCTAACGGTTTTGACGCGACGCGTCAACCGTGTGCTATATTTAGCGTTCATCATCCGCGGGCTCATATCCCCTGCGGAAGAAAAATCATCGCCTTATGCGTTATCCAGTTTCATTCAAGATCGAAGGGCGCGAACTCTGGCCGCCGCTCGTCCTCTCGCCTATGGCGGGCGTGACCGATTCGCCTTTTCGCAGGGTCGCGAAAAAATGCGGCGGGCTGGGCCTGATAGTCACCGAATTCATCAGCGTCGAAGGTCTGACGCGCGGCAATCTGCGCTCTCACGAGATGATGCGCTTCAAACCTGAAGAGCGCCCGCTCGCCATCCAGATTTTCGGCTATGACGAAGTGAGGATGCGCTGGGCTGCCGAGATCGCCCAGGAGGCAGGCGCCGATTTCGTCGACATCAACTGCGGTTGTCCTGCGAAGAAGGTGGTCAACGGGGGCGGCGGATCGAACCTGCTGCGCGACCTGCCGCAGCTCAAAAAAATCCTGACCGAGGTCAGGCGCGCGATTACTATCCCAATGACGGTGAAGATCCGCGCGGGCTGGGACGACAAATCAATCAACTGCGTCGAGGTCGCGAAGCTGATCGAGGATTGCGGCGGCGCGATGGTCACGCTGCACGGGCGCACGCGCGTCCAGGGTTATAAGGGCTGGGCCGATTGGGACCTGGTGCGCGAGATCAAACGCCATGTCTCAATCCCGGTTTCGGGCAGCGGCGACATCCTCAGACCCGAGGACGCGATGCGGCGGTTCGACGAGACTGGATGTGCCGCCGTCCACATCGGGCGTGGCGCGATCGCCAACCCATACATCTTCCGCCAGACCTGGGAGACGATGAACGGACTCGAGCCGTATCAACCGACGCCGCGCGAGATGCATGACCTGCTGCTGGAATTCCGCGATAACCTGCGTGAACACATGCCTGAGAAAGGCGTGATCGGAAGGATGAAGATGCTCTCGGCTCAATTCCTGCGCGGCGTCCCCGGCGGCGCTCACATCCGCACAGCCGTTCTGCGCTCGCAATCGGTCGAGGAGATGGAGCCGCTCTTCGAGGAGTACTTCGCGCTCGCAGAAATCTACGGGATCGACGCCAGGTTGCAAAGCGCGCCCGACGAACAAGCGGAATTGGCCGAATGCGGCGCATAAGCGATTTGCTGGGCGCTTTCATTTTTCATTTGTCTTCCTTGAAGAGGTAAACCTGGAGGTAAACCGTATGCGGTCTTTACTCAACAGCGCGCTCGTTGTGTCGCTGCTCTGCGCTTTATCGGCGGCGCAAACCGCCCAACCCTCTTCGCCAAAATCCAGGAAGATCCCCGCGCAAAAGCCCGGCGCCGGCCGCGAAATAACCCCTCAGCAAGAACGGGCGATTTCCGTTCTCAACAACCTGTTTGAGCGAACCAAAGAGTTCGCTGATGACAAGACAAGGATAGAAACTCAAGCGCAAATCGCTGACACCCTCTGGGAATACGACCAGCAAACTGCCCGGCGGCAATTTACAGAAGCTTTTCGTTCGATTGAGCGAATCGAGGATGAAGAGCGTCCTTTTCCTGTCTCATATACTCCGAAGACTCTTCTGCGGCTTCGGCTATCGGATTTGTTGGCAAAGCCAGATGCGGACCTGGCCGAAAAGCTGATCAACTCAATACCTGAGTCTCAGACCAAAACCGACCAAACATCGCCAACGAAGAAGAGGGGTGAAAGGGGAAACCTTTATATGAAATTGGCTGACGAGCTGATGATGGATTTGTTCGAAATTGGACGATACTTTATGGCAGATTACGAAGAGTCTGCGGGCCACAACGACGCCGGACAGAAAGATGAGGCGCCGGCGGAGCCAGAGCCAATCAAGCCAGTCCTCGTCGAGCCCCTTCTCAACTTCGCCTTCAAGGCCATCACAATTGAATCCGCAAATGAACAGAGCCGAATGTCGAACGGGCAAAAGCAGGAGAGGATGGTGATGTTCGATATGATTGATCATGGAATTGTGGAGTGGCTGTTGCCACTCTTCGAGCAACATCAACCGGAAAGGGCCGCTTTTATTCGATCACACCTCGGTCATATCGAAAATGTGATTCCGAGCGCAGTCCATCAGGCGATGAATACCCCTCGCCCGACAACCGTTAAAGAATTGCTCGATGAGGCTCAGACCAAAAAGGATTCATTCCAGAAAGACATGCTCTACGCTGAAGCCGCAAGGAAAGCGGAAGAAGCTGGCGATTTCGACCAGGCGATCGCGATTATGGAAAAACTCAGTGATAAAAGTTTAGGAAAGGACGTCTCGCTTATCCGTAACAGCGCGGCGATCAATGCCGGCGACAAAGGTGATATTGACGCCGCATACCGATATGCCATAACGCTTCCTGATCCCTCCGATCAAGTCCGGGCGCTCTGCCGGATTGCGCTGAAGTCATTTGAGAAGAGAGACCTGCAGCGCGCCAACGAATTGATCAATGAAGCGGAGAAAATGATTGCGAACTCTGGCCCGACCCCTGAGAAAGTATTTGCTCTGCTCGACGTGTCGGCTGCGGCGACGACAATCAATCCGGTCGGCGGCTTCGAATTTGTAAATACCGCCATCGCGGTTATCAATCAGATTCATTCCTCGAAACCCAACCAGGTAGGATGAATTTTATTCGGGATTCTATTACCTTTGAAAAAAGCCTAGGAATGTTAGCCCGCGCCGACTTTGAACGAGCGATGAGACTGGCTCTGGCGATAACTCCAGGTGATGTTTCCGCGCTGGCTCAATTGGCCGTCTGTCGCGGCGCGTTGGTTGGGTCGAAAGAGTAGCGGGAGGAGAATGGCGTGCGAGAAAAGAATAGGGGCAGAAATCGGCGCGATCGAAAGTCGGAAAGAGCGGTTGACAGACTCCAAACCGGCCAGTACGATACGCCTTCCTTTTTGGCCAGGTAGCTCAGTTGGTAGAGCAACGGACTGAAAATCCGTGTGTCGGCGGTTCGATTCCGTCCCTGGCCATCAACAGAATCAATAAGTTACAGCAGGCCGCCTGGCCTGCTTTTCTTCTTTTGGGACAAATTTGGGACAATTTTTTTCGCCCTCTCCGCCAGTCTCGCCACCGCCTGATGAATTCCCTGTTCCTTCGCATGCGCATAACGCTGGGTCATGCGAATGTCTGAATGGCCAAGGATGTCTCGCACCTCGATCAAACTCGCCCCCGATTCGACCATATTGGTCGCCGCATCGTGGCGGAGGTCATGCCTCTTGAAATCAGTTATGCCCGCCCGCTTCATGAGCGTGCGGAAACTGCGTCGCAGCCATTTGTATGGCTTCCCGGTCTTGGAATTGAAGAACAGATACTCCGTCTTTTTTTCTTTAGCCCCGGCGATGAGACTGGTGACCGTCTCGTAAGCAATTTCATTCAGCGGAACCCGACGGGATTTCCCACGCTTAGTTTTGTTGAGTAGGATGGTCCGTTCCTGAAGATCGACCTGCTTGATCTTCAGGTTGAGAGCCTCACCACTGCGCATCCCGGTGTGCCTTGTCAGTATGATGAATGACTTCAGATGCGACGGCGCGAAATCGATAACTTCTTCCAGGCCCTCTTCTTCATCAGGCTTGAAATATCGAACTCGCTCGTTATCCTCCTTGAACTTCTTCACCAGCCTGACGGGGTTTTCGACCGTTATACGCTCCCGGATCGCCAGTTCAAAGATTTTGCTCAACGCAGACAGTTCACGATTGACCGTCGCTTTGCTGCGCTGCGCTCCGCGTTTGCTGATTCCATTGCTACGAACGTATTTATACTTTTCAATGAGCAAGGGCGAGATTTCGGCAAAGGTTCTTTTGCCGAAGAATTCGCGGAAGGCTTTGATGAAGTACTCGTCATCCTTGTGTGAAAGCTTGTTCTCGCGCGACCAAGGAAGCCAGACCTTTTCGGCGAATTCGATGAAAATCGAATCGCCCATCGGCTTGCCGTACTTCCCCTGAAAAACCTCAAGACGCGCCTGTGTTTCGGCGTGTTCAGCTTGAGCCTTTGTGCGGGCTTCCGGTACCGCCTTCTTGTACCGGACATAGTTGATCATGAAGTCGTAATACCATACGCCTCCTCTTTTTCTGACTGCCATAGGATTCCTTTCCCAGGTTGCAGCCCTCTGGTCAGTCGCGCGTATTTTATCAGTGAATTCAGGCTTGAGAAATGCGGGTGAAGAGAGGAATCACGTTTGATGCGACTGATCAGAGGCTAGCGATTAAACCTTTGAACATACGAGTCATAATTCAGAGCAATGTCCGCCACCATTGGTCAACCGGTTTGTCCATTCGCCTGCGCCTTTGTCCATTCCATCAACTCGGTCTGCTCAAACCGAACGGCCCGGCCAACACGGCGATAGGGGATGCGGCTTTCTGCAACCATCTGATAAATTGATCGTGTTGTGATGCGAAGAAGCCTCGCCGCTTCGCCGACCGTCAGCAAAATGGGGGCAGGTTGTGAAAGTTTCGATCTTGATGTTGTACTGTCCTTACCTATCATCGCGCCTTCTCCTTTCCAGGGCTTGTTGATTGAGAGTGTCAATTTAGTAACGCAGCGCGAGCCCCTGTTCCATATCTCGCGCAACATTGTGACCTACTGCGCTGACTACAGTTGAGAGCGCACGCAACCTGGCAGCCTCGAAGGACGCGTCGCGAACTTGCGTGGCGGCCTTGACCGCGCCGTCATAGCTGATCCTGTTTGCCTGCAGATCGAGCCGATAGCCTTGATTGACGCCGCCTTTGGCGACCGCCGCGCCGCTGTTGGCTCCGGCGACGGCCTGGTTCGCGCCAGCGACCTCCGCAGCCGTCAGCCCCTGGGCCCGCCGCTGGTTCGCCCCGACAATCTCTCTAAGATACCCCTCTTGATTTTGGACAAGAGATCGCGAGGTGCTCTCCTGATTGGCTATCCTCGTACCGAAGGCTTCATTGACTGCTGATTGTTGCCCGTCGGCGCGGTTCTGAATTGAACGGTACTGCATCCCTAACCCTATAACGCCGCCACCGATTTCGATCACAGATCCG
>WNFZ01000370.1_pt1 | contig 44389 bp, 46 predicted proteins | sample 5400081 | NCBI WGS metagenome assembly WNFZ01 (sample SAMN13153365, study PRJNA577476) | soil metagenome | isolation source: 80 cm soil or saprolite under grassland replicate 1 | place: USA:California | collected 2016-06-15
TCGGCGGCGCTGCGGGCGGTACCGGCGGCGCGGCACGGTATCGCCTCCGCCGCGGTCGTGGTGACCCGCACGATGGGCATGCTGCTCGGCGTCGCGGCGCTGTCGGCCTGGGGCCTGCACCGGTTCTCCGCGCTCACCGCCCACCTGGACACCCCGCTGCCGTTCGGGATGAGCCGCGAGGAGTACGCACGGCAGCTCGCCGCCTACACCGAGGCGGTACGGGCGGCCCTGCGCACCGAGTACCGGGAGATCTTCCTGGTCACGGTCGCCCTGTGCGTGCTCGGCGCCGTCGTCGCGCTGGCGCTACCCACCCGGTTACCCACTCGGGGGTCCCGGCAGGGCTAACGCGGCCCGGACCGGCCAGCACAATCGGGCTGCCCGCCTCCCGGAAGAACCTCGCGCATGTCAATGCGTCGATCTGATAGAGCCTGGGGAGAAGCCCCTTGCCAGAGGAGGAAAGACGCATGCTGCGCCGTACCGCAATCGCGGGCCTTGCCGGAGCCGCCGCCGCCGCGGTGCTGGGCGAGACGCCCGCCGTCGCGCGCCCGGCTGCGGACGGACGGGGCTCGCATCTGGGCCCACATTGCCGCCGGCGGCCGACGGTCATCGGGCACCGCGGAGCGTGGGGCTACCGGCCGGAGCACACCGCCGAGTCCTACCGCCTGGCGATCCGGCTCGGCGCCGACGTCATCAAGCCGGATGTGGTGCTCACCAAGGACACCGTGCTGATCGCGCGAAACAGCCCGGAGCTGTCGACCGCAACCGACGTGGCCAGCCACCCGGAGTTCGCTGGCCGCAGGAAGACCAAGATGCTCGACGGCGTGGAAACGACCGGCTGGTTCGCCGAGGACTTCACCCTTGCCGAGATCAAGACGCTGCGAGCCACCGAGCGGATGCCCGACATCCGGCCGGGCAACGCGCGGTCAACGGCCTGTTCCCGATCCTCACCATGCAGGAGGTCATCAACCTGGAGCCGAGGGCCGGCGGCGCGGGCGGCGGGTCGGCATCGCCCCGGACGTCAAGCGGCCCACGTACTACCGCTCGCTCGGCCTACCGATCGAGGAGCGGTTCGTGCAGCTCCTGCGGTACAACCGGCTGAACCACCCGCGTGCGGACCTGCCGGTGCTCGTGCAGTCGTTCGAGCCAAGCTGCCTGCAACGGCTGAACCGGGTGCTCCACCTGCCCCTCGTGCAGCTCATCGACGCGGTCGGCAAGCCGTACGACTTCGTGGTCTCCGGTGACCCGCGCACCTTCCGGGACCTGGTCACGCTCGAGGGGCTGCGCTTCGTGCGCGGGTACGCCGATGTCGCCTCGGTCAACAAGGACCTGATCATCCCGCGCGACGCCACGGCGCACCTGCTGCAGCCCACCACGCTGGTCCGCGATGCGCACCGGGCCGGGCTGGGCGTGCACGCGTTCCGGTTCGCCAACGAGAACACGTTCCTGCCGGCCGACTTCCGCATCGGCACCGACCCGGCGGCGCATGGCGACTTCGCCGCCGAGTACCACCGGTTCTTCGAGCAGGACATCGACGGAGTCGTCACCGACTTCCCCGATGCGGCCGTGGCGGCGCGGCGCAACTCAGACGACGAGGCGGCGGCGTAGCCGCCGCCCACGGCCCCGGCTCAGCGCGGCCAGGCCGTCGCGAAGGCGCCGGCTCGCCGGGTCAGCTCGGCCCAGTCGCCGGCGGTGACGAGCCCGGGGTCGACCAGCGCGTTGCCGGCGCCGACGGCGACCGCGCCGGCCCGGGCGTAGTCGGCCACATTGGACGGATCGATCCCGCCGGTGGGCACCAGTCGCAGGTGCGGCATCGGCGCCAGAACATCGCGCAGGTACCCGGGGCCGAACGCCTTGGCGGGGAAGACCTTCACCGCGTACGCGCCCGCGTCGTGCGCCGCCGCGAGCTCGGTCGGGGTGAGCCCGCCGCAGATCACGGGCACCCCGGCCCGGGTTCCCACGGCGACGACGTGCGGCGCCACCGTCGGCGTGACCAGGAACCGCGCGCCGGCTTCGATGGCCTGTTCGGCGTCGGCGGCGTCGCGCACCGAGCCGGCGCCGAGGCAGGCCGAGCCGTCGAGCGCCGCGCGCGCCTCGGCAAGGGCCTTCAGTGCGCCGGGCGTGGTGAGCGTGACCTCCAGCGCGGGTATCCCGCCGTCGATCAGGGCGCGCAGCGCGCGGTCGACACCCGCGCTGTCGGCGAGCCGGACGATCGCGATGACGGGGGTCACGGCGAGCGCCGCCGCGAGATCCATGGCGGTGCCTCCTCCTGGTCAGATCGAGCGTCAGACCGAGCGTCAGACCCAGCGTTAGATCCAGCGCGAGCCCCGAAAGGGCGTCGCGGGCAGCCCCGCGACGCCGGGCCGGTGTGCGAGAAGCCGGCCGTGCGGGCCGTCGCCGACGGTGTTCACCGCCTTCGGGCCGGCCGAGGTGATGAACATGACGTCCAGGGCCGGGCCACCGAAACAGCAGCTCGTCGGGTGGCTGACGGGCACCGGTACCGTCTGCAGAAGGGTGCCCTTGGGGGAGTAGCGCCGCACCGCCGACCCGCCCCAGAACGCCACCCAGACGCACCCGTCGGCGTCGACCGTGAGCCCGTCCGGCGTACCGTCTCGGCTGCGGTCGGCGCGCAGGAACAGCCGCGGGTCGCTGATCTCACCGGTGTCCACATCGAACGAGTACCGGGTGATGGTGTCCGCGCCGCTGTCGGTCACGTACATCACGGTGCCGTCGGGGCTCCAGCCGAGCCCGTTGGAGATGGTGATGCCATCGAGCACCCCGTGCACCGAGCCGTCCAGGTCGAGCCGGTAGAGCGAGCCCACGCCCGCCTCGTCGCCGTAGCCCATGCTGCCGGCCCAGAACCGCCCGGCCGGATCGCAGGAGCCGTCATTCATCCGCATCGCTATCGGGTTGTCGCGTTCGGGTTCGGCGATCACCCGTACCTCGCCGCTGGCGTCCAGGTACGCGAAGCCGAGGCCGGCGGCGAGCAACCAGCTGTCGTCGTCGGCGATCGGCACGGCGGCGCCCACGTGCATGGGGACCCGGTACTCCCGCTCGACCCAGATGCCGTCCCGCGCGGCCTCGCCCACCCGCACGACGCCGGCGAGGATGTCGACCCAGACGAGCCGAGCCCGTTGCGCGTCCCAGACCGGTCCTTCGCCGAGGGTCGACTCCACGTCGTGCCAGACCGTCGGCGTACGCACGAAATCCCCTCCTTGACCGGTCCGGGCGCCGTGCCTAGCATCGTAGCGGCAATTCATCAGATGATTTGCCCTCCCGGGGAGGCGCCTGCCGTGCGGGCGAGAGCGGAGCCGAGGGCCCATGCGTGCTAGCCTCCCACAACTGATGAATCGCTATCCCGTCCCGGTTCGCCGTGGACTCGCGGACCAGCTCGTCGAGCATCTGATCACCGCGATCCTGCGCGGTGACCACCCCCCGGACTCGCAGCTTCCACCGGAGGGCCGCCTCGCCGAGCTGTTCGACGTGAGCCGGTTGACCGTGCGGGAGGCCGTCAAAGCCTTGCGGAGCAAGGGCGTCGTACGCATCGAGCAGGGTCGCGGCACCTTCGTCAACCCGCCGTCGCACTGGTCACCGCTCGACCCGGACCTGCTCATGGCGCGCGCCGCGACCGCCGAAGGCACCCGGGAGCTGGCCATGAAGCTGACCGAGGCGCGGGTGCTCGTCGAGGTCGGCGTGGCGGGCCTAGCGGCTCGGCGGCGGACCAGAGCGGACCTGACCGAGCTCAAGCGCGCGCTGGACCGGATGCGCCGGGCCAGCGACCGTGACGACGTCGACGGGTTCACCGAGGCTGACCTGGAGTTCCACGGCATCATCATGGCGGCGGCCGGAAACCCGTTCGTCACCGCGCTGTTCGAGCCGCTGGTGGACCTGCTGTTCGAGGTGCGGCGGGCCTCGTCGGGCGCGCGGCTTGGCCGGGAGAAGGCGATCGCCGCGCACGCGCGCATCCTGGAGGCGTTGCGCAGCGGCTCGCCGGAGGCGGCCAGCGACGCCATGGTCGTACACATGCGGGAGACCGCCGAGCGCATCGACGAGGTGATCAGGCAGGACGACATGCGCCTGTCCCTGCCGCGCAGGATACGACAGTGAAGATTGTCGAACTTGTGACGACTGTCGTCGGTACGCCCTGGCGGGAGCTGACATTCGTCGAGCTGGTGACCGATGACGGGTTGGTCGGTGTCGGCGAGGTACGGATGGTCAACAAGACCGAGACCCTGCTCGCCTGCCTCGGCGAGCTGGCGCCGCGCTATGTCATCGGCAGCGATCCGTTCGACATCGAACGGCTGGCCTGGAACATCGAGCGGGCCGAGTACGGGCGGGCCAGCGAGATCTCCCAGTCGGCCCTGGCCGCGTTCGACATCGCGTGCTGGGACCTGATGGGCCAGTCGTTGGGGGTACCCGTCTGGAAGCTGCTCGGTGGCGCGTTCCGGCAGCGCGTTCCGGCGTACGCCAACGGTTGGTACCAGGCGCCGCGCGAGCCCGCGGAGGTCGCCAAGCTGGCCGCGGACGTCGTCGCCCGGGGCTACCGGGCCCTCAAGCTCGACCCGTTCGGCGCGGCCAGCGCCGAGCTGGGCCACGCGGACCGGCGCCTGTCGGTGGAGATCGTGGCGGCGGTACGGGGCGCGGTCGGTCCCGAGGTCCAGCTGATGCTCGAGCTGCACGGCCGCTTCACGCCGGCCACGGCGCTGCGGGTCGCGGCCCTGCTCGAGCCGTACGACCCGGAGTGGATCGAAGAGCCGGTGTCGCCGTACAACCCGGCGCTGCTGCGCGCCCTGCGGGCCGGCACCGGCATCCCGATCGCCACGGGCGAGCGGGTCCACACGCTGGCCGAGTTCCGGGAGCTGTTCGAGGGTGGGCTGGTCGACATCGTCCAGGCGGACCTGAGCCACTTCGGCGGGTTCCTGACGATGAAACGGCTCGCCGGATGGGCCGACGTGTACGGCGCCCTGCTCGCACCGCACAACGTGTGCGGCCCGGTGGGTACGGCGGCCAACGTACACCTGGCCGTCTGCACGCCGAACTACAAGGTGCTGGAGCATTTCAACGACTTCGCCGACCCGTGGGTCGCCGAGCTGGTCGACCGGCCGCCCGCGATCGATCCGTCCGACGGGTGCTTCCCGCTGCCCACCGAGCCCGGGCTCGGGTTACGGCTGGACCGGGACGCCTGCGCCCGCCGGCCGCAGCGGGGTGGCGTGCTGCGGCTGTTCCGGTCGGGCTGGGAGCTTCGCGGCTAGGCCTCCTCGATCAGCTCGTCGCGGCCGACCGACAACCGGACGCCCTCCTCGGAGACGCCGGCGACCTGGCTTGCCTCCACATAGAGGTCGCGCGCGAACAGCCCGCTGGCGTCGACCTTCAGGTACCCGGTCCGGCGTAGCCGCTCGGCCAGCGGCGCCGGTACGTCCGGCTCGCTGCGGTCCAGCACCTCGGCGACGCCCTGAACCAAGCCGCTGCCCGCGCTGTCGTCCTGGCCCTCGCTGGTGATCGCCTCCGGGTCACCCATCTTCGTGAGGATCACCGTGCCGACCTCTTGCCCGCTGCTGTCGACCACGCGCATACCGGAACGCGCCTGCGCTAAGGGTTGTGTCGGTTCCATTGCTCGCCTCCGCCGGGTCTGAGGGCTCGTCAGTACGGACATTCCCCGGCGGCGCCCGCGCGATACGTCAACGGCGGCCCGAATTCGAAAGCGCTCGTGGTTAAACGGGTCCGGCGAGGGAAGCCCACGCGAGGGACGGTGGTCTTCTGACCAGAGGTGGTGATGTGTCGTGATCGGACGGCAGGGCTCCGATCCGAACCAGCGGGTCGATCGAGCACGCATCGTTCGCGACAGCGGGACCCGGCCCGGCGGTCGCGGACCGGACGACAGCCGCCGCCGGCTGGCCCCGGCCCAGCGCGTGGTGGCGTCGTTCGACAGCTATGCCGCGGCGGAGCGCGCGGTGGACCACCTGTCCGACCGCGGCTTCCCGGTCGAGCGGGTGACCGTGGTGGGTCGCGGCCTCAAGCTCGTGGAACAGGTGACCGGCCGGCTGACCTATGCCGGGGCGGCGGGCCGGTCCGCGCTGACCGGTGCGATCATCGGCGCCGCGTTTGGCTGGATCTTCGGCCTCCTCGGCTGGGTCAACCCGCTGATCTCCGGCCTGTTGCTCGCGCTGTACGGCGCCGGGCTGGGTGCCGCCTTCGGTGCGGTGTTCGGCCTGGTCGCCCACGCGCTGACCGGCGGGCGGCGCGACTTCTCCTCGGTACAGGGGGTGCAGGCCGACACCTACGAGCTCCTGCTGGACGAGGATGTCGCCCAGGAGGCGTTGCGCCTGCTGCAGACGGCCGGCCAGCAACCCGACGATGTGATCGGCAACCGCACCGACCGGCGGTGACGGCCCGGTCGGGGTGAGCGGCCGTGACGGCCGCCGGGCAAGCGGCCATGACGGCCGGTCGGGCGAGCGGCCGGAGCCGGGAGGTACGTGTCGCTGACGGAATAGGCTCGCCGCGTGGCGCACTTGCTCATCGCGGTCGGGTTCGTGACCGTCGTGGTCGTCGTATCCGGGCTCGCCCGCCGGCTTGGGCTGCTCGCGCCCATCCTGTTGGTGATCGTCGGTATCGGGCTGTCGTTCGTTCCGGGGTTGCCCGAGATCCGGCTTGACCCACAGGTGGTGCTCATCGGGGTGCTGCCGCCGCTGATGTACGTCGCCGCGGTGGAGACCTCGGTGCCGGCGTTCCGTTTCAACCTGCGGCCGATCCTGCTGCTCGCCGTCGGCCTGGTGCTGTTCACCACCGCAGCGGTCGGGCTCGTCCTACACCTGCTGCTGCCGGCCCTACCGCTGGCGGCCACGTTCGCCCTGGGCGCTGTGGTCGCGCCGCCCGACGCGGTGGCGGCCACGGCGGTGGCCCGGCGCATCGGCCTGCCGCGCCGGCTGGTGACGATCCTGGAAGGCGAGAGCCTGGTCAACGACGCCACGGCGCTGGTGGCCTTCCGGGTAGCGGTGGCCGCCGCGGTCGGGGCGGCCGTCACGCCGGTCAGTGTGGCGACCTACGCACTCGTCGCCTCGATCGGGGGCGTCTCCATCGGCCTGATCGGTGCCGTCGCGCTCGCCGGGCTGCACCGGCGGGTCATCGATCCGTTGCTGGACAACGCGATCTCGTTGCTCACGCCCTTCGTCGTCTACCTGGCGGCTGAGACGGTCCGCGCCTCCGGCGTGGTGGCGGTGGTGGTGGCCGGGCTGTACCTCGGGCACCGGTTCCCGCGGCTGATGTCGGCCGCCTCCCGGCTGCAGATGGGCGCCTTCTGGCGCATGGTGAAGTTCCTCCTGGAGGGCGGCGTCTTCCTGCTCGTGGGGCTGCAGCTGCGCGGCATCATCGGCGACCTGGACACCCCTTGGGGCACCGTCGCCGGGGTCACCGCGGCGGTGCTCGGCACGGTGATCGCCGCCAGGTTCGTCTGGATGTACCCGGCGACCTACCTCGCGCGCCTGGTCCCGCGGGTTCGCCGGCGGGACCCGTCCAAGCCGGTCAGGGTACCCACGGTCGTCGCGTGGGCGGGCATGCGCGGTGTGGTCACGCTCGCCGCCGCGCTCGCGCTGCCCGCCACGCTGGCCGGTGGCGCGAGGTACCCGCGGGACCTGTTTGTCTGGCTGGCCTTCGCCGTCATCGTGGGGACGCTGGTGCTGCAGGGCGCGACGTTGCCCATGGTCGCCCGCTGGTTGCGGGTCTCGCCGGATGACCCGCGGGCGGACGCCCTGGCGGAGGCGGCTGTGCAGCAGGCGGCGAGCCGGGCCGCCGACGAGCGGCTGACCGAAGAGCTCAACGGAGCCGACCAGGTGCCGGAGGAGATCGTCCGCCGGTTGCGCCAGATCCGTGAGGACCGGACGAACGTGGCGTGGGAACGGCTGGGCAGCCGGCGCCGGGAGACGCCGTCCGAGGCGTACGGCCGGCTGCGCCGCGCCATGCTCACCGCGGAGCGCGAGGTCTTCCGGCGGGCGCGCGACGAAGGCACGATCGCCGAGGAGGTGCTCCAGCGGGCCCAGCGCGACATGGACCTGGAAGAGTCATTGCTGGAACGAAAGGGGGCCGCGTGAGTACGTGTGCTCATTTGTCGGCGATCACCGAGGAACCGGAGCCGATCACGACCGATGGCTGCGCCGGCTGTCTCGCCGATGGGCGGGACGACTGGGTACACCTGAGGCTCTGCCTCGCCTGCGGGTACGTCGGCTGTTGCGACTCCTCGCCAGCGCGCCACGCCAGCGCCCACGCGCGTACCGTGGCGCACCCCGTGGTCCGCTCGTTCGAGCCGGGCGAGTCCTGGCGCTGGTGCTACGTGGACGAGGTGCTCGCGGCGTGATGGTGGCCCGGCGCCCGGGAGATCAGCTCCCGGACGCCGGGTATTTCATCCACGTCAGCCCGTCGGCCCGCCGCCGAGGCTGACGTGGACGATGCGGGTGTTGCTGTTGTTCGGCGTGCTGTCCTTGTCGCCGTTGCTGGTGGTCAGCCAGAGCCCGCCGTCGGGCGCTGGCTCCAGGGTGCGGATCCGGCCGAACGTGCCCTGGAAGAACTGCTGCACATTGGTCACCCCGTCGCCGCTGATGACCAGCCGGTACATCCGGGTGCCGCGCAGGCAGCCCACGTAGATGACGTTGCGCACGATGGCGATGCCACTGCACGACCCTTGCGCCACCGGGTAGGTGCGTGCCGGCCGCCGGAAGCCAGCGCAGGAGCCCGAGGTGCCCTCGCAGCGCGGCCAGCCGTAGTTGCCGCCCTTCACGATCAGGTTGGTCTCGTCCATGATGCTGTTGCCGAACTCCTGCTCCCAGAGGCGACCCTGGGAGTCGAAGGCGAGCCCCTGGACGTTGCGGTGGCCGTAGCTCCAGATCAGCGAGCCGGGGAACGGGTTGTCCGACGGCACGTTGCCGTCCGGGCTCATCCGCAGGACCTTGCCGTTGTAGTTGGTGCCCAGCCGCTGGGCGTTCTCGCCGTTCTGGGCGTCACCGGTGCCGGCGTAGAGCTTGTTGTCCCGCGGTCCCCAGCGCAGCCGGCCACCGTTGTGGAACTTGTTCCGGGCGATGCCTTGGACCAGCACCTGCCGGCTGCCCAGGTCGAGACGGAAGGCGGTGGTCACCTTGATCCGCACGATCCGGTTGTCGGACGAGGTGGTGTGGAAGATGTACAGCCACCGGTCGTTCGCGAAGTTCGGCGAGATCTCCAGGCCCAGCAGCCCGCCCTCGCCGTTGGTGCTGACCGCACCCGGCACCGAGCCGACCGTGCTCTTCGCGCCGGTCGCGGGGTTGAGGTCTCGATCCGGTACGACCTCGCGCACGAGAGGTCCCACTGCAGCCGTACTCGGGTGATGTTGGCCGAGGAGCCGAGGTCGACGCGGAGCCACTGGGGATCGGAGCCCGCACCGCTGGCCCACCGGGTCGCCGAGTTGCCGTCCACGGCGTTGCCCGGAGCGCAACAGCCGCCGGACGACGATGCCGCGGTCGGCCTGCCACGCGACAGCAGCGGGTCAGCCGCGATGCCGACGGTCTCAGGGGTCGAGGTGCTGGCGCTCGCGCCGCTCAGGATGGTTCCGGTGAGCAGTGCGGCGCCGAGGGTTGCGAGGCCGACGAGCACGGTCAGCCCTCGCCTGCGAACGGACATCCGTCCCTCCCGCTGTGAAAACCTTTTCACAGGTGTAGCACCGAGATCGAGCCCGGTCAATCAGAGAGGGCGGCGTACACCGCTGGACGGAATGAAGACACCCCAGACGGGACCGTTCCAATGGCCATTGTCACGGCAGACAACGTTTTCATTGTGCCGCAACTGTTAGGCAGCCTTTCTGACGTAAGTTTTATCCGTCGATGCATCGGAAACCCCTGGCGGCTAACCGGCGTACGCGTCCGCGCGGCCCCACCGGCCGGGGATACCGCGCAGCGCGACGAAGCCGACCCGCTCGGGCAGGCGCGGGTCGACGACCTCGAGCTGGTCCTTGGCCGGCTCCAGCCCGAGGACGGTACGCAGCAACAGCAGCGGGGTCCCGCTGGCCCAAGCCTGGGGCGAGCACGCCGACGGGAACGGAACCGGGATGCTGGTGCGGCCGCGGGCCGAACCGACGAGCGCCTCGGGCAGGCGGTAGTCGAAATGCCGTGCGGCGGACAGCACCGCCTCCGCTAGGCGCGCAGCCTCGGCGCGCCGGCCGTAGCGCGCGAGGCCGGCGGCGATCAACGAGTTGTCGTGCGGCCACACCGTGCCGTTGTGGTACTCCATCGGGTTGTATGGCACCTGCCCCTCGGCAAGCGTGCGTACGCCCCAGCCGGAGAACATCGCCTTGCCGAACAGGCGCTCGGCCACGGCGTCGACGTAGCGCTCCGGCACGATCCCGCTCCACAACAGGTGCCCGATGTTCGAGGTGAGGGTCGGCACCGGCCGGTCCCTGCCGTCCAGCGCCAGCGCGTAGAAGCCCTCGTCGGCCAGCCAGTAGGCCTCGTGGAAGGCGTCCTGCAGGAGCTGTGCGTCGCGCTCGAGCCGGTTGGCCAGCTCCGGGTCGTCCCAGCACTCCCGCGCTAGGCGCGCGGCGCGGCGGCGGGCGTCATAGGCGTACCCCTGGATCTCGCAGGTCGCCCGGGGCAGCGGCGCGAGCGTGCCGTCGGGGTAGACCACCGAGTTCCAGGAGTCCTTCCAGCACTGGTTCTCCAGCCCGCTGTCGGGGTTGCGCGTCTGGTACTCGATGAAACCGTCGCGGTTGGCGTCGCCGTACTCCTCGACCCAGCGCAACGCGGCCCGGGCCGCGGCTTCAAGATCGCGTACCGTCCGGGTGTCGCCCGTCCAGCGCTCGTACTCGTCGAGCACCACAAGGAAGAGCGGGGTCGAGTCGGCGGCCCCGTAGTACGGCGACTGGGGCCGCTGGTTGAAGTAGGTCAGCTCGCCGTGGCGCAGCTCGTGCATGATCTTGCCCGGCTCGGCGTCACGGAAGTCGTCGAAGGAATCGGCCTGCTGGGCCGCCAGCGCCCGCAGGGTCGTGCGGCACATCTCGGGGACGAACGGCAGCGTCTGGTAGCTCGTGATCAGGCTGTCGCGGCCGAAGAGCGCCATGTACCACGGCAGCCCGGCGGCCGGCAGGGACGACCCCGGAAGCGAGTCCGGGTAGAACCGCAGCGCGGCAAGGTCGACCAGGCTGCGATGGTAGGCCCAGCGCAGGTCGTCCCAGTCGGTGTCCAGCCGCGGCGCTCCGGCCAGCCACTCGTCCAGGCTCGCCGGCATGTTGGGCCGGTGGCCCCGGCGGGGAAGCGGGCGCAGGTTGGCCGTCGCCACGGCCACCTCGATCTCGGTCTGCCAGACCTCACGGGCCTGCAGGGTGAGCCGGAAGGTCAGCGACTCGTCGGTGAAGAAGGCGTCGTCGTCGGCGCGGATCGTCGTCTCCCGGCGGAAGTCGAGCCGCTCGTAGGCGAGCGTGGTGTGGTCCGCGGCGACCTCGCAGTACGTGCGGCCGGTCTTTTGCAGCTTGTCCTTGACCTCGTAGATGTCGGCGAAGTCGGCCTCGAACAGCAGCGACAGCTCCACCTGTGTCGGCTCGGCGCTGTGGTTGGTCAGCTCCAGCCGTTCGTGCATCCCCTCGCCGACGTGCCGGCGGCGGACCACCGATAGCGTCGGGCTGCGGTACACCGTGCCGGTCCCCTCGGCGAGGAAGAAGACCGCCTCGTCGTACTCGACCGCCTCGCCGGCCAACGTGTCGAGCTGGCGGCCGTTGAGCCGCAGCACCCAGCGGGAGAGGTGGCGCATGTCCCGGTAGAACAGGCCGGTCGGGTGGTCGGAGCTGGGCTCGATGTCGCCGTACATGTCGCTGACGACGAAGGTGCGCCCTTCCAGGATCTCCACTTGCCTCGGCTTCACCGCTCGCTCCTCGTGCCCACAGCGCGGCGTCTTCCCTGCTCGGCCTTTCAGCTACCGTACCGGCCCGGTGCGAAACCGAGGGTTTGCATACGCCCCAACGGGTACTCGTGCTTGCGGTTCCTACCCGCGCCGGTCGTTGGGGGGTCAACGCAAGGGTGGCCGCGGGTTTGGCGAAGGGGGTCAACGGCTGTGTCAACAATCATGGCCGGCGTCTTCGACGCCGCGCCTCGTCGTATGCGGGTCGCGATGGTCGCACCGCCGTGGTACGAGCTACCGCCCACCGGGTACGGCGGGATCGAGCTGATCTGCGCCGCCCTGGTGGACGCGCTCGTAGCCCGCGGTCACGATGTCACGCTCTTCGGCGCGGGCCGGCGCAACGGCACCGCGGCCGAGTACGTGAGCACGCTCCCGCATCCGCAGTATCTACGCCTGGGTGAGGCGATGCCGACGTTGCTTCACGCGGCGAGGGTGGACCGGCTGCTCGCTGAGGGCCGGTTCGACGTCGTGCACGACCACTCGGTCAGCGGGTCGCTGAACGCGCCGCAGCGGGAGATGCCGACCGTGGTGACCGTGCACGGCCCGGCCGACACCGAGCTCGGCGACTTCTACGCGGCGCTGGGCGACAGTGTCGACCTGGTGGCCATCTCCGACGCGCAACGCCGGCGCCGGCCGGGCCTGCCGTGGGCGGCGACCGTGCACAACGCGCTCGACCCGGACTGGTTCGTACCGGCGGCGCGGCCCGACGGCCCCGTCCTCTGGCTGGGCCGGTTCTGCGCCGACAAGGGGCCGGACCTGGCGATCCACGCATGCCGGGCCGCCGGCCTGCCGCTGGTGCTCGCCGGCAAGTGCAGCGAGGCGACCGAGATGGCGTACCTCGACGAGCACGTGCGCCCGTTGCTGGGCTCCGATGTCGAGCTGGTGCGCAACGCCGACCGGACCATGGCGGACCGCCTCCTGGCACAGGCCCGGTGCCTGATCATGCCGATCCGCTGGCACGAGCCGTTCGGCATGGTGATGATCGAGGCGATGGCCTCCGGAACACCGGTGGTCGCGCTGCGCCGCGGTTCGGTCCCCGAGGTGGTGGTCGACGGGGTCACCGGCTGGATCCGCGACGAGCCGGCCGACCTGCCATCGGCGCTGCGCCGGGTCGGCGAGCTCGACCCGGTCGCCTGCGTGGCCCACGTACGCGAGCGGTTCGGGGCGGCGCTGATGGCCCAGCGGTACGAGCAGGTGTACCACCAGGCCATCGCTCGCGCCCGCCGCCGCCGGCAGTGGGCGGAACGGGTCACTCTGTTGCCTGAGCCGTCCGTCGTCGGTCGGTGACCTCGACTGGGCCGATCCACACCGTCTTGATGTTGCAGAACTCGCGGATGCCCTGGGCGGACAGCTCGCGGCCGTACCCGGAGTTCTTGACGCCGCCGAACGGAAGCTGCGGGTAGGAGGTCACCATGCCGTTGACGAACACCTGACCGCTGTCCAGGTCGGTGGCGAACCGCTCCTGCTCGTCCGGGTCGGTGGTCCAGGCGTTGGCGCCGAGCCCGAAGTCGACATCGTTGGCGATCCGGATCGCCTCCTCGTAGTCCGCGACCCGGATCAGCGACGCGGCCGGCCCGAAGACCTCCTCGGACCACATGCGCATCTGCGGGTCGAGATCGGTGACCACGGTCGGCGGGTACCACCAGCCGGGGCGGTCGGGGACCTCGCCGCCGCAGAGCACCCGGGCTCCCCGCTTGCGGGCGTCGTCCACCTGTGCCGCCACGTCGTCGCGGACCTGGCGCATGGCGAGCGGGCCGATGCCCGTATCTTCGTCCATCGGATCGCCCACGACGAGCGCCGACATCCGCTCGACGAACGCGGCGGTGAACCGGTCCCACACGTCGGCGTGCACGATGAAGCGTTTGGCGGCGATGCAGGACTGGCCGTTGTTCTGGCAGCGCGCGGTGACCGCTACCGCGGCCGCCCGGTCGATGTCGGCCGAGGGCATCACGACGAACGGGTCGCTGCCGCCGAGCTCCAGCACGGTCTTCTTGACGTGCGCACCGGCGATCCGCGCCACCGAACGCCCCGCGCCTTCGCTGCCGGTGAGCGTGGCCGCGCGCACCCGGCGGTCGGTCAGCACCGCCTCCACCCGGTCGGATCCGACCAGCAGCGTCTGGAAGGCGCCCTCGGGGAAGCCGGCCCGGCGGAACAGGTCCTCCAGGAACAGCGCGGTCTGCGGCACGTTCGACGCGTGCTTGAGCAGACCGGTGTTGCCGGCCATCAGCGCGGGCGCGGCGAAGCGGATCACCTGCCACAGCGGGAAGTTCCACGGCATCACGGCGAGCAACGGCCCGATGGGCTGGTAGCGCACGTACGCCGCGCTCGCGCCTACGGCCTGCGCGTCGGCGGCCTCGTCGGCCAGGTACCGCTCGGCGTGGCCGGCGTAGTGCCGGCAGCCGGCCGCGCACTTGGTGACCTCGGCCCTCGCCGCCGCGAGCGTCTTGCCCATCTCCGTGGTCATCATGCGGGCGACCGGTTCCCGCTCGGCCTCGAGAATCCGTGCAGCGGCCTCCATCCACTCGGCGCGCTGGGCGAAGCTCGTCCGGCGCAGCGTGGCGAATCCCTCCGTGGCGGCGGCGATCCGCCGCTCGACCCCGTCCGGTGCCATCTCGTCGTACGTCTTGAGGACCTCCCCGGTGGCCGGGTTGATCGTCGCGATCGTCATCGTTGCTCCTCCTGCTCGCCTCACCATCGACTCTTCGTCAGCTTCGGTCGACCGGTGTTGAGATCAGCGCCTAATAACGGGTACGGCTGAGTGCCGCGCAGGTCGGCGACCGCCATCACGTTGCTGATGTCGCGGGGTGACACCAGGCCGATCACGCGCCCGCTGTCGTCGACAACGACCGCCCGCCCGTCGGCGCAACCGCCGAGCCGGGACAGCAGCTCCACCAACGGCTCCTCCGGGCGGGCCACCGGCACCTGGTCCGGCGGGCAGGCGATGTCGGCGAGCCGGCGTGCGGGACGGTCCTCGGGCGGCACTCCCCGGATCCGGTTGAGCGTCACGAGCCCGGTCAGCCGGCCGGCCGTGTCGACCAACGGGTACGTCGAATGCCGGTGCCGCAACACGACGGTGTCGATGAAGTCGCTCACCGTCTCGTTCGGTTCGGCGGTGATCGGCGGCCCGGACATCGCGTCGGCGACCCGGACCCCGTGCAGCTGGTGGCCGAGCCTGGCGCGCTCCTCCTCGGCGGTGGCGGCCTGGACCAGGAACCAGCCCAGCAGCACCCACCACAGGCCGGAAAGCCCGCCGCCGAGCATGAGGACCTGGTACACCCCGGCCGCGATGAGCACGAACCCGAAGATGCGGCCGGCCCGCGCGGCCACCACGGAAGCCTTCGTACGGTCTCCGGTGAACCGCCACACGGCGGCCCGCAGCACCCGGCCGCCGTCGAGCGGGGCCGCCGGCACCAGGTTGAAGATCGCGAGCGCGAGGTTGGTCACCGCCAGGTACGCGGCCACCGCGACCACGAGCCGGCTCGCGCCGGTGGCCGACAGCGCGCCGGTCAGCGCGCCGAAAAGACCGCCGAGCACCGCACTGGTGCCTGGACCGACGACCGCGATGGCGAACTCCGCCCCAGGCGTCCGGGGCTCGCTGCGCAGCTCGGCGACGCCGCCGAGCAGCCAGAGCGTGATCGCGTCGACCTGGACGCCGTTGGCGCGCGCGACGAGGGCATGCGCCAGCTCGTGGACCAGGATGGACGCCAGGAACAGCGCCGCCGCGACAAGCCCCGCAGCGAAGTACAGGGCGGCGTTGTGCCCCGGATAGATGGCTGGCAGCCGGCCGAAGGCCAGCCCGGCGGCCAGGAGCACGACAATCACCAGGGCGCCGCCGTTGAGCCCTAACCGGATGCCGGCGACCCGTCCCAACCGTATCGACTGCCGCATGGCAGCCTCCTCTCAGCCCACCCGGCGACCCGCCGCTGGGGGTCACCGAAACTTCCTCAACCGATGTCTCGGCGTCGGCTACCCGGTTTGGCTTGCTGCACACCCGCGCTGCGATCAGGTGTCAGGGGCCAGGCCGAGCCGTTCCAGCACCGCGGTAATGGCGAGCACCCGGTGGACCCGCGGCTGCGCGTTGGTGACCACCAGGCGGCAGCCGGCGGCCTCCGCCGCGGCGTGGGCCAGCAGAAGGCTGCGCACGCCGGTCGAGTCGAGCAGGCCAACACCCGACAGGTCGAGCTCGACGCCGGCCGGTCGGTGCTCGTCGAGCACGCGCGTGACCGCCTCGTCGAGCCGCGGGGCGCTGGCCAGGTCGACCTCACCGCTCACCAAGACGCGCACCCGGTCCGGCGCCGGCGTGGTGACGTCGATCGAGATGGAGGTCGAGCTCGCTCCGGCCCGGATGTCGAAGTATGACGTCACCAGCGTCACCTGCCCCTTCCGGCCGCGGGTGGCCCGCCTCCGACGCTACCGCAGCCGGCTCACGCCCGCCCCGGTCCGGCGCTGGAACAGCATCAGAAGCCAGGCCAGCGCGGGAAACAGCAGGACGGCGCTGACCGCCAGCGCGCCCAGGACGGCTGTCACCACCCGCGGGTCGGCGGCGGCCCGGTCCACGGTGAGGTCGGGGTAGAGCAGCACCGGGTACTGTGCGACGCCCCATCCCCAGAGCAGCGCGGCGACGGTGACCGCGCCGGTGACCCGGGCCGGCGCGTAGCGGCGCGTGAGCAGCAGGGCGATCGACGCCAGGCCGGCGACCACGGAGACGGCGACCACCGGTGCGGCCCGGTGGGTCAGCCCGGATACGAGCTTCGGCGCGTCAGTACGCAGCACCGCGAGCCCGGCCAGCGCGACCACGCCGACGACGGCACCGCACGCGAGCGCACGGCGCCGGAACGCTTCCGCGAGCTCCGCCCGGCCCTCGCGGCGCGCGTCCGCCGTGAGGAACACCGCCGCTAGGTACGCACAGCTGCCGACCGCCAGCAGTCCACAGTAGACAGATGTGGGGTTGAGCCAGCTCGTCCACGGATCGGCCGCGCCCACCTGTGGCGGCACCCGTCCGGAGGCGAGAGCGCCGGCGATCATCCCGAGCACCAGCGGGGTCAGCGTGGACGAGACGCCGAACACCAGCGCGTACGCCCGCCCGCCAGCGACCTTGCTGAACGCGAACGCGGCACCCCGCCCGATGACGCCGAGCGCGACGATGGTCAGCGGGACATAGAGGTTCGCGGCGAACCCGGCGAATGCCGGCGGGAAAGTGGTCCAGAAGAGCGTGATGGCGAAGATCAGCCACACGTGGTTGGCCTCCCACACCGGCCCGATCGTGTGCTCGACCAGCTCGCGCTGGCCCTGCCGGGTGGGGCCTGCGGCCACGAGGTGCCAGATCCCGCCGCCGAAGTCGGCGCCACCGAACAATGCGTAGAGGGTCAGGCCGACCCACAGCACGGCCAGCAGGATGGTCGCTCCGCTCATCGCTCGCGCTCTTGGGGCGCCAGCTCTTCCATGGGCATCCGCGCGAGCCGCCGCAGTACCCCGATCGTGGCGGCGGTCAGGACGGTGTACACGAGGAGCACCGCGACAAGCCCGGCGGCGAGCCCCCGTGCGGGGTTCACCGCGTCGGCGACGCGCATCTGGCCGTACACGATCCAGGGCTGGCGGCCCACCTCGGTGGTGACCCAGCCGGCTTCCAGCGCGAGGGCGGCCGCCACCCCGGCGACGGCGGCTCCGCGCAGGAACCATCGGCGGTCGGCCGGCTGGCGCCGGCGCAGCCGGATCAGCGCGTACCACAAGGCGAGCAGCACCAGCGCGATACCGATGCCGACCATCACCTGGAACGACAGGTGCACCGGGGTCACCGGCGGCCGGGCGTCGGGCGGTACCTCCGACAGCCCGCGTACCGTCGCGTGTGGGTTGCCGAACGCGAGCAGTGACAGGCCGCCCGGGATCTCGACGGCGTAGCGCAGGCGCCCGTCCTGGTAGATCCCGCCGACCGACAACGGCGCCCCGGCCGTGGTGTTGGTCAAGCCTTCGATGGCCGCGAGCTTGGTCGGCTGGTTCGTGGCCAGGAAGCGGGCCATCCAGTCACCGACGACCACCTGGACCGGCGCCACGATCGCGGCGACCGTGAATGGGATGGCGAACCCCAGGCGGTGGTAGCGGTCCCGCCGACCGCGCAGCATCGCGACCGCGTAGACGCTCGCGAGCCCGAAGCCGGCGACCATGAACGCCGCCAGGATCATGTGGGCGGTCTGCGGTGGCGTGGCCGGGTTGAACATGGCGGCCCACGGGTCCACCCCGACGACGCGGGAGCGGTCGAGATCGAAGCCGCGCGGCTGGTTCATCCAGGCGTTCGCGCTCACCACGAAGAACGCCGAGGCGACACCGGCCACGCAGACGGGTATCCCGGTGAGCAGGTGGACCCGCGGCGGCAGCCGGTCCCAGGCGTAGAGATAGATGCCCAGGAAGATGGCCTCCAGGAAGAAGGCGGTGCCCTCCATCGTGAACGGCAGGCCGATCACCTGACCGTACGTGCCCATCATGCGGGGCCACAAAAGACCCATCTCGAAGCTGAGGATCGTGCCGGACACGGCGCCGACCGCGAACAGCACACCCATCGCCCGGGCCCAGCGCCGAGCCAGGAGCGTGTAGACGGGGTCGTCTCGGCGCAGGCCGCGCCATTGGGCGTACACGGTGAACGCCGGCATCGCGACGCCGAAGCACGCGATGACGATGTGCCAGCCGAGCGAGAAGGCCATCTGCGTGCGCGCGGCAGCCAGGTCGGCCGGGGTGGCGGCTTCGGCCAGCGGCATCCACACCTGTGTCATCGCCTTTGGCCGGTTCCCACTGGGGAGCGGGCAAAACGTGTTGAGCCTCGACCTGGCGGGTACTGGACCGGCATGCGAGTCGGTTACTTTCTGTCGTCAGAGGAGTATTCGCCGGCTCAGCTGCTGGAGCAGGCGAAGCTGGCCGAGGAGGCGGGTTTCACGGCGCTGTCGATCTCCGACCATTATCATCCATGGGTTGACGCGCAGGGGCAGAGCCCCTTCGTCTGGTCGATGATCGGGGCGCTGAGCCAGGTCACCCGGCTGCCCATCACCACCGCGGTCACCTGTCCTACCGTACGCATCCACCCCGCCATCGTCGCCCAGGCCGCGGTTCCGCGACGGCGGGGGCGGCGACAAGCCGGCGCAGGCGGGGTTCAAGGCCTGCTATGCGGCCTCGGAGGACGAGGCCGTGCAGATCGCATACGAGAAGTGGCCAAACTCCGGCCTGCCCGGTGAGCTGGCGCAAGTGCTGCCGTCGCCGACGCACTTCGAGCAGGCGTCGCAGCTGGTCACGCCGGAAATGCTCAGGGAGGCCATCGTCTGCGGCCCTGATCCGCACAGGCAGCTGGCGATGATCGAGCAGTACGAAAAGGCCGGCTTCGACGAGGTGTATGTCGCCAACGTCGGACCCAACTACCGGCAGCTGTGCGAGCTGTACGCGAACGAGGTGCTCCCGCGCTTGAGTTGAAGCCAGCTTCAAGTCGCAGACTTGCGGTCATGCGACGAGGTCTCCACGGTCGAGGATCTGGTTGCGGCGGTCAACGACCCGGCGGTACGGCATGTCGAGGTGGCGGAGGAGATCACCGGTACGCCGTCGATCCGGCTAGCGCCCGGCGTTGGGCTGGCGGGCGCTGGGCCGGGCGCGGCGGTCGTGTTCGCCCCGGGTGTCGACGGGGTACGCCTGTCCAGCGACAACGAGCTGGCCAGCATCCGCATCGACGTGACGCCAGCGTGCCGCGCGGTCTTCAACGACACGGCCGTGCCTCGCCTCGGTACGCTCCGGCTCGCCGGCGTGGCGACCGTGGAGGTGCTGCAAGGCGGGTTCACGCTGTGGAACCGGCAACCGGACAGCGAAGCGGTGCTGACCGCCGAGCTTCATGGCATCCGCGCCGGCCGCGCCGAGGCGCCGATCCGCGGCAGCGGCGCGTTCGTGTCCGGCTCTGCGTCCGGCGCTGGCGCTACGCTCGCCGTCAGCCTGCTCGAAACCGGGCCGGTCTTCACCGACGGCGGCATCCCCTCGGGCACTCATAACCTGATCAGCGGCGGCGTCTTCGTCCTGTACGGCTGCCGCGTCGAGGAGGTGCGCAACCGCGGTCTGGTGACCACGTTCGGGGTCAACGACATGGCGCTGGACAACTGGGGAAGCGTCGAGCGGCGGTACGCCGAGGCGCCCATCACCACGTACGGGCGCAGCGGGGTCGGGTTCGTCAACTTCGGGACCGTCACGACGCTCAGGATCGCCGCTGCGGTGGAGACGCATGGCGTCGGCGCCCGCGGCTTCAACGTGTACAGCCTCGACGGCCTCGGTACCGCCTCGGTCGGTACCGCCTCGGTGGGCACCGCCTCGGTGGGCACCGCCGAGTTCGACAGCGTGACCACCCACGCCGACGCGGCGGTGGGCATCCAGATCGGCCAGCCGATCGGGCGCTTGGTTGTCCACAATGGAATCTCCACCACCGGCGGTGCCGGCAACTCGCTGGTCAAGGGCGTACTCACCCGGCTGTCCGCACACGCGCTGAGCGTGCTCCCCGGCGGCGGAGTCGACGAGGTGACCATCGGCGGTCCCGTCACCAGCGCCGGTGCCGAGGTGGCCGCCGTCGTGGTACAGGGGCAGGTCGACACGATGGCCGTGGCCGGCGGTATCCACGCGTCCGGGCCGGGCGCCGACGCCCTGCACGTCGACGGCGGCGTGCTGGGCCTGCACGACACGGAGCTCAGCGCGGCGCACGGTGCCGCGCTACGGCTCACCCGCGCCACGGTCACCTCGTTGCGTGAGGTGACCACGCGCCAGCACGGGAGCCGCTGAAGGCCGCCGCGGCTCGAAATGCGCGGTGGTAGGGGCGGTCATAGGCTCGAAGGCCTGTGCCGGATGCTCTCGGAGGGTCTCGCTGATGGAGATCACTGTCCTCGAACGTCCCGGATCCGAAGCGACCATTGTCGCGTTGCGAGATGAGCTCGACATGAGCAACGCACCGCGCTTGCACGCCGTCCTCGGCGACCTGCTCGGCCGCTCGGTCAACCGAATCGTGGTCGACCTGTCCGGTCTGACATTCTGTGACTCGATGGGCCTGTCCGCGCTGGCGGTGACCCACAACGCCTGTGTCGCGGCGGGCGGTTACCTGCGAATGGCGGGCCCGTCGCCCTTCCTGTTGCACATCCTGACAGTGGTCGGGCTGCGCGGCCGGATGCCGATCTATACCAGTGCCCAAGCGGCCTGTGCTGGCGATCCGGCGGGGCTGCTCGATGATCCGGCGGGGACGCCCGGTGATCCGGCGGAGCTGCCCCGCGATCCGGCGGAGCTCCGCGATCCGGCGGAGCTCACAGAAGGCGATGGAGGACGACGCTCGCCAACCGACCGTTGACCACTTCCGCGGTCATGTAGGTCGCCGCCGGCTGCCGTCGCCGGTCGGTAGGGGAGCCGGGGTTCAGCAGGCGCAGCCCATCCGGCGTCATGCTGTCCCACGGGATGTGGCTGTGCCCGAAGACCAGAAGGTCGCAGTCGCCGAACCGTTGTGCGCAGCGGCGCTCGCGGCCCACCGCCGGCCCGGTCTCGTGCACCACAGCCAGCTTCAGCCCGTCGAGCTCGGCCCGGGCGACCTCGGGTAGCCGGGCCGCCAACGCCGGCCCGTCGTTGTTGCCGACCACGCCGATGAGCCGCTTTGCCCGCGCCTGCATCGAGTCCAGCAGTGCCACATCGACCCAGTCGCCAGCATGCACCACGGCGTCCGCGGCATCGATCGCCTTCCAGAGCGCTGCCGGCAAGTCCTTGGCCCGCTTCGGTACGTGCGTGTCGGCGGTCAGCACGAGCCTCATGCCTCAACATATCCGCACGGCGAGCTGCCCTGCCCACGGAGGTTGCCTGTGCGCTGCAAGGCGCCACGGTAGGGCGGCCTCGCTGGTGAGGTCTGCGCCTCACCCGGAGGTCTTGAACCACCCAAGATCACTTGCATCGTGTCGTCGTTACCGGCGTCCGTGGGCAGTACATCGCCAGTCTATTGTGGAGGCTGGTGCTGCCGCGGAAAATTGTCGGGCCCCGCTGGTAGGTTTCGCACATGAGTTCGACGGGCGGTGTGGCGGCGGCGGTGCGGCTGCTGGAGGCCGGGGTTGCCGCGCTGTCCGACGTCGACATTGAAGCCCTGTCGGATGGGCAGCAGCTGGCGCTGTTGCGGGTGGTGCATCCGTTGGTGTGCCGGATGGAGGCGCAACGCAGCCGGGTGATCGGGTCGGTGCACCGCCGGGGTGCGGTCTTCGCCGACGGTGCGGTCTCGACCGTGGCGTGGCTGCGCTCGCGGCTGCGGATCTCCGACGGGCAGGCGCAGGTGCGGGCGGCGGCTGCGGTGCGTCAGGTGCCGGAGCTTGAGTGTGTCTACGCGGCCGGCGACATCTCGTTTCAACACGCCTCGGTGGTCGCGGCGGTGCTGCCCGACATCGACCCGGAGGTGCTCGCGGCCGGGGCGGGCAAGCTGCTGGCCGAGCAGGCCAGCCAGCTCGCCCCCGGGCCGCTGCGGCACGCCGCCATCCACATCAGGGATCATTTCGACCCCGACGCCGCGCAGCGGCGGGCCCGGCAACGCCACGAGGAGCGCTGGCTGAGCGTGGCCCGCACCTTCGACGGCGCCGTCGCGGTGCAGGGAGTGCTGGACCCAGACGGCGGTGAGCTACTACTGAACACCCTGACCGCGCTGATGCCCCCCACCGCTGCCGCACGACCCGCGCACGCCAGCACATCGGCGCGCGGATGCATTGCTGGACCTGTGCCGGCTGGCCGCCAACCACACCCCACAGGCCGGTGGCGAGAAGCCGCACGTGAGCGTGACGGTCGACCTCGACACCCTCCGCGCCGGCACCGGAACGGCGACGCTCGGCTCGGGCGTGCCGATCACCGCCGGCACCGCCCGCCGGCTGGCCTGCGATGCCACCATCATCCCGACGGTGCTCGGCACCGCGGGTGAGCCGCTGGACCTGGGCCGGGCGGCCCGGCTGGTCAGCACCGCCCAACGCCGCGCCCTCGTCCTGCGCGACCAAGGATGTCGCTTCCCGGGCTGCGACCGCCCTCCACAATGGACCGACGCCCACCACCTGACGAGCTGGGCCGACGGCGGCCCCACCGACTTGGATAACCTGCTGCTGTTGTGCCGGTGGCATCACACCGCGGTCCACGAAGGCGGCTGGAACCTCAACCTCGACACCTTCACCAACACCGTCACCGCAACACGACCCGACGGCCAACCACTCGACATGATCAGCCAGCCGAGAAACCGCTCACCCGGCGGTGGCTAGCCGGACCAGCACGCGCATGCTCCTGATGCGGCCTACGGTTGAGCCATGCAGATCGGAGTCGTCTTCCCGCAGATCGAAATCGGCGCCGACGCAGGCGCGGTCCGCGCCTATGCGGCCGCGGTCTCCGATCTCGGGTACCGCCATGTGCTCGCCTATGACCACGTCGTCGGCGCTGATCCAGCCGCGTACCGGGGCTGGAACGGGCCGTACGACATCGACGACACGTTCCACGAGCCATTGGTGCTCTACGGTTTCCTAGCCGGCATCACCTCGCTCGAGCTGGTCACCGGGATCCTCATCCTGCCCCAACGCCAGACGGTGCTGGTCGCCAAGCAAGCCGCGGAGGTGGACCTGCTGACCGGTGGCCGGTTCCGCCTCGGCGTCGGCATCGGCTGGAACCGCGTCGAGTACGAGGCGCTCGGACAGGATTTCTCCGTACGGGGCCGGCGCATCGGTGAGCAGGTCCGCCTCCTGCGCCGGCTGTGGACCGAGCGCAGCGTCACGTTCGAGGGCCGGTACGACCGGGTCACCGGTGTGGGGATCGCGCCCTTGCCGGCGCAGCGACCGATCCCGGTGTGGTTCGGCGCGAGCTCGCCACCCGCGTTGCGGCGGGCCGGCCGGCTCGCCGACGGCTGGTTCCCGCAGGTGCGGCCCGGTCCGAAGCTGGACGAGGCAAAGCGGATCGTCGACAAGGCCGCGGCGGACGCCGGGCGTGACCCGGGAAGCCTCGGCATAGAAGGCCGCGTCGGCGTGGCGAGCCGTGGCCCGGACGAGGTTGCCGCGGCCGTACAGCGCTGGGCCGACGCCGGCGCCACCCACGTCAGCGTCAGCACCATGGCCGCCGGCTTCACGACCGTCGATCAGCACATCGCCGCGCTGGCAGCGGTGTCCGAGCGCGTCCTCCGGTGAACTCTATTGCACATGAGTTGCAACTAAGTATGCTGGGCGGGTGCACATCCCCGACGGTTACCTCAGCCCGCAGACGTGTGCCGCGGCGTACGCGGTGGCCGTGCCGACCTGGGCCGTGGCCTCCAACCGTGTCTCGACCGTAGTCAAGACCCGCAGCGTGCCGCTGCTGGCGATCCTGTCCGCGCTCAGCTTCCTCGTGATGATGTTCAACATCCCCATCCCCAACGGCACGACGGCGCACGCCATGGGCGCCGTGCTGGTGGCGGTGGTCTTGGGGAGATGGGCCGCGGTCATCGCCGTCTCGGTCGCGCTGCTGTTCCAGGCGCTGCTGTTCGGCGACGGTGGAGTGCTCGCCTACGGTGCCAACGTGCTGAACATGGCGATCATCGCGCCGTTCGCCGGGTACGCGGCGTACCGACTGCTGGCCGGCCGCACGCCGTTGACCTCGGGGCGGCGGGTAGCCGCGGCGGCCATCGGCGGGTACGTCGGCATCAACGCTTCGGCCCTCGCGACCGCCATCGAGCTCGGGATCCAGCCCGGGCTGTTCCACACCGCGTCCGGCGTGCCGCTGTACTCGCCGTACCACCTGTCGCAGACCGTTCCGGCGATAATGCTCGCCCACCTGACCGTTGCCGGCGTCGCGGAGGCCGTCCTCACCGGCGGTGTGTTGGCCTACCTGGCCCGCGCCGACGTGACCCGGCTCGTGCCGAACCATCGAGGCATCCCGGTGACGGCCGACGAGGCGGCGCCGCACTCGCGTCGCTGGACCCCGGCGCGCGTGGCGATCGGGTTCATCGCGGTCATGGTGGTGCTCACCCCGCTCGGCCTGCTCGCGCCGGGCGGTGCGTTCGGCGAGGACGCAGCGGGGGATCTCGACGTGGGCGGGCTCGGGCTGGCCGCCGTCCCGACGGGCCTGGCCAAGTACAACGGTTTCTGGAGCCACACGTTGCTCGGTGGCTACGGCTTCAAGGACGGCCAGCACCAGGACCTCGGCTACATCCTGTCCGCGGTCGTCGGCATCACCGTCGTCGCGCTGGTCATCTTCGGCGTGGGCAAGCTTGTCGAGCACGGAGCTCGCCGTCGTACCGCGAGCCAGGTGTGACCACTCCCGCCTGGCTGCTGCGCAGCGAGGCCGGCCTATGCCCGTGCGGCTGCGTCGGCGTACGGCGCAAGGGTTCCTTCGTCGAGAAGACCCTCACGGGCAGCGCGGATCTGCTGCGGCAGGTGATGTTCAGCGAAGACCTCGCCGCTCGCCGGGGCGCGCTGCAGCGCCTGGACCCGCGGGTCAAGCTCGTGGCGTTGGTGGTCCTGCTGGTGGCCGTCGGCCTGGTGCACCACGTGGCCGTGCTCGTCGCGGCGTACGGGCTCACGCTCGGCTTCGCCGCGGCATCCGGGCTGCCGCTCGGGTTCTTCGTCAAGCGGGTCTGGCTGTTCGTACCCATCTTCACCGGCATCGTGGTCCTCCCGGCCACGCTGTCGATCGTCACGCCCGGAGACGTTGTCTTGACCTTGTGGCACTGGCACGGCACGGCACACGGGTTCACCGCACAGGGGCTGACGAGCGCCGCGCTGGTCATCACCCGGGTGGCGACCTCGGTGTCGCTGGTCGTCCTGCTCACACTGACCACCCCGTGGACCAAGCTTCTTGCGGCGTTGCGGGCATTGGGCGTACCGAAGATGTTCATCCTCATCATCGGGATGGCCTACCGCTACATATTCCTGCTGCTGGGCACGGTCACCGAGATGTACGAGGCGCGCAAGGCACGTACCGTCGCCACCGGCCGGCACGACCGAGGTGCGCGCCGGTTCCTGGCCGCCTCAGCCGGCGCCCTGTTCGGCAAGGCGAACCACCTCTCCGAAGAGGTCCACATGGCGATGGTCGCCCGCGGCTACCGGGGCAACGCCCGTGCCCTGCAGGCGTTCCGGCTCGGCGCCGTCGACGCCGTCGCGGCCGCCGTCACGCTCGCAGCGGCGGTGGCGATCTACGGAGGTGACCGGCTCCTTGGCCACTGACTCCTTGGCCCACATCGTCTTCTCCTGCCGGGACCTGCACTACAGCTACCTCGACAGGTTCCCGGCGCTGCGCGGCGTCTCGTTCGACGTGTCACGCGGTGAGAAGGTGGCGCTGCTCGGCCCGAACGGCTGCGGTAAGTCCACGTTGCTCAAGGTCCTCGACGGGCTGGTCTTCCCGTCGACCGGGACGTTCCATGCGTTCGGCCACCCCGTCACCGAGGACGCGCTGGAAGACGAACAGTTCGCCGCCGCGTTCCGCTCCCGGGTCGGCTTCGTCTTCCAGAGCTCCGACACCCAGGTGTTCTCCCCGACCGTGCGCGAGGAGGTCGCGTTCGGCTGCCTGCAGCTCGGTATGGCCGCCGATGAGGTACGCGAACGCGTCGCGGACGTGCTGCGCATGCTCGACATCGCCGACCTGGCCGACCGGGCGCCGTTCCAGCTGTCCGGCGGGCAGAAGAAGCGGGTGGCCATCGCCTCGGTGCTCGTGATGAACCCCGAGGTGCTGCTCTTCGACGAACCGACGGCGGCGCTCGATCCGCGTACCCAGCATTGGCTTATCGATCTGCTCGTCGAGCTGAACGGGGCGGGCAGGACCATCGTGCTGGCCACCCACGACCTCGACTCCCTCGACCTGCTCGCCGACCGCTGCGTGGTCTTCGCCGAAGACCACACGATCGCCCGCGTCGCCGCGCCGGCCGAGGCGCTCGCCGACCGGGATCTGTTGCTGCGGGCCAACCTCATCCACGAACGGAGCCGGGTTCCCCGCTGACCGCGTCCCCGGACCCGAACGGCGCGGTTGCGCTACCAGGTCAGGCCGATACCCACTCGGTGGCGACTGCGCCGGCACCCCGGCGCCGGCAGACCAGCCGGAAGGCCCCGACCGGCGGTACCTCGATCGTGAAGCGCCCCAGATCGTCGGTTGTCGTGGATGTCTGCTGATCGCCGCAGCGGCACTCGATCTCGGCCGCCTGCGCCGGGCTCAACCGGCCGACCAGGCGCCGGGGACCGCCGTCACCGGTGACCTCCACCTCGATGGCCAACCCGTCGGTCTCGAAGACGAACAGGCGTGACCCCTGCGGCCCCCGGACCGCCGCGGACTCCAGCGAGTCGAAGACGAGCCTTGCCAGCTCCGCGTCGACCGTCCGCCAGGTGAACGCCGCCACCGCGCCTTGGCGCGCCCGTTCGGGCAGCGGGTCGAGCAGGTCGGCGGCCTGCCGGAGCTCCCGCTCCAGCTCGTCATGGGACATCGCGGCCTCCCTCCGGCTGGGCGAGCAGCTTCCTCAGCTGCTCTAGGCACCGGGCACGGGTCGGGCCGATGCTGCCGATCGGGAGATCCAGCGCGACGGCGACCTCGACGTAGCTCGGCGGCGGCGAGGCGATGAGCACCCGTAACAGGCGCTGGCAGCGGTCCGGCAGCCGCTGGAAGGCCGACCACACCCGGCGGACGCGCCGCGCGTGAGCCGCGGTCTCTTCGGCTTCGAGCGTCACCCGCTCCGGTGACTCGACGTCGCTGGCCCGGTCGAGCAGCTGCGCGTCATCGGTGACGGTGACCCGACCGCCGGCCCGGAGCACCTTCAGCGCCTCGTTGCGGGCCGTCGTGGCGAGCCAGGCGCCGACCCGCTCGGGCTCCTTCAGCCGGCCGACGTGCTCGGTCAGGCGCAGCCAGGTCGTCTGGAACACCTCCTCCGCGTCGGCGGCCCGAAGGCCGTGCCCGCGCGCGACCGACCAGACCAGGCGGCCGAAGCGCTCCACGAGCGCGGCCCAAGCCTGGTCGTCGCCGTTGGCGGCGGACTTCACGAGCGCACCTACGTCTTCGACCTGCATCGCCGACATCGTAACGTCGGTACGGCGGGTCACCGGCTAGCCTGCGCGGTAGCCCGGCGGCAGGGCACGCAACAGCGGCTTTCCGTCGGCGTCGTCTTCGATCCATTCGGCCGCGTCCAGCACGGCCCGCGCCGCCTGCGGGGCGGTCGTGCCCTGCTCGGACATCTGCGCGGCCACCAGCCCCGCCACGATCGGGGTGGCGAAGGAGGTGCCGCTCCACCGTGCCTGGCCGTCGAACGCCACCACCTCGCCGTACCGGTGCACCGGCTCGACGCAGGTGCAGTGCGGGTAGAACTCCTTCCGGTACGCACACGTGTCCGTCGAGTCGTGCCGGTAGTGGTAGTGACCCCGGTCGAGGAACGCGTTGACCAACCGCTCGCCGGGTGCGTACACGCTGACCCATTCGCCGTCGTTGCTGAAGCAGGCCCGGCCTCTCGCGTCCCGTCGCAGCGCGCCGACGGCGACGACCTTGGGCGGCGCGTCGGCGGAACACCGCCCCGCCTCGGCCGCGGGATAGAACGCTTGCGGGCCGCCGTTGTTTCCGGCCGCCGCGACCAGCAGCGTCCTGTCCTGCGCCCGCAGCTTCTTCATGAACGAGCGCAGCGCGGCGAGAGGCTCGCCGGTAGCGCTCTCGGTGCCGGCCGCGATGCAGATGATGTCCGGCGGGTCCGCCTCATCCAGCACCTTCTCCAGCGCGATGCCGAGGTCGAGCTCGGTGACCTGGCCCGCCCAGCTCATCTCGTCGGTCACGATCACCGTCACGGCGGGGGCCACGCACTTGAGCACGCCCGCGATGAAGGTGCCATGACCGGCGTAGAGGCTGATCCGTCCGTGCTCGCCGAGCGGCCGGTCGGGTACGCCGTAGACGCCCTCGGCCAACCATGGTGCGACCTCACGATCCGCGAGGTCGACCAGCCCGGTGTCCAGCACCCGGACACGTACCCCGCGGCCGGCGTCGCCGTAGTTGTTGCGCGGCAACGGGTCCCCGGGGAAGACCGGATACGGCTCGTCGGCCGGACAGCTGGTCACCCGGCAGATGGAGACGATGTGGTTGTGCCACACGCCGCGGGTGAGGTCACGGCCGCGGGCGACGGTGCCGGGCACGTCGTCGGTGAGGAACCGTACGTAGCCGGTGCTGTTCGTGGTTCCGGCCCGCCGGGCGCCCAGCTCCGGCGCGATGTTCGGCATGTCCTCCTCGTGGATCAGGACGACCCCGGTCTCGTACAGGCATGCCGGGCGGCCTAGGCCGTCGGACGAGACGCCGACGGTGACCGGAAGGACCTTCTCGATCTCGGCCTTCTGCTCGCGGAACCGGGCGGGCAGCTGGTCGTCAGGAATCTCCACGACGCGTCCTTTCTCGGGCGTTCGGTGGTCAGCAAGCTGATCGGAGCGGCCGCGATCTGATACAGACGTTTAGCATCTGTTGCGTGCCCGGGGACATCCGACGCACCGGCAAGCTCGCCGGCGATCCGGCAGACCTGCTGCCCATGGTGTTCTCCCGGCCCGCCGAGGCGCTGGCCCGGGCTCGCGCGCTCCTGGCCGGTGACCTGCCACCCCACGACGCGTCCATCGCGTACCAGGTGATCGGGCTGGTGGAGCGGGACTTCGGCGACGTCGGCGCGTCGTTGCGCCCGCTACGCCAGGCCCTGCGGATGGCGCGCCGATCCGGCTCGCGGGAGCGCGAGGGCGACGTGCTCGCCTCGCTCGGTATCGCACTGATCCACTGTGGACGCTCGGCCGCCGGGCTGTCCATGCTGGACGGTGCGGCGCGTATCACCAGAGGGCAGGCGGCAGCGCGGGTGCTGTTCCGGCGGGCCAACGCGCTGTGGATCCTCGGCCGCCACCAGCAGGCGATGGCCGACGTTCGCCGGGCACTGCCGGCCCTCCGCCGGGCTGGCGACACCGTCTGGACGGCTCGCGCCCTCACCCTGCGGGGCCTGGTCCACCTGGCCCTCGGTGCGCTCCAGCGGGCGGACCAGGATCTGGACGCCGCACAGCGGCAGTACGCCACGACCGGGCAGGAGCACGAGTCCGCGATAGCCCAACACAACCGTGGCGTCGTCGCCTTCCGGGTCGGCGACCTGCCGACCGCGTTACGGCACGTCGACGAGGCCGCTCAGCGGTGCCGTGCGCTCGGCGAACCGATGCCCAACCTGACCATCGACCGCTGCGCGGTGCTCCTCGCGGCCGGTCTGGCGCGGGAGGCCCTCGACGAGGCGGACGCCGGGATCGGGCTCATGGACTCCCGCGGCGGGCTGGGCGCGTTCAAAGCGGAGCTGTTGTTGACGGCCGCACGGGCGGCCCTGGCCGCCGGTGACCTCGCCGGCGCGCGGTCGCGGGCAGCCGCCGCACACAGGCTCTTCGCCGCTCAGCGCCGTCATTGGTGGACAGTCCACAGTAGACTTCTGTTGCTGCGCTGCCGGTTCGCGGCCGGCGAGGCGGCCATCGGCCTGCTGCGCGCTGCGGACCAGACCGCGCAGCGGCTGGCGGCGCTCGACGCCGTCGAGGCCACCCAGGCGGGGCTCCTGGCCGGACAGATCGGCCTCGCGGTTGGCCGGAGAGCCGGGCGCGCCGTCGCCGACCGCCACCTCGCCGCCGCGGCCCGGGCCCGTCATCGTGGCCCGCCGCTGGCGCGGGTCAGCGGGTGGCTCGCCGAGGCGCTGCGTGCCGACGCCGCCGGCCAGACCCGGCGTACGCTCGCCGCTTGCCGCCAAGGCGTGGCGCTGCTCTCCCGCCACCGCCTGACCCTCGGCGCCTCGGAGCTGCGCGCGCAAGCGACCGCGCACGGCACGGATCTGGCCGCGCTGGCGTTACGGGTCTGCCTGCGTACTGGATCGGCGCGGCGCCTGCTGGTCTGGAGCGAGCATTGGCGGGCCAGCGCGTTGGCTGTCCCGCCGGTGCGCCCGCCCGATGACGTGACGCTGCGGGCCGACCTGGCGCGGTATCGCGACCTCGGCAGCCGGCTGGAGGAGGCTCGGGCGGACGGCGCCCCGGCGGCGGCGCTGCAGCGCGAGCAGCGGCGCATCGAGCGGCGCATCAGCTCCCGGACCCGGCATGCCAGCGGCGACGGTGGCCCGGGCGCCGAGGCGGACCGGCCGCTGGACGTACCGGCACTGCTGGCCGAGCTTGGCAGCCACGGCGGACGGCTCGTGGAGCTGGTCGAGGTCGACGGCGACCTGTACGTGGTGCTGTGCGGTGACGGCGCGGTCCGCCGGTTCCGTGCCGGCCGCATCGCCGATGTCGCCGTCGAGGTCGACCACGCCCGCGCGGCGCTGCGCCGGATCGCCTTCCGGGCACCGGGAGCGCCGGACGCGGCGGTGGCGTCGCTCGCCTCGGCCGGCCGCCGGCTTGAGGACAGGCTCCTCGGCCCGGCCGGCCGGTCGCTGGCCGGCGGCCCGGTGGTCGTCGTACCACCGGGACGGTTGCACGGCGTGCCCTGGGCGCTGCTGCCGTCGTTGCAAGCCACCGCGTTCGGCGTGGCCCCTTCCGCGCGGGCCTGGCTGCGGGCTCGCGCCGCGCACCGGCTGGCGCCTGGCGACGTCGTCCTCGTCCGCGGTCCCGGGCTCGGCACGCAGACGAGCGAGATCGCGACGATCGCCACGATGTACGACCGCGCCACCGTGCTCGAGCACGGTGCCGCCACGGCCGCCACGGTCCTCTCCGCGCTCGACGGGTGCGGGCTCGCGCACATCGCCGCGCATGGCACGTTCCGATCGGACAGCCCGCTCTTCTCCGCGCTACGCATGGACGACGGCCCGCTCACCGTCCACGACTTCGAGGGGCTGGCCGCGGCGCCGCACCGGCTGGTGCTGCCGAGCTGCGACTCGGCCCGGCTCGCTCCGGCCGGCGTGGACGAGCTGCTCGGTCTCGTCGCCGCGCTGCTTCCGCTAGGTACCGAGGGCATCGTGGCGAGCGTGGTCCCGGTCGACGACGAGGCGACCGCCGAGCTCATGGTCGACCTGCACCGGGCGCTCCGCCACGGCGTGACCATGGCCGAGGCGCTGGTGGCCGTCCGCGCGAAGGCCGGCGAGGACCCTCTGGTACTGGCGACCGCCTCGTCCTTTGTCGCGTTCGGACCCGGCTGACCGTCGCGTACCGGCTGACCGTCGCATATCAGCAGCCACCGAGCGGCGATGTATCACGCGAACCGCACCGCGCTCTGATGGTCGACACCGGCCGACCAGAAGGAGCCAGCGAGATGAGTTCCGACCAGCCTGACTTCGGGGTGCAGAGCGTCACGCCCGTGGCGCTCGTCACGACGGACCTACCGCCGACCGGCCAGCAAGAGCCCGCCGAGCACGGCGAGTACGACGAGGAGCTGACCGTCAGCGACGACGAGGAAGGAGACGCATAATGGCCTCCATCAACGGCTTTACCGTGGTCCAGTACGGAGCGCCGGAGCTGGCCACCTACACCGTGCCGGGCGGCGACGCCCGGCTGTCGGTCCGCAAGGAGGTGGCGCCGCTGCTGATCGGGCTGGCGCGCGACTTCCACGCGACCGTCGAGCCATTGAACTCCAGGAGCTGCTGGGGGCACGCGCCGCGCAAAATCAAGGGCTCCAACGCCTGGAGCTACCACGCGCCCGGGATCGCCATCGACCTCAACGCCGAGGCGCACCCGCTGGGCTCCCGCGGCACGTTCAACGCAGCCCAGCAGCAGGCGATCCGCGCGCTCCTGGCTAAGTACACGTACAACGGGGTGCGGATCTTCCGCTGGGGCGGCGACTACCACACCCGCGCGGACGAGATGCACTTCGAGATGATCGTTCCGCGCGGGATCGCGCTCGCCGCGGTCGGAATGGTGCAGGCGCCCGCGGCTGGGGCTGCGCCCGCCATCGCGGTGTCGTCAGGCAACAACCACCCGGGCAGCCGCGACCTGCAGCTGGTGACCCCGCACCTGACCGGCGACGACGTCGCCTACGTCCAGCGGTGGATCGGCGAGCGGCGCTGCGGCAAGGCCGACGGCAACTTCGGCTCGCACACGAAGGACGGGGTCTTCTGGTACCAGAAGATGCGCGGCATCACGCCGAGCGGGGTCTGTGACCGGGAGACCTGGCGGAACATGCGAATCGCGGTCACCTACTGAGCCCGAGCCGACTGAGCCTGAGCGGGAGCCGGGTAGCGCCGGCCCCCGTCCGGGGGTGTAGCCAGCACCACCTCCAAGACGCCAGCGGGCTGCAATGCGCGAGACGCCGGCAACGGGTTTGCTCGATGCGTGGACGTGGTGACGCGGCTCTTCGACGGACACGCATTGTTGGTGGTCGTATTCGCCATCGTCGCGTTCGACGCGGTCGTGCCGTTCCTGCCGAGCGGCACGACCATCAGCCTGGCCGGCGTCGCCGCCGCGTCCGGCCGGCTCAGCCTGCTCTCGCTGGTCGCGGTCGCCTCGGTCGCCGGGTTACCGGCGACAACCTGGTGCCCGCCACCGGCGGGCGGGCCAGCTCACGCATGCTGGCCCGGCGGGCCGTGCGGCTCGCCGCCGGAGCGCTGCACTGTCCGCGGACGCGCGTACGGTCCCTGGACGCGGTGGCCGCGACCCTGTGGGCGGGGACCGCCGCGATGATCGGCTACGTCGGCGGTACGGCCTTCGCCGGCCGGCCGCTGATCGCGGTGGCCGTCGCGCTCACGGTGGGCGCCGTCGTCATGGGACTCGTCGAGCTGGCTGGCCGGCGAACCATGGCCGCCGCCGGGTTCGTTCTCTACGGTGGTCGGCGTGACGATCGCGGCGGGTGAGCCGGTCCGGCGGTGGCGCGGCAGCGCGGCCGCCGCCATCCTCCGCGCGCCCTGGTCGACCCGTACCTGGCTCGCTACCACGCACCTGGTGGTCGGCCTGCCGATAGGCCTGGTGACCACCGGTGTGCTGGTGTACTTCGGCATGCTCACGGCCGGACTGGCCGTCCTGCCGTGCATCAGGCTGTTCACCGCGTGGCAGCGGGCCCGCTTCGCCGCGTACCTCGGCGTCACCATCCAGCGCCACGGCCGGTTCAAGGGGGAGACGTGGCTCGCCCGCCGGTGGACCGAGGTACGGGCGGCGACCACCTGGCGGCAGGTCGGCTACCACCTGCTCGCCGGACCGGTCGGTGCGGTCGCCTCGGCCGTGGTGATCGTGTGCTGGGCCGGCGGCTTCGTCCTGAGCACGATCGCCATCCATGGACGCGCGCTGCCGAACCCGTTGCCGTTACACCTCGACGCCCGCAGCCCGGGTACCCTCGCCGCGCTGACCGGCATCGGACTGTTGATGATTCTCGTCGCGCCCTGGTTGGCGCAGGGCGGCGCGGCGCTCGACCTGGTGATCGCGCGGGCACTGCTGGAGCCGAACAGCCCGGAGGAGCTGACCCAGCGCGTCGAGTCGCTGGCCGCGAGCCGCGCCGACGTGGTCGCTGCCGCCGACGCCGAACGGCGCCGGATCGAACGGAACCTGCACGACGGTGCGCAGCAACGGCTGGTGTCACTCGCAATGAACCTCGGAATCGCCCGGACCACCTTCACCGAGCTGCCGGAGCCCGCCCGCGAAGCCATCGTGCGGGCGCACGAGGAGGCCAAGCAGGCCCTGTGGGAGCTGCGTGACCTGGTGCGTGGTCTGCACCCAGCGGTGCTCGACGACCGGGGCCTGGATGCCGCGCTCTCCGGCATCGCCGCGCGGTCGCCCGTACCGGTGCGGTTGCGGGTTCAGATGGCGCAGCGGCCGTCGCAGACGACGGAGGCCATAGCGTACTTCGTTGTGTCGGAGGCGCTCGCCAACGTGGCCAAGCACGCGAACGCCTCCCGGGTGGACGTGGTGGTCGACCAACCGGCCGCCGGCCGCCTGCGGATCGCCGTCGTCGACGACGGCGGCGGCGGCGCCCGCATCGGCGGCGGTACCGGACTGCGCGGCCTGGCCCAGCGCATCGGCTCGGTCGACGGCACGCTCAGCCTCGACAGCCCGGCCGGCGGGCCGACCCGGATCGTCGTGGAGCTGCCATGCGAGTCGTGATCGCCGAGGACTCGGTCCTGCTGAGGGAAGGTCTCGTCCGGTTGCTGGAGTCGGCCGGCATCGAGGTCGCCGAGGCGGTGGCCGATGCCGAAGGGCTCCTTCGCGCGGTCGACCGGCACCGGCCCGACCTGGTTGTCGTCGACGTACGGATGCCGCCGACGTTCCGCGACGAAGGGCTGCGCGCCGCGCTGGTGCTGCGCCGGGAGTGGCCGGACACGGCCGTTCTCGTGCTCTCGCAGTACGTGGAGGAGCGGTACGCGACCGAGCTGCTGTCCCGGGAGACCAGCGGAATCGGGTACCTCCTCAAGGACCGGGTCGCCGATGTCGCCGAGTTCATCGATGTGTTGCGCCGCGTGGCGGCCGGCGGTACCGCGCTCGATCCGGAGGTGGTGGCCCAGCTTCTGGTGCGCCACCGCAGCGATCCGCTGGACCGGCTGACCGCCCGGGAACGCGAGGTGCTCGGGCTGATGGCCGAAGGCCGTTCCAACGCGGGCATCGCCGGCACGCTCGTCATCACCGAGAGCGCGGTCGCCAAGCACGTGAACAACATCTTCACCAAGCTGAACCTCACCGCCGCCGACACCGACCACCGCCGGGCCCTCGCGGTGTTGCGGTTCCTGAAGGCCTGAAGGAGTACGCCGTGGCGACAGGCGATCCCACGCCCGCGATCGGCCGCCGGACGCGGGCCGCGTGGCTGCTCTTCGGCGGGATCTTCACGGGTGTGGTGCTGACGGCGTGCGGTGTCGCGTCGTTGCTCTTCATGAGGGGCGAGACCGAGCCGATGGCGGAGGCGCAGCAACAGTCGTACCAGCACGCGGTCACCCGGATCGAGCTCGACATCACGACCGGCGACGTCAGCCTGGCCACGGGCGCCGCTGGTCAGGTCTCGGTCGACCGCCGGCTGGAGTGGTCGGGAACCAAGCCGGTGCTAAGGGAGAGCTGGGAGGGCGACACGCTGCGGATCCGCTCCTCCTGCGCGGAGATCAGCAGGGTGCCCAATCTCGGCCGCAGATGCTGGACCGCCTATGCGGTGCGGGTACCGGCGGACATCGCCGTGGAGGCGACCGTGGGCCAAGGCACGATCCGGGTCAAGGACGTGCTGGGTGAGCTCCGCCTGTCCACCAACCAAGGCGACGTACAGATCGCCAACGCCGCAAAGCGGATGTGGGTCCATTCGGCGTCCGGGGAGATCACCGCGACCGGGCTGCGCTGCACCCATGCCGAGGCGAGGGCCTACATCGGCAGCGTGAGCCTGGAGTTCGCCGCGCCGCCGGACCTGGTGAAGGCCGCGACCGAGTCCGGCGACGTGGACATCGCGGTACCGCGTCCAGCGGGCGGCGCCGAAGGCTACCAGGTCCGGACCGAGCTGGAGGTCGGTCGCAGCAGCATCGCCGTCCCGCAGGACCCGGCCGCCCGTCACATGATCTTCGCCGACGTCCGGCGCGGCAACGTCTACGTTCGGTACACCAGCGCCTAGGTGGACTCGGGACCCTGGCCCGTCGTCTGGTGGGCGATGTTGGTCGGCTTGCCGTAGTAGAAGGCGCGGACGCGGAACGAGGCCGTCTTCTCCTCGGGCAACGTGATCAGGCCGACCGAGTTGATGTCCGGGTCGAGGACCGCGGTCACCTCGAAATCGGCGCGCCCCGCCGGCTTGACCTCTAGCAGGTACCCCTCTTCGTCGCTGGCGTGGTCGGTCCAGGTGAACCTGATGCCGTTGCTGTGCACGATCGTGGCCTTCAGATCGGTCGGTGCCGCCGCGGCCGGCGGGTTCGAGGTGCGGATCGACTGGGTGGCGACCGGTCCATTGTGGATGGTCAGGGGAGCCGCCCAGTCCTGCTCGTCGTCTTCGGCCTGGCCGAGCGGCCCCTTCGGCAATGTGAGCTCGATCGGCCGCGAGGCCGGGCCGAAGTAGGGCCGCAGCCGGTAGTAGAACGGCGTCTCCGGCATGAGGTCCGGGTGGGTGTACGTGACCTGGTGCGTCGGTACGAACTGCAGGATCGTGTACTGGCCGTCCGGTTCCGTGGCGAACTCGATGATGCGCCCCGCAGCGGCCGGCTCGTCATCCTTCCAGTCCAGCCGGATGTTGGTGGGTGAGACCAGCGTGGCCCTGAGCCGGTCGTTCGGCCCAGGGCCAGGGGCAGCGGCCCGCTTCGGTGACCCGGCCGAGCAGCCGGCCAGTGCGGTGCAGCCGGCCAGTGCGGTCGCGACAAGGAGCGAGACGATCGACAGCCTCGACAGGCGTAAGGAGCTCATCAGGTTGGTACTTTACTTGCGCCAGAACCGGATATCGCTCCAGACCACGGTGATCGGTCCGCTGCCGCTGGCCGTCCGGTAGGCGCCGAACTTGTCGTAGAAGCTGCCGCCAGGGCTGGCCATGGTATGCCGTAGCGAGCCGTTGATGTAGGTTCGGTGGCTGCGACCGACGACGTGGACCGTGTTGACCCGGACCGTGGTGCCGACCGTCGCGCCGGTCGCGATGGTCGACCGGCCGACCACGTAGAGCCGGCCGCCCCGCTCCACCGCGAGGAGGAAGTACGGACCGCGGGCGAACGTCTGCTTCAGGCTGATCCGGCTGCCGCCCATGCTGGTGATCCGGAAGAACCCTTCGAACTGGTGGGTGCCGCCGGTGTAGGTGGCGTACCGCCGTTCGGCGCGATGCACGCCGCTGCGCGAGGAGCAGGTGAGCCGGAACGTGAGGTTCGAGACGTCGCCGCAGCCGGCTTCCTGGACCCGGAACGACGGCGAGACGGCGATCCAACCGCCCGGCTCGACCACGGCGTTGGCGATCGGAGCGGTCACCAGCAGACCGCAGACAAGCCCGAACGCGGCGAACACGCGAAGTCTCTTCGACAACTCCGACCTCCTCTGCCCTTGCGCCGGCCGGCAGGCGGGCGGTGCGTGGCCAGGCGAGACATAGACGTTTGTAAAGATGTAGCAGGAACCATAGGTCAGCGCTGCGGCGGCGGACAAGAAACCCTGCCGCCAGACGGCAGAGGTCAGCGGCCTTGCGAACCGCCGGTTACGGTCCGCCGCGCGGCACTTGCTGCACGTATCGAACCGTCGCCGCGGGTGCCCCGATCGGATCACCAGCATCGCGCCACCCTTCCGCCCGCGCAGCCGGAGAGCCGGCTGTGCCGACCAAGGAGACGCAGATGCGCGTCGACCGGGCGTCCGGACGCAGCACAGTGCTGTCGATCGTCGCACTCCTGGCGGTCCTCGCCGTCGTTGCCAGCGGTTCACGCCGGCGCTGGACGAGACCAGCACCGCGCCGGCGGGTCGCGAGCTCAGCGTTCCGGTGAAGGTGGAACGCCAGGCCGGCGCCGGTACCGTCCAGGTGCGTACCCTCACCGTCCAGGTCTCCTACGACGACGGCGCCACCTGGCAGCCGGTACCACTGGAGTCCACACCGGACGGTGGGGTGGCGCGGCTGTCGCATCCGAAGCGCGCCGGGTTCGTCTCGTTGCGGGCGACCATGGCCGACACCGATGGCAACACGAGCGAGGTGCGCATCATCCACGCGTACCGGATCGGCTAACGCCGAACCGGGTGCAGCCCGCGAAACTCGTCGCCGGGCCGAGGAGTATCGGCTGCCGCCTGGGTCAGTAGAGAAACAAGAACCCAAAAGGAGGCGGCTGATGTCGACCAAGATTTTCGTCAACCTCCCGGTGCGGAACCTCAGCAAGTCGATCGAGTTCTTCACGAACCTGGGCTACTCGTTCCACCCGCAGTTCACCGACGAGAAGGCCGGATGCCTGGTGATCAGCGAGGACATCTACGCCATGCTCCTGGTGGAGCCGTTCTTCAAGACGTTCACCACCAAGGAGGTCGCCGACGCGACCAAGAGCACCGAGGTCATCGTCGCGCTGAGCGCCGACAGCAGGCAGCGGGTCGACGAGCTGGTCGACCGGGCCTTCGCCGCGGGCGGGCGGCCCGCGAACGACCCGATGGACCAGGGCGACATGTACGTGCGCAGCTTCCAGGATGTCGACGGGCACATCTGGGAGGTGCTGTACATGGATCCGGCCGCCGTGCGGCAGCAGGCGGCATAGGACGGGTTCGCGTCCAGGGCCGGTTCCGCGCCGACAGCGGAACCGGCCTGGACGCCGCCTGGCAGACCGTCACGACAACGGCCAACCTCGTGACCGGACCCAACACGGTCCGCGCCACCGCCACGACCGCGAGCGGCGGACCGAACGTCGACTACCTCGAGGTGGTCCGGGGCCGAACCCTACGACCCGGCCGCGTGTGTGCCGACCGCATCGCGGATCTCGTCGGCCTTGCCGATGCCGCTGGCCCGGGCGCAGTGCGCGCAGCAGAAGAACCGGCCGTCGACCTCGACACCGTGCCCGATGATCCGGCACCTGCAGTGTTCACAGGCGGGTGCCAGGCGTTGGATCGCGCACTCGAACGAGTCGAACACGTGCACGTTGCCCGCGGTGTGAACCTCAAACGACATCCAGTAGTCGTTGCCGCATACCTCGCAAACTGCCATGCCTTCGAGCCTGCGCCGACGGTACGTACTCGGCAACTCGAACGGCGAAGCCGCCCGCGAACTGTTTCTGTGCCAGGCATGTCCATGATCTGGCTGTGATGTGGCCTGTCGGTATCCGGATGGATAGCGTTGCCGTCGTGTTTGGGTGGCTACCATCCATTGGCCAAACCTTTGGCCACCCGCCCCCTGGAGGTGGGCATGCACCCGGCACCCGTTGCGCAGCTCTCGCTTCGCGTGTCAGCCGCGGAAGGCGACGTACCGGATCCCCGCGCGTTCGAGGAGCTGACCGACGACCTGCGCGCAGCGTTAGCCGGCGTTGATGTGAGGCGGATCGAACGGGTCTCGGCTGGAGCCCCGCCCGAGGGCGCTCGCAGCATCGAAGTCCTCAGCGTATGTACGTTCGTGATCACGGTGGTGCAGACCGCCGAGGCGCTGGCGAAGGTCGTACAGGCGGTCCGGCTGTGCCTGGCCCGCTATGCGGAGCGCCGCCCAGCGGCACGGGTCACCCTCGCCGGGATGGATGTGGGCTCGGCCAGCGACGCCGAGCTCGCCCCGATCGTGACGGCGCTGCTCGCACTACCCGCCCGTCCCCTGACCGGCGTGCGCCGGGCACTGATCGTCGCCAACACCCACTACGACGATCCCGCCCTGGCGCAGCTGCGCGCCCCGAACCACGATGCCGACGCACTGGCCCGCGTGCTCGGCGCCCCGTCGATCGGCGGCTTCGACGTCGAGCTCCTCACCGACGCGGACGAGCGCGCCATCCGCCGCCGCATCGCGGCGTTCTTCGCCGGTCGCGACCGGGACGACCTGCTGCTGCTGCACTTCTCCGGGCACGGCGTCAAAGACGCCCACGGCCGGCTCTATCTGGCCGCCCGCGATACGGAACTGTCCACGCTGAGCGCCACAGCGGTACCGGCCAGCTTCGTCAACGACCAGCTCGCCGAGACCCACTCCCGGCGGGTCGTGCTCATCCTCGACTGCTGCTACAGCGGCGCATTCGCCCGCAACACGGTCGCGCGCGCCGGCAACACCGTGCATCTGACCGAGGAGTTCGGCGGCGGTGCCGGTCGCGTCGTCCTCACCGCCTCCAGTGCCACCGAGTACGCCTTCGAGGACGGCGCCCTGACCCGTGACGAGGGCCGCCCCTCGGTGTTCACCACCGCGCTGGTCAACGGACTGGCCACCGGCGAGGCGGACCTCGACGCCGACGGCGAAATCTCCATCGACGAGCTGTACACCTATACCCACCGCCAGGTCCGCGAACACGCGCCCGGCCAGACACCGCAGAAATGGAGCTTCGGCATCGAGGGCAACCTGACCATCGCCCGCAGCCCCCGGCCGGCCGCCCTGCCCGCGGCGATCCTCGATGACCTGGCCAGCGACCGGGTCCCGCTCCGGTTGGCGGCCATCGCGGCACTGGCCCAGCTCGCCCGCACCGGCCGGCCCGGCCAGCAGGCCACCGCCGTTTCGGCCCTGGTCCAGCTCCGCGATCACGACGACAGTTTCCGGGTACGCGCAGCCGCAGCCGACGCGCTGACCCGCCACACCGACGTACCAGCCCCGTCCTCCGTGCCGGCCCCGCCCGTGCCAGCCCCGCCGTCGCCGCCCGTGGCTCGGCCACATCCCGCACCGCCGGTCGAGTCCACGCACGCGCCGCCCGAGATGGCGTCCAGGCAACCGGGACTGGCCTTGGCGAGGCTGTCGCTGATCTTCGCCATCGCGTCGCTCCCAACCATGCTGTGGGGGATCGGCGTCGTATTCGCGGTCGTCGCGCTGGTGCTCGCCGGCAATGCGGTCAACCGCATGCGCGGCACAACCGGTGCCAGCGACGGCTTGCGACAGATCGTCTGGGCCAAGCGCTTGGCCTGGACAGCCATCGTCCTCGCGGTAGTGCTGGTGATCGTGTTGGCCCTCAAGGGCGTCTGAGGCTTGGCCACGCCGGCGCGGTCATCCGCCGGCGTACGAACATCGCCACGATGATGAACGGAAGCAGCCCGAAGAAGATCAGGAGATGGGCGGGATATCGACGGTCATGGGAGTCTCCCCGGGTGGAGGCTGCTCGTGACATACCCACCAGGAGGGTCGGCGAACCCTGCGGCCGCTGCGCTGGCGGGCGCCGTGGCCCGGGGTCATGATGAAGCGGTGATCAGGTTAGCTCCTGTGGATATTGTTCGACGGCCGATCGCCCAGCTCGAACCGGTCATCGGAGCCGAGCGGTTCGACCGGCTGATCCAGGTGGCCGCCGAGTTTCGAGCCCGGCTGGCCGGGCGCACGGTGTGGAACGTCAACTCCACGGCCAACGGCGGTGGGGTGGCGGAGATGCTTCGCGCCCTTCTCGGGTACGTCATAGATCTTGACGTCGACACCCGGTGGCTGGTCATCGGCGCTGACCCGGACTTCTTCACCGTGACCAAACGACTGCACAACCGCATTCACGGCAACCTCGGCGATGGCGGCGCTCTCGGCTCGGCGGAAGCGGCTCACTACGAGGAGGTTCTGGGCGGCAACGCGAAGGCGCTGGCGGACCTGGTCCGCCCGGGAGACCTCGTGCTGCTGCACGACCCGCAGACCGCTGGCCTGGCCGGCCGGCTCGCCCAGTCGGGCGCGCGGGTGGTGTGGCGCTGCCACATCGGCATCGACGAACAGAATGACCTCAGCCGTGGCGCGTGGGACTTCCTCAAGCCGTACCTCGCGCCGGCCCACGCGTTCGTCTTCTCCCGCCGGCAGTACGCGCCATCGTGGATGCCCGAGACCGCGACCGCCGTCATCCCGCCGTCCATCGACCCGTTCTCGGCCAAGAACCAGCCGATGGACGAACCTACGGTACTGGCGATCCTCAGCTGGATCGGCGTTCTCGACGATCCAGCGGCCGACGCGCCTCGTCGCTTCACCAGATCCGACGGTACGGCCGGAGAGGTGGTGCGCACGGCCACCGTGGTGGCCGACCGGCTGCCGGGGCCGCGCGACCGCGCCGTCGTTCAGGTCTCGCGCTGGGACCGGCTCAAGGACATGGCCGGCGTGATGCGCGGTTTCGCCGAGCACGTCGCACCGTCGGGTCAGGAGTTCCTGGCGCTCGTCGGCCCCGCCGTGGCCGGCGTGGCCGACGACCCTGAGGGCGCCGAGGTCTACGAGGAGTGCCTGGCTCTGTGGCGGCAGCTGCCCACCGCCATCCGCCGGCAGATCCTGCTGGTCACGCTGCCGCTTGACGACATCGAAGAGAACGCCGCGATGGTCAACGCGCTGCAGCGGTGGGCAACGGTGATCGCGCAGAAGAGCCTTGCCGAGGGGTTCGGGCTGACCGTTGCCGAGGGCATGTGGAAAGGCCGCCCGACCGTCGGTTCGGCCGTCGGCGGGATCCAGGACCAGATCCGTGACGGCAACGGCATCCTGCTGCCCGACCCTACCGACCTGGTCATGTTCGGCAGGGCGGTCCGCGAGCTGCTCACCGATCCCGAGCTGGCCGAGCGCCTGGGCGCGGCCGCTCAGGCGTACGTCGCTGCCAACTTCCTAGGCGACCTGCATCTGCTGCGTTACGCGAACCTGTTCGAGCCGTTGCTCGACTGAGGCTCCTCGACCGGGAGCAGGCGCAGCAGCCGGCGGGCCTCGGTCACCAGCCGGGTGGACCCGCCCCGCTCGGCGAGCTGCGCCAACCCGGTAATCGGGCCGGCCGGGCCGGCCGCCGTGACGGCTTGGGCGCCCAACGCGAGCAGGTCCGGCAACCCGCGCGGAGCCGGTGACGTGGCGAGCAGAGCCGGGAGCGCGCGAGCGACAATCTGCCAGGCGGTCGCCGGTGCCCCCGCCCGGACCACGTCGGTCAGTGCCTCGATGGCGCGGGTCAGCTTGATCAGGCAACCGGCGGTCAGGCGGCCCAGCTCGTCGCCGACCGCCGCGGCGTCGAGCTTGCCGGTGGCGGCGAACCCGAGCAGCGCGTCGACGGCGGCGACCCGGTCATTGTCGTGCCGACCCGGTACTGATCGGGTTGGCGCTCGACTGGGCCGGTGCCGGGCGCGTCCCGGCGTGGCGGGTGTGGTCCGACCCGGAACAGCGCTACTTTCCGATCCGCGCCGTATCGACCGGGCCGGCCGCGCCGCCGGAACGGCCCGATTCCGCGTTGCCGACCGTTGCGCTGGCGGTCACCGAGCGGTCGCTCCAATGGGTTCCCGGCGCGCCGTGGCATCAGTGGCTGGCCACGATGTGGCCGGGCAACATCGAGCCGGTCCTCGCCGTTGCGCTGGACCACCTGATCTTGTCGCTGGACGGCTCGAACGACATGGGCGCCGGCGACCATGCGCTGGACCTGCTCACCCGGACCGTGGCCGAGCTGCCGCCACTGAGCCCGTACGTGATCGCGGCCGGGCTGGGGAGGTCCAGGCTGGGCGAGCGGACTGTCGCGGTCGACGCCGCCGCGGCGCTCCTGCCGAGCCGGGTCAGCCCGGAGGCCGTCGCCGCCGCGATGGTGACGCTGGCTCCGGCCGTACCGCTGAACAGATGGGCCAACGCGCTGGGTGACCTGGCCGCGGCCGGGCGCGGCGCGGAGGTCCGGGCCATCCTCGCGGCGCTGCTGCCGTCGCTCAACCGGACGCTGCGGGACTGGCTGGCCGCGGTGACCGGCGGCTCGAAGACCGCCACCGCCGCCCGGGAGCTGCTCAGGCGCGCGCAGGCCGGCCGTTAGCGCAGCGTCCAGGTCACGGTGTCGTTGAGGGTGGTGCCGCCGCGGGTGCCGGTGACCGCGATGGTGTTCGTGCCGGGCGAGAGCGTGACCGCCCAGGTGTAGATGTGGTTGGTGGAGGTCTTGGGGCCGCCGATCGGGGTGCCGTTGAGGGTGAGCTGCACGCTGTCGGCCGTGGCGTACACCTTGATGGTGGTGGTGGCGACGGTACGGTCGGTCCACCGCCGGCTGGTGATGTAGACGAACGGGGTGGTGGTCCAGTTCGCCTTGTACCAGTAGAAGGCGTCCTTGCGGGTGGCCCGGTCGTAGGTCACCAGGCCCTTGTCGTTGCGGCCGTGG
>WNFZ01001667.1_pt1 | contig 44262 bp, 37 predicted proteins | sample 5400081 | NCBI WGS metagenome assembly WNFZ01 (sample SAMN13153365, study PRJNA577476) | soil metagenome | isolation source: 80 cm soil or saprolite under grassland replicate 1 | place: USA:California | collected 2016-06-15
CCGCAGATGAAGAGGGAGGCGTTAGCTCACCCCCTTCGGTTCAGCGACGCGGGATGGAGCATTGCGGTTAGTTATCCCGGTCACGTCTGGAAGCGCGTTGACTGTCGCGGCTGGTGCCCCGCGCCGTCATAGCGCGGCTGCTCGGCCGCAAGCCGTAACGTCGGCCCTGCTGACCGCCCAGGACAACCTATTTCACGACGCCCTCGGGGAACCCCCGCGCGGTGGTCGCCGTTCCCGACACGTAGCCATGCGGCCGGGAGTGGTATAGAGGGCGATTGAGTCGGGGAGGGCGGCGAAGTCGGAATCCAGCGCGACTATCGCTTCTACGCCTACGTAGAGGGCTGTGGCCGCATGAACAGCGTCATAAGACTTCAGGCCGAAAGCGCTCATGAGCTGAGGAACGGCAGGCTCGACTTCCTCCAGTCCGACACGGACATAGGAAAACGCGGCGAGCACGTCTTGCCATGCTTCCAGCGCGTCCTCCATTAGACGACGGGCCCGTCGCCGTGCTCTTCCGTCTCGGCGCGCCATTCTCCACCCGTTGACTCCAAAGCGATCGGTCAGCGCGATCCGAAATGCCACCTCCGCGAGCTCCATCTCGAGAAGATTGTTGAAGCAGATGGTCGACGGCTGCTGCGCAAGACGGTTGAGAAAAACTTCGGACGCGGCATGAGCGGGTTGCGATGGAATCAGCGCCTCGACGACAAAACTCGTGTCGAGCAAGGCTAGGGCCGGGACCAGGAGAGTCGGGCTCTCTAGCGAGTAGATGCTTCGCGATAGAGGGGCCGCCCAGCCGGCGGCACAAGCTAACCGCCGCGAATCGCGCGGACGAAGTCGATCGAAGACTTCGCCTTTACCTTGCTCGTCGCTCGCTTGATTGTTTGCTCGCGACCATGCTCCGACGTAACGCGCGCTTGCACGGTACGGGCTTGCCGCTGATCCGCAGACATCGTCTTGACCGTTCCGTTTTGACGCACCTTGGGCTCAGTATGGCATGCGAGCAACTCGGCGCCCGAGCTACCGCCCCGGAACTTTTTAGAGTCGGAAAAAGAATGACTACAGACGACTCGCTCATCGGCTGCGTAGGTTGGAGCCGCGTCAGCCCGTGCCTTTGTCATTCGGCGAACGCGCCGCTAGCAGTCGCAGGTGCTCGAGGCGGCACCATGAAAGCAAACGGGATAGGCCGGGCGTCCTTTTTCACATAGAGGGGGTGTCGCGGAGCCCCGGTCCTTGTCTGGCCAAGGCAGTATGGGTTCAAGATTGGCAGGTCCAAAACCTCGCTGGCTCGCTCGTTTCTCGCCGCAGCACCCCATGCGACTACGACAAGGTCTGAGACGGCGCAAAAGCTGGCAATTGTGTGGTCATTCTCGGGACCGACGGGATCCGCTATCTCCCGAAGTTGGCGAGGATCCGTGCATCGGTAGGCGTAGAGGTTCACCACCGCAAGCTCGGCGAACCCCCAGTGTCGGGCGAATCCTCTGCAGCGTCGGATCGTGGCGTCATCGCGTTCATGATCAGCGGTCGAGGGGTTCAGGCCAACGAACACAACTGTGCCGTTGCCGAGCGGCGCAACCTTGCGCGTGAGCCCATACCGATACTTCCGACACGGTGAGAAATAGGCAGTCAAACGCGTTCCCCTCGCAAGCTTCTCCGCGCTCTGACGCGAGGCTACTCGGGCCCAAGGCCTGAACCGGCCACTCCCAGCGAGCCCTCCCTTTACGAGATCCTCCTCTTGAACGTGGCCCGTTCCTCGTTGACAGCGACGAGCTCCCAGCCTTGCTTCCCTTCCTCGTTGAAGATCTGTTCCATCCGACCGGAACCAAGCAGTCCCTTCTGCTTGTCCTCACCAACGCGCTTCACCTGGTACTCCCACTTGGGCAGGGACTCGACGAAGCTCCTGTGTTCGACTTCGGCAGCCTCGCGCTCCTCTCGCTCCCGTTCTCGAGCTTCGGCTTGAAGCTGGTCGGCTGCCGCTTTCGCTGAGGCCTTGGCGGCTCGCTCTTCTTCTGTGTCTTTCTTCAACAAGCCCATCTCGCTGCCTCCCATTTTGGTACCGAAAGAAAATCAGCCGTTGGACGATCCTTCAATATGGGAACATCCGTTCGTGACCGCACAGGGCTCGGCTTACCACCGCTTCCGCCGAGCGCTCGATCGTGGGAACGTCACCGAAGCCCTGTCGGCCGCGGCGGAGCTCCAGTTCGTCGGCCTGACAGAAGCCCTCGAGTTCACGCTGCTGCTGGCCGACGGAGAGCTGGCGAAGTACGAGCGGGCTGCGCTTCGCTGGCATCTCCGGTTTGTCTACGAGTCGAAGAACGTCGACATCCGAGAGAGCCAAGCGGTACTCATTCTGCTCGTCGCGATCCCGGCCAACCGACTGGCTGCCTCCGCGCTGGCGGAACTCTTGAGCCGAAGGCGCGGACTCGAGCAGGCGTGCGAAGTTCTTGTCGCGTGGGCGCGAGGGGCGGAGAGCGGTGTAGGGCTCGCCGCCGACGGTCGTAGCGCAGGTTGCTGGGCGAGATATGTCGACTAGCCTGCGGCCCGTACGGTTTCGGATTTCTGAAGCAAGCGCAGTGCGATGAAGGCCAGCCAGATGAACCAGGCGACGCCTCCCGCCCGCGTGGAGGCACCGGCGCCGAAGGCGGAGAAGACGATGCTTACGGCGATGATCACGGGCACCGCGGCTAGGGTCGGAAGCCAAGTGTCTCGCCACCTTGGGAGCCGCCGGAAGGCCAACGCGAGTAGCAGCGGCGCGGCGAAGGCGGCGATCGCGGTCAAGCGATGCACCCACCGGTGGCCCTCCGACTGCCAGGAGGTGTTTTCGCAGCCCGCGTCGATCCCCTGGCAATCGAGAGTGAAGAAACCCTCCAGGAAGAGGGTCACGCCCAGCAGCAGAAGCAAGGCGGCACCGATGCGCCCGAGGACGTCCGGCGAGACCACTCGCCACAGCCCGAGCGCGAAAGTGAAGAGGAGGATGCCGGTGAGGTTCGTGCCGATCTGGTTGTAAATCCACGGGCTCGATGCCGTGTCAGCGCCCAGATCGCTGATCGCATCGTCGGCGCTGCTGAAAGCATCAGGCTGCGCCGGCCCGCCGAAGACCAGAGCGGCCGTGGACGTCAGTGGCGCGGCGAGTCCGCAGATGGCCGCCAGCCGGACGGGCATGAAGAACTAGTACCCGCCAATAAACGCTCTCCTCACCGATCCGGCGGGCTAGAACGCCCCTGCGAGACCACTTGTGCCTAGGGACGGAAGGCGTAGAACTTTCCTGATGCCGACCGCTTTCGATAACGGCCAGCGCTCCCCCCGGAAGCTGCTCCGGACCGTCATAGCGCGGCTGCTTGGCCGCAAGCCCTGACCGAGACGGCCAGAAGAGGCTCCAAGAGTACGATTACCAGCGCGATGCGGTCGCGTGCGATCCTTGTCACCGTCGTGCTTGGCCTCTGGCTGGCTGTCAGCATTGCCTGGGGATGGTCTGCCGCGGTCATCTTCGGATTTTTCGTGTTCACGGCCGCAGTGCGGGTGGTCTGGGCCATCCTGTGGGGCGACATCGCCCGCCGCGGCGGGAGCTGGTACTACGACCGCCAGCTCGGCGGCCACCGCTAGCCCTTCCCGGTAGCGGGCCTCTCTCAAAAAGCGCAGAGAGGAACGCACCGCTGCCGAGGCGCGACCTTGGCCATCAGCGTTGTGCAACTCTTGGAGGTCTTCTCAGAGACGGCACAAGCGTAGAGTCCGTGCGTGACGGTACGAAATCAGAGGCGAGCGGGCCCTTGCGGGCCCGCTCGCTGTCTGCCGAGAGCAGGCGGTTAGAGGGCCAGGACAGAATCTCGGCGCCGCCTGTGAACGACGAGAAGCGCCCCGGCCCCGATCAGCGACGCTCCCAGTCCGGAGGCCGCGCCGATGCCGGCGTCGATCCAATCGAAGCGCCTCGGGTCGGCGACGGTGACCACCTGGATGGACTGACGCCCCTTCGCCGCGTCTTGCGTGTCCGGCGAGCTCATGTCGCTGGGCGTGGCCGGCCGTCGTGCCTTCGCCGCGTCTTGCGTGTCCGGCGAGCTCATGTCGCTGGGCGTGGCCGGCCGTCCTGCCTTCGCCGCGTCTTGCGTGTCCGGCGAGCTCATGTCGCTGGGCGTGGCCGGCCGTCCTGCCTTCGCCGCGTCTTGCGTGTCCGGCGAGCGCAGGTCTGCGCCAAGCGCGCCGGGGGCGACGATGGCGCCGACCGCGAGAACAGACGCGAGTCCCTTCAATAGACGGTTGCTCCACATCTCCATCTCGACTCCTTCGTCTTGCGACTGCCCCATGCAGTCGTTGTGAAGCAGACGATCCAAGGGGACGGTCCAGGTTCGGCCACTGGGCGGTAACGGGTCGGTCACGAGGGGGGAATCTGGACGGCTTACCGGGCACCGGGCTACATTGCTCGCGAGGAGGCAACGTGGAGTTCCGCATTCTGGGCCCACTCGAGGTTCGCGAGAGCGAACGGGAGGTCCCGCTCGGGCGCGGTAAGCAGCGCGCCCTGCTCGCCCTTCTCCTCCTTCATCGCGACCAGACGATCTCGACAGACCGGATCGTCGACGAGCTCTGGGGCGAACAAGCGCCGCCGACGGCTGCGAAGATCGTCCAGAACCACGTCTTACAGCTGCGCCGAGCGCTCGAGAACGGCGGCTCGGCGGGCGCCCACCTGGTCACGCGTGGACGCGGCTACATGCTCCGCGTCGAGCCGGGAAAGCTCGATCTGGACACGTTCCAGCAGCTCGTGGAGGCCGGCGAGCGCGCGCTCGGCTCCGGGGATGCTGCCGAGGCGGCCGAGACGCTGCGCGAGGCGCTCGCGCTCTGGCGCGGGCCACCGCTCGCCGACTTCGCCTACGAGCCGTTCGCGCAGAACGCGATCGCGCGGCTTGAGGAGCTGAGCCTGTCCACGCTCGAGCGCCGGATAGAGGCCGATCTCGCCCTCGGCCGGCATGCGGACGTCGTCGGCGAGCTGAAGGAGCTCGTCTCCGCTCACCCGCTCCGCGAGGGCTTCCGAACCCAGCTCATGCTCGCGCTCTACCGCTCGGGCCGCCAGGCAGAGGCGCTGGACGTCTACCGGGACGCGCGCCGCTCGCTCGTCGAGGAGCTCGGCATCGATCCCAGCCCGGCGCTCCAGCAGCTCGAGCAGGCGATCCTGCGCCAGGAGCTTCCCCCGGCACCGGAGCGCCCGGCCCCGGCGGCCGCACGGCGCTTCACAGCGCCCGCGCCGGCCGTTGCCGCGGGTGCGCCGTCGGGCGAAGGGCGAGAGAGCCGCGCGACCCGCCTCCGAACGTTTTTGATCGCTGACATCCGCGGCTACACACGCTTCAGCCAGGACCACGGTGACGATGCGGCCTCGAGGCTCGCCCGTCGGTTCGCTGACATCGTCCGTGAAGCGGTTCCTCCCCAGGTGGGAGAACTCCTCGAGCTCCGCGGTGACGAGGCGTTGTGCGTCTTCAGCTCGGCGCGGGAGGCGCTGCAAACTGCGGTCGACTTGCAGCGGCGCCTCCGCGAGAGGCTCAACGGCGAGCCTGTGATCCCGCTCGGGGTCGGTATCGGGCTCGACGCGGGCGAGGCTGTTCCGATCGAAGGCGGCTATCGCGGCCGTGCTCTCAACGTGGCAGCGCGCCTGTCTGCCCTGGCCCGTCCTGGCGAGATCCTTGCGAGCGAGACCGTCGTGAGCCTCGCCGGACGCCAAGAGGGAACGACCTATGCCCGGCGGCGCCCGGCACGACTGAAAGGACTCACAGAACCAGTCCGCCACTTCGAGGTTGTCCCCGACATCGAACTGGCGCCGCTTCCACCGCCTCTGCCCGTGAAGGATCGCGCTCGGCGAACGCGGCTGCTCGCGCGCGCGCCGGCGTGGAAGCTCCTGGCGCTCGGCGGCGCACTCGTGATCGCCGCGGTCGCCTTCGCCGTCGTCCGCCTGACCGCGGGGGACGGAGACACGCCGCGCGTGGAGGCATCTGGCGTAGCGTCCATCGATTCAGGCGGCCGCGGAGTCACCTCGTTCACGCCGGCGGGGAGGACGCCGAGCAACATCGCGGTCGGGGAGGGGGCCGTCTGGGTCCTCGACGCCGACGACCGAACGATCTCGCAGATCGATGCGCAGAGCGGCCGCATCGGGAAGCCCTTTAGCACCGGCATGACACCGACGGACCTCGCTGTGGGAGCGGGCGCCCTCTGGATCGGTAACCTCGCGCCGCCGGCCCAGTTCTCCTGGTACACGGCGAGCATCTCGAGGATCGATCCGGCGTCCAGGGTCGTGACCCAGACGCTCGACCTGCCGCGCCCTGCGAAAGGGCGGGCGCCGTTTTTCCCCGTGCCCGGGGTCAGTCAGCTTGCCGTGGGAGCAGGCTCGCTCTGGGCGATCAACCCCAACGGGACGGTCTCGCGGTTCGACGCCGAGAGCGGCGAGCTTCAGGCGACCGTCCGCGCGACCGCGACGAGCGGTATCGCCTTCGGGGCGGGCGGCGTCTGGGTGGTGGGGGATGGACCGTACCTGACGCGGATTGACCCGAAGACCAACCGGCCGGGAGGGACGATCGACGTCGGTGCCACGGGGCTCGCCGGGATCGCCACCGGCGCCGGCTCCGTGTGGGCGAGCGCGCCGGAAGAGGGAGTCGTCTGGCGTATCGAGCCTGGCGCCCAACCCGTCTCGAGAACGATTGCCGTGGGCAGGGGGGTTGTCGCACTTGCCTTCGGCGAAGGCGCCCTCTGGGCCGCCAACTACGCCGACGGGACGATCGCCCGCATCGATCCCGCGACGAACGAGGTCACCCGGACGCTCGCGCTGCCCGGCAATGTACAGGCGATCGCTGCCGGCGCCGGCTCGGCCTGGGTCAGCGTCGTGGGAGGGACGAGCGCCGGTCCGCTCTCGACCGCCGCCTGCGGGCAGCCCGAGTCGGGCGGGAAGAGCCCAGACCTGCTGATCGCCTCCGACCTCGCGCTCCAGGGTCAAAGCGGACTACAGGCGCGCCCGATGGCCGACGCGATTCGCTTCGTGCTCCGGCGGCATCGGTTCCGGGCCGGAAGCTACGCCGTCGGTTACCAGTCCTGCGACGACTCGACCGCGCAGGTGGGCGGTTGGAGCAACGTCAAGTGCATATCGAACGCGCAGGCGTATGCAGCTGCCGAGCAGGTGGTCGGTGTCATCGGGACTTTCAACTCCGGCTGCGCTGCGCTCGAAATTCCGATCTTGAACCGTGCGCCCACCGGCCCCTTGCCGCTGATCGGCGCCTCGAACACCGCCGCCTTTCTGACGCGCAGAAGCCGATCGAACCCGCGGCCTGAGGAACCAGAGAGCCTCTACCCGACCGGAGTCAGGAACTACTTCCGCGTAATCACAGACGATGACGTGCAGGGTGCCGCGGCCGCCGTTCGCGCCAGGCAACTCGGCCTGAAGCGCATGTACGTCCTCGGCTTCGATGCTGGTTACACGCTGGCGCTTCAGGGCGGCTTCGAGAGGGCGGCGCCGAAGCTCGGGATCCGGCTCCTGGGATCACGAAGCTGGGAGTCGGGAGAGCGGCAGCGCTATTACGCCGCGCTCGCCGAACGCGCTGCCCGTACGCGGCCCGACGGTGTCTACCTCGCCGGCTACGGCTATCTCGGCGGAACCGAGGTCGTCAAGGCGTTGCGCGAGCGCCTCGGTGCCGACGTCGTCCTGCTCGCGAACGACAGCTTCCGCTGGGTCAGCGCCCAGAAGCTGCTCGCCCTGACGGGCTCCAGAGCGGAGGGAATGTATGTGACGAACACCGCGATCCCGATCGAGGGCCTGGGGACCGAGGGTCGCCGACTCGTGCGCGAGTTCGCCGCGACGCAGCCCCAGGGTGCGAGGCTCGACTGGGTTCCGGAGGCGATGCAGGCGGCCGAGGTCTTGCTCCAGGCGATCGCGCGTTCCGACGGCACCCGCCGGTCGGTGCTCGAGCAGCTACGTCGAATACACGTCGAGAACGGCGTCCTCGGCAGCTTCCGGTTTGACGCGCGCGGGGACATGTCGCCGAGGGTGATCACAGTCCAGCGCGTGCAGCGAGGCAGGATCGTCTTCAACCGCCTTATCTCGGTGCCGGCGACACTCGTCCCGTAGCGAGGGCGACTGAGCGTCGCCTTGCGGCGGCGTGCCTTCCAAGCGCCGACATTCAGTCGTGCCCTCGAAGCCTTCCAGTGCCCGCCTCCTCAAGAGCGCTCCCGCTCCACGCTGCACCCTCCCGAGACGGCGCACGCAAACTCGAAGCGGGTTCGCGACTGACACGCCGTCGACGCGTGCGCGCGCGCACGCGTGCGTGAAGCGCGTGAATGCGCCGGAACTACCAGTGCCGCGACCAGCGCCGGCGCTTGTGCGTCTCGGTGGCGCGGTTGCAGCGGCGATGCTCCGGACCGCTGTAGAGCTCGTAGTTGGTGCCGTCGGTGTGCCCGAGATCCCAGGGCGTTCCCGGCTCAATCAACTCGCCGCAGCGGGCGCACCTGGCCAACCCTGCCTCGACCAGCGGGGCAATCCCTCTCCTGAGCCGCTCGTGATCTGAGCCATAAAGACCCCCTAGAGAATCTGCAACCGGGCGTGCGTGCCTTGGCGGGGAGCGGATCTCGCGGAGTTCGCCTCGGTTCCCGCGCTTACGGCCTACAGAGGCGGGTACCGGCCTTCACCCGCCTCTGTACGCCTAAGGTCCCGGCGGAACGCTTGCGGGAGGGTGGCGGGCGGGTCAGGCGGGCTGCTTGAAGATCAGCTCCACGTCGGATTCGTTGAGCCGGCCGAAGTGGATCAGCTCCCATGCTTGATTGCCGCGCATGTTGAGGAACTCTTCCAGAGTGCTCTCGTTCAGCTCGGGAAGCCTGCCGGGGAACGAGTCGATGAGATAACGCCAATTTGGCATCGCCGGCTGCCGCTGCTCGTGCTCGACGCGACCGGCATGCGTCTCGGTGAGCTCGAGGCACTCACGTAGGCCGACGTCGACGAGCCGCGCGGCCGCTGGCGCGTGACGCAGGCGGCGAGCAAGACCGGCCGTGCCCGCTGGGTTCAGGTGCCGCCGGCGGTCTTCGCGGCCGTCGTCGAGCTCGTCCCTCGCGACGATCGCACATCCGAGCGGCGCGTCTTCCAGGGCTTCGGCGCCGACCGCTTCCGCACGGCGATTACGCGAGCGTGCCGGGCCGCCGGCGTGCCGACGTTCTCGCCTCACGACCTCCGCCACCGACGAATCTCGCTACTGCACCTCGGCGGCGTCCCGTGGGCGACGATCGGAGCTCACGTCGGACAACGCTCTCTCTCCGTGACTGCCGACACGTACACGCACGTCCTCGCTGACGAGACGGAGCTCGACTACCCGAACTTGCTCGCCTGAGCCCACGTGTGTCCGTGCGGTGCAGACCTCGGTGCAGACCTCGGCAGGTGAAAACCCCCGGTTAGCAGGGGTGTTCGATCCCTGCCCGGCCCACCTCGATGACCTTGTTGTAGTCGTCTCAGAGCCCGAGCGCGACGAGCATCGCAAGCACGAGGACCACGATGAGGAGGACCAGCGAGGCCCCCCAAAGCAGGCGACCTAATGGTTGGCCACGAGGCCGTGGAGCGTCTTGCAAACGCGGAGGCCTGAACGGGGCGTAATGCGCGTCGAGGCCCACCCGCTCGCGAATCGCGTCCGACGCCTCATGGAGTCCCGATCCCATCGTGCCGTGCCAAGTGTCTCGCCTGACCGACCGGTCGTCAAACGGCCCCCAGCGATACGCGGATCATGAGGAAGTGACGGGCCGGGCAGCCTTACCGGCAATCTCGCATTGCCCGGGCACCCGGGTGCATCGCCTCGAAAACCCGCAGGTACCCGTCCAGCTCGTACTGAGCCGCATCGTCGCGGACCGGCCAGCCGGAGCGGATCGCGACCGAACGTGGGCCGATGCGGTCCACGATGCAATCGGAGCCGCGCAGGAGCTCCATCAGATCATCGACCAGCTCGGGATCGTTGAGGTGAATCGTTGTCACTGCCGCAGGCGCGCCCCGGAGTTGCCGCAACGGGGCCGCATATCTCACTGTGGCCACTGCGAGAGGCAGGTCAACTAGATGTTCGTACAGGCTGTCCGGATCGAGGTGCGCAATCCACTCTCCGACCGATGACGGCTTCAACATGACACGGGGCCGGATGAACCTACCCGGGGTGAAAGGCTCCGCTGTGGCTGGCTCCCTAGGCCCGGCGAGCCGTTCCGGCCCCACTGTCTCTCCTCGTTCGTATCGACGGATGCGGTTTCGACCGGTTTGGCAGCCTCCCGCTTCCGGGCATGAGCCACGTGCGCCCTTCCAGTGCTCGACCAAAACGAAACCGAAGTTACTCTGGCCGCCCTGCGCAACAGGCGAGCCGAGATTGAGCGGTGGCTCGACGGGCCCGCGAAAAAAGCGACCCTCTCCGCGCTGGGTCGGGTGATCGCGGAGCTAGAGCTCCAGAACGAGGCAAACTCGCACAGAGAGGCGGCCGCGACCACGCAAGTCACCGGAGACGTGGCGGCGGGCTAGAGTGACTGCAGGCTCGTCGCCTGGGGTCGGCCCCGCGTCCCCTCCATAAGGCCTCGCTAGAATGCTTGCGCCCAGGGGGCGTAGTTCAGCTGGTTAGAACGCCGGCCTGTCACGCCGGAGGTCGCGGGTTCGAGTCCCGTCGCTCCCGTAAAAGTCCTGCAAATCAGCATATGTATTTGACATAACGACCGCCGGCTTCTTTTCATCCCGCGCAGATCCCGCACGGGAATCAGCCTGGAATCGCCGCAAGAACCCGGCTGTAGCCGGTAATCCCCGGAGAAGGATGACCGGCCGGGGCGACCGGCGGTCGATCGACGCGTTTGACCTGGCGGCAACAAGTCCGCCAGTCCGATGACATGCGCCTCGAGTCACGCTCTCACTTCTAAGCGTGACTGAATAGAGCGGCTTGAGCCGTCGAATGGCGAACCGTGACTCTTTGGCGGTTTAGGAAGCCTCGACGCAAGGGCCGCATTTCCAGGTAGAAGGCTTCGGGAAGCGCGTCCGCGCGCCACAGATTGCGCCATTGCTTTCGCCGGACGCCACGAAGGCAACCCCGCTCTACTGGTGAAAGCGAACGCCAGCGAGGATCTCGATGGCGATGATTCCCGCAACAACCCAGTCGACCACAAGGCAGAACGGAGGCCACCACCGTGTGTTGGCGACAAAGTGACGGCGGTGCTGCCATAGGTCCTTGACCCCGTGGCCGGCGAGGCCGACGACGAGGAGCCACGGCGTGCCGGTCACCGCCGCCGCGGCGATGATGACGAACATGCTCGCGACGCCGGTCTCCCCCGCAGGGACAGTGCGGCGTCCCTCCGCGACTGCGAACCCGACGTAGACCGATGCAATCGCCACAAGCCCGAGCGCCTACACCGTCGCTATGTCGAGCCACCAGAACGGAAGCGGTGTGGCCGCCTGCGCGACTCCGACGACCACGCCCCACACGAACGGAGCGCGCAGCCCTGACCGGACGGGCTGCGCAATTTCGGCGACGCTCAGGAGCCCCCCGTCCTCACTGAGCGAACGACCGCATTGATCGCTCGGGCAGTAACAGCCGCGTAGTTTCTATCTTCAACGAGCGCCTCATGTGTCGCGCCGTGCGCCATCTGATGAACACTGTTGGTCGAGAGGGTCGCCAATCGGTCCTGCGCGGCGAACCAACCCGACATCTGCCCAGCGTCGGCGGTCAGGACGAAGAGAGGCTTTGCCCCGAGGCTCATAAGGTCCCTCACCTGGTCGAGGACCGTTCGCAGTTCCGCGAACTCGTCGCGGTCGGCGCTCAGTTCGCGCGGTGAAGAGGCGAAAGCCCGAGCTTGCCGCCGGGCATCGGCGGGCAGGGACGCGGACCCGATCGTGCCCAGCGTCACCCGCGCGATGCCCGCGCGCGCCAACGTCGGGAACAGCGCCGAAACGCGACGCCACATCGAGTAGAAGCCGGGATACCATGGCAGATCGAACTGGTACGGCGTGGCCGAGTCGATCAGGGCGACCCCGGCCACATCCTCGGGATAGTCCATCGCGTAAGCGAGTGCGTAGACGCCTCCCACCGAGTGCCCGGCGACGACGTATGGGCTGGGCACGTTGGCAGCCGCAAGCAGGCCTCGCACGTCGGCGGAGAGCTCATGAGCGTCCTGCAGACCAACGCCCTTTCCACTCCACCCTTGGCCAGCGCGATCGAAGACACAGACACGGGTCTGGTCGGCGACGCGTCCTTGGACCCACGCCCAACTCGGCGTTCGCTCGCCGAGCCCGTTGAACAGGATCACAGCCGGAGACCCCGAGCCCACACAGCGCAGGTAGAGGCTGTGGCCGTCGACAAGGTAGGTGCGCCCACCCGACGGCGGCTTGTTGCTCGTCGCCGCTTCGACAACGGTCTCGAATGCACCGCCACTGGCAACAAGCGCTAGCACCACGAGGGCGGGATAGAGGAGGACCCGTCGTGACCAGTTATGGAGTGATCGACGAGACCCGCGGAACATCCAGACGACTAGCGCCAGGAGGAGGATGGGCCAGACCCAGCCGAGCAGGCCCAGGACGTGACTGCTGGGGCGGAGGATCAGGATTGCGGCGCCGGCCACCCCGAAGCAAATGGCGGGGATGCGTGCCCATTCCTGCGGCTGGTTTGTGCGTCGTGCGGCGATTCCTCGTTCGCTGGGCGGGGCGCGGTCTGCTCACGCATCGACGTAGAAGCTGAACATCATCCCGCTCTCGTGGTGCTCGGCGATATGGCAGTGCGCCATCCAAAGCCCGGGGTTCGACACATCCAGGAGGATGTCCACCGTCTCGCCGGTGCGCACAAGCACTGTGTCCTTCCAGACCAGGTTGGGCTCGACGGCGCCATTCCGGTTGAGGACGAGGAAGCGACCGGCGCCGTGGATGTGGAATGGGTGGTGCATGGGATGGTCGGAGTCCATCTCGTTGACGAGGCGGATCTTGATCTGGTCGCCGAGCTGGAAACGCCAGTCGATCGCGTGGTTCTCGGCGCCGGTTTCCCGGTCGACGATTAGCCAGCGCATGTTGGCCGGCGTCGTCATCCGGTTCATCTCGACCATGTCGTCTTCCCACTCGATCCCGCCCGCGACATCCTGCGCGTGCTCCGCGCGGTGATGCTCGTGCGCTTCGTGCTCGGCCATCTCGCTGCCGCCCTCGGTCGGCCGCAATGTCATCCCGCATTTCGGGCACTCGCCCGCCCACGTCGCCGTGATCTCGGGGTGCATCGGGCAAGCGAACGCGGTCGGCCGCTCGGTACCGACAGGGGAGGCCACGAGCTTCATCCCGCACTTCGGGCACTTGCCTTCCCACGTCGCCACGATCTCCGGGTGCATCGGGCACGCGTAGACGGCGGTGCCTGCCTCAGTCTCGGGTTCGGGCATGTCCATCTCGGCGACGAACGCAAGCGTCTTGTCGGGCTCGGTCTCGAGGTAGCGAGCAATCCGTTCGCGCTCCGCTGAGAGATCCTCGTTCACGCGGAGCGTCTCGAACTCCTCCGCGAGCCTCGACTCGGCCGGCTCCTCGCTCACGGAGATCTCCGCAAGCGGATAAACGCGCTCCGGAGTCCGGTGCTCAAGCGTTGCGGAGCCAGGCTCGTCGAAGAGGACGTCGACGACAACTCGCTCCGAGGGAGCGAGGATGACGTCCTCCACGAGCTCCTCCCGCTCCACGTGGCCGCTGTCGCCGCCGACGAGTTTCGCGCTGGCCCCCTTGACTCCCACTTTGAACACCCGTGTGTTCGCCGTGTCAGTCAGGTAGAAGCGCACGACCTCTCCGAGTTTCGCGCTCAGCGCGAGCTCCGGCTCGCCGGCGACAAGAAACGTGGTGCCGAAGCGGCCCATCGCGACGTAGTTGGTCTCGTGGTGGCTGAAGGGCGCCACACGGCCGTCCTCGTCGAGCAGGATGTCGTCGAGCGTGAGCAGGATCTCGCGATCCGCCGCCGGCCAGTACTCGGGCTCACTCGGGACGACGAGGATGTTGCCGTAGAGGCCCATCTCCTGCCCGTAGTCCTGGCGGATGTGCGGGTGATACCAGTAGAGGCCTGGATCCGGGAACCGGAGGCGGTAGGTGAAGCTGCCACCCACCGGGATCGGCGTCTGCGTCTGGTGCGTTCCGTCGTACTGGTTTTCGATCCGCAACCCGTGCCAGTGCACGGTCGCCTCGAGATCGCCGTCGTTGACCGCGTGCACGAGAATTGCCGAGCCCTGCCTTACCTTCAGCGTCGGTCCCGGGATCGATCCGTTGTAGGCAAGCATGCGGACCCTGTTCCCTTCGAGCTCCTTGGTGACAGGCGCAATTCGGAGCTCGAACTCGTCGCCCTCGGAGAGTTCGACTATTTCGGGACGCTCTGCGTCAGACAAACCCTCGATCGAAGTCGGAAACTCGATCGTTCGCGTATGGCCGTGGGAATGGTGGTCGTGCATCGCTGGCTAACCCTCCTTGCGTGCTGCGGCCCCAGCGCCCGCTGCTTCAGGCGCGAACTCGGACAGAGCTTGTCTCTTTCCTTCCTGCACAGCTGCGATCCGCTCGACGAGGAACTCAGCGTCGTCCTTCACCCAGCCAATCAGCGCCGAGCCTCGGGTCCACTGCCACGTGAGGCCGAGGAAGTAGAGACCTGGAACGTCGGTCACTCCGCGGCGGTGTCGCAGTCGCGCGTCCGCGTCAAGGACGGGAGCGTCGATCCAGGAGTAGTCGGGCCGATAGCCCGTCGCCCAAATGACAGCGTCCACCTCGAGCTCGCCTCCGTCGTCGAAGCTGACCGTGCGACCCGAAGCAGCAGTCGCGCGCGGCTTGAGCTCGACACCGGAGCGCGTGAGCTCGCGCGGGCTCGAGCCGATCAGCGTGTCCCGGTACTGCAACTTGCTTCCAAGCCGCGATTCGACGGTCGTGAAGAGCAGGTGCGTCTTCGTCAGCCACCAGAAGAGGTCGCGTCCAGCGATGCGCTGCGGCAGCGGCTTCTGCTTGGAGCCGACAGAGAGGGCGACCTTGTGCGTGGCCGAGAGCTCCTTGGCGATCTGGAAGCCCGTGTTTCCGCCCCCGACCACGAGCACGGTCCCCTCGGTCACGTCGCGCGGCTTCCGATAGCCGGTGCTATGGGCCTGCCACACGCCCGGGTCGATGTCCTGGGCGAGCTTGGGCACGAGCGGTGTCTGGAATGGCCCGGTCGCAACCACGACCTGGTCGGCGGTGACCCTCCGGCCGTCGACCTCGAGGAGGAAGCGCCCCCCTTCCTGGGAGAGCCCACGCACCTCGCTCTTGAGCTCGATCGGAAGCTCGAATGTCTCGGCGTAGCGCTCGAGGTAGGCAATCACCTCGTCGCGCCCTGGGTAGCCATCCGGATCGCCCGGGAAGGGAAGGCCCGGCAGCGCGCTGTAGCGGCGCGGCGTGAAGAGAGTCAGCGAGTCCCAACGCTCGCGCCAGGCCGGCGCGATCGAGTCGGCCCGCTCGAAGATGACGAACCGCAACCCTCGCTGGCGTAGGTAGTAGGCCATCGCCAAGCCAGCCTGGCCACCACCGATGATCACCACCTCGAACCGCTCATTCATCGCTTCACTCACGGCGCCGACGCTAGACGACTGCCTCGCCATCGCAAATCTCCTTTTCTGTGTAGCGACGAGCCTGCCACATAGAAAGCTGAACCTAAACCCCCCCGCGAGCGCGAATCAGGCGCACAGCGCTGCGAAGATCTCGGGCAGGCGGTCGACGAAGTGAAGATGCCCTTCTCCGGGGTAGAAACGCGCCCGGCACTCGGGAATGCTCGCCGCCAAATGGCGTCCCATCCCGACCGGAGCATTCGCGTCCTGCTCCCCGTGCCACAGATCCACGGGCCTCCGAATGTCCTCGAGCGGAAACCCCCACGGCCGAGCGTACAATCCCATCTCCCAGGCGGGCCCGCTGCTTCCGCTGCGGAACGCCTCGGACAGGCTCTTCGCAAGGATCTCTCGCACGTCCGGCCGGCGCAGGTAGCTCTTGTCCACCGTGGCCGCCACGCCGCGCTCGAGGACACGATCCGGACTTCGGGCGACCGACGCCGCCACCGCAGCCATGAGGATTCGCCGCAAGACGGCCACGTGGCCGACCAATTGGAAGGTCAACCGGTTCCGCCGGCCCATGCCAGCGATCGCGCCTGAGACGTTCAGGGGGGCGAGGCTGCTCACGATCCCCGCACGTGTGAGCCGATCGGAGAGCTTCCAAGCACACGCGGCGGCGTATGGGCCCCCACCGGAGATCCCCAAGACCGCGAAACGCTCCAGCCCCAGCGCGTCCGCCAATTGGACCACGTCGTCGGGCCAATCGACCAAGGCGCGACGGGGCTGAAAGTCCGAGAGACCCATGCCCCGCCGGTCGAGGGCGATCAACCGGACGCGAGACGCTTTCGCCGCCTCGTCGCCAAGGCGCCCCTCGAGCCGCGATCCGGGCCAGCCGTGGAAGAAGAGGAGCGGTCCGCCCCCGGAATCGCCCCATTGCGCATAGCCCAGTCGACGGCCGTCTGGAAGTCGGACCGTCCGGTGCGAAGCGTCCTTCACCGGCGGAGGCGCGGGAAGAGCGGGCGAGATCTAAGGAATCCCAATCGTCAGTGGTAAAACGCGGAGGTCAGAAATGAGGCAACTGACCGTCGATCGGACGCTGAAGTCACGGCCCGAAACAGCCGGCGCCTCTCCTCGCCTCGCTCGTAGCCGCACAGGTTCAGGGGTCCGGAACATGATGCCCCCTGCCGCGCCCCTGGTGGTGCTGCCGACGACGGAGGGGCCGCGGAGACTTGTGAGCTTTGCGGCGGCACGTGATCGGCGCATGGAAACGCTGGGACTCAGGAGGATTCGGCCATGGCCTTGGTGATCGATCCCGTGTGTGGGATGCGGATCGAGGCGGACGACGCTGCCGCCACGGCAGAGTACGACGGGCAGACTTACTACTTCTGCTCGCAGGCTTGCTACGACGTTTTTGTGGCAGATCCGTCCGTCTACGGAGCGCGCAGCCCCACAGGTACGGGTTCTGACCATCTGACCGAAGACGAGGTCGCCGTCCGTGCCGGGATGACCCCCGAGCGCCTCCGGGGACTGGTCGATCTCGGCCTCCTAGAGCCCGACGACGGTGGGTTCCTTCGCCGCGACGTCATGCGGGCAAGGATGGTCGCCGAACTCGAGTCGAAGGGATTGGATCTTCAGGCGCTCGCTTCTGCCCACGCATCCGGACATCTCACGCTCGGGTACCTGGAGAGCGCCGGGCGCCGTCACCCTCGGACTGACCGGACGTTCGCAGAATTCAGCGAGCAGGTCGGCGTTCCCGTCGACACGCTACAGACGTGTTACGTCGCCTTCGGCCTGCCCCGACCCCGCGCCGAGGACTACGTCCGAAAAGAGGACGAGCCGATCTTGAAGGCACTACCGGTCCTGTTCGGCGCGGGCGTCGGTGAGGGCGACGTATTGCGTGCCCTGCGTATCTGGGGAGACAGCGCCAGGCGAGTCGCGCAGTTCCAGGCTCACTACTTCCACAACACGATCGAGGAGCCATTCCGGCGCCGCGGTCTGCGAGACAACGAGGCCCTAGAGGCTGCGCTAAACGAGGTCGGCCTCCGGATGGGCCATTCCAGTGAAGAGATGCTGGCGTGGCTCTTCCGGCGCCACGCGGACATTTTCAACACCGAGCATGAGTTCGATCACGTGGAGACCGCGCTTGAGGAAGCGGGGGTTCGTCAGCGTTCCGCTCGAGCGGTCGAGGCCGTCGCGTTCGCCGATCTCTCGGGCTACACGAGGCTCACCGAGGAAGCCGGGGATAAAGAGGCCGCCCGGGTGTCACTCATGCTGGCGCAGTTGGTCAACGAGGTCGCTGGTAACCACCGTGGAGACGTGGTCAAGATGCTCGGGGACGGAGTCCACTTTCACTTCCGTGACCCGGCCGACGCCGTGCGGGCGTCGCTCGAAATCGTCGACGCCGTCGGTCCGCGAGGCCTTCCGCCTGCGCACGTCGGGGTGAACGCGGGGCCGATGATCTACGACGAGGGCGACTACTTCGGGCGAACTGTGAACATCGCGGCGCGGATCGCGTCGCAGGCGTCCGAGAACCGAGTCTTCGCGGGTGAGGACCTCGTCCGTAACGTGGAGCCGCAGGGCTTTCAACTGCGCGAGGTGGGGCCGTTCGACCTTAAGGGGGTCGCGCAGCCAGTGACGCTTTACGAGGCGCTTCGGGATGGCTCGCCGGGAGGCGGTGCGTGACATCCACTGACCCGAGTCCGGTCCCGGGCAGTTGGCGTCTCTCGTTGCAAGAACTGGCTGAGAGAGCGGGCACGACAGTGGAGCCGGTGGAGCGTCTGGTAGAGCTCGGAATCCTCGCTCCGGCCGATACCGAAGAGCCGTTTCGCTCGGGCGACATCCTCCGCGTGCGAGCCGTGACAGCGCTGGAGGGCTCTGGCGTGCAGCCCGAGCAGATCGCCGCAGCGATGGAAGCGGGCGAGCTGTCCTTTGGCTATCTGGACTATGTCCTGCAACCGCCGCCGGTCATCGATCGGACGTACTCAGAGATCGCCGACGATCTGGCGATCCCGTTCGATGTCGTTGAGCGCGCCTTTTTGGCCTTCGGCCTTCCTCACCCGCTTCCGGACGAGCAAGCACGCGAGGACGATGCGGCAATCTTGCGCGGCCTGAAGGCCTTCCTCGATGCGGTCGACGAGGTAGACGTACTGGGAACGGCTCGGCTTTTCGGCGACGCGCTGCGCCGGCTTGCCGAGTATCAACTGCACCTCTTCCACACCCGAGTCGAGGAGCGGTTCAGGAAGGCGGGTATTCCGGAGGCGCTCGTTCTCGACACTGCATTGAAGGAAGTCGGCGTGCACACGAGTCCGCTCGGGGAGCTCTTCGCAGCGTGGCTCTACCGACGGCATAGCGAGACGTTCACCGTCGAGCACCGTGTTGTTCACGGAGAGGACGACCTCGAGCGGGCAGGTATCCACCGCCGCGCGCCGGGCGATCCGCCGGCGATTGTCTTCCTCGACATCAGCGGATACACGCGTCTGACGGAGGAGTTGGGCGACGAGGCCTCCGCAGCGATGCCGATGCGGCTTGCGGCTCTCGTTGAGGATGCGGCGTCGCGGTACAGCGGGCGAACGGTGAAGTGGATTGGGGACGGCGTCGAGCTCTACTTTCGCCGACCGGTCGATGCCGTGCGGTGAGCTTCGCGACCGTATTGCGGAGGCGGATCTCCCGGGCACGCACGTTGGCATCAACGCGGGGCCGCTCGTCTATGAGAACGGCGATTTCTATGGACGGACAGTCAACATCGCCGCGCGCATCGCCGCGCACGCTGAACAAGGCCAAGTCCTCGTGAGCGAGGACGTCCTCTCCCACGGATCAAGTGACGACATCGGGTTCAGGCGAGTCGGTCCCGTCTCGTTCAAGGGCGTCTCTCGTGACGTCGTGATCTACGAGGCCGAAAGGGCCTGAGTGCTTTCGGAGCGCGCTCTCGCCACACTTCGGCTTCATCGCGGCGAAGGCCGAACGGTCGCCGTCCTCGTCGCGATCGCATTCCTCTTGCAGGCAGGAATGATGATCGCCCAGAGCGCAACCGACGCTCTGTTCTTTGCGCGCTATGGCGTCGAGAAGCTTCCTCTCCTCTACGCGTTGGTCGGCGCGGCGATGTTCGCAACGACGCTCGGCGTCACAGCTCTCTATACACGCATTGGACGAGCCCGCGCGTTTCTCCTCATTCCCATCCTAATTTTCGCAGCTGCGTTGGCCAGCCGAGCCGCACTCGAAGCGGGCGCCTCCTGGGTCTATGGAGCGCTCTGGCTGGTCCGAAACGTCGCTGAGTTCACGCAAATTTTTGCCGTTTGGGGCCTCGCCGGGCTGGTGGCCGACACGCGCCAGGCAAAGCGGTACTTCCCCCTCATCGCCGCCGGCGGCGTGATGGGTCTCATCATCGGTGGCCTTTCGACAGCGCCGCTAGCAACCACGCTCGGGTCAGCCAACTTGTTGCTCGTCTGGGCCGCCTTGGTCGCGGCCGCCACAGGCCTTGCGTGGCGGCTCGTGCGCACGGAAGGCATCTCGCTCGCGACCCCCCGGAGGAGGGCGAGGGGGCGCGGATTCGAGATCATGCAGGGCCTTCTCGAGGCCGCCCGGCCGGGCCTGCTTCGGTGGCTCAGCGCGGGCGAGCTCCTGATCGCTCTTCTTTTCAGTTTGCTCTACCTCGCCTTTTCAAAGGCAGCGGTCGAGCGGTACCCGGACCCGGACAAACTCGCAGGCTTCTTCGGCCTCTTTTTCGCGATCGCGATGGCCACCGCCTTCGTGGTCTCACTCCTTGTTACCAGCCGACTCCTGGCACGGTTCGGTGTTCCAACCGTCGTCCTCATCCTCCCGTTGCTCTACGTCGCGGGGTTTGGCGTATTCGCAGTAGCTGCCACCTTTGTGACCTTGGCGCTCTTCCGCTTCGGCCAGATCGCTTGGGATAGCGGGGGCGCAAACAGCACGTGGGCAGCCCTAATCAACACGATTCCAGCCGATCGAAGAGACCGCGCGAGAGCCTTCCTCTATGGCGTGCCTTTTCAACTCGGCACGATTCTTGCTGGCCTCGTCGCATTCATCGCCCAGCGACTCGATCATCCACGCATCCTCTACGGCGCCGGTCTCGTCGCCGCGATCCTCGCGGTCGCCTCGGTTTCGCGAATTCGAAGCGCTTACCCGAAAGCCTTGGTCGCAGCCCTGCGCGAGGGACGCCCGGTGATCTACGGAGCGCCTGGGGGGCCACGACCAGCCGTCCTCAACGCGGACGCGACGAGCCTGGCCGTTCTCGAAGGCCTGTTGAGCGACGACGATCCGGCCTTACGGCGGCTCGCGGCGCATGCATTAGGAGACTTCGACGTTGAGACCGTGGAGGCTGCTCTCTTCCGGGCGCTCGAAGACCGCGACGCGGCTGTGCGAGTCGAAGCGCTTGAATCCCTCAGCCGTCTAGACGACGCCACCGCCATCCGGGCTGCGCGGAGGCGCTTTTCGGACTCTGACTCCGATGTTCGCATCGTGGCCCTCGCAGTCCTCGCACGCGCCGGCGGGCTTCCCGACTCCGCGTTGCTGGCCGACGAAGATCCGACCGTACGCTCGCAGGCTGCTGCCCTTCTGCTTGACCACAACAGCGAGGCTCGGCAGACGCTGCTCGAGGCCGCACGTGACCCAAACCCGGAGGTTCGTACCCGCGCTCTGCGGGGCATAGCGGCGTCGCGCACTCGCGGCGCCTCTTCGATCGCGAGTGACGCTCTTACCGATCCGGACGCGACGGTACGAGCAGAGGCTCTGCGCGCCATCGCCGCGACGGCCCTCGACGATGCCGTCCTCCCGCTCGTCGACGCGCTCGATGACGCCGATCGCAGCGTGCGTGCGGCGGCCGTGAACGGACTCGCGGAAGTCGGAGCGCCCGCCTGTGAGGCTGTCTCGGAGGCCCTCTTTGATCACCGCAGAGAGGAGGCGCTCGCGGCACTCGAGCGACTTCCTCTCGATGGGGCCGTCGACCGATTGCGCCGCTTCGCCTCGCAGGCCGTGGCCCGCGCACTCGAAGATGCTCGCCTCCGAGACGCTCTCGGCAGACCAAACGGCGACGTGCTCGAGCTCTTGCGTCACTCGTTGGAAGCACGTGCCGAGAGGAATGCGGTCGACGCGTTACGCGCCGCCGCACTGCTAGGCGATCGGGGCGCGGTCTCGGCGGCAATCGAGAACCTAACCGTGTCGGACCCGGCCCAGCGAGCCAATGCTGTCGAAGTGATCGAAACAGTGGGTGAGCCTGCAATCGTCCGTCCGCTGCTCGCTCTATGGGAGCCTCGACAGATAGGCGAGCGCGATACGCGTGTCATCGAACAGCTTCGAAACGACGACGATCAGTGGATTCGCGCTTGCGCCGAGGTCGCGAGCACAGAGCTGGAAGGAGCAGCCATGACCCGCACAGAGACCACCGTCCCGCTCGTTGAGCGTGTTGTCTTCCTCCGCAAGGCGTCGCTCTTCGCCGCTCTCCCGCCACAAGACCTGCAGCCGATCGCAGAGGTCGCCGAGGAGCACTTGTTTGCGGAAGGCGACCTGATCGCCGCCGAGGGGGAGCCCGGCGACAGGACCTACGTGATTGTCGATGGAGAGGTCGATGTCGTTGCTGGGGACCGAACGCTCGCCGTTCGAGGCACTGGCGATGTGATCGGAGAGATGTCCGTGATCTCCAGCCGCCCCCGCGTCGCATCGCTGCGCGCGAAGTCCGACGTCCGGGTCCTCGAGATCCATAAGCCGGCGTTCGAAGCGATCTTGCGCGAGCGGCCTGAAACGGCGCTCGGGCTCATGCGCGTCTTGTGCGAGCGGCTTGCACCCTACGATCCCGCTCTGAACTAATAGTCGCCGCGCACCGCGTCCGCCGGAGCGAGCGATGAAGCGGGCGAGGTTAGTCGCGCCACGCGGCGGCGGCGGAAAGAGATGGGCCGTCCGTGCTGAGGGCTCGGCGGCTCGCGCGCTATGCGGGCGGGTAGGGAGTTGGCGCGGAGCGGACGGGAACGTACGCCGCGTCATGCACAGCTCCTACTGGTTTCAGCCATGGCAACGGCGGCATCCCGCGCTCATCCCGCAGGAGGACGCCGGAAGCTCCCGCCAATCGCCGGCAATCCCTGCAACGTCAGGATTGAAAAGACCTGCTCCATGGCTGAAATCCCCGCCTAATCCCCGCTCAGCCCGGAAACGCTATGACCGGCCTGTCACGCCGGAGGTCGCGGGTTCGAGTCCCGTCGCTCCGTAATTCTCGCATAAAGGTCCTGCAAAGCAGCCTGTTTTGTTGCCTGTCGAGGCGCAGACGACCGCCGGCTTCTTCGTCATCCCGCGCACATCCCGCAAGGGAATCGCTGCACGACCCCGGCCGGAGCCGGTAATTCACGCAACGCGGACGACCGGCCGATACGACCGCCGGTCGAGCTGTAACCGACTGGACCGAGCGTGCCCTCAAGCCGTCCCGGTCGGGAAGTGCGCCTCGTGGCCCTTGCGTGGGTAGCTGCGAAGGGCGAGGCGGCTCATAATCGTGGGGCCATGCCCTGGGCAACGAAGCTCGTGGGCAGACGTGCCGAGATCGCGGAGCTCGAGCGCGAGTACAGGCGGGCCGCCGCCGGAGAGTTCCGCTCGGTTTTGATGCTCGCGGATGCCGGAATCGGCAAGACGCGTCTTGCGCGTGAGTTTCTGGCGCGGAGGCGTGGCAGAGCGATCACGTTGTCAGCGCGCGCGTATCCACTGGGCGCGCCCGTCTCCTTTGGGGTGTGGTCGGAGGCGCTCGAGCGTCATCTGCGCGGACTCGGGGCTGAGGAGGTGTCACAGCTCTGTGGCGGATTCCTCGATGATCTGGCTGCGGTCGTTCGCAGCGTCGCCGCCGTCCGGGGCTCCGCTCCCGAGGGCGAGCCGCCGCGGCCGCGCCTGCTCGAAGGGCTCGCGGTCTTGGTCGCCAACCTGTCGAGCGCGCTGCCTGTGATCGTCTTCTTGGACGACGCCCACGTGGCCGATGCCTCCTCGTGGGAGGCTCTCGGCTACCTGGCGCGCAACATCGGAGACGTACGAGTGCTCGTGATCGCCGCGGCCCGGCCGGCTGAGCTGCCTGAGAACGAGGCTGCTAACGAGGTGCTCCTAGGCCTCGAGCAGGAGGACTTGCTCGAGCGACTGGAGCTGAGTCCGCTCGACCCGGAGGCCATGAGCGACCTCACCCAGGCCGTCCTGAACGAGTTTCCGCCCCGGCCGTTGGTCGAGTGGCTGGCTGAGAGATCGCGGGGTAATCCGCTCTTCGCCCTGGGCCTGCTCCAGGCGCTCGTGGAGGAGGGCGGCGATCTGTCGGCTCCCGAGCTTCGCTCTCTCCCCGAGGAGCTCGCAGAGCGCGTAGGAGTGCGGCTGAGGGGTCTCGACGAGCCGCGGCTCGCGACCCTGGAGGCCCTGGCGACCGTAGGCCGGCGCGTCGAGTTTCGCGACCTCGTCGCCCTGACTGGCCTGCCCATCGACCGGCTCCCAGCCGTGTTGGAAGCGCTCGTCCGGTCACACCTGGTGAGCGAGGAGGAGCGGCGTCGCGAGCTCAGCTACGAAATCACCCATCCGCTGATTGAGGAGGCGATCTACCAGCGCATCGGCGGCGCGCGGCGACGCGGGTTGCACCGCCTCGTCGGCCGGACGCTGTTGGCCTCAGGCCGGCTTGGAGAAGCCGCTCCTCACTTCGCCCGCTCCGCCGAGGTCGGGGATCAGGAGGCGATCGAGACGCTTCGCGACGCCGTCCGGCAGGCCGAGGAGCGCGGGGCGTACCGCGAGGCGCTCACGATCCTGGACACGCTCGTCGAGCTCATCCCGTCCGGCGACGAGCGGTGGCTGCATGTCCTCGACGCGCTCTCGTGGCAAGCCGAGTGGGTCGTCGATCACCGAGCGGATACGCACGCTCTACTCGGGATCAAGGCCATGCGTGCGATTGACTCGCTTCTGGGACGTTCGGCCGATCCGGCGGCACGAGCAGCCGTAAAGTTTCGCCTGGTCAACTTCCTCGCGTGGGGAACGGGCGACCTGGACGAGGCGGAACGCGCCTGCGCCGAGGCCCGATCGCTCTTCGAGCAGGCGGGCGACCATGCCAGTGCCCTGCTCGCGGAGAACGAGCACGCCTGGATCCGCGGGTTGCGGGGCGACTACCCGGCGATGGAGGCGGGCGCCGAACGGGTCGCCGAGGCAGCCGAGACAGCGCACGAGCGCTTCGCGGCCATTCAGGGACTCCAGGCGACGGGATTCGCCGCCTGGGTCCGGGGTCGATTCGCCGAATCGGAACGCGCCTGGTTGAAGAGCATCGCGATCGCGCGCGAGGAGGGAAAGGTCTACCGGCTCACGGTCGGGCTCGGCAATCTGGCGTTCTTGTTCGCGACACAGGGGCGAATCGAGGAAGCGCTCCCGCTCGTCGAGGAAGCCAAGGCGGTGAATCTGGACTGGAGGGAGAATGTCCTTTCGGAGTGGGAGGCGATCCTCCATTGGTTTGCCGGCGACTTCGCGGCGGCGCTCGCATCTGCCCAGGAGGCCGCGACTCGGGCGGTCGGTGAGCTGAGCAAGAGGCGCGCGCTCGGTGTGGTGTTCGCCTCGCTCGCGGCGGCTGAGGCGGCGCAGGCGGCGCTTGCCCGTGGCTACCTGAGCAGAGCCCGGAGCGCCTTCGGCGGCCGCGACTGGCAATTCTTCACCCACGCATGCGGCCACGCGGAAGCGGTCCTCGACTGGCAGGAGGGCAGGACATTGGATGCGATCGCCGGCCTCCAGGAGACTGCCGCGCGTATCCTCGGCACAGGCGCGGAGCCGTTCGCGGCCGTCGTTCTCGCCGATCTCGCCGAGGTCGCGGCTGAGCGCGGCGAGGCCGAGGCCGCGGCAGAAGCGGCGAGGCAGCTCGAGGCGATCGCCCGACACGTCGACCGCGACCTCTACTACGCGTTGGCCGCGATGGGATCTGCGTCCTGCGGTGATGCGAACGCTGCGCGGCGGGCGGTCGGACTGCTCTCGGGCTTGAGCTGCAAGGCGCTTTACGCTCGTGCGCTCGATCTGTTTGGCCGCTCCCGTCTCGACAGCGATCGAACTGAGGCGCTCGAGGCGCTCGAGCGTGCCGCGGTCGCTTTCGAGGCGTGCGGCGCCGTCTGGCGCCGCGACCGTGCCCGTAGTACGCTCCGCGGCCTGGGTCCTCGCGGAAGGAGAGCTGCCGCGGTGGTGCTCGGCCCATCGGCCCTCAGCCGGCGCGAGCGGCAGGTGGCGCGGCTGGCGGCGGAGGGCCAGACGGCCCGAGAGATCGCTGAGCAGTTGTTCATCAGCGAGCGCACCGTCGAGACTCACCTCGCGAACGTGTACGCGAAGCTCGGGGTGCGCTCGAAAACCGAGCTTGTGCGGCGCGCGTCTGAGCTGGGGCTGAATCAGTAGTCGAGATCCGTACTTGTACGGAAGACGAGCCGGTGGGGCCTCGCTAGCCTCGTCCCGGCTTCAACCCTCGATTGCCAAGGAGGTTGGTCATATGAAAGCGCGGTCACTTTTCCACTGGCCAATCAGAACCGCAGTGCTCACGCTCACGGTCGCTGCCCTCGCCGCGATCGCTCAGCCGACTGCGAGAACGTCCGTCGCGATGGCGGAGGGCAACGCGGTCACCGACTGGAACGAGATCGCTCAGAACGCGATCGTCGTCGGACGACCGGCCGGGAGTTCCGCAGTCCTCGAGGGAATTGTCCAGGCGGCGATCTATGACGCGACGGTCGCGATCGAGGGTGGCTATGAACCGTTCGTCGCAACGCCGACGGTGACTCGTCCGGCCTCGACGGCGGCCGCGGTCGCTGCCGCGGCGCGCGGGGTGCTTGTCGTTCGGGTACCCGGGCAGGCGTCAAGCATCGACGCCCAGTATGCCGCTTACTTGGCAACGATCCCCGACGGTCCTGCGAAAACGAATGGGATCTCAGTTGGCGAGCAGGTTGCGGCAGGAATTCTCGCATGGCGTACCGGCGACGGCTTCGACAATAACGTCCCCTGGGAACAGCCCCCGCCCGGCCCGGGCGTCTTCGAGCCTGTGTTTCCGCCGACCCCGGTCGACGTGAAGTTGAAGCAGGTGCGCCCGCTCACGCTCACGTCAAACGACCAGTTCCGTCCCGACGGCCCGAACCCACTTACGAGCGCCGACTACGCCGCGGACTTCAACGAGATCAAAGCCTACGGCGGCGCCGACAGCACCCTCCGGACGCCCGCTCAGACCCAGACGGCCCGCTTCTGGGCCGAGAATACCGCCCTCCAGTGGCCCCGCAACCTGCGGAAGCTCGCCCTCGAAAAGAAGCTCGGCCTAGCCGAGACCGCGCGAATGCTCGCCCTGACGCAGGTGGCGACAGCCGACGCGCTCCTCGCCTGCTTCGACGCCAAGTACCACTACCTCTTCTGGCGGCCGATCCACGCCGTCCCGCGCGCCGACACCGACGGCAATCCCGCTACCGAACCCGATCCGAACTGGACGCCGCTCATCTATCCCAACCTCCATCCGAACCATCCCGAGTACCCCGCGGCGCACGGCTGCTGGTCAACGGCAGTCACGGACACGCTGGCGGCGTTCTTCGGCACCGACAAGGTTGCCTTCTCGATGGACAGCACCGTCACTGGGGCCGGCCCGACCCGCTACTACGACCGCTTCAACGATGCGGCGAAGGAGGTCTACGACGCCCGCGCCTGGGCCGGCCTCCACTTCCGCAACTCGTCCATGGAGGGAGCGTGGATCGGCAGGAAGGTTGCGGGCTACGTCGTCGCGCACTTCTTCCGCCCGACGGCGGGGTAGGCTCTCGACATACGAATCCCGCCAGCAAGGGCGTAGATGCGACCTGCGACGAGGGGGCCTGAGCAGCGAGAGCCCGGCTCCACCATCGACGCCTCGGCGCTCGAATCATTCCGCGCCTCGTTCCGAGGGGAGTTAGTCCTCCCCTCGGAAGAGGCGTACGAGCGCGCCCGCCGCGTCTGGAACGGTGCCATCGACAAGCGACCGGCGGTGATCGCGCGCTGCTCGGGGGTCGTCGACGTCGTTCGCGCGGTCGAGTTCGGCCGCGAGCACGAGCTCTTGGTGGCCGTGCGCGGCGGAGGTCACAACGTCGCCGGACATGGGACGTGCGACGGAGGCATCGTCATGGATCTCTCGCCGATGCGGGGCATCAGCCTCGATCTCGCCAGACGCACGATCAGGGTTCAGGCCGGCGCCACGTGGGGCGACGTCGACCACGAGACGCAGGCATTCGGGCTGGCGACGACCGGCGGCCTTGTCTCGACTACTGGGATCGCCGGCTTCACGCTCGGGGGCGGCTTTGGCTGGCTCATGCGCAAGCACGGGCTTGCTTGCGACAACCTCCTGTCAGCCGAGATCGTTAGCGCTGGCGGCAGGGTCCTGCGGGCGAGTGCTGACGAGAACGCGGACCTCTTCTGGGGGCTGCGCGGGGGCGGAGGCAACTTCGGAATCGTGACGGGGTTCGAGTTCCGGCTCTATCCCGTCGGGCCGGTCGTCACGGCAGGAGCGATCTTCTTCCCCGGCGAGGCAGCGGGCGACCTGCTGCGCTTCTACCGCGAATGGGTCGAGGACGTACCGGACGAGCTAACCACGGTCGTGAACCTGGCGACCGCAACACCTGCGCCCTTCCTCCCCGAGGAGGTCCACGGCGAGCGAGTCGTCGTCGTCAGCGGGTGCTACGCGGGAACGACAGAGGAGGGTGCGAAGGCGTTCCAACCACTCAAGGAGTTCGGAGCCCCTATCGCGGACCTGATCCGCCCGATCCCGTACTCGGAGATGCAACGGCTCGTCGACGGACAGTGGGGCCCCGGCCTCCGTAACTACTTCAAGTCGTCGTGGCTGCAACGACTCGACGACGAGGCGATCGAGACGCTCCTTGCCGCGCACGAGCACGCGGCGTCGCTAGACACGAAGATCCAGCTCTACCACTTCGGTGGTGAGGTGGCGCGTGTCGCAGCAGACGAGACCGCCTTCGGCCAGCGCGACGCCCCGTTCCTCCTGAACATCGCAGCCCGCTGGACGGAGCCGGCCGACGACCTCCACATCGGCTGGGCCCGTGAGCTCCACGCCGCCATGAGACCGTTCGCGACCGGCGGCGTCTACGTGAATTTCCTCGGCGACGAGGGTCGCGACCGCGTCCGAGCTGCCTACGGCGAGCGTACGTACGCGCGCCTAGTTGACCTGAAGCGGAGCTACGACCCGACGAACCTCTTCCGCGTCAACCAGAACATCCCACCGGCCAGACGGACGTAGGACGGTGACCTTGTCTTCGGCTCCGCCTCACTTCGCACGGTGCCGCCCGGACAATCGAGTGGTTTGCACGTGAGACAACACAGCATCCCGCGCACGTCCCGCACGAGGTCGCCGGAAGCTCCCGCCGGTCCCCGGCAATCCCCGCAGCCTCGATGAGAAAAACTCTGCTCTTGCCACAAATCCCCGCCAATCCCCGCCCAGCCCGGAAGCGCCACGACCGGCCTGTCACGCCGGAGGTCGCGGGTTCGAGTCCCGTCGCTCCCGTAAAAGTCCTGCAAATTGGCATATGTATTTGACATAACGACCGCCGGCTTCTTTTCATCCCGCGCAGATCCCGCACGGGAATCGGCCTGAAATCGCCGCACCGAGCCGGCCGTAGCCGGTAATCCCCGGAGAGGGATGACCGGCCGGGAAGGCCGGCGGTCGATTGAGGCGCTGACCTGACGGCAACAAATCCGCCAGTCCGATGACGATGCGCCTCGAGTCACACGTCCACTTCTTTGCGTGACTAGATGACGCCGTTGTCCAGCACCTCTGCCAAAACGTGACTGGTTGAGTACCAAGCGCGCTCCTTCAGGGCTCATGAAGTGCTCCCAGTGCGAGCCCGCATAGCGTCCGGCGCGCATGCCTGTGCGAAGTCTGTGTCAAGCGACGGGGGCTCCGTCAACTGGAGAACGCTCACCCCCCACCCCCTGAAACGATGAGTCCTCCCGCGGGGTCCCTTAGATCCAGGGTTCGGAGGTTAGAGACCCTCGGCGCCAAGCTGGCGCAGGACGCTGTGGTTGTCGGTCTGGATCCACTCCTCGGCGAGCCGGCCTGCGTTGTCGTTGCGGAAGAAGTTCATCAGCTCGAACACGACCGGGTCCCCGGTTGGTGGCAAGGGTCCAACAGGTGAGTGGGTGAACTCGCACAAAGGTTCCAGCAATCGTCGTCTGGCAAGCCACGTAGTCACCCTCGACGACCACGATGCCACGCGTGATGGTCAGGTCGTCGAACGCCGCCCGCAGCGCGGCGAAGTACTCCTTTAGACCCTGGTAGTCCAACTCGCGTCCGTCGGGCCATGGAAGCTGAAGCCGGGCGCAAAGTAGGCGTCGACCTCTGCCTCGCCCTCGCCGGTGATCTCTTTCTCGCCGATGCTGACCAGGCCGCCAACGAGTTCCTCGCGAGTCATCGCAGGTCCTAACCTCGAAGAGAGCTTTCGGGAACGGTCGTCGTCACGAGCGCCTGGGCACCCGCCACCCGTACGGCGGCCGACAAGGTGGCGATGTCGTAGGCGCCGTAGTGGCGGCGGCCGTTGATGAAGAACGTCGGCGTGCCAGATACACCGCTGAGGTCGGCGCTGTCGACGTCCTCCGCGACGCGCGTGGCTCCAGCGTGGGTCCGGAGGTCTTCGGTGAAGCGGTCGAGGTCGAGCCCGAGTTGTTCGGCGTACCTGAGCAGATCGCTCGGCCGAAGCGCCTCCTGATTCGCGAGCAGCAGGTCGTACATGTCCCAGAAGCGGCCCTGGTCGCCCGCGGCTTCGGCGGCCTCTGCGGCCAGCTGAGCGTTGGCGTGCACATCGTTCAAAGGGAGGTGCCGCCACACGTAGCGAACGTCGCCGAAGTCGTGGAGGAGCTCACGAACGACCTGTTCGGCCCGTCCGCAGTACGGGCACTCGAAGTCGCCGTACTCGACGAGCGTGACCGTCGCTTTCGCCGGCCCGCGGATGTGATCCCGCTCGGGATCGACGTCGACATAGAGGTCGACGAGCGGCTCGGTCTCGCCCAGGAGGGCGCGAGCGCGGGTGGGCCAAGGAAGCCTCGCGGTCGCTCGGAAGAGCAGCCATGTCAGAATCGCCGCAGCGAGCGCGGCGCTCAAGATTCCGAGCTTTGCTTCCTCGAGCTGGGACCCGTCGAAGGCGAGCGTGGAAACGAGGAGGGCGACCGTGAAGCCGATCCCGGCGATCGTGCCGCCCCCGGCGACCGCTGCCCAACCGACGGGCGGCCGCACGCGACCTCGGCTCAACTTCATGACGAGCCAGGACGAGCCGAGAATGCCAAGCGGCTTCCCGATCACGTACCCGAAGAAGATCCCGAGCGTGATCGGCGACGTGAGAGCGCGGGCCAGGAAACCGCCGTCGATGGCGATGCCCGCGTTCGCCAGTGCGAAGAGGGGGACGACGACGTAGCTCGTCCAAGGGTGAAACGTCTGCTGCAGCCGCTCGTTGACCGACGTCGCGGACCTCAGCTCGACGGCGGCGAGACGCGCGAGCTCCGCGGTCGGTTGCTCCCGAAACTCGCGGTAGCGCTCCGTCGCCCGCTCGAGATTCGACCGCGGCGCCGGGAAGGCGTAGGCGAGAAGCCCCATCGCAACGCCGATGACGACGGGCTCCACCCCGGACTTGAGCAGGCTCACCCAGGCACCCGTTCCGAGTGCGACGCAGATGAGCCCCGGTCTCATCGGGAAGCGGCGCGCGACCAGCACGGCCGCGTAGAAGCCCACCGCAGCGAGGAGTGGCACGACGTGGAGGGTCGCCGTGTAGACCGTCGCAATGACGACGAGCGCGACGAGGTCGTCGACGACGACCACCGTGAGCATGAATGCGCGCAGGCGCTCCGAGAAACGAGGGCCGACGAGGGCGAGGAGCCCGAGGGCAAACGCGGTGTCCGTCGACATGACGGCTCCCCAACCGTGCGCAGATGGGCGCCCGGCGTTGAAAGCGAGGAAGAGAGCGATTGCGGCTGCCATCCCGCCCACCGCCGCGAACCACGGCAGGGCGAAGCGACGTCGCTCGCGGAGCTCGCCCAGGTCGAATTCGCGCCTGGCCTCGAGCCCGACGACGAAGAAGAAGAACGTCATCAGGCCGCTGTTGACCCAGTCGCGAAGGTCCAGCGAGACCTCTGCGCTACCGAGGCCGACGGTTAGCTTCGTGCTCCAGAACGAGTCGTACGAACTCGCGTCGATGTTCACCCACGCGAGCGCTGCGACCGTGGTCGTCAACAGGACTGCCGCGCCGCCAGTCTCGGTGCGCAGGAACTCGCGCAGCGGCGTCTCCAGGTTCCGGGCCCACGCCGTTCCGCCCGAGAACGGGGTCGAACCCTCGCCCGCGCCGTCGATGGTGCTCAACGCGCTCTCTCGCCGGCGAGGCGAGCGTGGACAAACTGCACGGCCATTGATCCTTCGCCCACCGCGGTGGCGCAGCGCTTGGTCGAGCCGGAACGTACGTCGCCAGCCGCGAAGACGCCCGGCACGCTGGTCTCGAGCAGGTGGTCCGCGCCTGCAGCGGCGCCTGTGAGGACGAAGCCGTCTTCGTCCCGTGCAACCGCCTCGTCGAGCCATTCGGTGCAAGGCAGGGCCCCGAGAAAGAAGAAGAGGAACGAGAGGGCCAGCCGCTCCCCAGTCTTGAGCGTGACCGCCTCGAGGGCCCCGTTGTCACCGTGCAAAGTCGCGATCTCGCTCGAGTCGCGAACCGCGACGCCGTAGCGCCCGAGCTCTCGCACGAGGTAGTCGGACATGGTCTCGCGCAGGTCCGCCCGTCGATGAAGCAAGGTCACCAGTGCACCGCCTCGCGCGAGCCACACGGCCGCCTGCCCCGCTGAGTTACCTCCGCCCACGACGCCGACACGCGAGGCGCCGCAGAGTTGCGCCTCGGGAGGGCCGGCCGCGTAGAAGACGCTGAGTCCCTCGTACTCGGCGAGTCCCTCGACCGGCAGCCGGCGGTACTGCGCGCCGGTGGCGAGGATGACGGTGCGCGCGGCGATCACGTGACCTTCCTCCAGCCGCACGATGTGGCGTCCGTTCCCCGGTTCGAGCGAGACCGCCCGGTACGGCGTTGCCGGGCGCGCGTTGAACTTCCGTGCCTGGGTGACGGCACGGCTCGTGAGCTCCGTCCCGCTGATGCCCGCGGGGAACCCCAGATAGTTCTCGATTCTCCGCGACGAGCCGGCCTGCCCACCGAGTGCCGTGCTCTCGACGACCAGCGTTTCGAGGCCTTCTGACGCGCCGTAGACCGCGGCGCCGAGGCCCGCTGGCCCTCCTCCCACCACGAGCAAGTCGACTTCCTCCCGCGGCGCGAGCTCGCGACCGATGCCGAGCGCCCGCATGACCTCGCCGGTGGACGGAGCGTGCATCTCCGTACCGCCCGGGAGTCGCACGAGCGGAAGCTCCTCGTCGGGCGGGGCAGACTGGTTCCAGGTAAAGGGAAGGCGATTAGCCCGTGCGAAGTCGACTAAGCGCATGGTCGGCTCGGACGAGTGCGGGCCGACGATCTCGAGGCCGACGCCCTCCACTCGCTGTAGCGCCTCGCGACGGGCCACGAAGGTCGAAAGAAGGAGGTCGCTGAGCGGACCGTCGTCGAAGAGCAGCGCCCTCAGCGCGTCGCGGTCAACGGCGATGTAGCGGAGGGGCTGGGTGACAACGGCCGTGAGAAAGACCGTCTGCCCGGTCAGGAGGTTCATCTCGCCCAGGAACTTCGACGGGCCATGACGGACGATCTCGTTGTCCGCAGCGTCGAGGATTGCCACCTCCCCTTCAAGGATCGCGATCAGGGGGTAGCTTTGATCGCCGACGCGATACAGCACGTCGCCGACGCTCGCAGTCCGCTCCTCGCCGTGCTCGGCGAGCGTCGCCAACTGAGATGGTGACAACAACGGGCTGGCCGGAGCTTCCACTGGGTCGAGCTTAGTCAGCTCCTGCTAACCGGCGACCGCGCGACCGAACTGTCGGCGGCCGTTGTCTGCAACTCCCGTAGCTCGTCGGGTGAGTCATGCGTCCGCCCGGTAAATAGGACCGGGCCGCCGTTCGTGTGGAAGCGAAGCACGAGCACGCCGTCGTCGTCGCGCGTTTAACGCGAGGTTCTCGTAGCTGTTCGCGTTGCGGGGTCGGTCACGGTCGTCCTTTCTCGTCGATTGCGTCTACCGATCAGTCTGGTCTGGCCGAACCAAACCGCCGGGATACCGATGGTTCCCTGCGCAGAGTGGGTATCCCGGAGGCGAACCATCGCGGGAACGACCGCGTGCGCTGGTCTTAGCTGACAGCCGAATCGTCTGAGTCTTTGAGGGGGGTTGGCAGCAGGTCGGGTGGGAGAGCGGTGGGAAATGCGACGACGATAAAGGCGAAGAGAGAGAAGATGCCGATCGTGTGCGCCCAAGCTGCGTCGGCAATTGTGGTGAAGCCGATCCCGGCGACCAGGCAGGCGATGGCGAGTCTCGGCCACAGGCCAGGTGCGAGGGCCGGGAGTAGAGAGCGCGCCTGAGTCGGTTGGCCGGCGGCGCCTTCGCCACCGCCGAGGCCTCCACCGAGCACGAGTCGGAAGAGCAGCGCGAGCGACGGGAAAAGGATTGCTGCTCCCGCGAGCACGGCGACGGTCACGGCGACGAGCGTGTCCCGGCCCGCGGCCGCCTCCCGGATCGTCAGTCCCTCGAGGAAGACCGGTGACTGTGCGAGCGCCCAGCCGGCGATGATCGCGGCGACGGCGAGCGCGGCGGTGTAGCGGGAGGCCTCGTAGCGCTTCTGCCAGACGAGCGCGAGCGTGGCGCTACCGGCGACGATCGACACGAGCAGGCCGATTAGGCCCCTGCCCTCGACGAGACTGTGGTAGAGCGGGTGCGCGTCGGAGCGCAGCACGGCCACGCCGCCGAGCGCGATTACCCCGCTGACGAGACCGGCCGCGAGCGCGCGCGCTCGGAACTTTTGCTCGAGCGTCGTTTCACCCAGCCGGGCGGCGTCGGCGCAGAGAAAGATGGCCGCGAGGTAGGCGGCGGTCGCGACGGCGAGGACGCCGATCAGGAGCGAGGTGGGGTTGAGCCAGCTGGAGAATTGGGCGCCGGCGGCGTTCCCGACCGGGACGCGGCGGGAAGCGATACCGCCGACCGCGGCGCCCAGTGCGAACGGGGTCAGGATCGAGGAGAGCGCAAAGACGGTGTCGATCACGCGCAGCTCGCGTGCCGTGGACGCGCCGGCGCGTAGCGCATAGGCGGTGCCGCGGAAGATGATCCCCACCGCGGCGATGAAGAGCGGGATCGAGAGTGTCGAGGCGATCGAGCCGAACGCGCCCGGGTAGGCGGTCCAGACGACGGTGAGCACGAAGATGAGCCAGACGTGGTTCGCTTCCCAGACGGGGCCCATCGCGCGGTGGGCGTGGTCGCGGATCGAGTCGGCGTCCGGGCCGGTCCCCGCGGTCAGCTGCCACCAGCCCGCGCCGAAGTCGGCTCCCGCGAGCACGGTGTAAAAGGCGAGCCCGATCAGCGCGAAGAGCAGCGGAAGCTCGTAGAGATGCACGATCACACCTCCTTGACGGTGGGCGAAGCGGTCATCGGATCGAGCGGAAGGCGAGCGAGGCGGTGGAGGATCCAGGCGACCGCGAGCGCGAGCCCGAGGTAGACGAGCGCGAGCGTCGCGTAGCCGACGGGGATGCCGCCGGCGCCGGTGACGGCCTCGGAGGTACGCATCACCCGGTAGACGACCCAGGGTTGACGGCCGACCTCGGTCGTCACCCAGCCGCAAATCAGTGCAACCATCGAGAGCGGCCCCGCCACGACAAGCGCGCGGTAGAACCAGGGCGACTCCGGCAGCCGCTTGCGTCGCCAGCGAACGGCGAGGTAGACGAAACCGAGCAGGGCGAGCATGGTGCCGATCCCGACCATCGTCTGAAAGGCGACGCGCACGACGTTGACGGGCGGGCGCTCGTCCGCCGGAACCGCGTCAAGGCCGGCGACGCTCGCGTTCGGGTCGTGGTAGGCGAGCAGGGAAAGCAGCCGCGGAATCGGGATTCCGTACTCGACCCGTCCGTCCTTGTACCAGCCGAGCAGATGCACGGGCGCGCCCCGTCTCGTCTGGCCGAGCCCCTCGAAGGCGGCGAGCTTGGTCGGCTGTGCCCGTGCCACCTCACGCCCATTCCAGTCGCCGACGAGGACCTGCACCGGGGAGCAGAGCGCCGCAACGGTGAGCGGGATCGCGAGCGCGGTGCGCTCGTAGCGGCCCCAGCGCCCGCGCAGGCGACCGACCGCGTAGGCGGCTGCGAGCAGGAAGCCGGTGACGATGTAGCCGGCCAGATACATGTGGACGAGCTCGTGCCAGAAGTAGCTGTTGCCAAAGAGCGCCTGCAGCGGATGCACGTCGACCGCTTTGCCGTCCCGTAGGTCGAAGCCGGTCGGATGGTTCATCCAGCCGTTGACCGAGATCACCGTCAGCGAACCGGTGATGCCGGCAATCGCGACCGGGATGCCGCTGGCGAAGTGGGCGCGCGGGGAGAGCCGGCTCCAGCCGTAGATGTAGATGCCGATGAAGATCGCCTCCATGAAGAAAGAGAAGCCTTCAATCGCAAATCCGAGCCCGAAGACGCTTCCGAAGCTGGCGGTGAAGCTCGGCCACAGCAGGCCCATCTCGAAACTGAGGATCGTCCCCGTCACGACACCGGCCGCAAACAGAGCCGCCATCACCTTCGTCCAGCGCTTCGCCAACGTCCGGTAGAGCTCGTCGCCGGTGCGCAGGTAGAGCCACTCGACAAACAACACCAATGCCGGAAAGGCGATCCCGAAGCAGACAAGCGGGATGTGCACCGCGAAGGAGAGCGCCTGCATCTGCCTGGCCTGCAGCAGGTACTCCTGGTTGATCCCAGCCGGGGCGGTGCTCGCCAATAGGACGAGCTCGCTCACCTTCTAAACCTACTGTGGCTCGAACGGACTCGCATCTCCTCGAATCTCCGGAGTCGCGGTCGAGGGTGGTCTCACTCGGCAGGGAGCGCAAGCATTTCACGGCTCGTTGCTCGCCTCGAGCAGTCAGTCCGATCGCGTGGACCCAGCGTGCGCAGCTCGAGAAGAGGACGACGCCGGGCTCGGTCTCTTGACGAAGCCTGCGAAGCTGCGGAAGCCGTGCGGAACGCAGAAGCTGGGGTCGTCGCAAATCACTTGATTTTTGGGTGGAACCGCGTCTTTGCACCCCACGCCCTCGACCACTCGAGGGGCTCTCGTTTCCTGTATCTGCCGGCGGCCTCTCCCGTGCAGCGGCCCGACAACGGGCCCCCTTTTGCCGACGAGTCTCAGCGCCCGCGACTGCAGCAGGCGCTGGCGACGTGGTCGCGACGCTGCGACGTTCGTCCGTACTCCAGCGGTACTCCGTTTCACGAAACGGGCCGTCAACCGTCAACCAGCGGGTGCGTCGACTCGGAGGGAAGGACTTGTCGAACCAACTCCGCCATCAGAGCATTGAACTTGGCGGGCTCGTCGACGAACGGCTCGTGGCCGGACTCCTCGAACCAGACGAGCCTCTTCGAAGGTGCGGTCACTGCGTTGATGTATTCGACGCTGATCTCCGCGGGGACCCAGTGGTCGTTGCGCCCAAGGAAGAAGAACACGGGCATCTGCAACGCGGGAACTAGCTCGATGAGATTCAGGCGCGAAACTTCCGTCCACATCGCACCGAGCGAGAACCGGAAGCCGCGCATGGTGCTGGGTAGATCGAGGATCGAGGATTCCTCGCCGCCGAGCACGGCCCGTCCCAGTTTCCACATCGCTGTCGGCCGCATGCGGCCCTCCAACCGCGACAGGGTCATGCGCTGCGTCCACAACTCGTCGGCGCTATGCGGTGGCGGGCCGATCGCGCGCAGCTTCTTCAACGCCCTTTGTTTGCCAAAGCGCTGCGCTTCGGCCAGCGCGAACGCGTAGGAAGCCGACTCGCCCGCGGCCGCGTCGCCGATCTGCCCGCTGCCGACGTAGACCGCAACCTTCTCGGGGAAGCGCGCGGCATAGAGTATCCCGAGCGCAGACCCCCAGGAGTGGCCGAAGATCGCCACCTTCGTCTTGCCGAGGCGCGTACACACGCCGTCGACCAACTCGTGAAGATCCGAGACGAACTGCTCGACCATCATGGACGATCGAGGGATCATGCGGTCGAACGACTTGCCGGCGCCACGCTGATCCCAATAGACGACGGTGAAGGTCCGCTCGAGCGGCGCGTTGAAGTGACGGAACAAGAGCGTCTCGCTGAGCCCTGGCCCGCCATGCAGCAGGATCAACGGTGGGTTGGCGACGCTCTCGCCGCGAATCATGACCCATTGATCGATCCCGCCGAGCCGGCGATACGCGATCTCGGCGATGCTGCCGGAGACGACTTCGCCGTGCGGCCCACGGAACGGCGGCGTCTTCCCCAGATGCCTCATGCACTCGCTCCTGTCTCGCTCGCGCCGTAGTAGTGACGCCTACCACGGGCGCTTCGTCAAGCTCCTCCCCGGCCGTAGCCCTCCGGCGAAGGAATGATTTCGATCGTGACCTCCTCTGGTGCCGGCTGCCGCCGCAGACGGTGACTGATCTCCTTGGACAGCCTGATGACCCGGTAGACCAACCCGTACTTGCGCGCCTCCAGCGCCTTGACCCGCGTCTTGTCAGCGAGGATGGTTGCCTGCCCCTCGAGCACCTCGCCGCGTACCTTTCCCGTGGCGCCGCAGGGCGCGACGCGGACATGGCCGTCGCGGCGAATGCGCTTCACCTTCCAAGTGTCAGCGTCACTCAGGACCAGGAGCCGCCCGTCCTCGCCGGCCACCCAGACCGGCGTCGAGGCCGGCGTCCCGTCTCGCCTGAACGTGGTGAGGCTGATAAAGGCCTCGTCCGCAAGATCGCTGAGCGCGCCTCGGTGCTCGTCCTTGGTGAGCATCTCCGTAGACACGAGAATCACCTCCTTCCGAAGCCGCGGCAAGCATCCCGGCTTCGCGGCGCCAAGACATCGGGGACGGCCCTGATCGTGTTGTGGTTAATGCGCAGGAGGAGGAGACCCTCGCGACAGCGTTCTCGCCACCGCGCACGGGCGGGTCGAAGGACGACGGCCCGTGTTGCGGTTCTCGGGCAGCAGAAGGGCAGCAAACGCTCGAGATCAAGACTGTTGAATCCTGCGTGAACTAGGCGCTGAAGGTCCCAGAGCCGCATCAATAGAGCGATTGCGCGTCAATCGTCGCCAATCGTCGCTTCCCTCGAACGTGCCTGTCACGCCGGAGGTCGCGGGTTCGAGTCCCGTCGCTCCCGTAAAACCCCTGCAAATTGAGGCGTTTGGTTGACTGCCTAGGCGCAAACGACCCCCGGCTTCAATCCATCCCGCGCACATCCCGCACCGCCTGTAGCCGACTACAGCCGCTTGTTCCCGCTGAAACCCGCAGGTTGTATGGCCGGCCGGTCCGACCGGGGGTCGCGCTCGATGTCAAGCAGGACAACAACAATTTGTGTGCGCTCTGCCGGCCCGCGCGGCCCGATCCCTGGGTTCCTCGCGGCAGCGTCAGCCTGATGTCGAGGCGAGCTTGGCGCTGGCCCCGGGCTCGACGTCCACTTCGCTGGCGTGGAGCGGCTCGCCGCAGTGCGCGCAGCGGAGCTCGGCGCGGGTCAGCTCTCCGCAGTTGCGATGGCGGATGAGGACGGGCGGACCGGCGTCGCCTGCCGCCCAGCGGTCACCCCACGCGGTGATCGCGAGCAGCACGTCGGCGAGCTCAAACCCCTTCTGGGTTAGGCGGTACTCGTGCCGCAGGGGTCGTTCGGAGTAGGCGTGCTGCTCGAGCACGCCGTGCGCGACGAGCCACTTGAGGCGCTGGGCGAGCACCTTGCGTGAGATCCCGAGGTCGCGCTGAATCTCATCGAACCGGGTCAGGCCGACCCAGACGTCCCGGATGATGAGCGGCGACCAAGGTTCTCCGGCGATGTCGAGCGTGCGGGCAATCGAGCACGCCATGTCGCCGAAGCGGGTCCTTTGCACGAGCGCATCGTAGCTCAGTTCCCTTAGGGAACCATGCGTGGTAGGGTGAGTTCCTCCAAGGAACGGACTAGCAGAGGAGGAGTCGATGGAGCTTCCGCAGATCGTGTCAGAAGGCGAGTGGCAGGCCGCGAGGGAGAATCTGCTGGTCAAGGAGAAGGAAGCAACACGCGCGCTCGACGCCCTGGCCGCGGAACGTCGGCGGCTGCCGATGGTCAGGATCGAAAAGCAGTACGTATTCGAAGGACCGAACGGACAGGCGAGCCTGCTCGACCTGTTCGACATCCGCCGGCAGCTGATCGTTTACCACTTCATGTTCGCGCCCGGCTCGGATCCGTGCACGGGCTGTTCGTCCTTCACCGACAACATCGGCCATCTCGCCCACCTCAACGCCCGTGACACCTCCCTGGCCCTGATCTCGCGCGCGCCGTACACGGAGATCGAGGCCTTCAAGCGGCGGATGGGCTGGACTGTGCCCTGGTTCTCCTCGTTCGACAGTGACTTCAACTACGACTTCGGCGTCACGACCGCCCAGGGTGAGACGTTCGCCCTCAGCGTGTTCCTCCACGACGGCGACGACGTCTTCCAGACCTATCGCACGACGGCCCGCGGCGTCGACAGGCTCCGGATCGACTTCAACCTACTCGACCTCACCCCGCTCGGCCGCCAGGAGGACTGGGAGGACTCGCCTGCCGGGCGACCGCAAACGCAGCCGTACGCGTGGTGGCGCAAACACGACGAGTACGAGGAGGCCGTCTCGTGATCTTCGCACGGGTCTCCACCCGCTTTCGGCTCTTGGCGGCGAGCCGTGGAAGTTCGCACTCGCCTACCAGCGGCCCTCGGCCAAGCAGCACGATGAGCAAGCCCACCTCCCGAACGGGCCAGAAGTCATGAGCACAGACGGCCCAGACTTCGGAGAAGCGGCGCCGCTCGAGCAGGGTGATCTGAGGCTGCTGAAGAGCGAACTTGCTCAGCGTCTGCTCGCATCGACCCTGCCGGCCCGCTACGCGTACACGTCAGCTGACGGTACCCCGCGCGTCGTGCCGAGCTGGTTTGTCTGGACGGGCGATGAGCTCGTCATGCCCACGTTCATCTCGGCGCCCCACGTGCGTCACCCCGCCTACCGCCTGCGCGCTCTGCGCGCTAACCCCGACATCGCCATCACCATCGACACGGACACCTTCCCGCCCGAGGCGCTCAGCATTCGTGGCAAGGCATCGATCACCGAGATGGACGGGATCGTGCCTGAGTACGCCCTGGCCGCTCATCGCTACCTCGGCCCGGAAGAGGCAATTCCCTACCTCGCCCGGCTCGATCACCCGAGCACAAGAATGGCGCGCATCGCGGTCCGCCCGACCTGGGTCGGGGTCCTTGACTTCCAGACTCGGCTCCCGAGTGCCTTGGGTGGCGTGACAGGCTAAGGCCCATGGCGACGGACGATTCGGAGCGTGCCCTGATTGAGCGCGTGCTCGCGCGACCTGTCGCGGACGCGACGCAGGCCGTCTGGGGATTCACGAACCGCACCGACATCGTCACCCTTGGATCCGGGGATCGCGTGGTGGTGCAGCGGTACCGTCTCACAGCGCGTCGCCTCGCGGGTGTACGACGTAGGCTGGCAGCGTGCGTGCGGTTGTCGTCGGAGCGGGGATCGGCGGTCTCGCGACGGCGATCGCGCTCGAGCAGGCCGGCGTCGAGCCGATCGTGATCGAGCGCGCGCCGCAGCTCCACGAGGCGGGATTTGGCCTCGTCCTCTCCGCGAACGCGGTCACGGCCCTGCGCTTGCTCGGGCTCCGCGACCGTGTCGCCGCACGGGGGACCAGGGTTCGGCGGGCCGAGATTCGCAATCCGCGCGGCGAGCTGCTGACGCTGATCGATTACGAGACGCTGGGGTGGGAGACGTACGGGATCCTGCGAACCGAGCTGCAGCAGGCGATGCTCGAGACCGCGCCGGCCGCCCGTCTGCGCCTCGGAACGACCTGCATCGACGCCACCGAGGACGGTCAGGTACGCCTCGACGATGCCGACCCGGTGATCGCCGACGTGGTCGTCGGGGCCGACGGGATCCGCTCGACCGTGCGGCGGTCGCTGTTTGGGGAAGAGCCGCTGCGTTACGGCGGACACCGCGCCTGGCGAGCGGGGACTCGCTTCGATGACGAGCTCGTCCGTGACCGCTTCGTCGAGGTCTGGGGCGTCGGCGGCGGCTTCGGTTTCGGCCCTGCGGGGCCGGGTCGCGTGTACTGGTACTGCTTCGAGGCGGTGCCCGAAGGCGCGCCCGCGCCCGAACGACCACGAGACGAGTTCCTCCGCCGCTACCGCGCCTGGCTCGACCCGATTCCGGCACTGATTGAATCGACGGAGCCCGACGCGATCGAGCCAACATTCACCTACGACCGCGCGCCGCGTCGCACCTGGGGCCGAGGTCGCGTGACGCTGCTCGGCGATGCTGCGCACCCGATGAAGCCGAACATCGGGCAGGGAGCCGCGCAAGCACTCGAGGACGCCGTCGTGCTCGGCTCCTGCATCGCGGAACGCGCTGATGCGGAGGAAGCCCTTCGCTCATACGAGGGCCGGCGCGTGCGACGGGCGAACGCCGTCGTCCGCGCCTCCCGTCAGGCCGGACGTGCCGCCGAGATTCGCTCCCCGATTGGTGCGCGACTGCGAGATGCCGTCATGAAGGCGCTACCCGACCGCCTCGCGATCGCACAGCAGCGACGAATCGCCGAGTTTCGGCTGTAGCTCTCAGCCCCGCTCGCACGCGAGCCTGTTCCGTCCGCGTCGCCACACCCAGGCTGCGTAGGCCAAGTTCAGTGGGCAGAACCGACATTGCGCAAAACCAATTGGCGCTTGCGGCTCCGGCGCTCCACTTGCGCGCGTGATCCTGTTTCGACTGGGACAGCTTTACGCCTTGCAGGCGTAGACGATCTCCACCGAGCCCTCCGGAAGGGCGCGCTCACTCTCGAGCGTCAGCCGGGTGTCGGAATTGCCCGACGGGGTCAGCCGCATCCCGGTTCCCAGCAGCAACGGCAGCACGATCAGCCCGAGCTTGTCGAGTGCTCCGAGGACCCGGAAGGTCTCGATCGTGCGAGGCCCTCCGACGAGGTGGACGTCGCCGCCCTGGTTGGCGTTCCGAAGCCTCTCGAGCAGCCTCGCCGGGTCGCTGTCGCTGACCACGTGCTCCGGTGTGCCGGACGGTCGATGTGATCCGAGCACGAACACGTCTAGGTTCGGCCAAGGCCAGCGGTCGGCGGTGAGCGCGGGCTCGAATGTCGTGCGGCCCATCAGCACCGCCTCGCAGGTCTTCTGGAACTCCGGGAAGCCGTGGCTCTTGCCGGGGACGAAGGTCGGATCGGCGAGCTGGGCCGGCCGCCCGTCCGGTGTGGTCACGTAGCCGTCCGCACTGATGCACATGCGGGTTCGGATCTGCACCTGTTGGCTCCTCTCAGCGGTCGGATCGGGTGCTTGCCTTGTCACAATACGACTGTCGTAAGCAACAAGACTCATCGCCGGTCCCACGCCCCGAATGAGACCGCGCAGAGTGCCCGAATAGCCGATTCGCGTTAGCACGAAGCGGACCGCAGAACGCGCGACCGCGCGGTTTGCGCCATGTCAGTTATGGAGCGAACTGGAATCGAACCGACCTGGTCGTTTCCACGTGCGTACGCCCAGACGTGCGCCAATAGTTCGGACCGGCCTTACGCGCTCACTCTGGCGAAATCCCACTCGCTCCACCGAGTCTGATGAACTCCAGCTCGGGCGAGAGCACGCTCGCTCAGGCGGGAGTCTCAGCGGCCTACCTACGGCGCAGCGGCGGGCGCTTGGACGAAGGCGGGTCGATCATCTCAGCGATGCGCCCGGGGCGTAGGAGGACGCTGGCGCGGAGCAGGCGCTCGCCGCGCTGACGTCAAGTTGTGCCATACCCGTCTGGCAAGAGCTGCCTGACCTTGCTCCGAACACGAGCGCTCGACCCACGCTCGCGCCCGGGCTCTCAGGTCGTCACTCAGACCACTGGAGCCAGAGCGCGGGCGGGCCACGCCATCCCTCCGCTAATACAAGCCAAGAACCGCGACCTTGGTAGAGTCAGACGCATGATCGGGCAGCGTGCGCTGCTGGTGGTCGACGTTCAGCGCGGCTTCGAGGATCCAGCGCTCGGACCCCGCGACAATTCCCATGCCGAGGAGAACGTCGCCAAGCTGATTGCCGCGTGGCGCCGGCACGGCGACCCGATCGTGGTCGTTCAGCACGATTGGCGGGGTGGACCGCTCGAGCGCGGCACGGCCGGCTTCGAGCTGAAAGAGGCCGTCGCCGGCGAGCCCGATCTGCGCATTGTCAAGACAGTGCACTCGTCGTTTCACGGAGATGTCGATCTCGACGCATGGCTGCGCGAGCGCGGGATCGGCGCGATCGCGGTGTGCGGGATTCAGACGAACTTTTGCTGTGAGACGACCGCTCGCATCGGCTCCGACCTCGGGTACGACGTGTGGTTCGTCCTCGACGCGACCCACACGTTCGACATCGCCGCGCCGGATGGCGAGGTGGTGCCGGCTGCCGAGATCGCGCGCATGACCGGCATCAACCTCCAGGATGAGTTCGCGGAGGTCGTGACGACCGCGGCAGCCTGCACGCTGCTGGATTGAGGCATAAGCGGTAGCGAGAAGTCAGGGGACATTCCCGAACGCTCGCGCAGGGGGCGGTCTTGTAGCCCGGCAGCAGCCCGGGTCACCGCGGCAGCGGGTTCGGGCCGGTGGCGGTGACCAGCCGCTGCGGCACCCAGTCGTCGACGTGGCTGAAGCCGTCGAAGCGCGCTCCCTCGAGGA
>WNFZ01000359.1_pt1 | contig 44150 bp, 69 predicted proteins | sample 5400081 | NCBI WGS metagenome assembly WNFZ01 (sample SAMN13153365, study PRJNA577476) | soil metagenome | isolation source: 80 cm soil or saprolite under grassland replicate 1 | place: USA:California | collected 2016-06-15
ATTAGTTGTTCAATTTTCTTTCTATCTGCCTTAAGATCAAATAGTAGGCCATGACCGAGAGGAACAAATAGAAAATTTTGAGCTAATAAAGCTCGTTCTTCTTTAGAGAGAACAGAATCCATATTTTCTTGAAACACTTTAAGTTCAGCCGGGCCCATTTCCATAGACACAAATGCAACTTTACGTCGAGCAGTAAACTCCCAATCAAAAAGCTTTTTCCCTGTAGCTAGGCTTCTAAGAATGTTGATTCCAAGCTGGGTTTTACCCACTCCCTGGCGCCCAGCAATAACCATGATTCCTTGACGTTGGAGTATTCCTGGGATAAGCCAATCGACGTGAATTTCCAATTCTTTAAGTTCTTGCCAAGTATAAGTAGGCAAAGATTCGATGGCTGTTCCGGGGTCAAGAGGATACTTATGTCTTGCTCTGTTAACAAGGTCAAGAAGTCTCTTTGTTTGATCTTGTCGACCTCTAAATTTTCCCCATCTATCATCCGCATTACGTAGAACTGAGTAGGCTTCTTCATCAGACATTCTCATTTCTGTACAAAGAAAAGCAAGACGCATTAAGGCGGATGATCTAACCCCTGTTGGCATTTCTTTCTTGCGGAAAAATGCAAACTCGCCAGAATCCCAAGCATATTTAGCAATAACAGCTGTAACATCTGGGATTTCTTCTAAAGTTATTTCTTCACGAGCAAGTTGTTTGGGGATTTCCAAACTGCCAAAAAACTCTTTGGAATATAAACTACTACTACACGATATAGTTCGGACGACTTTATCACGCTTATGGTTCTGTGAGGGCGATGGTCGCAATATCTGTGTGGCATCCCAAGCACTCGTATCGGCATTAAGCGTATATGCGATAGACTTATTGATCTTGTCGATTTCTGTAACGTCTGTCTCGAAATAATCAAGGTGCCAGTAGAGATGCTCATGACCTTCATTCGAAGAACGTATCCGCATAGTAGGGTGTGGAATTTTATCCCCTAGTATACCGTTCCTAGGGGCATTACCATCAAACTCAGTCCACAATACTTGAGTTCCTTTAATATTCTCCTTTACGGGTTTAGTAGGTGTCTTATATAATGCTGGACCAAAATAGCACTCTTTAGAATTAGTATTATCTAAGACATGTTGTATAATTACTTCTCGATCAACTGGCCAATTAAAGAAGTGAACTTGCCACTCCTCTTTTTCCCTATCTTTTAGGGGTACATATACATAGCCAGTTTGTGTACCCCACATAAAACTGAAAAACTCATCTAATTCAACCTCTGGTCGAAGGCTTATTACACCGTCGGACATCGCCTCTACCTTCTACTTAACGTGACAAGATAGGTTAGTCACAATAAAGATCAAGACAGCAATGATAGCCAGTACCAGAAGGACGGTTACTAGTACACTATTATTAGGAATGGGATTCACCTCCTACCTTTTTCCCATTCTTTATATTGCTTCATAGCTTTTTTAGATTTGTACCTATCTAACCAAGTACCTTTTAAACGCTTCCTAATCTGATTAGGGCTTAAGTCAGTACATAATTCATAATGAATTACATCCTTTGATGCCATTGAATCTCTATAGCTAATTTTCATCATGAGGGCGCACCTGGACTTGCACCAGGATTTCCGACAGGGACGGTATTCTTCTCGTTGAATTATGCGCCCGCTGGGATACTAGGACTCGAACCTAGACTACAAGAACCAAAATCTCGTGGGCTGCCATTACCCTATATCCCATCACATAAAAAAGTAGGGAATCCGCTTGTCGCCTATGTGGCGTCCTACGGTACTCTTTTATGCTTTCACCTATTTCGATTCCCTCTCTACTCTAGGTTACATATCTAGTGAGGCTCTAACAAAACAATCTTTAGCCTCTAAAAGCTTTCTTAGACCTACTGTAAGTTCAGGACTGTCCTCAGGAAGTTCATTGAGCATCTCTGTAACAAGGTCTTTACACTTGCTACTAATCTCTTTAGGTTTGCCTGAAAGATGATCATAGCTAAAGTATTTAATGATAGCTTCGACTGATGGGTGGCGCATCATTACTCCTTAATTAGGGAGTACCGGTGGAGGGAGTCGAACCCTCATGTCTTTTCAGACCATGGATTTTAAGTCCACTATGTATACCATTCCATCACACCGGTGGGGCTACAGGGCAATAATCTTCTTGGGCCAGCGTAGCTATGGAAACCCAATGGAAATCTTTTGAGGTCCAGACAAGTCATATCCTCGACCCTGTAGCATTCCCAACCTAGAGGAAATGCAGAATAGGTTGAGAAGTTCACTGTTGAGTTGTATAGGTAGAAGGCGGGACCAATCGCTCTCTGCTGAAAAACCCCTTACGTTACCGGTTAAACGGTAGACCTTCTTTTATCTGCGACTTGACCTATACATAGGCTGTTAGTTTGTGCCCAGAGTACTCATTTACTGGCTAGAAACCTAGCTTAGCACTCGCAGTCTAATAACCACACGCGCAGTCTTCCTTGTATCTTTCTAGTCCACCTATTGAGTTAAGTAGGTAATAGGCTGAGACCCTATTGGCAGACCAGGTCGATCTCACTAAGCAGCTAAACCTTCGCACCTGCCCACTATTGCGTCCTGATAGTGGGCCTCTGCTAACTAGCTGACCTATTACCCTAGTAGGGAGTCCGATCAATCATTTAACCTTAAGTTACTACGCTTAAGGACTTACATCCCCAGCAGGGTTATAGTAAGCAAGCGGTTCATCCCTACTATCCTCCTCTATTTTGATTGCTCATGTCAAAATGGAGGAGGGCTTACATCTAATCGAAAGGGGTCCCCTCCGAATCTTCGGCAAGTTTAACACCAGCAACCTGCTCCTGGTTGTCAGACTTACGGTGTCGTAATGTAACCCAAAGCAAACCAACAGCGAGGATGTCTTCTGGTTGAATAGAATCTAATTCTTCGTTAGCAAAACCAAACTCAAGCAGGCGCTTCTTGAGGAAACCAACACTACGCTTTGAACGTTTTTCGAGGTCCTTATCATAGTTAGTGTCGGAGTCCAGATCAGACTCAGTGGGGTAACCCTTAACTTCCCACTTTTTAGGGATAGCAAGATAATCCCTGATCGGCTCGCCTTCGTGGTCACCCTTTTGAATCGTGTACTTGATGTTTAGGCCACGATTACCTTTGGCTGAGGCAGTGATAGGAGCCTCAGTAATCTGGCACAAATAGGTGTCATTCTCCTTATAGAACGGATCTTCACTAGCATTCTTAAGGTCAATATCACCAAAGATGCTCTCATCAAACATTATAAAGCTCCTAAGCTAAACCAAAGGTTTCTTCTTGAAGTTCTTGAGGTATTACTTCTGGGTTATAAACTGGACGAGATTCTAGCTTACCACCCTTTTGTTGCCACTCGAAAATAATATCTTCTAGTTTGACGTTAACTGCCTCGACAGGTAATCCTCCAATATGGCTCTTAGCAATAATACTTCCAGAGGGATGAAATTGCATTTTTCGCCTGTAGCTAGGTACTTTAGATTTATCGAGACCTTTACTACCCATAACATCAGCAGTCATGTAAATAACTTGACTACACATACGGCTGATTGCTTTGTATACTTCGGGAGTAAAAGAAGGCATAGTGAATGTCTGACCAGTATTTTTTTTATCTTCCCACATTCTGTCGTGAGCAATAAGAATTACATTGACAGGTGCGAGTAGTAGTTTAAGGAATGATGAACGAAGCTGGAGAGTTGTTTGGTTATAAACACCCATCATATCACGCATAAAATCGAAGTCGCCGTAGCTAGGTTCAAAGTTTGTATCGAAAGGCTTGCCACCCTTCTCTTTTACTCTATAGCCAGTAATGAGATCAATATTAAGAGCAGCGATGTTTGATGCAGTATCAACAATAAGAGTACCAAAATCAGTGAATGGGTCCTCTTTATCCCAGAAAGCATCTGCAATTGCATCCGCCTGACTGAGACCTAAGAACTTCATAGGCTTAATAAGAGAACCATAACCTAACTCAGGATGATTATAGAATGAATCTGAGCCACCAGGATCAATAGCCCAATACAAAGTTCTTTTATCTACTGCCTCATCTAATTTTCTGGCTACTTTAGCAGCAGCAATAGTTTTACCTACTCCGTCAGGACCATAAATAGTTCCTTTATAGTAATTGGAAAACTCTTGTTCAAGTAGAGAACCCTTAAGGGCTGCAAGAAGTCTTTTATCCATTAGGCTTCAATCTCATGCTTAGAATAACCATAAGTGCGGTCTTGATAGTTAGTGAACATAATCCCTGAAATATCTTCCTCATTACTCATCATAATACAAGGCTTAGTAAATGAACAATTCCTACAAACCATCTTGTTTTGGTTAGGCGGTGACTCCTCAATTTGAAGATCAAAGGGTAACTTACGTCGTTCTAGAATTCTTTCAGAGAACATCATTTGTTGTTTGACAGCACTTCTAATCCTAGCCTGAGTAAGGCCGACAGATGTAAATCTAAACAATTCTTCATCTGTTTTATTCTTTTCAGTAATTACCTTTGGGCTAAATCTCCAACGAATTTGATTAATATATGCTTGATGCACGGGATAACCAGAAAGCCTTACAGCAGGTACATACTTAGGCATCTGTGGGTTAAGATCAAGGTCTGTATCTGTGAAGAAGTCATAGGTAAATTTGTGATCAATCAGCATAACATTGCCGCGTTCTTTACCTACCAACACTCTAACCAGCAAGTCAAGACGCATACCGTACCAATAGTCATCCCTGATAGGCATATAGAAGTCCTCTTCTACAGCCAGAACTTCACAGGTAGTTGAGATGGTCTCATAGGGAATGTATCTCGAAATTAATGTTGCAACTAGATTAAGAACATCTGGGTCGTAAGTACCCTTAATATAGAACTGAGAAAGATGTTGCATTGTTGTAAGTTCTGCTTGTTTCTTAGTCATACCATGTTTGATAGATTTATAAAAGACAGCCAGGATTTCATGCCCGCAAACACCAATAGCAAGTGACCGACTTAAGAACTTAGGTTCCTTATTATAGCCAAATGCAAACAGATGCTTACGCTCACAGGTCCCAAAAGCGTCGACCTCAGAGTTAGAAATAATTTTGGCCCCCGGAGGAAGCTTTAATTTGGTGACATCCTTATTAGAGATGTCTGTGAGATACTTAAGGTGTTGCTGAGAATCTATCATTATCCTTGTTCTGCTCTTTCCTGATACCCCGCCAAGAATCCTTCTATGAAAGCATCTCGTGCATCTGTGAAAGCGCGATTAAAATCTCGATAGTACTCATTAGCTAGATCTCTTAGTTCTTCTTCTTCTTCAAATATTGAGTTCCAGGTATCTTTAGGCATTTGGGGGCTCACAGTCGTCGCAGGCTATTCCGAGGAAGTCGAATTGGATTTTCTTATAATATTTAGGCACGAAGACCTTTTTGCAAATATCACATTGTTGGATTGCTACTCTAATAGAAGGCTTTCCACAATTAGCATGTACCCAATAGCCAGTTTCTGGGTCAAGAGTCCATCCTTGTGCGCCTGAGCAAAAACAAACTTTTTCGCATACTTCTTTTGGTAGGTGTGACCAATCAATACTGCTCATTTTCAAACTTCCTTACTTTATATACTCAGTATACCACTGAATTAAAGGTTTGTCAAGCCTTAAAGGGAAGATCCTTGAGGAAATTATATATTACAAGATTATGACGAGCATCTGCTAATGCATTGTGCTCACCATAAGCTTGCTTAGGTAGTTGTGGATTACCTTTATGTACAGCTAATTGTTTAATATCCATAGTAAATATGGGGAAATTATTTGGTAGTTGCAGCATAGTACCAAATAGTTGGGCAAGGACTATATGATCATAGTCTCCATAATATGCCCAAAACTCGTTATCTGTACCATCTTCTTGGTATTTATTCACAAAGTCTATGAGATTACTACGAATAGCATGCTTGGATCTAGCATATTCTATTTCAAGTTGAGGTACAACATTCTTCATAAGCCAAGGATGCTGTTGAATTTTATCCCATTGTGCATCAGCATTTACAGCATAATAAGATCCAGTATCATCCTCAGTAACAGTTACTATACCAATACTGATAAGTTCAATTGTCTTGCCATCTTCGATAAATTTAGTATCATAAAAGAACCTAGTCATTTTGATATTCCTTACTACTATGGGTGGGTAATTCTCCATATTCATTTTTTGGATCATCTAAACAATAATATGTAAGCCCACCATCTTTACTAAAACAAGCACCATTACGTCGATTTTGCCATAAATTTTCTGTTCCGCTTATAGCTGAATCAATAAGTTGCCATTCATCCGGATTAGTAGTAAGGGGGCTTAGATTAGTAAATCGCAGTAGATCTGCTAGCATTTGAATAGCAATTCCAGCACTACCTCCAGAATGCCTATAACTTGCAAATACCGCAACAGCTGCTACTAGTGATTGCGCAAATGCAGGATCTTCTTCAAACTGACCAATAGCTTCTAGCTCGTATCTTGCATGATCAACTAGACTCATTTTGGAGCCTTTCAATAGCATTTTGATACATCTCTAATTGATCTAAAATATGTCCTGTTAAATGCATAGTATCTATAGGAGACAGGCATAAGGTTACCTCGTCCTTATCCTCACTATTGTTTATTCGGCCTTTAAAAGTAAATATAAAACCAATTTGCTTATTGCGACCATCTAGCTTCTGCATACTAGCTAGAATTGATTCATACTCATCAACATGAATCATTCGATCAGCAATAGCCATCCATGTTCCCGATTGAATCTCTACTTCTTTGCTCATTTAATCTACTTTCGTTTTCTTTGGTTTGTTTCTAATCCAATATGCTTCATTCTTAGCTATTTCGTCAATAGTTGCTTGTATAGTTGGATTATGAGCTTTACCATAGTCTCCTGGAGTATACTCTGAATCATTGGCAGTGTGCCATCTATTGTGGCAATTGGCACATATCCTGTGGACGTTTCCGATTTCATTATTGAGAGTATTTTTATCTGGCCCATGATGCCGTGCTTGTTGCTTCCCGTCATGGCACCCAATAATTGGATGCTTTCCCCCACCTGCATAACGAAGGGCTTTCCATTCGCAAGCTCGCTCAGGGCTAAGTGGATAGTCAAGTGCAGCACGTTTTCGGCCGGTAGATTGCTGATCTTTAAGGTTAGAATCCCGTGCTCGTCCTCGGCCGGATATATTTCTATGTAAGATTTGTTCATTATCTTCCTCTTCTAAAAGATTGGCTACAGGGGGCGAACCTTCACAACAACATGGTGTAGATTCACATTCTTTATGGAAGCCCGCCCCACACGAGGTACAGCTCATTATTTAGAAGTCCCAACTATCCGATCCGCGCATAGTGACTACTCCTTTCTAACTATTTCTTCCATGTTTATACGGTCGGGTTTTATTATAGTTTAATTTAAGAGCTAAAACTTCTTCGATAGGGATTTTATGCATAGCTACAAAGTGTAATAGTCGAATAAGTAGGTCGGCAATCTCAACAGGAATTCCCTCTGGCTTTTCTGGATTATTTTCTTTATAATAAACTTCGGTAGGTTCACGCCCATCTCGAAATTCCTCAAGAGCTTCTGATAATTCAGATACCATTAACATTAAATCTAGAGGAATAGTTTTATCCTTAGCGTGAAAGCCTTTTTTCTCATTATCACTAAAAATAAGTTCAGCTAGCCGAGAAAGAGTTAACTTTTTAATAAGATATGCAGTATATACTTCGCCCATTAACTTACTCCCGCCAAACAACCCGGACAGGTGTCATTACCGTGCTGCATACATTGTACTTCTTGAATATGACAGGCTTCGCAATGCCCCATGTCCCAAGAAGGATCGTCTAGATAAACTAACTTAGTCCGACCATTGTGCCCATGTGCGCCAAGCATTGCTTTGGTGTTTGAGAAAACAGCTACAGAGGGGAAAGGTTCTGGCCAAAATACCGCCACACGGCCGTCAGAAGAGACAGCGACTTCTGCAATCTTTCCAGTACCAGATATACCAGAAATATCTTTGAGTCTATCTAGATATGCTCTCTTCAAAGTAATCCTCTCGCTTCCTCTTCTGTAGCCATGGCTTTTGACCTTTAGTTCCGATTAGGCTGGCATACGGCTCAATAACTTTTACGTCTTTAATACGCCACCTTAGTTTCAATCCCCTAACCTCTTACGGATAATCTTTTTCTGTATGGATGTTGGCTTACGTTTCTTTGCTTCTTTGCGTAATTCTCTGATATCTTTTTCGTCTTGGATATTAGGTGGGGTATCTTTGCTTTTCTTTTTAACCATTATTTAAATTCCTTATTTCTCTTTTTATATTTGGTTCTTAGGTGAATATGGCCACATCTAGGGTCTCTATAAGGCTCTGTTTCTGTATCATACTCTTGATTAGAGGCCCATAATTTCGCCTGTAGCACGTCTTTAAAAATAGTTTTATGTGCTATTGGGCAGATCTTCTTGCGTATTCGCCTCCGTAACATTTTGCACTCCCATATAAGTTAGTTTCCAAGCAGCACGACAATCTCCTGGAGTAGGGCTATAAATACAACCATGTGCATCATGCCAAATATACTGTATTTCTATTAAGAATGGTTCAGCATTATCAGAATGATAGTCTCCGGATAAGCTGTTCAATGCATCGGCTAAGCCATCATTACAGACATACATTATTCTTGCTTCTGGCATAATTACCCCTAATGTGCTTGTTGGCGCCGTAGCTAAGTGAGGGACTTCTCATTTTGGTCCTCGCTAACCAAAATGGAGAGTTTGACTGTAGCTACGACGCCAACTCTGGTCCGGGATGGCTGCGCTCCCGGAAGTCTGCTTCGTAGCTACGAGTCTAGCGGTCTGGTCGACCGGTGGCAACTCCTTTTCTAGTGGGTCTGGAGTCTCATTCATCAAAGGATTGCCAAACTCTAGTATAATCCCAAGAACCTAAATGATTAACATGATAGATATCTAAATTACTAGGTCTAGTTGTATTACCCCAATCACTCATACAAGAAGTAATACCTTTCTTACTTATATGGCCTAACCCTAGAACATGGCCTAACTCATGACAAATTGTAGCTTGCGCTTCGATATTTGTCTGATTGGGCACAACCGTAATAACCATATCTGCGGGACCAGATCTAAAATCTAACTGACCTAAGTAGTCCTTTTGTGGTAATGTTTTACTTTCAATAGTAACACAAGGACCATATGTAGTAACACACTGATTAACTATATAGAATTGTTCCAGTTCGACCTTATTCCAGTCGGCTATGATAGCTTTTAATTGCCATTGAGGCTTATTTAGTTTATCTACTACAAGGATCGCTGTATGAACTTCTGGTAGGGGGTCAGGTGCCAGGGTCGACCGGATTGCAGCCGTAGGCCCTATTCTGTCGGAGCCAAGAGGTGCTGACGGGCTGTCAGAGGGTGCGCTGACAGGGCTACAGGCTGACAATAGTAATATTGTCGGCAGGATTTTCTTCATTTTTATCTTCTAAACCTCTACGGATTTGGTCCAGAACATCTTTTGCAAACTTTACAGGGTCCTTAAGTTGACCAGAAGCAATATCATATAAAGCTTCTGTAGAGGCTCCAAGTGTAAACTCTACATTATGCGCCCACTTACCTGCTTGAGCAATAGTAATACCTGTCACATGCATGTTGTTTGGTATTCTAAGCTTCTTAGTAATTTCATTATCTGATTTCACAGTTGACTTCCAATCATAACTAGTGCAGCAAACATACCAACAGCAAGCCAAGCTGCCATTGCTATAGATGAGATCCAAATCATAACACGAATAAAACCAGGAATTGATTGCCAAGCAGTCATTTCTTGTTCCTCACTGTTACAGTCCCGTCCGGATTTGTACGAAGTCGTCGGGCATTACCATCAGCCATTTTAAGCGCAGCTTTCCAAGCCTTTGGGTCTGACTTAGTTACCTTGACCGGGCCGTTCTTGCTGGATGTTTGAGTCTCTCGTGTCACTCTCAGCTTCCTGGCCATCTTCTTCTTCTTCTTTCTTTTCAACAGGCTCGTCATTACGGAAGAATAATTCTAGGGCGATATCAGAGGCAGACTTATGGTCAGCAATTGCCTGCCTATAGAAAGCTTTTAAGTCTTGATAAGCAGCCTTCTCAGATTCAGCATCTGTAAGAGCTTTGCGATATGCGTTATTCATATTTCTAGTTAGATAACTAGCTGCTATAAGAGCAACCCCTAGACTAATAGCAATAGCAGCAAGTACAGGTACGTCCATTAGCTTTTACCTTCTCTGTAGAAAGAATACATCCGGTGTAGAAAAATAACTAATTGACGGTCTGTCATGAGTGTATTAATATCAGCATCCTCTAGAGTAGTGATGAATCTCCAGAACTCCTTAAGGCCGGGGTTATAAGGCAGCACACTGAACTTTAACGGACTAGAATTAGTAGGACCAAAGTCAGTCCAGAATTCATTAATCTTAGTGATGACTGTTCCGCGTTTGATTAGTCTGTCCCCTCTACTTTTCATCTTTGCCATTTAGTCTAGCCTGTAATGCAAGTACCTCTGATTCTATAATAGAATTACAGATCCTATATGATTGTTTAAGGGCCGAATAGATTAATTCTTGATACGCTTGATCTACTTTATCAAATGGCTCGCGGCTAATTATTTGAGTGTGAGATTGGTCTATAAGCTTACCTGTAGAATCATCTTCTATTGTAACAGTTACATACTTAGCCATTGTGTCATCTCACCTTTATTGTAGAATTTTGAACACTACAGGCTGGGCCCTCTTCCCAACTTGTAGAGATAAAAGCAAGTAAGAGAAAAAGAGTAGCAGTTTTGTTACGTAGTAAGATCATCAGCTTTTAGCTCCACTACTTGGTAGGAAAGAGTTTCTATAACAGAATCCTTAGAGCGTTTAATCTCCTCTTCTGTAGATCTAACGAACTCACCTACTTGTTCCTCAGTTTCAGCCCAACCTCCAAACGTCCACCAAGACGTATTATCAGGACTATATTGCTTTTTAATAAGCAGCGCAAAAGTTTGCATTAGAATGGCGGCTTTCCCTTAGACTCCCAATTCTCATCGCAATGACAAGAATAGATAACAAGAATAGTTGTACTGTTGATGTCCTCATAAGGTGTGGCCTCTACCTTAAGATGCTCAGTAGCAGCATTTTTATCTACACGGTAGTCAACACTGAGAAGTTGGACAGCATGAGTTTTAGTCAGACTGTTTAGAATATCCATAAAGACAGCCCAGACACTAGGCTTATTTAAACGGACATGCCACTCATTATCTGTTTGGGTGTGGGCACCATCATTGTAGATCTGATGACCTTTATAATGAATATGAATTGGCATAATTATCCTTGCATATAGCCATATTTTTCCTTGAATGCCTGTGTGTTGCGCACCTTGCCATAGGGGTCAGGAGTTGCGGATCCTGGCTTGCCATGACTACGTCGGCCACGCCACCCTTGATTTTGCTTCAACTTTAGACGACGCATAACAGCCCGCTTACGGCGCATTTCTTCTTCATCTTCTGGAGTTTGACGTCTCCTTAAATCAACTCCTGTACCGTGCCGCAACCCTTCAGTTGCGTTAAAGTTACTATGTTCAGCCTTAAACTGACGCAACTTAGGGGGCTGGACTGGATTAGCCCCACTAGGAGAGAATCGCATTACCTTTTTAGTGCGGTTCTCATTGAAGTTGGTTGGCATATTACGCCCTCTCTATTCCGGATAGAAATGAATAACATTGAGCAGCTGTTTAGCAAGCTCTTCAGCAGACTTATTGCTCCAGTGATGTTTCACACAGAATGAAATAATAATAGTAGCAAGATAACTGAGATTATCCCAAGGCATCTCTCTGCTTTGTCCATAGACTAGCTTACGATAATCAGCTAAAGCATGAACAAAACCAGTAAGCTCGGCTGTAGCTGTATGGTAGGGAACTACATTACTAGGCGTTTCAAAATAACAGGTCAGTCCAATAACTTCTTCAAGAATAGCTACAGGAAGAGAATATGCGTCTAAGTGTACTACTTGTACTTTAGGCTCTACAACATGATAGTTCATTGTCCTTACTCCGGGAATATATCTGCTAACAATTCATCTACTTCTTTACTCAGATGGTTACAAGTGTCGTTAGTACACTCAGAGTGATCTGCGACAATTGTCCAACTTTTAACAGCATCTTTTGCAAAAAGATCTGATCTTTCTTCGGGTGAATATTTTGTAATGATAAATGAGTAAGGACCGATATGGTATGTATACACATGGTCTATCAAGAGAGAATCAACCATTAAAATATAATCAGTAGTTTTCTCCTCCCTAATAAAGTCAAGGATTTCATCAAAAGTTCCGTTATACAGTATGGTATTAGCAATAGCTCTAAGCATATTTTGATAGGTTGCGACAGCTACATTAAGAGAGCGGCATTTAGCTACTTTAAATTCATAAGGGCAAAAATGTTTGTCGTCGTCCTCAAATACGTGAGTACATTCATATAGTGCAACATAATAAACCATTACAATACAACCAATGTTAGAGGGATATACTGTGAATAACAGAGGCGATCGTTCACGTGAGTGGCCCGTTGGCTACAGGCAAAGTGTTCAACTTCTTCAACCTTAATTGTGTGGAGTTTGCCATTTTTCCATCCGATATAGATTAAATCACCAACCCGCAAGTCACGCGGCATGACATCCTTATATACTGGACGCGGGCGATCGACCGGCTGTGTATTAGTACCGGTTGTTTCATAACCAGAGGTGTGCATGTCAGTCATCGCAGAACCAACCAGAGAATAAATGCCGTAAAGGCCATTGCAGCTATCCCTACCATTGCTTGAGCAATATCAGCCATTACCCTACAACCTTCTTGGGATGCTTCTTTGCCCAAGTCTTACGCTTAGCAACCCGGTCGGGAGACCTGTAGCGCATAGCCTTAGCTTCTTGCCAGGGAGTAAACCCATCCATAGCAATTTTGTGGGTATTTTCTTTCTCGCGATTCTTCTGTGCCACACGATGAGCGATCCGATTATTAGCAGCACGCCCCCGGCAAGCAGCACGCTTAATAGCTTTGGCAGGAGACTGCTGCCTCTTAGTCTTCTTAGTCTTGAGTGGCACTTAATTCACCTTGTTTCTGTAAGAAAATCAGCATTAACATTTGTTGTGCTTTATCATTTGCTAACTTACGTTCTTTAGCTGTACGCTGTCGCTCTGCGCGACGTGCCTTGCCATTATTCCTTGGCATTAACCTCTCCTGTTCTTCTGTAGCTGGGTTTGGGTTCGTCTCTTTGGGGCAGCTTTCTTCCAATCTCTCTCTTTCTTGAGGTCAGAAGAAAGACTGGCTTTATCCCATAGCTGTTTAGCTTCAGCTTCTTGCTGTACGTAACTGCTCATGATGCGCTCCCCTCCATGAGGATATTAGTTAGCTCCTGCTGTAGATCAATCTGGGTTTCAATACCGGCGAGCATGTCTCGCTTGAATTGCATGATCTTAACCATCCACATATCAATAGAGTTTCGTACTCTAAGAATGTGGACAATAGACTCTTCAGTCTGGCCGATCCGGTCAACACGGTTAAAAGCCTGCTCCTCTTTACCCGGGTTCCATTCTTCATCAAAGACTATAACCTGAGTAGCAGCATTAAGGTTGAGGCCAACCCCACCAGTCTTGTAGTTACACAGGACTACATCCCACTTAGCTGTGTAGCTGGGGTTGTCCTTATACGTCGCACGGTCGAAGTCAATTTGAATCTCTTGACGTAATGAGCGTGGAGTATCACCGTCATAGCGAACAACTCGGAAGCCAGCATTAGATAGGCGGCGTTCCATCTCAGCTAAGGCTGTCTTGAACTGGCTAAAGACAACCATACGGTCGCCTTCGTCATTAACAATTTGCGGGACTAGACCTTCTCCCTTAATGTCAATGATCTTATCCATCTTGATGGACTCGGTAACGTCACACTGGAAAAGAATCTGGCCTGTTTTGGAGTCACGCATAGTAATACCATCAGGCCATGTCATCATCTGGCGCTGACGGGTAATAAGCGCAATAGCAGCAGCTACAGGGAAAACACCCCTATTATCCCCATCGGATAGGAGATCCTTCATAACCAAAGCTGAACGCTGCTTAAGAATCTGGTAGGATTCCCATTGCTTTGGGTATGCTTCGGCATCGAAGTCAAGCTCATGGATAACTACATCCTGCTTAGGCAGAATAACGCCAGCCGCATTACGATCCCTGGCTAGGTACATACCAGAAATCTTTGTGGCAAGACGCTCTTCCATACCAGGCAGAAATTTCCACTTGCCGTTTGTCCAATCTTTTGTACAGTAAGTGTCCAGATACTGTCGCTTGTCAGGGAATAAGGTTGGATTGACAAGATGGAACAGAGGAAATGCGTCAGCCGGAGCGTTCAAGAATGGCGTCCCGGTCATCGGCATAATGTTCTTGATCGACCGGAACTCTCCATATTCTTGGGCTGTATGCCCACAGGAGGAGCACCTAATGTTCCAACTTAGCATAATCTTATCAGAGCCACACTTAGAACACTTATTGTTGGCAGCAATAAGCTCCTTAACCCCACGATAAGCAATAGAGTCCATGTCTTTGATCATGTGGGCTTCGTCGCAAATAACAGTATCAAACTGTACATCTGCAAGCCATTGGATAAGCTGCATGTTCTTACGCCACGATTCGTAGTTGACAATAACAAGAATATTGCCATCATATGTGGAGAAGAACTTAAGCAATGGCTGTACTTGAGCCTTAGGCATTCCGCCAATGATGTGGGCAGAACGGTGCGGTGCCCAACGCTTCATCTCACGTAGGAAATTGCCCATGGTTTCGTTAGGCACGATCGCGAGAATCTTGTGAGCTTGAATAAGATCAAGCCAGCCAATAGACGTAAGAGTCTTGCCTAGGCCAGGCTTATCTGCAAGCACCATACGGTGAGCGATTGCAGCACGCTTCATAGCGCTAACTTGGTGCGGCAATACAGTCTTGCCCCACTCAAATTGAGCGATGAGCTCATCAAACTCAACACTTAGCCGCTCAAACTCAGCGCGAACACGCTGATTCTCGGCTTCTTTGGCCTTTTCCTTCTCCTGTAGCTCAATCTCTCGCTCTGCGCGTCGCATTTCTTGACGTACATTAGCAATCAGATTGCTAATTTCCAGTCGCTCAGAATTGAGCTTGTTCTCTTTGTTCCTTACCTCCCTCAGTTCTTTATCGACATTGTTACGTGTCTGTTGGGCAGCGTTCATCTGTTCAGCTAGAGCAACAATCTGTTGCCGGGTCGCCTCTAACTTGGCGTCGATTGGGTTATCAGTCATTTATGCTCCCAAACAATCTTCTCAATTCTTGCAATCTCATCCAAAACTTTCTGAATCTCATTTTGGATTTCGATTTCTTGCTGCTTCAAAGTCAGAAGCCTAGCGTCGAGTCTTTCAACCTGATATACAGCTTTAACCCGGTCTTCAGGCGTTTCATGCATTATCTTATTCAGCCTCCTTAGGGGTGTGGGCTAATAGTAATAGTTTTACCGGGAGCAACATAGACGGTGTGAAGGTCTTCTACAGCCCAGAAATTACAGGCTTGAACTTGTTCATCTAGTGCTTCACACCACTCTTTGATAATTTCCTGAAATACTTTGTCGAATTTATCGTGATCCATTTTAGACACACCTCCCCTCTCTCCCTATCAGTATACCACAAATTGTAACCTTGTCAACCTATAATCGTTATGTCGTGATGTGCGAACGAGCCGGTTGTTGGGGGAGGTGGTAAGGCAAATAAGCTTAATAGCTGCCCCAACTTATAATCTAAATCTGGATCACCTATTATTATTCTCAGAAATTGCTGAGACACCTTGTCCAGATACGATGATGCTGCACTCATCGCATTTTCCGTTCGGATTCGTTACTTGCCCATGCAGGTTACAGAGAAAAGCCTGGCTACAGGCGGCGCAGGCTTTACCTTTGAGAAACCCATTAACTAACAACTGTACCCATGGACCAGGTCCTAAATAATTGGGTTGTCGACTATGAGCTTTCTTAAGTTGCAACTTATAACATTCGATATGCATAAGTGGATGATAGAATAGAGTATTATCCTGAGTCGGCCGTCCCATCACATATTGGGGGGCGACCATGCTGTATTCTTACGTTTCTTAATCCGCCGCATCACAGCATTGTCTTCTGGCTGCTCAGGATTAATAGCGCCGGGCTTAGCTACAGGGGGGATAGCGTTAGGCTCGTAAGCCGGTTTTCTTTTAAGTTTCCTTTTCTTCTTCTTTACCAGTGTTTCAGCCGAGTCAGGTTTGTCTGGCACCTTTGGATCGTACGCGGGCACGTTTCTTTAACCTCCTTTGCACGGCCTTCTTGACGTGTTCTGGCAGCCCTTTCTGGTTGGGGTATTCTTTATCCCACTGGGCCGCGATATCGGGATGTCGGGCATGCATAAATCGTCGTTGAGCGTCTGATTTGTAAGGCATTCTCCATATTCCTTTAAGTAGCGCTCCATGCTATCTTCAATAGATAGCGTATTAGGGCAGCTCGCCATCATACCTAAATGAACCACATACCTCACATTGATTTTTCTTATAGGGCATCTAGCTGGTCCTTTAAAGGATAACCACAAATCATACACTTCTGACCATAAAGATCTGGCGACAGGAGAATGGCGTCCCAATCCTTTGGTAATTCTTCGGGAGGGTGATCCCCATGAACATAAGCATCATAACCCTGTGTAACTCTGTGTATAGGAGCATCGAGACCTTTGCTGTCCCAATCTTCAACTACAAGCCCGGCTACAGGGCGGGCATAGATAGTCTTCTTACCGTTATACCGTTCATTAGTGGCTGCTATTGCTGCCTTGTTTTCCATTCGGGCTGTGTTGACTAACTCGTTAAGCGCGACCTCTTGTCTTTCGTAGTCGGCTTCCTCAAGCCCCGTTTCCTGGTTGGTTTTCTTCATTGCCAGGATTTCTTGCATTTTGTCGTTGTTGTTCACGTCTGGTGTATTCGACATACCACACCTTAAAGTTGTTGATCTCTGCCATTGTTGGCATCGCCGGGTCGTCATGGTCAGTTAAGATCTGGGTTAACATACCAGGGCTGGACATAACCGGATGCTTAAGCACACTATCAATTAAGTCTACCATCCATGTCAAGGTGCGGCGCATCTCTGCAAGGGTATGCATAGCTTTAGTGAAGTCTTGCCTTTGTTGCTTTACGTTGTCACTGTTTTGTGCAATAACAAACAGCCGTACAATAGTGGAAGGGAGATTGTTAATAAATTCTGCCTTAGCCCACTTATCATTGGGGTAGATTTCTTTAATGTTCTTGAGATACACGCTGATTGGGTGATACGCCGGGCTGTCATAAGCTTTAAACTGTGGTAGTTTACTAGTGCCTTTTGCGGTATATAACTTCACACGGCCTAGCGTTCTGAGATAGGTAATCCGACCTTCGGTTTGTAACCTTTCGATAGCCCTATAAATAGTGCGTTCCGATTCTCGAAGACCTAAAAGGTTAATAACATCCCGAGCAGAGAAATTATTGCTATCTCCAAAGAGTTCTAGGATTTGATCCTCTACCGGAAGCAGTCGCTTCCCGTCTAGAGTAAAACTTTCATCTGCCATACTAGCTCCTTGGTAGTTCGTGTACCACCAGTCTAGCTTAAATGTTAATGACTGTCAAGCGTTAATCTAGACCTATTAGTTATTAGTTTGACACGCAGTTCTGCCACGAGTGCCACCCTGTCAAAGTCAACTCGCATGGCAATAGGCAAATCGAGGTGTCATCTACGTGGGAGTGGCAGTCAAACGTGGCAGAACTGCGTGTCAATATACAGAGAGTGACTGACAACGGGGGTCTAGAACGTTGCAGTTCACTTGCGAGTGAGTTGTCATATTGACTGAGACACGCTCTTCAGACAAGCGTCAAACTGGTGAAGGTGGCAGTCAATTAATTTACCAGCGGTTTTAGGGTGTCAGTTGGGGCGGATTTTTCTGTGTTAAGTAGTCCAGAGCCAGAGCCTTATAGAGGCTCTGGACTAACACAGGAATCTTGTCTTTGACAAGTGACAATGAAAGTTGACTGACAGGCGAACAAATAATTAATGCGCCCCCGCCCTGTAGCTAGCTCTTTTGACGTTAAGTAATGATGGCACTTCGACCGATAGATTCCATTCAGCTCTGGAGCTGATTAACGATTGGACCGATAGAACTGGTAGCCGGTAACTGATGACCGGCGACCGTGACTACACAGCGTATATGGTTGGTTACACAAAATAGTTGTCCGCTCAGCGGTTGGGTTTCCCCCGACCCCTATTGACAAACGGTGGGACACGGTACCCTGAAGGGGAAGTAGCCAGCGCGGGAACCGAGGATCTGACAAGCACTCGGCCCAGGAGCTGACCAGCGAGCTACTTGCCCCGCTGCTGTCCAATGCGAACGGGGAAACTGCACAGTGATCACTCTCTACACCTAAAGAGGAGGTGTGGAAAATGCAGACTGTATTTTGCAGGCTGTGCGAGCGTAAGCACAACGCTAAGTTCTCGCACATGTCACGGTACGGCGGACGCTGTGTTTACAGTGTCTCCTGCCCGCGACTGCCGGATAACTGCCGTCGTTACCTGATGGTTGACGTTATCCGTCGCGTCACCCGTTAGTTTCCAGCTGGGAGCTAACTAACCAGTAGTACTGTCCAGAAAGGGACAAAGTAATGACTGATGTTAAGCAGGATGAGACCCAGGCTGCACCGTCTGAGGCTCCGGAGCAGGCCCCTCAGCACCCTGCCATTGAGGCGCTACCGGGCCTTGCGCAGGCCTTGCTGGCAGCTGCGTCCCCTACCCATGGGGCGATTGCTAAACTGGTCGAGCAGCTTTCTCGTGGCGACAACATGGGACAGTTACTCTCCGAGGCAATGGCTGCATCCGAGGTTCCCGAGGTTAAGGCTCTCCGGGAGAAAATCAAGAAGGCCCACGACAACATCAACAAGTGGACCGAAGATGCCGAGGCCATCGTTAAGCCTACGCTTAACGTTCCTTCGGAAGAGGATCAGAAGAAGCTGGACTCCGAGTACAAGGCCAAGGTTCAGGAGTTTAACGGCTACGATCTTGTCTTCAAGAACGAGGTCGGTAAGTCCGAGGAACTTTCGGACTTCTCGGACCTCAGCCTGGCAACTTTCCTCGGCGATGTTCCTCGTCGCAAGGGTAAGGCTGCCAGCACTGCGGGTGCTTCCGGGATCTCTCGACCGCGCGTTACCAGCGTGGAATACGGCTTCGGAACTAACGCCGAATCTGTGGAGTACAAGAAGGTTGGCGACGAGGATTCGTCCACCTTCACACATCTCGCTGTTGAGCTCAAGAAGAACATCAGCGGGTATTCAGTCGCCGCGTCGGACTTTTACCCGGCATGGATGACACAGAACGGACTCACGGAAAATGGGGACTGGCGTTCGCTGCCAGCGCTTACGACTTTCGCGTGGTCCGCGACTGATGACAAGGGCAAGACTCATAACATCTGGGTCCGTGTCGTTAAGTAAGTAGGTTAGGGGCCTTGAGCAATCAAGGCCCCTTTCTTATTGTGCCGGGTCGGTATCTATGTTGTATCTATGTCTAAGGCAACTAAGTGATTGCCGTTAGCAACTAACTGGTTGTCTAAGGCAACAATAGGTAATCGAACATTCGATCGAATATGTTGTAAGGTTTTTTCGACCATTTTCCAGCGACGTAGTCGCTACCTACCCGACAAAAATTGAGAATACTGAGGTATACCGCTAGCTACGAGTAAACCACCACTCAGGTAGCTCTCCTCCAGCAACCAAGTCCTTCTCAACCAGCTCCCTAATCCAATCACTCTGAGACATCCCTAATTTTTTACACCGGGTCTCCATCGCCTGTATTGTTTGTTCGCCCTGTAGCTGCACTTGCAGGACTTTTTTCCTTTTATTAGTGTATACCACATCTTTTACCTTGACTTTTAGGGGGTTCGGAGGTACACTAGCATTATTAGTAGGAAGGTTAGTCATGATTACTTCTCCTTGGGCTGCTCGAAGGCGGGCGACCGGGTTTTCGCAACAAAAGGTGGCTGGCTATTTGGGGGTTAGCAGACATATGGTGTTGCGGATGGAACAAGGGTTATTTAGCGACCCGCCTCACGTACAAGAGCTAGCAATACTGTATGACAGTGACGCAAGCACACTCAACATGGAGTATCACGAATACGTAGCCAGGCAAAGAGAACAGTTTGCACAACAACATCCAGATTTCCGTACAGTGTTAAAGAACTATACAGATATAGAACACCCATTAGTGCATTATCGGGAAGTTATAGGGGTGTCTCAGATTGGATTTTGTAGAGGGTTATGCCTACATCCCGATCCGGTTAGGGATTATGAAATGCAGGCACAGCGAGGAATACCTAAACAACTGATAGTGGCTTGTAACGCAATCAGCTGGGATTACGGGTATTTAGAGAGTGCCGTACTAGATTGGAAGATTACGGGTAGGGCTAATGAATATGCCGCTCTCTGAACAAGAACGCCGTATTATAGCCTGGTGTGAACAATCCTGGTTTTTACATGGCAAGCTACCTACACCGGAAGATATTACTGAGAAGTTCAAGATTACACCTAAAACCCTGAATGCTTTCCTTAAGAAAGAGACTGTCCAAACTTCTTTTGAAGAACGCGGAATGCCTGTTATTGCCGGCCGTGACTTGACGCCCACGCAGGTCACGGCTGTTAATACTGTGTTGAATTTAACAGATGGCCGGTCCGAACGCAAGAAGCTACAGGACATGGGTATTAGCGAGGCAAAATGGAGTGGTTGGAAACAAAACCCTTCATTTATGGCCTATTATGCCGAACGGGCTGAGAAGATATTAGGCGATGCTATACCGGATGCTCACTTAGCTTTAGTAGACAATGTAAAACGTGGCGATCTCGGGGCCGTTAAGTTCTTATATGAGATGACGGGTCGGTATACTGGCAAAGATCAAGGTATTGATCCTCGTGCGGTCATCAACAAAGTGTTCGAGATTATTATCAAACATGTGCAAGACCCTATAACCTTACAAGCTATAGCTGAAGATTTGCAGTTATTAGTAGCTCTTGACCAACCTAGTACTATTACTCCTGTAGCCACGCCCGAGAGGGCGCAGATCACCGTCCAGGGGGAAATGATAGATGGGATTTAAATGGGAGTAACTTATACTGACCGTTTGATAGCCAGTAAACCTGACGGTGCTGAATTAGTTGCCATTGCATTACTTAATGCTAATTTTGATAAATTTGATGCAGATTTTCGTCCTGCTGCTTCTATGTCAACTATGGTTGGGCAGGCTTTTACTAGTGGTGTAACAACTCAAGTTATTTTTGATGTTCTGGATTTTGATTCTTATGCTGCTCGTGCTGAAGGAGCAATGGTTAATCTATCAACTGATACAATAACAATTCGTAAAGCAGGACTTTATTACTTTACAGGTAAGGCCCGATGGGCGGCTAATGCTACAGGTGTTAGACAGATGCAATTGGCTAAAAATGGTACTAGCTTGGTTGGGCATAGTGCTCCTGGTATAGCTGGTACTACGGTAGATAGTGAATTTAGTCATCTTGTACCTTGTGCTGTTAATGATGCTATTATTCTTAGGGCATCTCAAAATTCAGGTGGTTCTCTTTCTACAGCACCATCCTTCGTTTGTGATATTACTCTTCAGGCTTTGTTTGTTGGTAGTTTATCATGACAAATCCTAAGGATACTAACTATACCGTTGGGGGCGAACAATATAAACCACCATATCAACGAGATATTGATGTTGCCGATCCAGAAGCTGTAAGAAGATTTCATAGTAAAGCAGATACTGATTCTTCTCAGATTGCATTACATCATACAATAGGAAGTAAGCATGACCAATCTGCTGCTGGAGATCATAAGCATATTGTTGGTAGTACTTACTCTAAACCCCTGGCCGGTGTTACTCTTACTGGCGCTAAGGGGGGAAATGCTGCATTGGCTAGTGTCATTACTGCCTTAGTAAAACTTGGTGCCACAGATAGTACAACAGCATGAAGAATGATAACTTTAGTTTTAACGAAGCCGTACGGGATCTATCTGAAAAAGTACGGCTACAGGCCACAAGGCCTAATATTTATGGCTATAAACCCCATGATAAACAAGTAGCTTTTCATGCCGCTGACGGGCGTAATAGGTTATATATCGGAGGTAACCGCTCAGGAAAAACAACTGCTGGTATTGCCGATGATATCTGGTGGTGTATGGGGAAGCATCCATACAGACAAGTACCTGATGGAGGAGTCAGGGGGCGCATCGTAGGTGTCGATTTTACTTATGGTGTTGAGAAGATCCTTAAGCCTGAGTTTATGCGTTGGTGCCCTGTATCTTTATTACGTGGTGGTACGTGGTCTGACGCTTACGATTCTCAGGAGCGGACATTACATTTCGAGAATGGTTCATTCGTCGAATTCATGTCCTATGACCAAGACGTAGATAAATTTGCTGGAACTAGTAGGCACTTTATTCATTTTGATGAGGAACCTCCTCAGGATATTTTTATTGAATGTCGTGCTCGTTTAGTTGATACTAAAGGTTCTTGGTGGATGACTTTAACTCCAGTTCAGGGTATGATCTGGATGTTTGATGAGATCTATACTAGAGGTAATGATCCTAGTTCTAATATCTCAGTAATTGAAGTTGATACTTTTGAGAATCCTTATTTGGATGATGTTGAGATTAATGAGTTTCTTAAAGATATTCCCGAAGAGGATCGTGATGCCCGACTGCATGGTAAATTTGTTCGTCGTGGTGGGGTAATTTATAAGCAGTTTAAGAGGCAAATTCATGTTATTGACCCCTTGGATAAGATTCCAGATAATTGGGAAGTTTATAACTCTATGGATCATGGGTTCAATAATCCTACTGCTTGGTTATGGCACGCGGTCGATCCAGATGGTAATGTTATTACTTTTGCTGAACACTACGAACGTGAAATGATTATTGAAGATCATGCTAAACAAGTAAAAATGATTAATGGATCTATTGGTCATGAGATACAATTAAGTATATGTGATCCCGCCTGTAGCCAGCGCAACGCGCAAACCGGAACTTCTGTAATGGCAGAATACTCATTACATGGTGTTTATATGACACCGGGCAACAATGATGTAATTTCTGGTATCAATAAGATTAATGCCTATTTAAGTTATAATACAAAGCTGAAACCTCCTAGACTTCCAAGATGGCATATTACTAGTAATTGTGTAAACCTTCTTGCTGAGTTACCAAAATATAGATGGAAAACTTGGTCTAATAAGAAGTCTGAGCGAGAGAATAATCCTTATGATGTACCCCATAAAAAGGACGATCATGCTTGTGATGCAGCACGTTACTTTTTTACAATTATGCCTGATCTTACGCCTGTTAAGCAAGAAGAATTGTGGAAGCCACCAGAAGTGACAGTCTTAGACCCTAGACAGCCAGTATATGATAAGAAACTACAGACCACACCCCCTCAAGGTGACTGGTTCACTCAAGAACCAGACCAATATATTGGAGGCTTTTGGTAATGGCTGATACTGTTAAGGTTGATTTGTACGACGCTAATGAAGGTAAGGCTCCCCGTACTGGTGGACCTTATCGTGATGTATTAGAGCGTCAGGCAGCGGAGGAATGGCGTGCAAAGCAAGAGGGGCGTGAGCCGGATTTGGATAATCCGCCCCCGACAGCAGCTACTCAGCTTGTGCCTAAATCAGCATTGCGTGAGGCTGATGTAGATAAGTCTCATGAAGAGGTTACTGATGTTACTGTTAAGCCTGTGCAGACTGTTGAAGTAGACGTTACTGAGACTGTGCCGGATGAGAAGCAGGTTGATTGGGACAACGATATGTCCAAGGTTAACGCTGCTCAGGCTAAAGAAACATTTGATAAGCTTGGTTCTTCACCCCCTGTAGCCAAGGCTTCTAAGTCTGGTGTAGTTACTAGTAAGAAAGAGTAGTTATGCCAGAAATTACATATAGGGAATCTTCTCGAATTAAAATTACAGATGCTCCTATTCAAATTCCTGGCGTGTGTATTATCTGTGGTGCTAGTCGCTCAGATGATAGGCAATATATGGATTTTGGAATGAATATTGATTTTTATGGGGTTGTATACTTCTGTACTTTCTGTTTCACAGAGGCTGCCAATCATTTAGGATGTCTTACTAAAGAACAATCTGATAAATTAGAATTAGAACTTGATGGGGCCAAGAAACAGATTCTTAATTTTACTGCGAAAGAAAGAGCCTTAGATGACGCAATCAACTATTTACGGGATTCTGGTCTCTTTGATCACTTTAGTGGTAGTAGTGCTTCTAATATTTCTGATGATGGGTCTCAGAAGTTCGCAAGGGATGCAACAGAATACTTTAGACTCATTGAATCAAGCGAACAAGATGCTTCTAAATCTGGTAACTCGACAAAACAATCTTCTAGCAAGCAAAGATCCGATGACGTATCAAGCTCTAGAGAGTTCAACATCTGATATTGGTGTTTTTGATTATGCTAGTATGTCTGATTTAGATGAGGCAGCGCGTTGGGCAGAAACTCATGGGGCATCAATTGGTTTAGGCGAGGAAGCATATGACACAGATGCCACAGATGCCCTCAGGGCTTTTAATCCCAGGGATTAATGATCAAGGTCCTAGGGAACAAATTAGGCTATCTTCAAAGGAAGAAACCGAGATAGCCAATTTTGTGCATGAAAATTATAATAAAATGAAGAATGCTCGATCACAATTCGAGCGTCAGTGGTATATTAATATGGCATTTGTTTCGGGTAAGCAGAATGTCATTCCCACATCTATCAGGGGCGTTGGTACAAGGCTTATTGTACCTCCTGCTCCTCCTTGGCGTGTTCGTTTAGTTATTAACCGTACACGACAAGTTATTCGTAAAGAACTTGCTAAACTTACTGCTCAAAAGCCTAGTGCTAGTGTGATTCCTTCATCATCGGATGATGCAGATTTAGCAGCTGCCCAAGCAGGTGAACAAATTTGGGAATCTATGTATAATGGTAAGAAACTTAGGCAAATTCAGAAACAAGCTATATGGTGGATGCTAGTTTGTGGTAATGGGTTTATTAAAACTTATTGGGATGATAATAGAATTGTAAAAGGTAATACTCCTGATGAGGTATGGCAAGGAGATATTTGCTATTCTTCTGAAACTCCATTTCATATCCTTATTCCCGACGTAAGAACTCCTGAGATTGAAGATCAACCGTTCCTTATTCATTCATTCACTCGTACTCCTGAGTGGCTTAATATGAATTATGAGCGTACGCTTAGTGGTAAGAAAGTTAATGCTAATGCTAAGGGTATAAATGAAATTCTCAGTAACGCTTTTCTTAATCTTGTTGGAGCCACTGTTAATGATTATGACAGTGTGCTTATGCATGAAATGTTTATTAAGCCTGGGGCGCACCCTAAATTTAAGGACGGAGCTGTTATTACCACAACTGGCGACCAGGTTATTCAATACTACCCGATGTTTCCTTATTCTCATGGCGAGTTTTGTTTTGCTAAGCTTGACCATATTGAATCTGGTAAGTTTTATTCAGCATCAATAGTTGAGGATCTTGTTCCTATTCAGAGGGAATATAATAGAACTCGTAGCCAAATTGTTGAAGCTAAAAACCGTATGGCTAAGCCTCAACTAATGGCTCCTGTAGGTTCTATTGAGGTATCTAAGATAACAACGGAACCTGGACAGGTTATCACTTACAAGCCTGGTATGGCTCCTCCACAGCCTATTCCTTTAACCCCTCTCCCTGCTTATGTACTTAATGAAATTCAGCAGCTACAAAGCGATATTGATGATCTATCTGGCCAACATGAAGTTTCTAATGGTAATGTTCCCGCAGGCGTGACGGCTGCTACTGCTATTAGCTATCTTCAAGAACAAGATGATACTATGCTATCAAATGAGGTTGATTCAATTGAAGCAGGTATGGAGAAGGTAGCTCGACATACATTGTCTCTTGTCAGTGACTATTGGGATATTCCTAGGATTGTTAAAGTTACAGGGGTCGATGGCTCCTGGGACTCTGCTATGTTTAAAGGTAGCGATCTTAGAAATAATACTGATATTCGTGTGGAAGCTGGATCTGCACTTCCTACTTCTAAGGCTGCTAAGCAAGCGCTCATTACAGATTGGATGAAGTTAGGCTTTATCCCTCCTGAGGATGGTATGGCTATTCTCGATATGGGTGGGATTCAAAAACTTTATGAGCGTGTGCAAATTGATCAATCTCAGGCTCGGCGTGAAAATATGAAGATGCAGAATGTTGCTGATGAACTAATTCAACAGATGTTTACTCCGCCGACTGATCCCGTAACTGGTGATCCTATCCCGCCGATTGATCCTATGTCCGGTAAGCCGATGCTGCCAGAACCGGTTATTCCTGTAAATACTTTTGATAATCATCCAATCCATATTGATATTCACAATAGGTTCCGTAAGTCTCAGGCTTATGAGGAACTTGATCCTATGAAGCAAATGCTTTTTGAGATTCATGTGCAGAAGCATATGGAAGCTATTGCTGCACCTCATATTGGTGGAATGCCTACTGCTGAAATGATGATTGGTATTGGTGAGCAACAGCGTAATCAGCCGCCACCTACTGATGTTAATACTCCGATGGATCAAGGGCAGCAATCTAATCAACCTGGACCGGTACCTGCTCCAGAAACACAGACAGATACAGGGCAATAGATAGGGTATTGACCCCTCCTGTAGCCTTGTACTAGATAGATCAGAGGCCAGGGCCTGTAGGTACAGCCTCGGAAAGAGTAATAATGAGTCAGCCTGTTAATGAACCGTTTGTACCGCAGGGTCAACTTCCCGGATCTGGAGATCTTGGTCAAAGTCCACAAGCTGCTGGACAACCGTCACATGCTGCTGACGGAGATCAGAAGTTAAATCCTGCGTGGGATGGTTTGTTAAATAAAATTCCAGATGAGAATTTAAGAAAGCTTATTACTCCAGATTTACGTCAGTGGGATCAGAATTACAGTCAGGGTATTGAAAAGGTACACTCAGAATATGCAGCCTATAAGCCGTTCATTGATGCTGAGATCGAAGCAGAGCAGATTAATAATGCGTTATTAATCATGGAGGCTCTGGAAGAAGATCCTCAGAAATTTATGGATGCAATGATTCAACACTATCAGCTGCAACAAGTTACTGAGCAGGGCCAAGAACCCAAAGAAGAAGTAGAGCCAGAGTATGATCCGGGACAACCGTACGATATTAATAATGATCCCAGGTTCCAACGTGTTTCACAAATGACGGAACAAATGGCTCAGCTGCTTTTAGCACAGCAACAGCAATCTCAAGAGGCTGATGAGGATGCTAAATTAGATGCAGACTTAGCAGCTGCTAAGCAACAGCATGGAGAATTTGATGAAGATTTTGTTCTTCAGCAAATGTATTTCCATAATAAGTCTGTTGATGCTGCTGTGCAGGATTGGAAGCAGCATGTAGATGGGATTGTTAATAATCACCGTAGGCCAGGAGCACAAGCTCCAATTATTGCTGGTGGCGGTGGCGGTCTTCCTTCGATGCAAACTCCGGTTCGTGGGTTGGATAGCCAAGCTAGGCGCAAGTTAGTTGTGGAATGGCTAGCTCGCGCTAACGAATCTCAGTAATTAGGAGTTTACATGGGCGCAACAATGACGACGGTTAATGCACTTCTTAAAGAAGTGTATGAACCTGACGTCCAGGATCAGATGAATAGTGATACTACTAGTTTTAAGCGTATTGAAAAGACCTCTGAGGGTACAACTAACGAAGTTGGCGGTCGTTATGTTACTTTCCCTCTAAGGATTGGGCGTAACCACGGTATTGGTGCTCGAAATGAGAACGAAGCTCTCCCGACTCCGGGTCAGCAGAAGACTACTGCGGCTCGTGTGAGCCTAAAGTATCTATATGGTGGTATTAACATTACCGGCCAGACTATGAAATTGGCCCAAAAGAATTTCCAGGCTTTTGCCTCTGCTCTCGATGAGGAAATGGACGGTCTTAAGCGAGACCTCGCTAAAGATGTTAACTTCCAATTTTATAGTGATGGTACTGGTGTTCGGGCTGCTGTTACCGCTGATGGTGCTAACACTATTACTGTAGACTCAACTCAATATCTTGAAGTTGATATGATGATTGATGTCTATGATACTACTCTTGTTACTCCAAAATTTACTAACCGTCAGATTACTGCTATTAATGGTTTAGTTGTTACTTACTCTGGTGCTGATGCTACTACTATCGCTACGGATAAGGTTGTTCGTACTGGTAACGTTAGCCGTGAAATGACTGGTCTTAAGTCTATTGTCAAGGATACTGGTACTCTTTATAACGTTGACCCTACTGTTGTAGCTCTTTGGAAGGCTGTTAACAATAACAACGGTGGTACTAACCGTGCATTAACTGAAGCTCTAATGATTAAGGTTGTTGATGATATTCGGACTAATGGTGGAAAACCAACTGTAGGTTTTACTAGCCTCGGTACTCGTCGTGCGTATTACAACCTTCTTAAGACTGATCGTCGTATTGTTAATACTCAGGAGTTTGAAGGTGGTTTTACTGGCCTTGCATTCTCCACAGATAATGGGGATATCCCAATTGTAGTTGATGTTGACTGCCCGTACAACAGGATTTTTTTCCTCAACGAGAAGGCTATCAAGCTTTATCGTGAGGATGATTGGTCTTGGATGAATGAAGATGGCGACATTATGCAGCGCGTTATTGGCTATGATGCTTATGAGGCGCGTATGTATATGTACGCCGAAATGGGTACTCACCGACGTAATTCTCATGGTGTGCTTGCAGATCTTACGGATGGCTAATAGGTTTGGTTTTGCCCCTCAGAATAGGGCTACAGGCTATTGTGGTAGCCCTGTAGCCCTATTCTTTTAAGGAGATGATATGCCGAGTCTTTCGGATTTACAAAGGGTTTGGCTGCTTAAACAACTAGGATTAACTAGCTTAACTGGTGCTGCTAATACAGAAGCAGATTTACAAGCTGCTTTATATGGTGCTGCTGGGGGGTTAGCTAGTAATAGGCTTATGGCTGTGGGACGTTATTACCCAGCAGGTAGTGCTCAAGGCCCAGCTACTAATGCTTTAACACTCAGTCAAATGGTTTTAGTTCCTTTTGAAGCTGGTGAAGTATTTACAGCTGATAGAATCACATGTGAAGTTACTGTAGCTGGAACAACTGGAAATGTTGTTCGTATGGGCATTTATAGTAGCGATGCTGACGGTCTACCTAGCGTTTTACTCGTTGATGCTGGGGCTGTTGATGCTACTATTGCAGGAGGTAAAGAAATCGCTATTTCGACTAAACTAAATCCTGGTATTAACTGGCTTGCTATAGTAGCGCAGATCGGTGTAGCCCCGACTGTCAGAGCAGATGTGGCAAATCATAATCCTTATGTTTCCAATAATGCTTTACCAGCTGGAGCTACTTATTCTTCATATGTTCAGACTGCTGCTGTAGCAGGAGCTTTGCCTGCTACTGTTGGAGCATTTACTGCTAGTTCTCTTGCTCCAAAAATGTTCTTAAGGGCGGCATAATGGATATTTTAGTACCTACAGAAGATGGTTATTGGGTAAATGAGAACCATGCTCGAATTTCCGAATTGATTCGAGAATATAATCCAGATATGGAATTAGTATGGATTCCTCCGGATAGGCGATTTGATGATGCTATTCCCTATGCTGTTCGTCATAACCCCCCTAACGCTATGCCTTATATTGTATTTCATATTAAAGAAGATGAATTAGACCATCGTGTGTTGGGAAGACTTTATGCTGGAGACACTACGAAGCATGATGTTTTAGCTAGAATTGAAGCAGATGATCAGGCTCGACTTAATCTTCAAGCAAAAATTAAAAGAGAAAAAGCTGAGGAACGTCAAGACTTTATTAAATCAGTTGTTGGTTCAAATAAACATACATTTAGACATAATGGAAAGATTTATCCAAAATGATTGTGTCAGATGTAACTACCAGAGTTCTTCGCGAATTTGGGGATGAAGCATCAGTTCAGATTGAAGAAGCGGATATAATTAGATGGATCAATGATGGACTAAAACATATATCAGTTGCTAATGATTTAAATCAAGCTACAGGATTAATGACATCTGTTGCAGGTCAAGCTGATTATGCTTTCCCTACAGATATGCTTTCTATGAATTCTATGTATTATGATAGCGCTAAACTTAAATACATGAAGCATACCGAGTTTAATGAGTATATTATCTCTACTGATCCTAAGCAGGATCAGAATGGGACTCCTTGGATGTATACACGATGGGGAACTAACTTTACCCTTTATCCTAAACCCAGCACAGATATTGCTAACGGTATTAAGCTATTGTATATTAAGCGCCCAGCTGATGTTGCGCTAGCAGCAGATGTGTTGACTATCCCACTAGAATATCATCCTGAGGTTGTAAAATATTGTCTTCAACGAGCATTCCAAACCGATGAAGATTGGGATGCTGCAAATATTATGGCAGATCAGTTTCAAGAGGGTATTAATCGGCTTAAGGAACAAGAAGTTTTCCAAGATCGAGAATATTATCCTGTTATTACAGTATTGGCTGATGACTGGTGAGCGGTGAAGCTATTCGTTTAGGTCCGTTTGTTGCCGGTCTTAATACACTCTCAGATCCTTCGGCTCTACAGGATACTGAATTAGTCGAAGCTAGTAATGTTGATTTAGATTTAGATGGATCTTTTATCTCACGGCCGCCAATTTTTAATTTAGCTTCTCCGTCATCAGGTAATAATATTAGATTATTAGGCTACTTTATTACAGATGCACATACACGATTAATTGGTTATACTACAACATCTCTTTGGGTATATGAAGCAGGTACCTGGACTACTGTAGCTGGTACAGCAAATATTAAAGCTACATGTATGGTTCAATACGATAATAAGGCTTATGTTATTGCTACTCCTGATTCAGTTAATGATGGCGGGTATATTGATGATACTGGTGCTTGGACTTCTGTAGCTGCTCTTGCACGAGGAGGGGCAGCTGTAGTCCATAAAGAACGATTGTTTGTAGCTCCAGGACCCCTTAAAACCGGTTCAGATTCTTCATTACTAAAAGGTTCTGCTGCTGCTAGTTTTGTTACCTATCCTATTTCAGTATATATTAATAAGGGGGATGGCCAAAAACTTATTGATATTAGAGTATATAATGATAATCTTATTTTATTTAAAGAAGATTCGACATATGTCTTAGCCTATGATACTGACCCCGCTGATGCAATTGTTCGTAAAGTAAACCCAACTATTGGGGTAGCAGATATTAACTGTGTAGTAGAGTATGAAAATCAATTATATGTATTGCATAAAGGTAATGTGTATGAAGTAGTTAATTATGATTTTTCTAAATTAAACTCGAAAGTTCCATTTGTTTATGATTCTACTAAACCTAGTCCATGGTTGACTCCAATTTTTGTAACACTGCTTGGAGATAGATTAGTATGTAGATGGTACGCTAAATTATATGTATTTGGTCTTAAAACTAAAATTTGGACTACATGGGATACTGCCCAGAACAATAGATATATTGGCCCTGCTGTAACTGTACCTATCCGTAATGAGGCTGGGGCAGTTCCTAGTTATATTATGCCTAGTGCAGAAGCTTCAAATAATGCTATTCATTGTATGAGAAATATTATTGATGGTAGTAATCCCGAAACTATTTCTATTGTACTAAAAACTAAAAACTATGATTATGGTGTTCCACAAAAATTTAAGCGTCTTTTTTGGTGGGGTATAGACGTCTCTACAACGAAAACTGTGACTGGAACAGTTCAACCTATTATTGTAAACTTTTCTGTAACGTGGTCTCAGTTATCCTCATATACATGGGGTTCTCTTGCAGCTAATACTTGGGCTCAGCCTTTAAATGTTCCAATTATAGTACAAACTTCTGCTCCAGATCATTCTGCTATGAGGAAGTTTGTTAAATTCAGGAAAACATTACGCTTTAGACAAATTAACTATAGAATTCTTTTAACGTATGATGGCACTACTGTTACAGGGCCTGTAAGATTCTTTGCTATTGTTACTTTAATTGGCTCTAAGCAGGATGTATCGAGGCAGATGTCATAATGTTTAATCAATATGCTGCTGGTAGCAAGACATATAATGGGGTAAGTAAGGCACCCCATCGCGGGCCTCATACTGCCCTAGAGGGGTATGCTGCTAGAGATAGACAATATCAAACTAGAAAAAGAAATAATGCTTTATTACGTCGTATTCAAGCAAGACAGAAAAAACGCTATATGTCAGCAGATTATTTAAGCTCACCGCCAGGACGCACACTATAGTGGAGGACTTTGTAAATGGCACTACAAGATGTAGAGAGTAGAGGCTCTACAAGTGAAGTAACCCCGCGTCGTATATATACTCCTGAACCTAAGTCAAGAGTTACAGTTGCTCGCCGTAGGCGTAGGGTTAGTACCCCTACCCGTACTAGGACTAGGACTAGGACTTATAGGCCAGAGGTTACTGGTCGTCAGCATGCTATTCAAAGACGTTCTACTCGTACAAATGAACGAGCTAAGGTGGTAGCTAAGCCAGTAACTAAGCCAGTAACTGCTAAGGTTGTTAAGCCACCACTTCCGCCTGGTGTTAATACCTATCTAGCAGGAGATTCTACATACCAACGACAATTGGCTCAGTTTGCTAAGTCTTTATCGGATTTCAAAGCTGATCAGGGTTTAGCTACAACTGATTATAATACTGGTTATCAGAATACTTATCGGGATATTGGCCTTGCCAAGACTGATGCTTTAAAGGACCTTGAAAATGACTATGCTTCTCGTGGTATGTTGCGTTCCAATCTTTATAGTGGAGCTATGGGCGATCTTACTGGAGAATATCAAAACCAATATACAGATTTGGGTAAACAGCGAACTAGCTTTTTAGATCAATTACAGAATGAACTTTTAAAGTTCCAGAATGAGCAGACTGGCCAGACTCAGAATGCTCGTGCAGAAGCTATTCGTAGACGCGCGGAGCGCTACAACTTATGAGCTTTTTAGATAATCTTAAGAATGCTATCTGGGGGCTGGGCGGCTATAAGTATATGGGTAGTCAGCCTAGCCAGCCCTCTACTCAAGAACGTATTAATCAAGAATTAGCTAGAATTCAACAGCAGAAACAAAATGCTCCAGTTATGACTGCTCCGTTTAAACCGGCTACTGGTATTCTAGATATGATGAATCCTAATGTTATATACCCTAAAGCACCTGGTGCACCCTTCTCTACTCCGCAACCTCCTCGAACAATTGATCCACAAGAACAACTTTTGAGACAAATTCAAGATTTATTAGGTCGCCCACAACAAAATATGCCTGCTTTTCAGCCGATCCAGATGCCTGCATTTGACCCGAATAGATATAAAAGACAAGCAGAGGAGTCGGTTAATGCGCAATTCTATCCTATCATTAATGAAATCCGTGCTCAGCAAGGTGCAACTCAAAAGAGGGCTACAGGGAATAAAGCAGCTGTTGGTCGAGAATATGGGGCCATGGCTAATTCGTTCCTGCAAGACCTTGCTACATCAAATAAGACATACGATACTGCCCAAGCTCAATCACAAAATCTCTACAAAGATGAAAGAGACCGTATTGCCGCGGGCTATGCGGCTGATGCGGCGGCACAAAGAGCAGCGGCCCGGAAATTAGGTATCCAGGCTCTGGATCAGGGTGCCGAACAAGCTATTTCTCAGCAAAATGCTGATAAGAATTTTGCTCAGCAAATGGGTAGTCAGCAAATGCAGTCTAGTCAGAACGTTATGGAACAACAGCAACAAGCTGCTGGAACATATGATCGTGCTATGCGGGGTGCTACGCAAGCAGAAGGTGCTGAGGTACAGCAGGATATTGGACGTCAACTTGAAGATTACATGTCTCAATCTAATGCTAATCTTTCTAGTGTTCAATCACAGCGTGCAGGGTCTATTCAAGATTTAATGGCGCAATTAGCTAATGCTGGATACCAGCGAGATGTTGCTAATACCCAGTTTGGATACCAACAACAGCGTGATTATATTGGCGATCAAAATGCATTATATGACCGTGATTTAAATACTAAGATGAAACAACTTGAAATCGCACAGCAATTAGCCCAGCTACAGGGGCAAGGGCAAGGGCAAAGTACTGATAAACTTAATCCGTGGCAATCAACTGCTGCCTTTGCTGAATCACTAAGACCAGGTCAAGGTTCAGATATCGTTGGTGCAATTCAAGGTGCCATGAATGAACGTCCTGAGATTTACGCACGGTCGAAGGACGACCCGGTTCCCATGACTTCTGCGTTGTTTGCTAAATTAGTTGCAGATTCTCAATCTGCTCAGGGTTTAGATCGTAATGCTGTAATGATGGCTGCCCAGGAGATCTATAGACTGTTGTACGGAATTGGCTGATGACTTACGTAGAAGAATATGTTAAGCGGTTGAACGCTATTAGAGCCAGTCAAATGTTCCCTATGGCTGGCTCTATACCTCCTACTGTCAGCAATGCTGCTTTTGCGAATTTAATTCTACAAAATGCTCGTTCTAATTTTAACCTAGCTGGACCTCCACAAAAGCCTCAAAATAAGAGTATTCTAAAGCGAGGCAAAAATCTTGCAATGTTCCTTATGGACGTTCTCTCACGGCCTAATTATGCAGTAGCAGAGGCTACTAAAGAGGGTATTACTGGAGAAGGTAATCCTCTAGCAGGTGCTTGGAAGGGCCTTAAAGGGGAAAAGAAAACTTCTTTTATTAATACTATGCAAGCTGCAAATGAGAAACAGCTTAGAGGAAGTGAAATATATAAGCAATTACAGGTACAAGATTCAAATGCTGCAGAAGCGTATGTGCAAGATGAGTTAAAGAAAAATCGCGCTCAGAATGCTATGATTGGTTTAGTAGGGGATATTGCTCTAGACCCCCTTAATCTTGTGGGTGCAGGTGTTATTAGCAAAGCTGGAAAAGCTGCTAAGGGTGGAAAGTTTCTGGAGGCACTGAGAGGCGCTGGCAAGGCAGCAGTGGCGGAGACGCCAGCCTCGCTTGAGTCACAGGTGGTTCCGGAGGCGCTCAAGGCTGCCAAAGTAGCCGAGAAGATTACTCCTACTACTGAGGAAGCAGTTAAAGAAGCAAGATATGCAACACCAGCGGACGTCTTTAATCGTGATTTACGGCCGAAAGACTACGAAGGCCTACAAAAGGCGCGTAATCTTGCTGCGACTACTCAGGTTGTAGATCAGTTTGCTAAGGGTAATCCTGCTGCTGTTGATCTATTGACCTATAAGTTATTGACTCCTCTTGGCCCTGTAGCTAGGCGTTTCACAGATAATGCGGTAGCTGATACAATTAAAGAAATTCGTGTACCTAAAAAGGCACCTTTAGCTTATAATGCTATTGCGCAAGGTAATCTTTCTAATAAATTACTTAATCAAATTAAGCGAGTTTATAAAGAAGATTCTCCTGAGCTTTTTGATCAGTATAAGAATATGCTGAAAAATGCTGAGGAGGGGTTGATTGAGCATGGTAGAGTTAAGCGGAGTGATAAGTTTAATCCTCGGGGTGGAACTAAATTTGATAGTCCCTATCTACGTCTATCTGATGTTTTAGATGCTCTGCCTTCTGAAATTGCTAGAAAAGCTATTTTAGGTGCTGAGAAAGTACAGCCTGTTACGTTACTTAAAGCAGTTACTGGTGACAGTAGGGCATTGAATTCTCTTTCTAAGCATCCAGATATATTTGATGCTATTCATGAAATTGACTGGACTCCTTTGATGGTAAAGGAGCATGCGACTCGTGTTATTGAATCATCTACACGGGCACATAAAGCTGCTAATACTGCTGCTGGTTTTATTGCTGCTAAATTAGGGGATAACTCTAGTGCAGTAAACAAATCAGCAGTGGTAGGTGAAATTACTAAAGCAGCCAAGGCTGAGTTTAAGAATGAAGCACCAGAGGTTAAGCGGACTATCGGAGATATGCTTGATGGATTACGTAAGACGATGCCTAATCCGCTTCCGAATCCGGTTAATGAGATTCTTGAACGGCATAAACTCAAATTAGAAGCTGGAGTATTTGGAGGCAAAAATGGCGAGCATGTTGCTCAGGCTCCGCGTATTGCTGTTTCTGCAGAAGCTACTGCGAGTGTATTAAAGACTGAAACTGGAGCCACAGGTACTGCTACACAAATTGTTAAAAAAGCTGGTGAGGACTTTGAAGCTGCATCTATTGCGGCAGAGAGTGGAATTTTTACAACAGTAATGTCTTGGTTTAATCCAGCATTAGGCTACAAAGATCTTCGACCATTTGTGCTAAAGAATGTTGGTGCTCGGAGAGCTAGTGCTACCATTAGGGCTCATAACTTTACTAAGATTTTCAATTCTATCCCAGAAGATGAGCAATTAGCTTTCTGGACTGAGGTTAGAGGGTATCTACCCCCTACTCCCGGTCGTACCCAAGCAGTTTCGGATATGCAGAAAGTAATTCATAACTTGTTTGGTGAATCTGGTCTGGAAGGAAAGTTTGCTAATAATACAGCTATTTCTAGGTCTGGAGTTAATGTTAGGCATTTAAATAAGCATTTGCGTATCATTGGCATTAAAGATTTCAAATTTGAAACTAAGGTTAAAGACCCGGCTACAGGGGGGATGTTAGAATTAGAACCCCATAAAGTATTAAGTACATGGAAATATTACCAACCCAAGACGCCTAAGGATTTACGAGTTTTTGTCTCTAACTTAACTCAGGCGGCTGAGAATGCAATGGTGGAATATTCTTCCTTTGCTCAACTTGGTGCGATGTATGGGAGCAAGACTGCTCGCAATGGTTATATTAAAGTATCTGGTATGCATCCTGCTATCGAGGGTATGTACTTTCCTAAAGATATTGCTCCTCAAATTGGTAAGATGTCACTTGGAATTGATCAGTTTACTGAGTCTTTAGGGTCTGGTAAAGTTATGCATTTCTACGATCAAATGCTGAGAACTTGGAAATCTAGCGTAACTATTTATTTGCTATCCCACCACATTCGTAATGTTATTGGGGATTCATGGTTAGCTTGGATGGATGGGATGAACGATCCCACATACTTTGCAAAATCTTTTGATGTAATTAAAACTCAGCGTTGGAGATATTCAGATATTAAAGAAGGTAAAAATCCACTAAAGGATATTCTTGGAGAAGGCAGGGAATCTGAAATCATCGGGGAAATGATGGGTGTTGCTGCTGGACGTATACCTAGGCCAGAACACGTTGCAGTTATGGCTAAAGTCGGCAAGAAGAAATACCCTATGACTAGAGAACAAGTCTATCAGATGGGGTTCCGTCAGGGAATTTTTCCCCACTCTAGTGTTATTGAGGACCTGCCAGGTTCTGAAACGTTTATGGAGCAATTAGCTAATAAGTATCATCCTGGAAAGGTTGGTCCCTTTGCACCCTTCAAGGGTAATGTTTCTAAGGGTGCTAGAGGCACATCTGAGGTTAGAGAGCATTTTGTCAGAATTGCCCATTGGATGTATGCATTAGAACATCCTGATAAGCCTGTGAATAGCTTAGAAGAATTAATGGTACAAGCCAGCAGCCGTGTGAGAAGATATCATCCCGATGGTTTAGATCTCACGGCTGTTGAGCGCAAGGTATTCAGGCGGTTGATCCCATTCTACTCTTGGCAGCGTAAGTCTATACCCTTAATCATGGAGGGTTTAGTCACACACCCTGCCAAGATTATGGCCTACCCTAAGGTTATGCACGCGGTTCAGGAGTCGCAAGGTATTGATACTAGCATTAGTGAACCTTGGCCTACAGATCAATTATTTCCTGATTGGCTTAGTGGAAGTGTAATTGGTCCGACCCTCCCGCCGACCAATGCTTTTGCTAAACTTATTGCCCGTAGTGATGCTGAGGTTGGTTATACACTAATCAATCCAGGCACTCCTGCAACTGATCTATTTAAGGATATCTTTAATAGTCCAGTTAAAGGTATTGCTAATCAACTTACACCTGCAATTAAGATCCCAGCAGAGTTGACTTTTGGTCAAGAGCTTTATTCTGGTGCTAAAATTGATGATTATTCAGAGTATGCTGATAAGAATCTTCCCCCTGTAGCTCCGCTTTCACGTATGACGCAGGGCTTATTAGGTACTGGATTATTAGAGGGTGGAGATTTACGAGGCAAGGAAACTAAGCCAGTTAACTATCCAGCTATTATTAATTTCTTGATAGCAGCAGGTATTCTAGATACAGGTAGGTATACTAAGGGTGGAGAATTTGACCTTAAAGCGCGTATAGCTGCGCAAAGAAAGAAGCAATATGGTTCTCAAGGATGACAGACCTCTACCTTGGCGTGTAGGGAATAAGATTCCCCATAATATCTATGATGCTAAAGGAACTTGTATAGGACATACTCATAGAGAAGAGGATGCTAGAAGAATTGTGGAGGCTGTTAATGGCTCTCAATGATTTTCTTGAACGATTAGCTATGATTGCTAATGAAGGACCTTTGCAGTCTGCTTTTCAAACTATGCAGAGGCAAAGATCTAAGACTAGTGCAGATTATATTAAGAAGCTACAAGATGATCAACGAAGGATGATTCAATTTGCAGCTACAGTACCACACCAAAATTACCAGGATCAACGAATCACCTCTCCTGCTGGTCAATACGGTATACCGGGCGGATTTTCTGGATTATCTATGTATCCCCTTAAAGGGAAACTCCGAGTTACATCACCTTATGGAGTACATAGAAAAGGACATAAATCTGCCCATACTGGAATTGATTGGGGTGCACCACTAGGAACATCTATTTATGCTCCTGCTGGTGGAACTGTACGTAGTACAAATTGGGATAAGATTTATGGAAATCAGACTATTATTGATTTAGGTGATGGTCGTTCAATTATGCTCGGCCATCAATCTGGATATAATGTTCAACCTGGACAAAGGATTTCAGCTGGACAGCTTATTGGCTCTGTTGGCTCTACAGGCTGGTCGACCGGCCCTCACTTACACTTCGAGACCTGGCTTAACAATAAGCCAGTTAATCCATTAAGTTGGTTTGTATAATGGGATATATTAATCCGAGATACTTACCAAAAGATAAAACCTCTGAGTTAGAAAAACGACAAAATGCTTTTAAGGCTCAGCTTTTGGGCTTAAGGCAACCTCCTGGAGAAACATCTAGCTATAGACGCCGGGCTGCTGAAACTTTAATGGGGGGGCAGCAAGCGACTAATTATGAGTCTATGAAACGTAATCAAAGGGAACAAGCTAAACTTGAGGCTCTACGTAAGCGAATGCAGGCGCAATCTTCTAGACTTTATAATGTTTCAGTTGGTCAGGGACAAGGCCCTAGTTTAACTCCTACTGCTTATAACGGTTATACTGGAAATATGCCAAGTGGTACTTTTGGTAAATTTATAAATGCTATTTCCAACAGAGAATCTGGTGGAACTTACCATGCTAGAAACCCGAGCTCCGGTGCTTTGGGTAAATATCAAATCATGCCCGGTAATATCCGAGGATGGTCGAAGGAAGCTCTGGGTAGGAGTATCAGTCCTTCGCAATTCTATAATAGCCCCCAGCTACAGGAGCAAATTGCACAGTATAAGTTACGTCAGTACTACAACAAATACGGTCCCTGGGGCGCAGCCGTTGCTTGGTATGCCGGACCAGGAGCTTTGAAATATGGAACTGCATCGCTACAAAGACGGCAAGGCGCATATTCTTCTATTGCTACATATGCTAATGCTATCTTGAGAAGGATGGGTCTATGACACAAGAAGATACAATATCTTTGTTCACTATTGTGGGTTTTATAGTTTCAGGTGTAACAGCTGCACTCTTTGCTTATGCTTACTTTAGGAGTAAAGTGGGTAGTGCAACGATCCACCAACAGTCGGAACTAATTGTGGCCCTTACTGAAAGAGTCGATCTTTTATCTAATCAAAGAATAGAATTAACTAATTCCGTAAAAGATCAAGCAACTAAAATTGCAGATCTAGAAGCCAGAAATTTAGCTCTTGAGAAAATCGTTACAGGTAAGCGAGAATTGGATGAAATCTTGCAGATTGTAAATATGCTTAAAGAAGGTTTAATAGATGTCAAGGTTACACCATCTAAATAGCTAAGATAACCCTCCTTTTGATTGCCTCTTGACAAGGCCCCAAAGGAGGGTTATCTTTGTCTTATGCGGGACATCAGTGAGTGGTCTAGAGAGGCTATTTGCCGCGATGCTGAGACTAGAGAAATCATTGAATCAAATCCCCGTCGAGCCAAGAAAATTTGCTTATCTTGCCCTGTAGTTGCGGAGTGTTTAGAGTACAGTCTCATTTATAAAGAACATGGTGTATGGGGTGGAATGACCCACATTGAACGAATACGAATGCTGCGTAATAATCCTACATTACAGCAATTATTAACTACAGAAGCGAAACTACTCAGGTTATTTGAGAAACGCTACTCAATTGCTGAGGATTACTGGGCCGCGCAGCGTGCTGCTGAGCAATCTGCATAAGGACCTCCAGAGCTTCTGGAGGCATAACATAATAAATTGGTATTCTGGCACGTCGCCATCTCTCTTCAGCTGTATGTGTAGGATTCCAAATTATTCCGATTCGTTCAAGAGATTTAATTCGACATCTGTTTGAGCAGAGGGATACGAATTTATAAGTAGTAAGAAAAATTCGCCCGCATTCATCGCATTCTTTAGATATAAAAGCACGAGGTTGTTCTAGAAATAATAATATGGCTTGAGCTTCTTGTGTTTTTTCTTTTTGGTCCTCATAGCCCCGTATCTTTTGTACTTCCTCTACGGTAATACCTAAAAGCTGGGCAGCTAATTCATCTAGTTTACGCTGCTTTGTTGTTTCTTTCATGATGATGTTAGGCGAGTGGCATTAAATACATCTACCATAGCTTGTTTAACCTGAGCAATAGTCACGTCAGTTGCAAATGGTTGTATTCTGTTAATAATTTCGGTAGCAGTAAGGTCAGCTAAATGGGCATAATCAAATGGAGCCTGTGCAGCCCGGATAGCATCAAGAAGTTCCTTGATTGAGCCACCTTCATTGAGCATCCTAGTTACAGTAAGAATATGACCATCAGCATCATTAGCGGATGATGCTTGGTCTAAGGCGGATCGGATAGACCTACCGGTATTCTTATCCACGTAGTTTAAAAAGAATTCCATATCTGTAGCGGTGAGTGTCATGGTTCCTCCTGTTTTTGCGGTGTTAATAATGGTTTTAAGTTGTTCAATCTTGGCTTTACCCGGGCATAACTTGCCATATGATTTAGACCATAGTTCTCCGCCATCAACACGCCACGGATCAATCCCGAGTCGGTGATACCCAACACCAATGGTATCTGGCTTGGAATCAGGCATCATTATATATGGAACATCATGTGTTTCATGGAGCCAGATTATTAAGCGAACTTGAGTTTCGTATTGATCTGGGGTCCACAATTCATTATCAGGGTCTGAGCTTGTGCCGCCCTGAGTTTCCCAACTAATAACTGTTGGATTACCAAATAAGTTAGCGGGAGCGCGATAATAGGTATCTACATATTGCTCAATGATACCTGATTTGCGGATGTAGAAATGTGAGCATGGATTTTCTGGTGTGTTGAAGTATTCAAATAAACTGGCTCCATCAGATACCGCTGTGTGGGCGCAGCAACGTGGTTTATTAATTCGTACTTGAGCTAGATCTCCACCAGCATTAAACCGTGTAACAGGCTTCCAGATTGCTCCAGGAAATAGTGTCATTAGTTTATACCTTTAATCTTAATAGGTTTGATATTATTTCGGATAAGATGGTATTCACCGTGGTTAAATGCATCCAATACGTGCGTCTTAGCTTTAGCCATTCTTTTTGTACTCACTCCTGTCCATTTTTCTGCGGTTGATTTAATATTGGGGGACTGTGAAACTATTTTGGCTTTCCATTTTTTAGCAAAAGTTTTTATGATGCCGATAGCTTTAGAAGCGGGCATCTTAGAACCACGTTGTTGTATAGCTTTATGCTCCCATAGAGTAAAGTCCTCATAGATGACAACTTTAATGGTTGAGGGAAGGCTGTCTAAGAATTCTATAAGCTCATCATCACTATGTGTGGTGCCCATAGTGATAATAGTTCCTTGCTCGTCCCACGTGGCCCATCCTGTGTGGGTCCCAGGGTCTAGCGCGAGGTAGTAGGCGTCTCTGACCATGCTAGTAAATTTTCTACTATAGCGATATAATGTTCTGTTAATTTATCTTTAGCATCCTCTGGTGCTAGATGCCTACAATCATGACACCACTCAATAAGTATATCATGTTTACATAATTCAATATGCATCAAGTACCCCATATCTTAGCATCTACTTTGAATTTAACACCAAAATCAGGAGTGACATCTTCTAGGATTCTCTTAATGATTCTACTATAGTATTCAACCTTACCTTTCATAATCTCAAATAAAATTGAGTCATGGACTTGTAGAATCATACGACATTCAGGATTGTCTGCACCAATCTCTTTATATAATCTTATCATCTGACGTTTTACAATTTCAAAGGCACCACCCTGAATTATAGCATTAAAAGCTTTATGAGCTTCTTGATTGGGAAAAGGAAAATGCCGTCTGCGAGTGGCCCAAGTCCTGACATATCCTTTACTTCTACATACTTGTTGGGCTTGATTCGACGCTGCTTTGAACCCGGAATAATTATTAAAGTAATTGTCTCGGATGCTCTTGGCTTTTGCCTCCGAAACACCAAATGCAGCCATGATCCGTCGTATGCCCGCTCCATACTGAAGGGAGTAGTTGAGTGTTTTTGTATGATCTCTAGACATTCCGAGGGGGAAGGACATCTCAGTGAAAATGTCACGGTCGGGATCATTGAATATCTCGATGAGATCAGTTTGTCTTGCATATGCTGCTCCTAATCTGAATTCAAGTTGTGCATAATCAAATTCCCAGAGTTCAAAATCATCTTCTGGTATAAATCCCTGTTTAAGTTGGCCGTGCCATGGCTTCTCACTAACACGAGGGATATTTTGGAGGTTTGGTGTATCACACGAAAGTCTATGAGTCCTTGTACGGTGCATATTAAAGTTAGGTCTGATACGTCCGTCAGGAGATACGTGTGTAAGATAGGCTTTCCAGTACGTCGAAACAGCTTTTTGATACCCACGATACTCCAATACAAGTGCAGCTACAGGGGAGTTAATCTCCTGTAGCATCTCTTCGTATTGTTCCATTACTTTAGCATCAAAAGATGGTTTATTAGTTTTAGCAGATCGCTTAAGGACTGGCAGCTCTAGACCACCTAATAAAAGTTCCTTAAGTTCTTCTTTAGAACCAGGATTAAGGCCAAGTTCTTTGGTAATAACATCCATGCGCTCTTGCCCACGTTCAATTTCTTTTTCTGCAAGAGTTAGATCAACCTTGGCGCCTGTTTTTTCTATATTATTTAAAAGTAGTATAAACTCCCGATCGACCTTCCAATTTTCTCCGTTGCTTTCGTCTTCTTTGAGGTAGATTGGTCGATAATGGTCACGTATAGGACGTAGTAAGCTGGCATCTGTGGCAGCATATGGGGCCATATTAACTGGGGGCATACCATCCCAGCCAAGTAATTGGATGGCTTTATCGAAGTATTTATCTCTAGCCTTACCAGGTAATCCTAATTCTTTAGAGATATAATCAAGTCTATAACTAAGTTTATTTTCATCAACTGAATGAGCCAATAACATAGTATCATCAAAATCAAATGGGCAATTAATACCAAGAGACTCCATAGCCAGTAAATCATGCTTTATATTGTGACAGACAATTGTCTTACCCTCTTTTTCAATGAGGTCCTTTATAGGGGATAGATATGTGTGATCCAAATTCCCCATTTTGTGTCTAAACGGAAAATAAAGACTGTAGGCGTTGAGGGGGTCCGGTGCATAGTCAATTGAGATACCAATGGTATGACCTCGTCCATCTTTAAGACTCTGGCCGTTGGATTCCGTATCGACGTAAAGCGCCTCGACTGATGGTAGTTTTGCCCGTTCGATAAA
>WNFZ01000363.1_pt1 | contig 43865 bp, 40 predicted proteins | sample 5400081 | NCBI WGS metagenome assembly WNFZ01 (sample SAMN13153365, study PRJNA577476) | soil metagenome | isolation source: 80 cm soil or saprolite under grassland replicate 1 | place: USA:California | collected 2016-06-15
TGGATCGATTTTCGCCGTTGGGACATCAGAAGAGTTGACCGTGCGCTCGCGCTACCGCAGGTCCCGGACGCCGTTACGCAGACGCGTTTGCCAAAGGCCGTGGTCCGCGTGCAGCACGTGCTTTGTGCCGTCGCAGCGCTCGTGTTCACCGCCGCCGGCGCCGTCCTTCCCGACCAGAATGGGCAAGCCGAGGATCTTTCGATCAGTCAATTCCCTGCCATGGCCACCTTTGCGGCGGCGGTATGGTGGGGACTCATCGCGCATCAGGTTGCGAAGCGCACGCGGACACCGGCACAACTGCTTCGTGCCGGCTTCATCGGATGCGTGGTGACGACGATCGTCGTCGGTCTCGACTTCTACGCGACGGCGGATGGCAAGCTCACCGGTGGCCGCATGTTAGTGGCCGCGGCGTTTCTCGTCATCGCTTGGGTGTGGCTGTCACGGCAGCGTTCAGCCGTTACGTTCTGGTTGCCGCAGGAGAAATTGACGCGGGCGGCGAAGCACTCGGCCCTCGGACGATATCGCGACTGGCGCACGCTGACGTGGTGCTTCGCTTACGCGATGCTATGGGTGTCGGTGTTGCGACCTTTCGTGAACTGAACGCCAACTGCGCGATGTTACCGTCGCGCAGCAACCGGCTTGGTGACGCAACGCAGGTTCGTCTCGGTTGAATCGAGCGCGGGCGCTTACGCCAAATGCGCCCCCTATTCGGGCGCGCCTCTTTTGAGCGACTACATGCTTTACGCGTGCGATTGTCTGCTGTCGGACCCAAACCAGCCGGTCGGCCTGCCTCCAAAGCAGACGTTGAACGGACCACGTTAGCCGGCGACCGCGCAAAGTGACGCGAGAGCTGCCCACCATGTGGAACGATCGCTCACTGAATCACTTCGTCAGCCCGAAGCAGCAACGCCGGCGGGATGGTGATCCCCAGAGCCTTGGCAGTTTTCAGATTGATAATCAGTTCGAACTGGGTCGGCTGCTCCACCGGGATATCGGCGGGCTTCGCGCCTTTGAGGATTTTGTCAACGAAGCTGGCTGCCGTGCGCCAATGCCACGCGCCGGGTGAAAGATACGACATCAAACCGCCGGCAGCGACATATTGACGCCCGCCGAAAACGGCAGGCACGTGGGACCGAACGGTCAGCTCGGCGATCCGGACATGGTTCTGCGTAAACATCGGGTCGCCCACGACTACGAGCGCGCCGCCCTTGGCGCGCGTGATCGCTCCGTCGAGTTCTCCTTCCACCGTGACGTCGATGCGATCAAGCTGCAGGCCAAGGCTCTTTGCGCGCGACGACATCGCGTCAAAGAAGAATATGTTGGCGGGGTTGGCCTTGTTCATCAGCACGCTGACCCTCTTGAGCGCCGGGACGACTGACGACAGCAGCTCCAGTTGTTTGGCAAGTACCTGTTCGCCCGCCGCCGTAGTGCCGGTCAGGTCGCCACCCGGCCGGGCCAAGCTGGCCACGAATCCGGCGCCCACCGCGTCCCCGGCAAGGACCATGACGATCGGCACGCCGGGAGCACCGTCACGCGCCGCCCGGATGGTGATAGTGCCGGGCGCAATGATCAGCGCCACTGAAAGCGCCTTAAGTTCGGCCGCGAGTTCGCGCTGGCGCTCCGGATTCTGTCCAGCCCAGCGCGTTTCGATCACGAGGTTCTTTCCTTCAACCCAGCCAAGATCGCGCAAACCCGCATGTAGAGCCTCCACGTCGATTCGATCCGCAGCTGTCAGTTCGGACTGTGGAACAAGCAATCCAATCCTGAACACCTTGCCCGGCTGCTGTCCGCGAACCGCGAGCGGCTCGAGCAGACACGTGCTGGCGACCAGCGTGACAAATGTCCTCCGGTCCATCACTGGAACACTAGGGGATCTTGCTCGAATCCAAACCCACGCGGCCAAGGTAGGTGGCGGACCATCCAGTAAAGAGTGTTGCCCGAGCCGGCGAAAGGATCGATTACCAATGCAGCGGATGTGAGCGGAACCGACTTGGCAACGACGTAGTCAGGATCATCCCAGCTTTCGATCCCGTATCGCTGCACCTCCGTTAGGTCGAGCACAGCATTGCGCTTTACGCCCTCAAGCAGTAGCTGGCGGTCGTACGCAGGGCCTTTGCTCCCGGTATTCATGGTTGGCTCTCCGACGATGCGTGATGGAAATTCTCCATCCGTTTTTCACCGACGCCAAGTCAGAGTGTGATTGTCCGGACTTGGACGACAAGCACTGATCAATGGCTGCTTTGAAGCGCGGTGCCCTAAGGCCGCTCTTGGCCGTCTGCGACCGTCGGACTCGGCGGCCGCAACCAGCCAGACACGACTACACTTCGGTCTGCTCAGCGATCTCCAGCGCATCGTCGACTTCGATCCCGAGATACCTGACAGTGCTTTCAAGTTTCGTGTGTCCGAGCAAGAGTTGTACGGCCCGGAGATTCCTGGTCCGTCGGTAGATCAGCGTCGGTTTGGTGCAGCGCATTGAATGGGTGCCGTAGGCTGCCGGGTCAAGCCCAATCGACCCTACCCAGGACCCGACGATCCGGGAGTACTGCCGGGTCGATAGATGGGGCGACTCCGTAACGCGGCTCGGGAAAAGGAACTGCTCCGGCTTCAGGCGGGGCCGCTGTGATCCAGGCGGCCACCGCGTCCCGCGTTTGCTCGGTGATCTCGAATTGCACCGGCCGCTGGGTCTTCTTCTGCATGACAATCGCGCGGGCGGCGACGTGACTGCCCTGGACCACGTCGTGGACACGAAGCCCAACCAGATCGCAGCCGCGCAACTTGCTGTCGATGGCAAGGTTGAATAACGCGAGTTCACGGTGTCGATGAGTCAGCTGCAGTCGAATCCGGGTGGCCCAGATCTCTTTCAGCTTCAGAGGAGGCTTCTGTCCGAGTAGTTTGCCCTAGTTCCACGGCGTTGCACGTCCTTCGGTCTTCGTGGCGGTATCCACGAATGGCTCCTTCGTCGAGAGAAAGGAGCTTCATGTTGATCGCGCCCAACGGGCGCTTCACGACCCAAACCACCCGATTGGTCTTCTCGGCAGGACGAAAACGCCCGCTGGCCCGGCCGAACTATTACTTGAGTTTCCGCCTGGATTCCTGAATAGTCTGACCCTGCATGAAAACCAGTCGACGAGGGGAGGCCTCAGCTCTTTTTTGAAGTCTTCGCAACAAATGGCGTCGGGACGTGCTGAACCGTTTCGCTTCCGCACTTAGGGCAACGCGGATGAGCGGTTTCATGTTCGGCGAGATGTTCGGCATGCTCGAAAATTTCGCCGCACTTCTCGCAGCGGTATCGGTAAGTAGGCATGGCGCTTCTCCATCATGGAAGCCGGAACCGCCGACCGGATGCGCTACCCCAGTGGCGTCCGGTGCATTCGTACCCCAATTCTAAAGCAGGAAAAGATCGGCAAATGCCGACCCCGATTAGCCGTCCGATCTTCTCAAGAGCGGACGTTCAAACAAACGAGTGGATCTGGCGACCCCGCAGAGTAACGCGAGAGGGACGAACAATTGGAAGGGTTCAATTACTGGATCACCTTCGCCGCGGGTCGTGCGAAAGACAATGTGAATAATCGGGTCGACGCGGTAGCAAAAAGCAACCACAATATCAGCGCCCGATCGCGCCATCGGCATCGTTGGCCAGAAGCGATGGGCGGCTTGGGTTAGACATCAAACGGCACTCGAGTATGCGCGCGAACATGCAAAGCGTTGCTGCGGCCATCGCCACGACGGTACTGTTGCTGACGGCGCCCACTGTCGGCCTCGCGCAGCCGTCGGAATCTAAGGCCTATGTCGGCATCCTTGTCATGGGCGGCCTGGAACAACGTGGCCATCTCGAGCAGGCGCTGTTGCAGGGCCTGCGCGAGCAGGGCTATGTCGAGGGCAGGAACCTCGTCCTTGAGCGACGTTATGCCGACGGCAGCTCGCGGCTACCGGAGTTTGCGCGCGAGCTAGCGGCGATGAAGCTGGATGCGGTTGTCACCACCTGTACGCCCTCGACGCGCGCCGCGATGCAAGCGACCGCCTCGACGCCCATCATTATGGCGGCGGTCGCCGACCCTGTCGGGCAAAACCTGATCACGAGCCTCGCCAAGCCCGGCACCAACATCACCGGACTCGCGAGCGAGGCCGAGGACATTCTGCCCAAGATGATGGAGCTGTTGACGAGCATTGCTCCCAAACCAGAGAGGATCGCGGTGCTCTTGGAGGCAAGAAGCGACGTCCACCCGCGCATGTGGAGAGCGCTTGCTCCGATCGCGCAATCGCTGAAAGTTGAACTGATCAGGATCGAGGTGACGAGCCCCGCCAACGTGAATCTGCCGCTCGCATTCCAAACGGCAGTACGCGAAAAGGCGGACGCCATCCTCGTACTGCCGGATGAACCGGTGTTTCTCACTAAGCGCGCGCTCATCGTCGAACTTGCGGCCAAGCACAACCTACCGGCCTTTTACGGTGCGCGGGAATACGTCGACGAAGGCGGCCTGATGAGCTATGGCGAAAATCTACGAACTGCCTACCGCAATGCCGCCTCCTATGTCAGCAAAGTGGTGCATGGCGCAAAACCCGGTGACCTTCCAGTCGAACAACCGACTAAATTCGAGTTGGTGGTCAACATGAAAACCGCTAAGGCGCTCGGTATCACGATCCCGCAATCTGTATCTCTTCGCGCCAACTACATAATCGAGTAAAAACCTGCTTAGCCGGCCAACGATCGAGATCGACCCTCACCCGACGTTCCCGGCAATTAGTTGTGTGTCCGCAATGCCGCGATACCAGCCGTTCAGCCCCGAGCCCATCAATGGGTGCGTTCGGCCACCTCCGGCCGCACCGTGGCCCGCCGCGACGCCGCATCGCCTCAGCTTCCCGTCGGCACGGGCAAGTCATGAAGCGCTACACTGCTCCCGACGGCGCGTCAGGCCGTTGGATTTACTATCCCTATCCCTCGGCGCTCGTTGCGCCGGCGTACTTCGCGACGATGGGCTTCGGCGTGCCTGCCGGGCTTGGCCTGCAGGATGCTCGGCGAGCGTCCTCTCGTGCTGGTCGGCAACGGCGTGTTCCAGATGACGGGCTGGGAGCTCGGCAATTGCCGCCGCTTACGGCTGGGATCCGATCGTCGTCGTGCTCAACAATGTGTGCTGGGAGATGCTGCACACTTTCCAGCCCGAATCGAAATTCACGACTCTCGACGACTGGCATTTTGCCGACATCGCTGCGCCGCTCGGCGGCGACGGCCTTCGCGTGCGCACGCGACACGAACTACGCGATGCGCTGGAGCGCGCCGCAGCGACGCGCGGGCGTTTTCAGCTGATCGAAGCCATGATTCCGCGCGGCGTGCTCTCCGGCACGCTGCAGCGCTTCGTCGGCGGCGTGAAACGTCTCTCGGCGCGCGCGGGATGACGCAACGCGGATGCAACGCGCGGTTGCGTTTCAGTATTTGCCGTGCGTCTGCAGCGCCCGCGACATCGCGCGGACGTTTTCCGTCTTGCAGTAGTCCGTCAGGCTATTGGCGCTGCTCATGATATAGCCGCCGCCCTTCCCCGCCAGCGCGATCCGCTCTCGCACCTCCTTCTCCACCTCGTCGGGCGTGCCGCGGGTCAGCGTGTAATCGAGGTCGATGTTACCGATCAGGCACACTCTGGAACCGTACTGCGTCTTCATGCGGCCGATGTCCATCGCCGAGGGCTGAATCGGATGAATGGCGCTCATGCCGAGTTGCAACAGTCCGTCGAGTATGGGGAAAAGGTTGCCGTCGCTGTGGAATGCCCAGGGCTTTCCGTTCATCGCATCGGCGACCCTTTTTTGGTACGGATAGAAGAACTCCTCGTACATCGCCCGATCGACCCACGGCATCTTGGTGTCGGCGTGATCGTCGAACGCCCAATAGAAATCGAAGTCGAGCTTGTTCAGATTCGCGACCACCCGCACCGACCATTCGGAAAAACACTCGTGGATTGCCTTTACCAGGTCCGGATCGTCATAGAGCATCAGCGAGAACACATCGAGCCCCATGCTCTCGATCGTGTTCGCCGTACCGAGGCGCACGCGCGCGAACACGGCGTAGTCGTCGCGATACGCGTCGATCCATTTGGCCACCTGCTCGTAGCGTGCCGGATGGTCGGGATCGGGCAGGAACTCGTCGAAAAGCCTGAGCGAATCGCGGTCGACGAGCAGCCCCCTCTTGACGAAGCTCCTTCCGCAGGGCTCGGTGCTCATTTCCGCGATCCACGGCGGCGAAAAGTCGAACGAGATCCGCTTCGGAAAATAGAACGCCTCCTTGGCCGATTGCGCCGCGCGCAGCGCCTGCTCGGGCAACCCGACGCCGGTTGTCGGAAAGCGGTAACCGAAGCCGTCCATCCCGAGGGTGCGGCACAACTCGCCCGGGGTGAAGTCGCTCCGCCCGCCCATGATCCGTGTCTGCAGCCGTTCATCGAACGAGCCTTCGAGCCACGGCACACGGTCGGGCCGGCCGCGGCGCAGTGCCGTCATCACGCGTTCTTTGGGCGTCATCGGGTAGGCACTAATTTAGCGGAATCCTGGCGTCGAAGATCACCTTCTTCCAACGCTTCACTTCGGCCAGTGTATGTGCCGCGAGCGCCTGTCCCGTCATAGCCGACGGATCGAGCAATTGGTAGCCGTCCTCCGTCAGCCTGTCGGTGAAGGTCTTGTCCTGCATCGCTTCGGCGAATTGCGCGTACACCCGCTCGATCGCCCCGCGCGGCGTGCCCTTCGGCGCGTAGATGCCGTACCAGGTCGCCGCCTCGAAGCCCGCGAGCCCGCTTTCATCGAGCGTCGGCACCTCCGGCATCTGCGGCAGTCGATGCCGCGACGTGACGGCGAGCGCCACGACCTTTTGCGCCTTCACCTGCGGAAGAGCGGTGTTCGACTGGTCGAACATGCCTTGGATATGTCCGCCCAGGATGTCCGCGATCGCGGGCGCGTTGCCCTTATAGGCGACGAACGTGAGCTCGACGCCGGCGGTGCTGGCGAATAGCGCGGCCACCAGATGACCGGTGGAGCCCACGCCGGCGTGGCCGAAGTTGAGCTTGCCGGGGCTCTGCTTGGCTTGCGCGATCAGGGCGCGCACGTCGCCGATGCCGGTATTGCGCCCGACCAGCAGCACCAATGGGGTGTCGGGAAAACGCGCGACGGCGTCGAAGTCCTTCACGGGATCGTAAGGAAGATTGGCGTAGAGACCGACGGCGGCAGCCATGTAACCCATATGGCCGATGAGGAACGTATAGCCGTCCGCCTTCGCCCGTGCGACGCGTGCCGCGCCGATCGTGCCGCCCGCCCCGGCGACATTCTCGACGACGATGCTTTGCCCGAACGTACGCGCCATCCGCTCCGCAAATTGGCGAGCGAGCGTGTCGGTGGCGCCGCCCGCGGCAAACGGCACGACGAATGTAACGGGCCTCGTCGGATAGGGCTGGGCAAGCGCATCGCCTCCGAGCAGCACGGCGAGTCCCGCGATGGCGAGCGTGATCACCTCAACGCTTGTCTTCACGTTCTGCTCCTCCAGCGTTGTTGTCCTTGCTCGATACGCGGAGGAACGCGATGCGACCGTCGGCGGGGCCACGATCGCGTGCCAGAATCTCCCGCATCCACCACCCGCCACCGAACCGGCACCCCGGCGCGCCGCCCGCTACGCCTGGGCGCTGCTGTTGGCTCGCCTCTACGCAGTGTTCCCGCTCGTGTGTCCCCGGTGTGGTGCCGACATGCGCATCATGATCTATCACCACCTCGTCAAACGAGAACGCGCTAATACTACGCTCTTCGCAGAAGACTAATCACCACAATCAAATTGTCGGTTGCCGCCGACATCTCCTGATCAATGGCTGCTATGGAGTGCAGTGCGCTATGACCGCTCGTGGCCGATTACGGCTGTTCGCGCTGGCGAGCGTTTGGAAAAAGTCGACATCGTCAGATCGTTCGATTGCGCCGCTCCTTGAGCACGCGCTCGATCTGCTCGATCGTGATGCGTCCGCGAACACGAAGCACCTGCACGCGCTCGCCGACGCCGGCCTCGTGCGAGACAGTCGCCACGGACGGGAGCGGACATGCGAGCTTGAACCGAGGCGCCTCGAAAAGGCGCGCTGTCTCGATCAGGTCTCGGAGGTGGGATGCGGCGGCTATCGGCCCGTTGAACGCACTCGTCGAGGACGAGCCGTCAAGATGATGTCAGTGCTCGGCGGGTTGCTTATTTCTGCAACGTCGCGTCCTCGACCAGCACCTTGTACGAGTAACCCGAGCCGAGATCGACGTCGGTGTGCACGACGCCCTTTGCCACCACGACGTCGCCGATCTTCGTCTCGTCCTTCGTCGTGATGAGCACGTCGTCGGTGTTTTCGGCGGCTGAACCGGACCCGTCGCGCACGTGCAACCAGTTCTTGCCCATCACGCCAGGCGTGAATTTCACGACCTTGGCGCGAACCACAACCGTCTTGTTCTTGAGGGCCGCCCTTCCGGTGACGATCTCCGCGACGGTGCGCGCGTCCGCGCCGGTTGCCTTCGCGACCTTGACGTCGCCGACATCGATCGGCTTCGCCATGCCAGCGTGCATGGCCCCCATGTTGCCGCTGGCGGGCGGTGCACTCGCCGCGCTCGCCGCGGTCGTGCCGGGTTGGGCCCCGGCGAGATTGCCGAACACGATCTTGTCGAAGGTCTTCTTCAGCGTCTTGCTTTCGAAGTTGGTCATCAACGCCGCGTTCTCGATCGTGACCTGCGCGCCCTTCTTCACAGCGGCTTTGTTGACCGCAGCCCATATCTCGCCTTCTGCGGTCTTTAGGCGCAGATAGGTGTACGCATCGACGTCCTTGACCTCGAGCACCTCACCCTTGAGCGATGGGCTTTGGGCGGACGCAGGATTTGCCGCTGCCCAGCCGATGCTGAGGAGCAGCGTTGCGAGAACAGCGAGAAGCAGTCTCATCATTTGGCTTTCCGGCGATCGTAGACGGGTGCAACTGTGGCATAGAGTGGGCCGAAACGGCTTGACCTAGATCGAAGCCGCTTACACCATCAGGGCGTCCTTACGCCGTGGGCGCGAGACATCGTGATTCGCGGCGGGGATCACGACACGCGTTGGCGTCTTGCTTGCGCACACGCAGAGAAGGCGGCTAGCATTCCGTCCGCCCCGACTTATTCATCCTGAATATCGTGCAAATGTCTATAGCGTTGTTCGTTGTGCTGATCTTCGCTGCCACAGCTAGCGCGGCCGACCTCGTCGCGCCGAACGCGAACCTCAGGGCCGAAGGCATCCCGCCGATTCCCGCTGCGCTTGCAGCACAGATGGCCCCCTACACGGAATTCAAGCCGACGATGGCGGTGAGCTGGCACCCGACGAAGCGCGAGCTCGTCGTGGCGCGACGCGCCGGCAACGTGACGCAGCTCCATCGCGTGGCGAAACCCGGCGACGAGCCGCGCCAGATCACGGAATTCGCCGAGCCGGTCCGCAACGGGGCGTATCTGGCCAAGGCTCCGGACACGCTCGTGTTCGCGCGCGACATCGGCGGCAACGAGCAGCAGCAGCTTTACAGGCTCGATCCCGCCGCCAAAGCGCCCGTGCTGCTGACCGACGCGAACCGCAAGCACGAGCCGGCAGGGATAACGCACGCGCGCGATTACATCCTGGTCGAATCGACGGACGTCGACAAAACCGGCAAGCGCGAGAATCCGACGCTGGACCTCGCGCTCATCGACCCGCTCGATCCGGCGAAAGCGCGCAAGGTGGTCACGCTGCCCGGCACCGGATGGGGCAACTTCTCGTTTTCGTTCGACGACAAGCGGCTCGCGATGCTCGAGTTCATCTCGATCAACGAGTCGTATGTGTGGGTAATGGACGTTGCCACCGGAGAGCGCAAGCGCGTGCTTCCGCCGGCGGGTCCCAAGCCGGCGCAAAGGATTTTTTCCGCAGGCCTCAATTTCGCGCGCGACGGCAACGGCCTGTTTCTCGCCACCGACCGCGACGGCGAGTTTCGAAAGCTCGCGTATCTCGACCTCGCATCGGGCAAACTCGACTATTTCGGCGACAGCAGCAACTGGGATGTCGAGGAAATCGCGCTCTCTCCCGACGGCCGTACGCTCGCAGTGATCACCAACGAGGGCGGCGTCGGCGTGCTTCGACTCTATGATGCGCAAACGCGACGCGCGCTGCCGCAACCTTCGCTGCCACTTGGAGGCGCAAGCCGCCTCGTGTGGCACGAAGACTCGCGCGATCTCGCGGTTACCGTCGATAGTGCGCAGAGTCCGGGCGATGTCTACGCGATCGACGTGCGCGACAACCGCGTTACGCGCTGGACGGAAAGCAAGGTACCTGACCTCGACGACGCGCAGTTCCGAAGCGCGGAGCGCATCGAATGGAAGAGCTTCGACGGCCTCGCCATCGGCGGCTTCATCACGCGGCCGCCTGCGAAATTTACCGGGAAGCGTCCGGTGATCGTCATGATTCACGGCGGTCCCGAAGGCCAGGCGCGGCCGGGATTCATGGGACGCTGGAACTACTTCGTCGACGTGCTGGGCGTCGCGCTCATACAACCGAACGTGCGCGGCTCGACCGGGTACGGCAAGACGTTCGTCACGCTCGACAACGGCATGAAGCGCGAGGATTCGGTCAAGGACATCGGTGCGCTGTTCGATTGGATCCGCGCGCAGCCGGATCTGGACGCCGACCGCGTGCTGGTGGAAGGCGGCAGTTATGGCGGCTACATGGTGCTTGGCGTGTCAACGTTGTTCCCGGACCGAATCGCCGGTGCGATCGATATCGTCGGCATCGCGAATTTCGTGTCGTTTCTCGAGAACACCGAAAGCTACCGCCGCGATTTGCGCCGCGTCGAATACGGTGACGAGCGCAATCCGGCGATGCGCGCGTTTCTGACGCGCATCTCACCCGTGAACAATGCGCAGAAGATCAAGGCGCCGCTGTTGGTCGTGCAGGGCAAGAACGACCCGCGCGTGCCCTACACCGAGGCCGAGCAGATCGTCGCAGCCGCCCGCAAGAACGGCGTGCCGGTAGGGTATCTGCTCGCTGACAACGAAGGGCACGGCTTCGCGCGGAAGGCGAACGTCGACTTCCTGTTCTACGCGATGATCGCGTTTGTGGAGGAGCGCTTCACGAAGCCGTAGCCCTGACGCGCAGAATCAGGCGGGTCCGCGCGGCCAGGGATTGCGAACGATCTCGTAGCCGAAGCACACCTGAACGTTGCGCCATTTTCGTGGTTTGTCGGGTTCGGTCGGGTCTTGGACCCAATAATTCCGGCAATTGAATAGGCGAATCGTGAATTGCTCGAAATCCGGGCCCGGCATTGCGCGCGGCGGCTTTTCGAGAAACGTGATTTGAAGGCCCGCCGGCAACGGCACGCCGACATCGACAAGAAAGCCTCGCGGGTCGCCCAACCGCGTATTCGCGGTCCTTTGGATCAACCATCGCGCGGTCGAACGCGCGCTGGAATTCGGGGCTCCGCGACTACTGGTCGGCGATCCCGAAGGATCGCGCGATCTCACGTGAGGCACCACGAGGGCGATCGGCGCGATCGGCAATGCCTCATACGTCAGGCGGTTCTGCCGGTTCGCACGCGCCGCAGAGTGACGTGTCTGTGCAACAAGGCAATCACGCCGCGCCTTTCTGTACGGGTTTCCGTGACATCCCGCACGTTTTGCGGCATGATGCTGCAGTGCAGCAATCAGTCGGGGAGCGTATATGGAAATCGCAGGCAAGGTCGCGGTCATCACCGGTGCCGCCAGCGGCATTGGGCGGGCAGTAGCGGCGGAGTTGGTGCGCCGCAAAGTGCGCGCCATGGCGCTCGTTGACTTGGGCGAGGCCATCGAGTCCGTCGCCGCCGAAGTCAACGCCGAAGCTGGACGGCCCGTTGCCTATCCGTACCGGGGCGACACGACCGACGGCGAGTTTCGCGCATCGGTTTTCGATTCCATCAGCAGCCAGTTCGATACCGTTACGATGTGCGTGCCGGCTGCCGGCATCACGCGCGACGATCTTGCGGTCCGAATCGACAGGGATACAGGCAAGGCGCGCATCTATCCGGTGGAGCGGTTCAAACAGGTCATCGATGTGAACCTCGTGGCGCCCGTGTACTGGGCGCTCGAGATGATCGGACGCATTGCCGAAAACCGCGCGGCAAGCGGACTGAAGCGATGGCAGCCATCCGAGGGAATGCAAGGGGCCATCGTATTCATCGGCTCGGTTTCCTCACAAGGGAACAAGGGCCAGATTTCCTACGCGAGCACCAAGGCCGGTCTCGAGGGAGCGGCGGCGACGATCATGAAGGAGGCCATCTTCCATGGCGTGCGCTGCGGACTGATTCACCCCGGATTCACCGATACGCCGATGGTGCGCGCGATGGGTGACGACTACATCAACAAGAACATACTGCCGTTCACGCAACTGAGTCGGCTCATTCGCCCCGAGGAGATCGCCGACGCAATCTGCTTCATGCTCGGTAACTCGGCGGTTAGTGGGGAGCTATGGGCGGACGCCGGTTGGCACGCGCCCGCATAGCAACGATTTCGCGCGAAAAGCTCCGTCAGCGAGTCCGAAACGTTGCTAGGCAGAAGGCTTCAGCGGCGACCCGCCGAGCTGTAGATATTGGTGGACGAATGCGATCGCCATGCTCCCCTCGCCAACCGCCGAGGCGACGCGCTTGACCGGGCTGAATCGCACGTCCCCGCATGCGAAGATGCCCGGGACACTCGTTTCCAGAAGATAAGGATCGCGGTCCTGCGACCAGCGTCCGCACTTCACCACGTCCACGCCGGTCAGCAGGTATCCGCGATCGTCGCGCGCGATCTCGGTCGGCAGCCAGTCGGTCTCGGCATCCGCCCCGATGAACACGAAGAGTCCGCCGCAGTCCCGGCAGCGCACCGTTCCGCTCGCACGATCCAGAATGTCGATCGCCGTCAGATGAGTTCCACCATGGACCGCCTGCACTTCGGATTGCAGTTCGACCACGACATTCGACTTGCTGCGAACCTGCTCGACCATGTAATGCGACATGTTCTTTTCGAGAGCGTTGCCCCGGACGAGAATCGTCACCGTTCGTGCGTGGTTGGCAAAGAACATTGCCGCCTGACCAGCCGAGTTCCCGGCGCCGATCAGATACACGTCGAGACCTTGCGTGTTGCTCGCCTCGCTGCGCGCCGCCCCGTAGGAGATGCCCTTGCCGATGAGCCGGTCTGCCCCGTCTATGGCAAGGCGCCGCCACGTCACTCCGGTCGCGATGATGACCGTCCGCGCGCGAAGAACGTCGTCGCCGTCCAGATGGAGCGTGAGTGTTGCCGGAACGAGGCGAACGATGTTGCGCGTGACCAGAATTTCCGCCCCGAGCCGCCTCGCCTGCTGCAACGCGCGGCGCGCGAGCTCGTCGCCGGACACGCCGTTGGGAAAGCCAAGATAGTTCTCGATCCGCGACGACGTTCCGGCCTGACCGCCCGGCGCTTCGCGCTCGACCACCAGCGTCCTGAGTCCTTCGGAGGCACCGTACACGGCGGCCGCGAGACCTGCCGGACCGCCGCCGATGACGACCGTGTCGTAGTCCGTGGCGCGCGCGCTCGTTTGCAGTCCAAGACGCTGCGCGAGTTCGCGCGGTTGCGGGCGGACGAGCGTCGCGCCGTCGGCGAGGCGCAGTGCCGGCCAGTCCTGCTCATCCGGATGTGCGGGCCAGCGCGCCGGCAGTTCCGGGTCGTCGGGCATTAACCAGTTAAACGTTACCTCGTTGCGCGCGAGAAATCGTCGCAAATCGTGGCAGGCGGTGTCCCAGCGGTGCCCGACGATCGTCACTTGCGCCTTGGGCGCCTCGGCGGCGAGACCCTGAAGACCGCCGATTCGCTCGCGCGCGAGTGCGCCGATCGCTTCCGGCAGCTCCGGCGCGGATGCGGCGATCGCGTAATACTGCTGCGCATCCACTCGAATGACGCGCGAGGGTTCCGCCGCGCGATAGCTGCCGATGAACGGCCCGCCGAGGGCGAGCGGAACTTCGCCGAAGATCTTGCCCGGGGTGCGCCAGCCGATCGTGCGCTCGATGCCATCGATCCGCTTGGTTACCTCGATCTTGCCCGCGATCACCGCAAAGAGGGCACGCTCTTCGCCTTCGTGAACCGCATACTCGCCCGCGGCGAGCTGCATGTCCGCGGCTCTCTTCGCAAGGTGCTCGAGCTCGACGACCGGCAGCTTCGAGAAGATCGGTATGCTCGCAAGTTCTTCGATGGTCAGCATCATTTTCCGACAAGACGACGGCCGCCTGGAATGACGCAGTATAGGGGCTCTTGACAGGGCTGATGCATTGGCGAAATATCGGTGATTCCAACGCGCTGCGGATCGTGCGAGCCCGAGTCGCCCACGATGCACAGCGCTCACTTGGCAAAACTGTCGTAAGGCAGTGACGCAAAGCTTCCGGCCCGGCGATGTGTGTGCGGGTAGCGGGGTTGCCGGCGGTGTTCCCGCCGTCATGCACGGATCGCGTGCGCCCGAGATGCGGGCCGGCATCCAGTCCATGTCACTGGCCCCGACAAGGTTCGTACGGAGGCATTTCGATGTGGAAGCGCGCCGATCGGTGGGCGTTGGTCGCGGTGCTGAGCTTCGCTGCGAGCGGCTGTGTCACTACGCCGCCGGCCGTACCGTCGGCGCGTACGACCGTGCCTGTGCATCTGAAAGCATCGGTTTCGGAGCCGACATGCTCGCCCTGCGGTGAACAGACCCGCGAGATCGAACGATTGCGGCAGGACCTCTCGAGCCGGGATGCAGAGGTGCGGGAACTGCGCTCCGATCAGCGCGTTCAGGTCAAGGTGTTGCAGGCATCTAAGCGCGAGGTCACCCGCGCAAAGGTGAAGCTGCGTCGGCTGGCGACGCGGGCCGACGCCGCCTCGTACATCGCCGAGGTCGAGGTTGCCATGGAGTCGCTGCGCTCATCGCTTGGCGCGACGTCGAGCGTTCCTCAGATCGTCGCGGCACAACGCCTGCTCGAATCGACCGCCACGCCGTTCGCGCAGGGCGATTATGGTGTCGCCATGGACCGTGCCGCGGAAGCGGAACAATTGATCGTCGTGGCCGCCGACAATCAGGCCCGACGGCAGTCACTTGCGCGGACGAAAGTAAAACCGCCGCTTCGCGCGAGGATGGTCGCGAGCGGCCGGCGCGAATAGCTACGTCGCGTATTGCACCCGGTTTCGACCGCTGCGTTTGGCTTGATAGAGAGCATGATCGGCTCGGCCAAGCGCTTCTTCAGGACCGGCGTCTTCATCGCGGCTATGCGCGACCCCAAGGCTAACGGTGACCGAAATCCGCTTATCGCTTGCACCCAATTGGGCACCTTCAACAACGGAGCGTATGCGTTCCGCGATGTCGAGCGCCGCGTCCAATCCCGTCTCAACCAGCACGAGAACAAACTCCTCTCCGCCATAACGCGCCGCGTAGTCGATACTGCGGATCGACTGTTTGAGAATTGCAGCGATATCCGCCAATACCTGATCACCGGCGACGTGGCCGTAGTTATCGTTGATCAACTTGAAGTAGTCGAGATCGAGCATCAGCACGGCGAATGGCCTGTGGTTCCGCTGGAAGCGCGCGAATTGCTCGGCCAGTATGTCGTCGAGCTTTTTGCGGTTGTACAGACCCGTGAGACTGTCAGTGACGGCGAGGTTTTCCAGCAGCTGATTCTGTGCCTGCAGGGCCTGATTTGCCGCCAGGACCTCGGCGCGGCCACGTCGTAGGCGGTCCGTCATCATGTTGAACACGCGGGTCAGGTGGCCGATCTCGCCTGCGGGTGCGTCGCGCAGCTGAACGCTCAGGTCGCCGCGCGCGATGCCGTCCGCGGCTGCGATCAGACTGTTGAGCGGCGTCACGATCGAGCGGCCCATCCAGTAGGCGACCAACCCCACCAGCAGCGTCAGTGCGGTGGTAAGCAGCAGAAAGACTTCGAGTAAATTGAGCCACGCCTCGAAGATCTCCGCGCGATCTCTCTCCGCCACGACGATTACGGGAAGCGAACGAGGCGCATCGGCAACCGCGACAACTTCACGCCGATGATGGCCGACCAGACTTAGCGGTTCGCGCGGTTGGGCGCGCAGGTCGTGCAGCGGCTGCGCAGCGAGCGGTATCAGCTCGGTAGCCGCAGTGCGCGTGCCGAGCAACGGCTCGCCATCGGATGCCAGCAGGATCACCTCTGCGGATGACGAACGCACGAGGTTCTGCAGTCGCGGTTTAACGGTGCCCAGGTCAAGCACGGCCGAAAGCGCGCCGAGCAGTTCGTTGTGCATCGACAAGACAGGCACTACCACGGTAACAGTCGCGGTTGCGCGCGTGTTGTCCCAGCGCGGTCGCTCGACAACGACACCTTCGGTGATCGCACTGTTCGGCCAGTTCGTCGGCAATACGATCGGTGCAGGTGTTGGACTGCTGCTCGCGACGACTTGGCCGGCGGCATCGGATAGCGTCAACTCCAGCAGCGGCTCCAGCCTCTTCTGAACGGAGCCAAGATAGAGTTTCACTTCACGGGGCCCAATGCGGGTGGGGCCCGAGGGCGGCGCCGTTCCCGCCGTCAACCCGTCGGTGAGGACGTACGCGGTCGACAGCGTTCGGACTTCGTTGACCCGTTCCCTGAGCCACATCGTCAGTTCGCTGCTGCTGTCTGCCGCCAGCGTGCGCAATTCGTGGCCCACGTTGTCGCTGATCACCACCTGATGGCGCCAGAAGGACAGCAGCCCGAGACCGATCGACGGAATGAGGGTGGCGAGTACGGCGAAGGTCAGGATCTTGCTGTTGATGCTTTTCATGGTGCTCGTGATGCGAAGCGAAGCAAGATGCGACGCTATGACGTTGTCATGGTAGCAATCGGCCGCCCGGGGCGTTCTCGGACGTGAACTTCGACCGGCGAATGGCGCGCCTCGGCCGACGTGCGGCGGTCGCCGTTAGCGCCTTAGCGATCGCCCCGTGGCCGCATCGAAGACATGCGCATGGGCCATGTTGAAGGCGAAGCGCAAGCTTTCGCCGACTTTCGGCAACGCACGGCCTGCGATCTTCGCCATGAGCTCATGGCCGTTCAACGCGAAGGAGAGCAGGAACTCCGCGCCCAGCGGCTCGACCATCGTGACCTGCGCCTCGATCGTGGCGGGCGCCTCCGCGCCCGGCGGCAGCACCGCGATATCTTCGGGCCGGATGCCAAAGATCGCCTTCATCCCCTGCATGCACGCTGTTTCGTTGCACGCGTCGAGCAGCAGACACACCCCTGCAGCCATGATGCATGGCCGCCCGTTCGTATCCGCGGCGATCTCGGCCGGGATCATGTTCATCGCCGGGCTGCCGATGAATCCCGCCACGAACAGATTGACAGGCGCGGCATAAACTTCGGTTGGCGTGCCGACCTGCTCGATCTTGCCTTTGTTCAGGATCACGATGCGGTCGGCGAGCGTCATCGCCTCGACCTGATCGTGCGTCACGTACACGACCGTCGTGCGCAGCTTCTGGTGCAGCTTCTTGATCTCGCTGCGCAGCCGGCTCCGAAGCTCCGCATCGAGATTGGACAGCGGCTCGTCGAACAGGAACACCGCCGGGTCGCGGACGATGGCGCGGCCCATCGCGACGCGTTGGCGCTGCCCGCCCGACAGCTCGCCGGGCTTTCGCTCCATGAGCTCTTCGAGGCCCAGCACCGCGGCGGCCTGCTGCACGCGCCGGTCCACGTCGGCCTTGGGCAGGCGCTGGGCGCGCAGCGCGAACGCCATGTTGCCGTAAACGGTCTTGTGCGGATACAGCGCATAATTCTGGAACACCATCGCGATGTTCCGGTCCTTCGGCGCAGTGTTGTTGACCAGCCGGTCGCCGATGCGGATCTCGCCGCCGCTCGCCTCTTCGAGCCCCGCGATCATGCGCAGGATCGTCGACTTGCCGCATCCCGAAGGCCCCACGAGCACGACGAATTCCTCGTGCGCCACGTCGAGGTCGATGCCGCGCACGGCTTCGACCGCGCCGAACCGCTTCACCAGCCCTTTCAGCGCGAGTTGCGCCATGCGCTCGGTTGCTGAGTAATACGCAATTGCGTGACAAACGATACAAGACTCCGTCGTTCCCGCGAAGGCGGGAATCCAGCGTCTCTTGGTCGAACGCCACTGGGTCCCCGCCTTCGCGGGGACGACGAGTTCGCAGTGTTACGCGTCATCCCGGCACGTAAGACTCATTAACCGCCGGCGATGCGGCGTGCGACTTCGTGCGCCAACGCAGTTTCCGCCGTGCGTTTGCGCGCTGCGAACGTATCGATAGCGTTGCGCTTGGCCGCGATGTCGGCGCGGTAGCGTTCGAAACTGGCGGCGAGTGGTGCCGGCGCCGGCCCGCCCAGCATGGTGCGTATCGCGATGAAGTGCTCCGCGGTGGTGAAGCGCCGGAAATCGACTTCGCTCATGCGCGCGGGCCGGCCGATCGACGCCGCGAATATCTCCTCGAATGCGGTGAACGGAACCTCGGACAGCGTCATGCCGGCGTCGATCATGCGGCGTGCGAGCTTGCTCGCAACGTCGTGCGCCTGGCGGAACGAGATCGCCTCCGTGCGTACCAGCGAATCGGCAAGCTCGGCTAGCGTGATCCCGGCTTGGTCGATATGGCGGCGCACTTTCGCGCTGTCGATCTTGACCGCCGCCAGCAATCCACCCAGCAGCGTCATCAGCCGGTGAGCCGTGTCGAACGCTTCGTAGCCGGCGATCTGCACTTCGCCTTCGGAATCGTTCATGTCGGTGAACGGCGTGTTGTGCACGCTCGTCAGCACCGCTTCGCAGCGCGCCGCGCCGAGCGAAGCCATAAGGCGCAAATGCTCCACGGGTACCGGGTTGCGCTTCTGCGGCATGATCGAGCTTATCTGGACGAAAGCGTCGGGCACGTGCAAGTGGCCGATCTCGAATCCGGTCCACGCATTGAGATCCTGCACGAACCGCCCGGCGTGGATGAACAGCAGCTTCATCGCCGCATAGACGCCGGTGACGTAGTCGGCGGCGGCGATGCAGCCGTAGGAATTCTCCTGTGCTTCGGCAAATCCCAGCAGCTCGGCCATGCGCGCGCGGTCGAGCCCGAAGCCCGAGGTCGTGATCGCCGCCGCACCCATGCTGCAAAGATCGACGGTACGCGCAGCATGAAGCACACGGTCCATGTCGCGCAGCGACAGCTCGATGAACGCGGCGAGATAGTGGCCGTAGGTCGTGGGCTGCGCCGGTTGTCCGTGCGTATAGGCGACGACGATGGTGTCGCGCTCGCGCTCGCCGACCGTGAGCAATGCTTCGATCATCGCGGCATGCTCGGTGAGAAGCGCCGCCAGCCGGTCCTTCAGCGCCAGCTTGAACACGGTGTGGTCGATGTCGTTGCGGCTTCGTCCGGTGTGCAACTTGCCGGCCACGTCGACGCCCAAACGGCGGATCAGCTCGCTTTCGACGTAGAAGAAGAAATCCTCGTGCTCGCCGGTGTAGACGAGCTTGTCGAGGTCGATCGTCGCGACGATGTCGTCGAGCGCCTTGAGGATTGCGCGCGCCTCGTCGTCGGTCAGCAACCCGCATTCGGCAAGCAGCACGGCGCTCGCCTGGTTGATCTGCATCTGATAGCGCCAGTGATGACGCTTCACGCCCTCGAACAGCGGCGCGAGCACGGTGTCCTTGTAGACCCGCGCCGGAAATTTCTCGTCGTCTGCGATGCTCATGCCTTCAGTCCCGCCAATGCGATGCCGCGGATGATGTAGCGCTGCAGCAGCAGGAACACGAGGATCGTCGGAATCGTCGCCACGCTCGCTCCGGTCATCACCATCTCCCACTCCGTCTGGAATTCGCCCGAGAACGAGGCGATGCCCACCGGTAATGTATAGAGATTGCGGTCGGTGATGGCAATCAACGGCCACAGGAATGCTGTCCAATTGCCCAGGAATGTGAAGATCGCGAGCGCCGACAGCGCCGGTACTACGAGCGGCATCGCGACCTGCCACCAGACCTGAAACTCGTTGAGACCATCGAGCCGGGCGGCATCGAGCAGATCGTCGGGCACGTCCTCGAAGAACTGCTTCATCAGGAACGTGCCGAACCCGGTCATCAGCCCGGGAAAGGCGACGCCCCAATACGTGTCGAGCCACCCGAAATTCTTCGCCATCGAATACCAGGGCAGCACCAGCATCTCCGTCGGAATCATCAGCGTGCTCAGTATGGCGACGAAGACGAGATAACGGCCGCGGAAGCGGAATTTGGCAAGCGTGTAGCCGACCAGGCTGTCGAAAAACAGCACCGAGGCGGTTGTCACGGTGCCGATCAGCAGCGAATTCGCGAACCAGCGCAGGAAGCCCGACCGCTCGAAGAGGCGCCGATAGTTGTCGAGCGTCGGCTCGTGCGGCAGCAGCGACAGCTCGTAGATCTCGTTGTTAGGCTTGAACGACCCGGCCAGCATGTAGACGAACGGCATCACCATGACGACGCCGCCCAGGAACAGCAGCGTCCAGGCGACGATCCTGCCCGACGTCATTCTGCGCGCGCCGGTCATCGGCTGCGTAAGAGCTTCAGTTGCATCAGCGAGATCGCGAGCAGGATCGCGAACAGCACGATCGTCTGCGTCGCGGCGTATCCCATTTCGAAATGGGTGAAGGCGGTCTCGAAGATCTTCAGCACCAGCGGCTTGGTGGCGTCGAGCGGGCCGCCCTGGCCGTTGGTCATCGCATACACGTAATCGAAGATGCGCAGATACGCGATCGAGCTCGTGACCACCAGGAACACGATCGTCGGGCGGAGCAGGGGGATTGTGACCTCGAACAGCACGCGCCAGGCGCCCGCGCCGTCGATCGCCGCCGCTTCATAATAGGTGCGCGGGATCGCCTTCAGGCCGGCCATGAAGATCACGATCTGGAATCCGATGCCGGCCCAGATTGCGGGCGCCAGCACGGCCGGCAGCGCCTGCGTCGTCGAGCGCAGGAACGGCATCTGGCCGAAGCCCAGTGCCGTGAGCCAATCGTTGAACACGCCGACCGGCGGCGGCTGGTAGAACCAGCGCCACACCCAGGCCATCGCCACGGCGGTGGTCAAATGCGGGATGAAGTAGAGGGCACGCAATAGCCCGTGACCGAACCGCACGCGGTCGAGGAAATAGGCGACGACAAACGCGAGCAGCATGCTGATCGGCACGCCGAGTCCGAGATAGGCGAACGTGTTGCCGATCACTTTCCAGAACGCGGGGTCCTGCGCGAGGCGCGCGTAGTTCGCGAGGCCGATGTATTCCTTGCGGCCGACGATGTTCCAGTTGGTGAACGAAGCGCCGAACGCCTCCGCCGCTGGATAGAAGCGGATCGTGACGTAAAAGACGACCGGCAGCGCGAGGAAGCCCCACGCCCAGATCGCGCGCTTCTGCCCGATCGTCAGATCGTGCAACCGCGGGATCACTTACTTTTTGTAGAACGCGTCGAGCAGCTTCTGTTCTTCGGCGGCGGCCTCGGCGACCGCTTGCTTGGTCGGCACGTTCTTCAGCGCCACCTTGTCGACCATGTCGATGAACACCTTGCGTTGCGCGCTCTCGTTGACGAAGTCGGTCGCGTAGGAATAGTTGAGGCCACGAATGAACGGACCGTACTTCGCGTGGTTCTTGTTGGCGTCCTTTTCCGCCACGCTCTTGCGCGCCGGCAGCTCGCCCACGGTGTTCATCCACAGCTCCATCGCCTCGGGCGTGGTGATGAACTTCAGGAACTTCACCGACGCGTCGAGCTTTGCGCCGGTAGCTTTGCCGGTGATGCCGTTCACCCAGTACGACGCGAAATTCGACTTGATGCCGTTGCGCGACGGCAGCTCGGCCACGCCGTAATCGAGGCCCTTCTGGTTGTCGAGCGCGCCGAGGCGGAACGAGCCGTCGATCGTCATGCCCGCCTTGCCCGAGCGGAACGCGGTGACGCCGTCGGTCAGGAATCCGATCTGTCCCACCTTCTGCTTGGCGGCAAGGTCGATGTACCACTGGACCGCGTTCACGCCCGCGTCGGTGTTGTAGGCGACGGTCTTCTTGTCGGCCGAATAAGGCGCGCCGCCGAACTGGCGGATCAGCACCTCGCGCAGCCAGTGATGATCCTGGCCACCCATGTCGATGGTGAGGCCCTCTTGCAACAGATCGCCGTTGGGACTGCGCTTCGTGAGCTTCTTCGCGTAATCGACCAGCTCGTCCAGCGTTTGCGGCGGCCTTTCCGGGTCGAGCCCGGCTTCCTTGAACAGCGACTTGTTCCAGAACAGCGCGAGCGAGCGCACGGCGGTCGGCAGCGCATAGTATTTGCCGTCGATCTTCATCTGCTGGACGATCCGGAAGTACTCCCTTTCGATCTCAACGGTGCTGAACTCGCCGGCGGGCAGCGGTTGCAGGAGCCCGGCCTTCAGATAGTCCTGCAGCCAGCCGTAGAAAAGCTGCACGACGTCGGGCCCTTGCCCGGCGGGGATGGCCGCCGCGATCTTGACGCGGAAGTCGTCATACGGAACGTGCGTATGCTTGACCTTGATGCCGGGATTGGCGGCTTCGAACCGCTTGATGAGCTCGTCGATCGCCTGAACGCGTTGCGCGAACGTGTATTGCCAGTACTCGATTTCCACCTGCGCGCGCGCCGTGCCGGTCCACAACAGCGCCGCCAGCATCGCGCCCAGCCAGAACCCCGTCTTGCCTGCTTTCGTCGCCACGATTTTCCCTCTCACGTTCGCTCGCGGGATTTCGCCCCTTCGGATAGAGCGATGGTAGCGGATATTGCGAAGCTTGCAGAGGCTGCGGTGCAAGCATGCCGATCGTCGCCTCGACCGATGGGGGTGACGTCACTTCCGCCTGGCCTTGTCGCGTCGAGATACTTCCAGTAGCTCGACAACACCATCGGCCGATACGCCGTCACCCAGGGGTGCGTGTCAATTCAGGCCGACCGGTGTGACGGTCCCCGAAATGTTGCTGGGACCATCGCCCGACAGCGCATTGTTGCCGTGCGAACGCAGCAACGCCCCGAACGACTGTTCGAGGTCATGATTGAAATTGCGCGCGAGCGTACTCGCCGACACCGAGGCGAACGTCCCAAGCCCGAACACGGTGAGGCCGAGATTGTTCTGAGCGGCGATCGAGCCACCACGAGCGAGACCAGGCCGCCTTGACTGCTGGAGGCGGCGAAGCCGGCTCCGGCGTTGCGCACCGCGGCGGTCCCCTCGACGGTCACGAACGCGCTGTTGCTGGCGACGCGGCACTGACCACGAGGCCGCTCGAACCGTTGCGGGCAAGAACGCTGTCGCGAACGAAGACTTGCACGGAGGTCGCTGCGTCGGGGTCGACGTTGATGCCGTTTGCAGCATTGTCCTCGCTGTGCGAACGGTTGATGACGACATCGCCTTTGAGGACCAAGATCCCGTCGCCGCCGCCGCTGCCGGTGACCCGCGTCTCGTCGATCGTGACGTCGGCTTTCGCTCTCAACCAGATGCCGATGTGGGAACTCTGGAGATCGTGCACCGCTCGATCTCGACGCGCCCTGCCTGCTCGATCAGGATGCCGTCATGGGCGCCATTGATCGTAAGGCCCCGCAGCACAACTCGATCCGCAGCACTTGCGTTGATGGTCACGCCGTTGAAGGTGGAGCCCGATATCCCGGCGTAGATACCCGGCGGCGCGATGATCGATATCGACTTGGAGATCGTCACGGGGGCCGTAACCGGCCGAGTCGAGCACGATGATTTCGCCCGCGTGGGTCGGTGTAAAACATCGCGTGCGAGAAACTGCGGCACGGCTGTGCGCAAGGATTGGCGTCGCGGCCACCGCTGGCGACGAACGTCCGCTGCGCGGCGATGACGCTCGCCGCATGAAGCGCGAGCGCGCCTGCGAACACGAAAGCAAAACGATTCATGAGCGCCTCCTTCACCGTTGGTTGGTACGGTTCCACGCGCGCGCCACCCGTGTCACGTTCGGCGCGCGGTCGGCGTTGGAGTGAAGGCAAAGGCGGCATCGTCTACTACCACATCGTTGGCGTTTATCAGGGCCGGACCAATGTCGTTGGCGACCCAACTGGATTGGATATGCGGATGCAACCGACCGCATCGAGATAGATCTGGCGTGGAAGCTTGCCGATTCGAAGCTCGTGGGCACGTCCACCTTCAAGAACTCGAAATCCGAAGTCACGAATCTGCGCAACTGGGAGCCCAAGTGCCTGCCACCGGTACTCAAGGGCGAGTACGAGCACTACGAGCTACTTGGGATCAGGCAAGGTCTAGGCGGAAATCTCGAACTGCAGGTTCAGACCACTTACCCCGTAGTGGAAGTCGTGCAGTTCTGTACCGGTAGCCGTAAGACCGTACCAGCAAGCCGCAAGACGCGAGCCGAGGAGTTTGGCGTGCTGTCGCCGGTGATGCTCGGGTCATGGACGCAGGGCGATTCGGGCCTCGCTAAGGACGTCGGCTAGTCTGTGCAGTTCGACATCCTTGATCCCACCCTCCGCCAAGTCCAGTGTCTGACGAAACAGGTCAATCATGCGCTGGTCATCGGCGTAGAAGTTGCTGAGGGAACCGTGTGATTCAATTGTAGTGACCGAGACTTGATCTGGCAGCCAGTGTCAGATCGTGGTTGCCTTCAACCGGCCGAGTTCGCCATGAGCAGACATTCGTCCGAACGGATACGCTCTTCGGGTGACGGAGGCTCGACTGGCAATTGCGACTGCGTCGGGAAAGCGAAAGTTATTTCGGTACCGATGGCATGGCCGAGGAATGGTGATCGACAATGAGCCAACGCTCACCGCTCTTCACGTAAGCGAAGCTGTACCGCGCCGGCAACTGCTTGTTCTGCCCTTCCTTGACATAGGAAAAGGTGTAATAACCAGTATTGATCGCCGTGCCGCCGTACACGCGTATCAGGTGATCTCCGAACGAAACCTTGAGTTCGGGGAGAGCCTTAAAAGCCGCCACGAAATAATCCCGCAATGCCGCTCGATCGGCCCGCAGCGTCGGCGACAGCGTCCCCCACAGCACAGCGTCGTCGGAGTAGAGCGGCAACACCTTGTCCGGATCGTCTTCGCCAAGCGCCTGCGCCCACGCCAACGCTGCGGCGGCCACGTCCTCCTTCGCGTCTGCGGAAGAAATTGAAGGAAACCATAGTAGGACAATGCTCAGCGCAAACGCCGAGCTAAGAGCTTTCGAAGAGAATCGCATAGCGCTCTCCTTCCACGGTTGAATCGTTCCTATCGTAGCCGTGGCTCGCCTCGGGTCAAGTACGAAAAACGTACTTGTCTAAGCGCGGCGCGAGAGCGATTATGGCGCCATGCTCACATACGCTCAATTTTGCCCCGTCGCAAAAACCGCCGAAGTCTTCGGTGACCGATGGACCGCGATCATCATGCGAGAGCTGTGCTTCGGTACCCGCGCGTTCGGCGAATTGCTCAGCGCGGCGCCGCTCATATCGCGGACAGTTCTGGCGCAGCGTCTCAAGCAACTCGCGGACGCCGGCGTCGTGTACATCGAGCCGAAGCCTAAGGGCAAAGGCCATTTGTATCGACTGACGCCCGCTGGAGAGGATTTCCGTCCGATCATCGAGCTGATGAGCGTCTGGGGCCAGCGCTGGGGCCAGGGGCTGATCGGTCCCGATGACCTCGATTCAAAAATGCTCGTCTGGGGAATTCGCCGGCAGATCGATCCAGCCGAAATACCGCCGCAAGGCTTCGTCATTCGCTTCGAGTTCCGCGGCATCCCCAAATTCAATCGCAGCCCGCGCTATTGTTGGTTGGTGTTGCGGCCCGATGATATCGAGGTGTGCCTTAAAGCTCCCCCCATGAATGTTGATGTCGTTATCGCTGCTGACCTGATGGCTTTCACCAGGGTGTGGCTTGGCTATGCCGGACTTATGTCTGCTGTTGAAGCGGGACAAATCTCCCTGGATGGCTCGGCGCGTGGAATCACAACGGTGCGTCGCTTGCTCGCGCTTCCCGACGAACCAAAGGTCAAGAGCTTCAGATTCTCTGTGTTCCCACGCACTGCGACGGTTGCCGCTTAGCGGTGATCCTCTGTCTCGGGCATCCGTATGTGGCAGGTTGCAACGCTGGATCGTCGATAACGACTGACCTGCTCACGAGTTCTGCGGCGCGGAGCGCGCGTGGACGGTCCGGACCCGGCGGCATGTGCTGCCGGCGGGAAGGCTCTCGGCGGTCGAGGTGACAACGTATTACCGCCCTAGACTGCGATCCGTTCTCCACGAGGATTGACACTGCCCTCCATAGGTCCACTTCGGGTCGGACTCGGTCGTTGAATCAAACGCGCTTCAACTTCATCCGACATTGTTGTTCAGGTCGAATTCCGGTCAGGACAATTCAATCGCCCGCTGCTTCGCCTTCCCCCCAACAATCCGAACATGGTGCCCCACGAGCGGCTCTCGGTGCGAGCATCAAGCTTGTCCCGCAGCGCACGCATTTTCGCAGTCTGCCTTCATTTCGCGGATCCGATTCTTCAGTTTCGCAATGTCGCTCTTTTGCTCAATGACGTAGTCGTTGAATCGGGCTAACTCGCGACCGGCAGTCTCCCGATCGACCGCTTCCCCTCCGGTTACGAAGCGAAAGCCCATGATCACCTTCGTCACTTCAGCCAGACCTTCGACAGTACGCTGCATCTGTGCGAACAGGTCGCTGAAGCCCTGTCGCGCCTCCGGATACCTCGATGCCAGGAACTTCCTGCCGTCATTGACGGCGTCGACAATCTCGCGAGTGCTCTTGACGACGTCGCCCAGGAGCTTGATTACTTCGGCAATCTCCTTAACTAATGCCATGAGGACGCCTCACCGAATTGAAGGGGCTTGTCCGTCAGCCGCTCTAAGCGCGGATGTTACGAAAACCGGCGACGTGCATCACACGCGCCAGGCGGTACTCGGACCTACTTTTTTTGGCGCCACCGAGCACTGGATTGTGATGCACTTTCGATCGGCTTGCGACATCATGACTGTCTTGCGATCGTGTCCCGACGTCCGCTCCTGGCCGCACTCGGACCATCGCATTCGGCTGAGTTCGACCCACTCCAGCCGGTCGGTTTTATGCAAAGCAGCCGTTCAACGAATCACGTTAGCTGGCGACCGCGCAGAGGCGAGAGCCGCGAACCATGCGGAACGATCCATCACTGAATCACGTCGTCCGCGCGCTGCAGCAGCGATTGCGGGATGGTGATGCCGAGCGCCTTTGCGGTCTTCAGGTTGATCACCAGCTCGAACTTGGTTGGCTGCTCTACCGGGATATCGGCGGGCTTCGCGCCATTGAGAATCTTGTCAACGAAGCTGGCTGCCCTACGCCAATGCCACGCGTTGGATGAAAGATAGGACATCAAACCGCCGGCAGCGACATATTCGCGGCCACCGAAAACGGACGGCACCTGGGAGCGAAGCGTCAGCTCGATGATGTGGACGCGGTGCCGCAAAAACATCGGGTCGCCCACGACTACGAGCGCGCCGCCTTTGGCGCGCGCAATGGCCCCGTCGAGTTCGCCTTCCACCGCGACGTCGATACGATCAAGTCGCAGGCCAAGAGTCTTTGCGCGCAACGACATCGCGTCAAAGAAGAATCCATTGGCAGGGTTGGCGCTGTTCATCAGCACGCTGACCCTCTTCAGTTGCGGCACGGCAGCCGACAGCAGCTCCAGTTGTTTAGCAAGAACCTCTTCGCCCGCCGCCGAAGTGCCGGTCAGGTCGCCACCCGGCCGGGCCAGGCTGGCCACGAATCCCGCGCCCACCGGGTCTCCGGCGTTGATCATGACGATGGGCAGACCCGGAGCACCATCACGCGCCGCGCGGATGGTGATCGTGCCGAGCGCAAGGATCAGCGCCACTGGGAGCGCCTTGAGTTCGGCTGCGAGTTCGCGCTGGCGCTGCGGACTCACACCCGCCCAACGGGTTTCGATTAAGAGGTTCTTTCCTTCGACCCAGCCCAGGTCGCGCAAACCCATACGCAGATCTTCCATGACGATCTGGCCCACGGGTGTCGGTTCGGTCGCCGGGAAAAGCAATCCAATCCTGAAGACCTTGCCCGCCTGCTGTGCGCGAATCGCGAGCGGCTCGAGCAAGCATGTGCCGGCGACGAGGGTGACGAATGTCCGCCGGTCCATCACTGAATCACCTCGTTGACCAATGGAAGTCCATTCATAGTACGCTTTCCAGCGTGGTTTCACGCCCGACGGCGGGTGACTGCTTTCGGGATATTTGCGCGTCGCTGCCGAATGTCTCCAGTTGGCCGTAAGCGGAAGTAGTCTAAGAGGGCCGGGCGAATACCGGTCGTTCGGCTCGACCGATGGGGGCGACGTCACTTCCGCCTGGCCTTGTCGATGTCGAGATACTTCCAGTAGCTCGAGAACACCATTGGCCGATACCCCAACAGCCAAGGTTGCGTGTAGCTGTTCTCGAGCCGGAAGTACGCGGGCAATTCCGGCATGAACGTGCGAGCGATCTGGTTCATCGTGCGCGCAGCCGCGGTCTCTTCTTCGTCGTTCGCCGCGCGCAGGAATTCCGCCGCCGCACGGTCGTAATCGGCGTTGGCGAATTGCGTGACATTGACGCGCTGCGGCTGCACGCCGTGCAGTTGCGCGAAGATGTTGTAGCCGCTGGGCGAGCCGCCGAAGCCGCCTTGGTAGATCTGGAACTTGCCCTTCTCGAGATCCTTGATCACGTCCTGAAACGGCGCGACCGTGAACCCGGTACGTAGGCCGATCGCTTGCATGTTCTTCTTCCATAGCGTCTGCGTTTCGCGCGAAATGCCGCCCGTTCGCAGCGTGAGCGTCAGCGCGAGCGGCGAGCCGTTCGGCGCCTTGCGGAAGCCCTCGGCGTCGCGCTTGTCGTAGCCGAAGCGGTCGAGGAGCGCGTTGGCCGTCTTCGGGTCGTACATCGACTTCACCGGCAGCGTCGGATCGTGACCCGTGACGCCCGGTGGGGTCATCTGGTTCGCGGGTGCCGCTTGGCCGGCGAGGACGACCTTGATCAACTCGTCGGTGTCCCACGCCATCGCGATCGCGCGGCGCAGCGCGACGCGCTCGTTCGTCATGCCGCCGATCGTCGCGTCCTTGGTGTTGAAGTAGACGGAGAACAGGAACGGCTCGTAGTGCACGTGGCGCGTGATGCCGCGCGCCGCGTATTCGGGCTTGACCTTTCCGTTGGTGAGCAGGCGCGTCGCTATTTCACCGCGCAGCTGCACATAGTCGAGGCCGCCCTGCTCGAACAGCAGAAGCCGTGTGATGTCCTCGTCGACGATGTTGACCTCGATCGTGCCGGCCATCGGCACGCGCTTGCCTTTCATGCTGCGTACGAGCTCCGCATTGGCCGGGTCGCTGCTCGCGGGAAAGTACGCCTCGCGGTACTTCGGATTCGCTTCGAGGACGAGCTTCGAGCCGCGCTTCCACTCCTTGAGGCGGTACGGACCGGTGCCGACCGGCCGCGTGCGGATGTCGCCCTTCGCGTCCTCGACCACCTCGCGCGCCACGGCGGCGACGAAGCCGAGGATGTCGCGCACGTTCGGGTAGTTCGCGTCCTTCATCCGGATCTGGAATGTGTAGCGGTCGAGCGCCTTGAGACCCTCGATCGGCGCGTCGAAGTCGAGCTTGCCCGTCTTCTTGGCGGCCTCGACGACGGGACGCGCGCCGAGGATCAGGTCGGTGAGCACCGGCGAGCCCGCACGCCGTCCGTTCGGGTCGAGCCAGCGCTTGTAGGCGTAAACGTAGTCCTCGGCCGTGAGCTCGCGCGGCTTGCCCTTGAAGGTCGGATCGTCGTTGAACAGGATCCCGTGCTTCAGCTTGACGGTCCAGACCCTGCCGTCGTCGGTGATCTCCGGCGGCGCCGCGGCGGTGAGCGGCGTGAGCTTCGGCGTCTTCGCGAGGTAGTCCCACTCGTACGCGGCCTCGAAGAGCGCCTGTATCACCTGGAACGAAGGATCGTCGGTGTACTGCTGCGGGTCGAGCGTGTCGATCTCGAACTGCGCGATGCGAAGGACTTTGGCGGCGTCGGTGGCGTCGGCGGCGTGGGCGGTACCGAGGAGGAGAAACGCGATCGCCGCGCGGATCAGCACGCGTCCGATCGCTGGAAGACGAAGGGCTCGACGACAGTTGCGGGCGTTGAGGCTTCGCATGTGGGGTGCGCGGGCCGCGGGATTCCGAAATCTACTCCTTTCCGGACGGTTCGAGCGTCGAGCTGGAGCGCGTAGCGCAGCGGACGCGGCGTCGACACAACGCCGATGCGTGGTCAGAGCGATGTATTGCGTGCGAACTGCGACGTCTTGGGCAACGTGCGCTTCAGAAAGCTCCGGACGAGAAAGCGCGCGGACACGTCGCTGAAGCCTGTGACGCAGATGATCGACGCTCGCATCCGCGCCGGCTTGACGCAGGAAACGACAACAATCACACGCAGCCTGCTGCGGCGTTGACAGCTCCACCCCTCGCGACGCGATGATGTCCGCAAACAAAAGCGTCGGGAGGCGTCACCGCTCCGGACGTATTCGGAGTTTTGCCGGACATCGTGTTGTCGCCGCGCGTTATCAGCGCGCCGAGTCGAGGTCTGCCGGTGTGGCCGCGCGGGCGGGCGGCAAGCGGGTAGCGGGTGGATAATCTGGTGCGCCCTCGCGCCACGGCATGACCTCGCCACCTGCTCTCCCTGACGTTGAATCGGATTTGCCCGCGCAAAAGCGGCGCCGCCTGGCCGACGTCGTCGGTTTTGCGCATCGCGAGCGCCAGATCGAGGCGGTCGTCCGACGGATCGCGCCGCACGACGACTATGCGTACGCCGGCTACATGTATCCGCTGGTGTTGCGAAACCTCGCCGCGCCGGTGGTCGTCATCTTCGGCGTCGCGCACAAGGCGCGTCTGCTCGGCCTCGAGGACCAGTTGATCTTCGACAGCTTCACGCACTGGCAGGGGGCGTATGGCGACATCGCCGTTTCCCCGCTGCGCGAGAAGATCATGCGCCGGTTGCCCGAAGGCAGCTACCGCGTGAGCGACGAAATGCACAGCCTCGAGCACTCGGTGGAAGCGAAGCTTCCGTTCCTGCAGCACGCGACCCGTGGTGTGCAGTTCGTGCCGATCCTTGTCCCGTCCATGTCGTTTGCGCGAATGAGCGAGGTCGCGCCGCCGCTCGCGCACGCGATCGCACAGGTAATGGACGAAGAACGGCTGGAGTGGGGTACCGATATCGCGCTCGTCTCGTCGACCGACGCCGTTCATTACGGCGATGAGGATTGGGGCGGCAGAAACTTCGCGCGCTATGGCGCTGACGCGGAAGGACGCGCGAAGGCGCTCGCCCACGAGCAGCAAATCCTGGACGATTGCTTCGACGGCGATCGGATGGGGCCACCGATCGAATGGGGCGAGCGATACGTTTCCGAAAACTGGTTAGCAACGTTGCTAACTGGATTTCGCGAAGGGTACTTCATTGCGGAGTCACCGTGATGCCTCGCGAGCGAACTGCTATCGCTGGCGCCGCGTGCGCTCGACAAGGCCCACGTCGAGAAAGCGCAATGCCGACACGTCGCTCGATCGCCTGCTGAGGCAGATCATCGGATCTGTTGTGGAAACAACGCAGTCAATCGGACCCGCGGCATAACGTCGCAATTCGCGGTGCGCCCTCTCGATTCTATATCTCCGCTGCAATTGATAGCCGTCAACACGCGATCCGTGTATCGAGCGTCGAATATTCATTGAAAGACCGGCGCTGTATCACCTGCGCAGCGTTGGTCGGTACAGCAGCGCACTGTCTCTTCAGGTCAAACGGCGGGAAAGCCGACTGAAGCAGATTCAATCAGGGCGTCCTCCTCAACTCAAGAGGTAAACTATGAACACCGCAGACTGGACACGGCGCAGGATGTTGCGCGCGGGCATTGCTGCGCTTGGCGCGGCGACAGTAGCAAAGGTCTCCCTCTCCGAGGCTCTTGCGGAGAGTGGACACTGGTATGGCGATGAATCGTATCCGTTGCCGGTTCCGGAGCAGACCCCGGCCAACCTGCCGCTCCTCACGTGCGCACCAGCTTTGGTGAATATGGGAGACGGCAAGCCGCGTCGCGTCCTCGCCTACAACGGCCAGTTCCCCGGGCCCACCTGGGTTGCGAGAACGGGAGACATGGTAACGACCAGGCTGCAGAACGGGCTCGATGACCCGACCATTACGCACTGGCACGGGCTGGTCGTGGATTTTGCGAATGACGGCGGACCGCTCCTCGAAATCGAGCCTGGAACGAGCTACGACTATAGCTTCCCGATCGTTCAGCGTGCAGGGCTGAACTTCTATCACCCGCATCCGCACATGCTCACCGGAGAACAGGTCTGCCTGGGACTGGCTGGAGCGTTCATCATTCGAGACGACGAGGAAGACGCGCTCGGCCTGCCCTCCGGCCCCTACGAGGTTCCGCTCGTCATCCGCGATGCCAGTTTCGACAATCAAGGCAACCTGCTCTACAACCCGACCAGCTCCGGATTCAAAGGCAAGTTTCCGCTCGTGAACGGTACGCTGAACCCGATGCTCAATGTCGATCGCGGCGTGTATCGCTTGCGCGTGCTCAATGGGGCCAACGCCCGCATGTTCCGCCTCGCCCTGAGCAACGGGGCTCCCCTCACGATCATCGGCAACGACGGCGGATTGCTTCCTGCGCCGGTAATGGTCACCGAAATATTGCTGGGCATGGCGGAACGGCTGGACCTGTTGGTCGACTTCCGGACGCTCGGCGCGGGCCAGAGCATTACGCTGCGGTGCCTCGATGCCCGATGGGATCTCGTGAAGTTCGTGGGTGCAGGTCAGCTCGGCGTCACTTATTCGCCGCCCCCGGTCCTTTCGACCATCCTTCCGCTTAGCGGACCGTCCCAGCCGACCCGGAGCTTTACATTCGACGGAATGAGCCGCATCAACGGCCTGGAATACGACCCGAATCGTCTCGACTTCAGGGTGCCGCTGGGGGTCACGGAGCGCTGGCGTTTCAAGACCGGAGGCAACGCGCCGCACCCGGTCCATGTTCACGGCGCGCACTTCCAGGTCGTCTCACGAACGGGTGGCCGTGGGAGGCTTTACGGGTGGGAGGGCGGCTGGAAAGACACTGTGCTGCTCAACGACAGGGAGACGGTGGACGTGCTCATTCGGTTCAACGCCTACCGCGACCCGTACGTCATCCACTGTCACCAGCTCGAGCACGAAAGCATGGGAATGATGGCCAACTTTGACGTGTACTGAGCTCCTTGGAGGCGCGGGCTGGGATGCGCCACGTCGCTGGACGCTAAGCGCATCGACGTCGACGATCTAGATTCGCGCGACGGGCTGCCCTAATGCGGACAGCCGCGTCTCGAGGCAACCGGGCGCCGCAACTTTCATCGCGGGACTCCTACGAACACTGCGCGGCTCAGCCAGGCGCTGCCAAGAACCGAGGTCTGCGCGCACCACCGAATCCTCGGGTTCGCGTGATCGAAATGCGTATCCGTTACCCAGCGGGCAGGTCTACAATTTCTGCCCTGCGAGTGGCGCGGGGACACGGGAAGGAGGATTGTGGCCATGGCTTTCTATTTGACGCGCTTCAGCTATACGCCGGAAACCTGGGCTCGATTGATGAAGAACCCCGAAGACCGCCGCGACGCTGCACGCAAGTACATCGAGTCAGTCGGCGGGAAGCTGCACGGCTTCTGGTACGCGTTCGGCGCGTACGACGGCTATACCCTCTGGGAAGCGCCTGACAACGTCTCGATGGCCGCAGTCGCGATCGCGATCGGCGGCGGTGGCGCCTTGTCGAAGTTCGAGACGACGCCGCTGCTCACAGTCGAGGAGACCTTGGAGGCCCTTCGCCGTACGCCGGCAGTCGGCTATCGGTCGCCCGGAGCGTAGTCAGTCAGGGACTTTGATCGGGGACCGCAGAGGTTAGAGCGGTGAATGCAAGTGGCTCGACAGTTGTGCGAGCGTCTCGGGGCTGATCGGTTTGACGAGATGCCCGTCGAACCCGGCAGCCGTGGACTTGTGCCGGTCCTCGTCCTGGCCCCAGCCGGTCACCGCAATTAGGGTCATATCCGCACCCCAATCGTGATTCCGGATTCGACGGCACGCTTCGTAGCCGTTGACCTGAGGCATGCCGATGTCGAGGAGCACCATATGTGGACGGAACTCGTCGGCCAGCTGTACCGCCTTCTCTCCATCGTAGGCAACGCGCACCTCGTGTCCCATCAGTTCCAAGAGCATCGACAGGCTCGACGCCGCGTCCCGGTTGTCATCCACCACCAGGATCTTCAGCTTTGGGCGGCCCTGAGCGGCGCTGCCCGGAGTCGGCGCGGTCGCCGGCCGCGTCAACCGGGTCGGCAGCCGTACCCGAAACTCGCTACCGCAGCCTGGTCCTTCGCTGAGGACCTCGATCGTGCCGCCATGTAACGCGACCAGACCCTTGACGAGCGACAGGCCGATGCCCAGGCCTGCTTGGGAGTACGACGCGGGGCTTTCGATTTGGGTGAACATCTCAAAGATCAAGCCCAAGCTTTCGGCGGGAATGCCGATGCCGTTGTCGGCGACCGACACCTCCACCTCGTTGCCATGATGCTCCGCCTTCAACGCGATCCGTCCGCCGGGCGGCGTGTACTTGGCTGCGTTGTCGAGCAGGTTCGAAAGGATCTGCGCAAGGCGAACCGGGTCCGCATTGAGCAGCGCGGGCTCGGATGGCACGGATACCGTCAATTCGTGTCCCATCTCCTCGATCAGCGGACGGCTCGCTTCCACTGCCGCCTGCACCGTGTGTCGCAGGTCGATCCGTTCGACGTGCAGTGCGATCTTGCCCCGGGAGATCCGGCTGACATCGAGCAAATCGTCAAGCAGGCGCGTCATGTGCTGCAGCTGGCGCTCCATCATCGGCAGCACGGTGTCCGACTGTGACTCGGCACCTTTCATTCGCAGGATCTGGACCCCGATCCGGATCGGTGCCAGCGGATTGCGTAGTTCGTGGGCGAGGCTGGCGAGGAACTCGTCCTTGCGGCGATCCGCCTCGCTCAGCCGCTTCACCCGTGTCCCGATGAACACGAACCACGGAAACGTTATTGCCATCACGATGAGCTGGAGCGTGTCCAGGCGCAGCATTTCGGTGTCGTGGTTGTCGGCATAGCGGCGCCAGGTCACTAATGCGAAGCAAGCCAACGATACGGAGCCCAGAACGGTGAGCTGCGTGCCACTGGAGCGCAGCATGCCGAACATCAGCGCGACGAAAAAGAAAGCGGCGAAGACGAGTCGGGTGTCCGGGGCGCGGTAGACCACGAAAAGCATCGTGAACACGGCGGCAAGAACCTGAACTGCGGTCAAGCTGGGATCCGGAAATCGAAGATTGAGTCCGAGCCGGAAAAGGATCGAAAAAGCGGCAATGGCCGCCGCGACGATGGCGGAAGCCTCGAAAAGCGTCTCGCGGTCAACCTTGTCTTGCGTGTGAAAGATGACCAGCACAACGAGGTACAGCACCGAGAAAGCGCTGGCGAGCAGGAACCTGTGGAACCGCAGGCGCTGGTTGGCCGCGTCACGTCTCAGCGACGGAATCTCGGGAATCGGACGGTGCATCGGAATCGCGTGAGCTGGCGGGGAACGGAGAGTGTGCTCCTGCTGGGCACAGTTGACATATGTCCCGAATGTTGTACGTGTAATCAATCGACCGATGCCTAGCTCATGTCGACGCCCGGTGCACGAGGACAACGAGAAGACTCTTGCCGCGCCGAAGACGCGCATCGCCAAGACCATTCGAAGAAGGCGGCGAGAGCGCGTGTATCAACGTCGAAATGGCAATCGCGTTCCAATGAAATTCCGTCTCGGAGGCGATTGATCGCACGGAATAGCCCGTTGGCTGTCGGCCACCGCGGAGTGACGAACGTAATGCTCCCTGCCTATGCCCGTCGAGAAATCTGTCCCGAGGGGGAAGAATCAGAGGTCGCGATACGGCAGAACCGTTCGCTTCGCTGATTTCAGCGTCAACGCGGGCGGTTCGAAGACAGAAATGCGGACGCCAATTTCACAGCCCTTGTCCACACTTCGTCAGGTTGGATCCGCAGTCCGTGTATCATGTCTCGACACGGCACGGAGAGGGGTCGATGCCGGAAATCTAAGGGAGAAAATCAAATGATCGGACTCAAGAAAGCAGTGAGCTGCTTTGCAGGGGTCCTCCTGCTGGCAGGCTATACTGGGGCGGCAACTGCCGCGAAAGCGTCAACAGACGAAGCAGCCATCCACGCAATCACTCAAGCCTGGATGAAAGCCTATAACGCAGGGGACGCCAAGGCAGTTTCCGGCCTCTATGCGGAACAAGCCGTGCTTCTCCCGCCGGGCGCCCCAGCTGCGAACGGCAAAGCGGCGATTCAGGCGTATTTCGCCAAGGACACTGCCGAATCGGCAAAGGCCGGCGTCACGTTCAGCATCGACGCCAAGTCCGACGTCGGCACTTCCGGTGACCTTGCCTGGGAGTCGGGAACCTATGCCGTCAAGGCCAAATCGGGTGCTTCGGTCGAAATCGGCAAGTACCTTACGGTCTACAAGAAGAGCGGCGGGAAGTGGCTCATCATCCGCGACACGTGGAACTCCGATGCGCCACCGGCGCCAGCCTCCGCGGCGCCAGCAACACCAGCGAAAAAGTAGCGCAGGCCGTGCCGGCGTAAACGAGGAATCCAAGAGCCAACTGAGCTTTGAGTTACTTGGTAATCCGGCGTCGCTGGGGGCGGTACACGTCTCGAGCGTTCGATCGGATGGGGTAAGGGATGTGTTTCCGAAAGCTGGTTAGCAACATTGTTAACTCGATTTCGACGGTCGCGATTCCGAAGAACACATACGCAAAGCACAGAAACTGCGGGCATGCGCGAAGCCGACGTTGAGCTCGGCGCGTGGCGCGCGCGAACGCTGCCACGGCTTCCTCGAACCGACCGAGGGCGACCAGCACGAACCCTTGCTGCATGAGGGCGGGCGTCGTCCGCGCTTCGGTCACGCCCGCGTCGAGCATCTTGCGAAGGGCAGACCTTCGCATGCTCCCAGGCATCCTTCCAGTAGTCGGGCGGATGGGCCGGGTTCAGCAGAGGATGCGCCGCGTCCCAGGCTCGCACGCCCTGCGGCGGCGTTGCCTTCACCGAGCGCAATCGAGGCGCGAATGAGATGCGCACGCGCGAGCAGCGCACGAAAGTTGTTCGAGTGTGCCAGGCGTTCGAGTGCATCGAGCTCCGAGTGCAGTCGCGACGCCCAAGTCGGGTCGTAACAAAGCGCGTCGACCAGCAGCCAGTGCCACAGCGCTCGACTGTACGGGCCGACTTGCGACGACGCGGCCACGGCAGCGCCGGCCTGGAAGAAGTCCTCGCTTCGCACGCGATCGAGCGTGAGCCCCAGCATCGGCAGCGCCGCCGTGGCGACGCGAAGCGCGATCCCGGGATCGATGTCCGTGCCCAGCGTGGCAAAGGCCCACTCGATGTCGTCAGTTACGCCTTCGACGCTCTCACGCCGCTCGGAGGTCAGCATCAGGCGCGCAGCCAGGCCGAACAACGCGAGCGGCGCTCGTTGTGCTCGCGGCTCATCCGCTCCACGCGCTTCGCGCGCTCTTCGAATCCGGCATACGACTGCGTGTCGAAGAGCGTGCACTGGATCATCCGCAGGCCGCCATATCGAAGCCCGAAGCGTCGCCTTCGTCGGTGAAGCGCGCCTCCGCCGCCAGCCATTCGGCGCGGGCGAGCGCCAGGTCTTCGAACTGAAGCGCGTAGCCGCGCCAGAACTGGGACCGGGCGGTTGGCCACCCGGTGCCGCTCGCTTCGGACTGCGCCGCGCGCAGCCCGCGCAAACCGTGACGCTGCAGCAGGCGCTCGCCCTCCGCGCAGTCGGCGAGCGCGGTGCGGTGCGCCGTGTCGCGTGTCACGGCCGCAGGTGCAAGGCGCAAGTCGGATCGTCTTGCCGTCATGGCGCGGCTCTTTCGAGACGCGACCATCATAGCGGAGTATCACGCCCTGGAACGCGCGCGATCGGCAATCCGTTCCCAATCCGTTACCACGCTGCGTTTGGTGGCGCGGAACCCGCCTTGCGAGGTGCGATCGAACTTGTTTCCGCGCTTCCGGAGGTATGGCATGCCGGGCAAGAAAAGCCCACCCGGGTTGATCGCCGACTTTGAAGGAGTCCGAATATGAAGAAGTTTCTTGTTACATATCTCGCGCCAGCCTCAGTCATTGACGACTGGAAGAAGACCGAGCCCGAGAAGAGAAAGGCGGACGAAGAGAAGATGCAGAGCGAATGGAAAAAGTGGATGAGCGATCACATGAAGATGTTCGTTGACAAGGGAGCCGGCGTCGGCAAGACCAAATCCGTCACCGCGCGAGGCACGTCTGACACAAAGAACGACATCATGTTGTATGCGATCGTGGAGGCGGACTCGCACGAAACAGCCGCGAAGACATTCGAAGGCCATCCGCACTTGCAGATCCCGCAAGCCTCAATAGAGGTCATGGAGATTCACTCGTTGCCTGGGATGTAAAGCCGCCGTACTGCTGCAAACGAACGTCGAGCAGCCGAACCGTCACGACGGCGGAACGTAACCGTCTTTGCCGACGTTGGCGACCGTCGCATTGGTCATCGCGCTGCGCGTGGGGCTGCTGCCGGAGAGCTCGACACCGTCGCGTTGGTCATGGTGTTGTTTCCCGCCGTGGGGCGGTGACCTTCGGAGTTGCCTCGCATCGCTTCGGGGAAGATGTGAACCTCGCTCGCCACGAGCGTGCCGTCGGCGCGCGGCGCTGCCGTCGTGCCGATGAAGCTGCCCGCCTGCACATGGGCAAAATCGCTCGCGCCGCGAGCGCTGATGCGAACATGGTCGGAAAGCTTCACGCGCACGTTCTCGCCGGACGCCGTTTTCAGGTCGAGCACGCCGGCGTCAGAGCGCACGATCGCACCGGCGATCCTGCTGCGCGGAGCGTCCTGCGCGGTAGCGCTTGCGAACGCGAGGAAGGCGAGGAAAAGGCCAGCCCAAGCGCGGCGCGACGAAAGCATTTCAATTCTCCGGTCGTTCGACTAAGCGCGTTGCTCGCGCGCGCGGACGACGTCATCAGGTGACGTCACCGGCGCACGCGGATCTCGACCCGCGCGCCTACGGCGAGCGCATAGTTCTCGATGGTTCGCAACGTCGGCCGCGTGCGCACGCCGCTTTCCAGACGGGACACCGCACTCTTCGTGGTCCCCATTCTGGCGGCGACGCCGTCCTGCGTCATGCCGACCGCGGTGCGGGCGGCGATCAGTCCGCGACGAGCGTTTGAAGTATGCGGTCCCGCGCGAGTGCCCGTGAATGCCGGCTGTCGCGCGCGCTCCTCAGCAACGCGATGTTCCTCGTCAGAAGCCGGGAGCGCTCGTACATAGTCGTATTTCGGGTGGTTAGCAAAAATGCTAACTCGCAACGGCGGGCGTGCCCATCGTCCGTTTGGACGAACCTGCGCCCGGCCGTCTACGCGCCTCCGTATCGGAGGTCCAGCACGGCATCCGCGGTCGTTCATGAGCCGTTCGCGAAATATGGCTAAGTCGTCGGTGTAGTCGCGTCGGAGCCGAGCGCTACGGCGGTTTATCGGGTCTTGGCTCGCATCAAAATGAGCTTGGTAGGCCGGTTGGTGGAAGTTCGCAATTTTGCGAACATGTGCGGCGCGCGACGCGTCACATCCACCTGATCAGTTCTCCGAGCAGTCGGACGCGGCGATCGGAAGGACCAAGGCCCGCGACCTTTCTTAACAGGACGCGCATTGTCATAATCAACTAAGGCTACTACACGGATGGCCATGAAAAATTACTACTTTACCGGGAGCAACTCGTACAGCAGTAGTGCCCCCGTGCAGCGAGAAAACGGGGCGGCACGCCTTGTTGTTTAACGCGGCGGACGCCTCATTCCCAACTCAACGCTCCCCCCGTCTGATACTCGATCACCCGCGTCTCGAAGAAGTTCTTCTCCTTCTTGAGATCGATCATCTCGGCCATCCACGGGAACGGGTTGTCGGCCTTATCGAATAGCGGATCGACGCCGATCTGCTGGCAGCGGCGGTTGGCGATGAAGCGCAGGTATTCCTTGAACATCGTTGCGTTCAGTCCCAGTACGCCGCGCGGCATCGTGTCCTCGGCGTAGGCGTACTCGAGGTCGACGCCCTTCTTCATCAGCGCGCGGATCTCCTCGCGGAACTCCGGTGTCCACAGGTGCGGGTTCTCCATCTTGATCGTGTTGATGAGATCGATGCCGAAATTGCAGTGCATCGACTCGTCGCGCAGGATGTACTGGTACTGCTCGGAGCTGCCCGTCATCTTGTTCTGCCGGCCCATCGCGAGGATCTGCACGAAGCCGACGTAGAAGAACAGGCCCTCCATGATGCAGGCGAACACGATCAGGCTCTTCAGCAGCTTCTGGTCGGCCTCCATCGTGCCGGTCTTGAACATCGGGTTGGTCAGCGTCTCGATGAACGGCAGCAGGAACTCATCCTTGTCGCGGATCGACTTCACCTCGTGATACGCGTTGAAGATCTCCGCTTCGTCGAGGCCCAGGCTCTCGACGATGTACTGGTAGGCGTGCGTGTGGATCGCCTCCTCGAACGCCTGGCGCAGCAGGTACTGCCGACATTCGGGCGCGCTGATGTGGCGATACGTGCCGAGCACGATGTTGTTCGCGGCGAGGCTGTCGGCGGTGACGAAGAAGCCGAGGTTGCGCTTGACGATCAGCCGCTCGTCGTCGGTCAACCCGTTCGGGTTCTTCCACAGCTCGATGTCGCGCTGCATGTTCACTTCCTGCGGCATCCAGTGGTTCGCGCACGCCGATAGGTACTTGTCCCACGCCCACTTGTACTTGAACGGCACGAGCTGGTTGACGTCGGCCGAACCATTGATGACGCGCTTGTCTTCGATGCGCACGCGGCGGAAGCCGTTCTCCATTGCCTGGCGCTCGACTTCGAGGTCGTGCACGGGCTCGCGCGACAGGATGCCGCCCATTGTCTGCGCGCGGATCGTCTCGGGCGTCATCGGCTGCCGGCGCGGCTGCGGGGCCGGCGTGACGTCGTCTTCGAAGGTCAGCATCGTAGATTCTCCGTGTTGCTCGTTATCGTTTTGTGGTGTCATTCCCGCGCGACGAAAGTCACTGGGTCCCCGCGTTCGCGGGGACGACGTAGTGCTTGTTCGAGGTCGATCCGTTATCTCAAGCTACGTTCCTACCAGGTCGTCGCGTTGAAGTCGACGAAGTGCGTGGTCTGCTTCGGCTGATCGCTTGCCATGCTCATCAACGCGATGACCAGCATGCCCAGGAACCCGCCACCGATGAACGCCGCCACAATCCACCAAACCGAAACCATGGTTACCTCTCCTTCCATGGTTGCCCATCACCCCAACCGTCTCCCCGCTATGCGGGGCGCCTTCCCCTCACCCTAACCCTCTCCCCGCTTCGCGGAGAGAGGGAGGGCCTTTAGTGCATCGCGCTCAATTTCTCGTATAGGTAATCGGCGGCGAAATCGATGCCCGGATGCCAGGCGATCGTTGCCAATCCGTAATCAAGGTAGAAATCGGCGAAGCGCTCGGGCGAACGAAGCTGCTCGAATGTGTCGCCATAGAGGTCGTCGGAAAGATCGACCACACCTTTTCGTCCATCGTTGAATTCAAGCCAGACCTTGTAGTCCCCGAGATAACGCGCGTCGATCACATGGCGCTGCACATGCTCGTATCGGGCCAACTCGAACCTCCTTCAGCGAAGTTGCGCGCGCGCAGCCCCGGATGCCCGAGGGAAAGACCGGCGCGCTCGATTGACACGCGCCGCCGCAATCGCACCTGCCTCCCGCCGGACCGGTTCTTGTCGGTTGTCTTGCCGGTCCGTTCAGTACCAAAGCCCAAGGCACTTACTTCGCCCCTGTCTGGGTTCGCGCCCGGGTCCCACTTCGGCCGGTTGCGTCACGCGAGTCTTGGCGATGCGCTGCTCGCGTGCTGCGCGTCCGTCCGAAAAGTCGTTCAGTCTGGTCATCTCCTATGTTTGTTGTTATTCCCGCGCAGGCGGGAATCCAGTGTCTTGCGACGAACGACACTGGGTCCCCGCCTTCGCGGGGACGACAGACGCCGCCTTTGCGGGGACGACAAGCATCATTGGCATGCTTCACAGTCCGGGTTGTCGATCGAGCAGAACTTCGGTGCCGCTTCTTCCGGCGGCGGCGCTTTCGCGTGCTTCGCTGCCTTCGCATGCGGCGCCGACGCGATGATGCTGCTGCTCAACGACGGCGCAGCGCTCAAGCCGCCGGACTCCGTCACCGAGTTCAACTCTCCACCTTTACCGGTCGACTTCTCGGCGGACGTCGCCGCGAGCGTGCGCAGGTAGTACGTCGTCTTGAGGCCGCGCACCCACGCGAGCTTGTACGTCTCGTCGAGCTTCTTGCCCGACGCACCGGCCATGTAGATGTTCAGGCTCTGCGCCTGGTCGATCCACTTCTGCCGCCGCGCGCCCGCTTCGACGATCCACTTGGCGTCGACCTCGAACGCAGTCGCGTACAGATTGCGCAGGTCGGCCGGGATGCGGTCGATCTTCGCGAGCGAGCCGTCGAAGTACTTCAGGTCCGACACCATCACCTCGTCCCAGAGATTCAACTTCTTCAGCTCCGCGACGAGATGCTCGTTCACCACGGTAAACTCGCCCGACAGGTTCGACTTGACGTAGATGTTCTGGTACTCGGGCTCGATCGACGCCGCGACGCCGATGATGTTCGAGATCGTCGCCGTCGGTGCGATCGCGACACAGTTCGAGTTGCGCATGCCGTGCAGCTTGATGCGCGAGCGCAGCGCGTCCCAGTCCATCGTCGACGAGTCGTCGATGTCGACGTAGCCGCCGCGCTCTTCGCGCAGCAGCTGCAGCGTGTCCTGCGGAAGAATGCCGCGATCCCACAGGCTGCCGCGATACGTCGTGTAACGGCCGCGCTCCTCGGCGAGCTCGGTCGACGCCCAGTACGCGTAGTAGCAGACGGCTTCCATCGACGCGTCGGCGAACTTCATCGCCGCTTCGGAGCCGTACGCCAGATGCAGCAGGTGCAGGCAGTCCTGGAAGCCCATGACGCCCAGGCCCACCGGACGATGCTTGAGATTGGAGTTACGTGCCTTGTTGACCGCGTAGTAGTTGATGTCGATGACGTTGTCGAGCATCCGCATCGCCGTGCGGATCGTCTCGCGCAGCTTCGCGTGGTCGAGCTCGTAGGTGCCGTTGGGCAGCTGCTTCATGTGCGCGAGCAGGTTGACCGAGCCGAGGTTGCACACGGCGATCTCGCTCTCGCTCGTGTTGAGCGTGATTTCGGTGCACAGGTTCGAGCTGTGCACGGTGCCCATGTGATGCTGCGGCGAGCGGACGTTGCACGCGTCCTTGAACGTGATCCACGGATGACCGGTCTCGAACAGCATCGAGAGCATCTTGCGCCAGAGCTGGACGGCGGGAATGCGCTTGTAGAGCTTCAATTCGCCGCGATCGACCTTCTCTTCGTATCGCTGATACGCCTCGTTGAACGCGTGCCCCCACTTGTCGTGCAGATCAGGCACGTCCGACGGCGAGAACAGCGTCCAGTCGCCGCCTTCCATCACGCGCTTCATGAACAGGTCCGGAATCCAGTTCGCCGTGTTCATGTCGTGCGTGCGGCGACGGTCGTCGCCGGTGTTCTTGCGCAGCTCGAGGAATTCCTCGATGTCGAGGTGCCACGTTTCCAGGTACGTGCACACGGCACCCTTGCGCTTGCCGCCGTTGTGCGCGAGCCCTGCGGCCGTCATGTACGACTCGTCGGTATCGACCTTGAGATCGACGACCAGCGGCTTCGGCAGGATCGGCTCGATGTCACGGATGCGCGAGAAGATCGTGCCGCCATGCGTGATCTGGTCCTCGGCGCGGTGCCCCAGCCGCAGCATCTGGTAGCGAATGCCCTCAGCGAGCAGCAGCGATTGCTTGCCGCGCTCG
>WNFZ01000366.1_pt1 | contig 43779 bp, 34 predicted proteins | sample 5400081 | NCBI WGS metagenome assembly WNFZ01 (sample SAMN13153365, study PRJNA577476) | soil metagenome | isolation source: 80 cm soil or saprolite under grassland replicate 1 | place: USA:California | collected 2016-06-15
CCGCAGGATTGGGTGCGTTATCACGATAAATACAAAGGCGCGTAAAAAGACGTCTGCTGCGCTTGAACGTCCGGCAGATATGGCGGACCAACTGCAACATACAAATTCAGCCTGCGATGAAGCCAGGCTTCCGGCTGGATTTATCGCGGTTTATGTCCTTGCATTCGTCGCCGGGGCGCCTTTTCGCCAGAGGAACATGCACGGCAAAAGTAGTGGCTATCAAAGCCTGCGTATCCGGAGGAGGACGGAAATTACTACGATTCGGAGTATGTCGTTTCTCCTAGCGTCGAGGGATTTATGGTCGTCGAGCGCTTCGCCGCTGTCGCGAACGTGCGTGGAAGCGGCGGGACTTGGCGGCGTTCCCGCAAACTGCCATGTCGCACCAACGCCGACGGCCGGCTTTCGAGCTGTCAATGAAGACCCACGAACAGTTGGGCCCTTTACAAATGCGCAGTCGATCCATTGGCAACGGCAAGACCTGTTGGACCATCCGATAGGCGACCATCGATGCGATCAGGTCGAAGTCGAGTGCATCGTTGCGGAGGTCGACGAGCACACGCCCATCGCCGAAGCGGAGCTCATGGGCTTTTATGCCAGTGATCCAATGCTCGCGAAGAAGGTCCAGGGCGCTTTTCGGCGGCGCGCGCCTTGAAATGATCCGGGTGGCCAACCCAAACAGGGATTCCCGCAAAACCTTTGCGCGCGCCAGCGCGATTGCAGCTGCCTCGGTCTCCTTCTGCGCCTTCTTACCCAGTACGCGCAGTACCCTTTTTGGCAAGAGATGCACAAATCCCGCCCATTCAAGCAAACGTGCGTAGCTGTCAAGCCAGTCGCGAGGCGACTGATCGCGGCTGGTGACGGTATTGACGAAATCGAGCGCTGCATCGCCGCCGATGATGTCACGGTTGCGAAAGTGGTGCGACTCAATTCTAACCTGTAAACTAGTCTTCATCGGTTGACACAATTCGTAACCCAATGTAACAGCGATTGAATGGACGCATTTCTTTATTTTAGACGCAGTCGCACATTGCGCGCATTACTGTTCGTGTTGGCGCTGCTCGTTGCGGCTGTTTCTGCGCGCGCGCAGACGCAAATCCGTTCGCTGACTGGTGTTATTGACGGCGACAGCACTGGAGGTGTAACGACCGATCTTGTCGGCAACATTTATGTCGCAGATTTTGGCGATTTCGTCTGGAAGATCACGCCGGAGGGCGAGCGTCGGGTATTTGCGTCGGGCCTCTATGGCGCGTCCGGAAACGCGATCGATAATGAGGGCAACCTCTTGCAATCGAATTTCTACGGCAATTCGATCACCAGGATTGATCGAAAAGGTCAAACGACGCCATTCGTCACCAGCGGCCTGAGCGGCCCTGTCGGCCTAGCGGTCAACAGGCACACGGGCGATATCTACGTCGCAAACTGCAGCGGCAATTCTATCGCCAGGATTGCGCGCGATGGTACCGTTTCGTCATTCGCCAAGAGCGATCTCTTTCGCTGCCCCAACGGCATTTCCTTCGATCGCAACGGAAATCTCTACGTCGTCAACTACAGAGACAACAAGATGCTAAAGATCGATCCAAACGGTGTTGTCGTGCCCTTCGCGACAGTATCCGAAAAGGGATTGGGGCACTTATGCTTCAACAAGGATCGATTCTACGTAACCGCGCATGAATCGCACGCAATTTACGAAGTAAGGTTAGATGGAACCGTTAAGCGTATCCTTGGCAATGGCAAGCGCGGGATTGTGGATGGAGCGGGCGCAAAGGCGCGGCTCTCTTTCCCCAACGGAATCGCGTGTTCTCCGTATGCAGGCCGGCTTTATATCAACGAGTATGTCAACGAATCAACGTCTTCCTTGCCGCGTCGTACGATCATCCGAGAAATACTTCTCGAGGCAGGCAACTAGCTGTTGTGCCCTTTAGAAAGCGCGCCGCCATGAAAACAAAAACCATACTGAGCATTATCGGGTCAGCCGTAGCCGCCGCGGTTTTTGCATTTGATCCACCGCCGGTGGGTAGCGCAGCGCCCCAAGCTGCAACCAGTCGCACCGGCTCGCACGATTTTGATTTTCTGTTCGGTGAATGGCGTGTCCATCATCGCGTGAAACGCGCAGCCGAAAACCAACCATGGCTGGAATTCGATGGGACCGCCAGCACACGCAGGCTCATGGACGGCTCGGCCAACGTAGAAGACCATACGTTCAACAAGCCAACCGGCGTTTCCCGCGGTGTTGCGATTCGTGCATACGATCAGAAGACTGGGCAATGGGCAATTTGGTGGATCGACGGCCGCGACCCTTTAGGCGCCCTCGATCCGCCGGTCAAGGGCGGCTTCGACAATGGCGTTGGAACTTTCCATTCCGACGGCACTATCGCCGGGAAGCCGGCCCGCACCCGGTTCATTTGGTCGCATATCACGCCGACATCCGCACGTTGGGAGCAGGCTTATTCGTTCGATGCTGGAAAGACGTGGGAAACGAACTGGATCATGACATTCACACGCGCCGAGTAGCGATGCGCGTGATAGACGAAGCTCGCCTGCTTCGAGTGTTGTCCAGGACGAATGGACTTGCGATGCAGAGGACGTGCAACAGAACTCGAGACGAACGATGCCCCAGTAAAGCAGCGAAACAAGGGTGACATGCGGAACGCGAAGGCAACGAGCATGCGGATCTTGATAGGATGCCTGGTTCTCTTGGTTATTAATTATCTTGTATGGGCCCAGGATAAGGGCGTCCCCACAGCAAGTCTTGTGAAGAGTTCGAAGCTTTTGACTGATTTTCAGGTCGTTGAATTTCGTCGATACACTATTCGAGAGGGGGAGCGGGAGCATTTTGCCCAGTACTTTGAAAGCTATTTCCCCGAAGCCTTTCAACAATTGGGGGCCATCGCGATCGGACAGTTCCTGGAACGTGGGAACAATTCGCGATTCACATGGTTACGTGCTTTTCACAACATGGACGATCGCGCCAAGGTGAATGCGTTGTTCTACTTTGGCCCTCTTTGGAAAGAACACGCCGCCACGCTCAACTCGCTCATCACCGACAGCGACAATGTCTTGCTGCTTCGCCCGCTGAGTCCTGAACGGGGCATCACGGTCCTACCTGCAGTTGACCCTGTGAAAGAGAGGAAAGGCGCTCAAGGCATCGCTATTGCTCAGATTTTTGCCGTCAAGGCACGCAATGTTGATGCCTTTGGCCAGCAGGCCGAGTCAACATTTGTTCGGTATCGGGATGCGGGTGCCCGCGAGGCCGGTGTGCTCGTCACCCTCGATGCACCTAATAACTTTCCGCAGCTTCCGGTTCGAACCGATGGCCCCTATCTGGTTTGGTTGGGCATTGTCGAAAACGAACCGTCACTGAGGTCCTTCACTCATCTATTAGAGAGCACTCAACAATCGCTTTCAGCCACGGGCCTGCTTAGAAGCGCGCCCGAACTGGTAATCATGGATCCTACCCGCCGTTCACGTCTACGATGGTTAACTGAAGAGCGGAAATGAAGAGTTTACCGTTTGATCTTAAAAGCCAGTCTCGCGCTTCGGCACAAGAATTATCGATAGTTATTCATCTTGAATTGCGACGCCGAGAAAAATGAAAATTGCCCCTGCGCGCGCTTCCTTTTGGGGAAAATTTTAGAAATTGAACAAACAAAGGACAGAATAAAAAACCTATTTATACCGCGCTGAGGCCAAGGCGGGGCAGCCTGGCGCGTGCGTCAAATAGCAATGAAGCCCAGGTTTCGCCAGTGAATCGAAACACTGAGACACTCTGTTGACCTATGAAGGAGAAAGACGTGAGCAACGATCGATCGAAAAATGAAGCCGAGATCCGCGAGCTGATCGAAAGTTGGGTAAGGGCAATTCGTACCGAGAATCTCGATGGGGTACTGGCCAATCATTCCTCCGAGATATTGATGTTCGACCTCCCAGGACCAGTTCAATTGAAAGGAATCGGTGCATACAAAAAGTCTTGGCTGCCACTTTTCGATTGGATTCGAAGTGGTGGCGCCTTTGATCTAAGCGGGGTCAACGTCACTGCAGGCGATGACGTAGCGTTTGCCACCGCTTTGATTCATTGTCGTGGAACGGATGCGAATGGAAACAAAGTAGCGACCGAAGGCCGCTTGACCATTGGACTGCGCAAGATTGATGGCCAATGGACTGTCGTGCATGAGCACCATTCGGAGCCAAGTGATGCTACTTGAAGCAGCGCTCTGCGCATGAATCGTGAATGTTTTAACTTGGTTGGAAGTGTTGACCTTATCGCAGGAATTCTCTTGCCACGATATATCAAAGCCTCAGCTTCACATAAGACCCCGATCCACTGACTTCGATTACCTCTTTGAGTAAAGCCTACGCAAGTTGCTCCCGTCGCATGCTGAACTTCATCGCCCTAATGTGTCTCGCCTCGGCGCCGGCCAGTGGCCAGGGTTCTCGACCCGACCTTGATGCAGGAAGGCTTCGGGCGGGGTCATTTACCTACCGGACATTAGTGGATGGGGCGGAAGCGGGGCGGGCCCTGATTCGGGTTCACACGCGTGACGATTCGGGAAACTATGTGTTCTCAAACCTTGTCACCGGGAGCTTCAGCCAATACTGGGAGGCTGTCGCTTCGGCAACGTTTGCTCCTGTGTCGGCAAAGCTCAGTTTTGGAGAAGGCGCTAGGGCGCGCAGCGCGTTTGAACTCTCCTACCACGGCAACCGCGTGACCGGATTCGTAATTCCGCGGAAAGAACCTTCCAAGAGACGAGAAGTGGACGAGAGAGTAACTGAGGACACCATAGATCAACGGATCGACTGGGCCGCTGTCATGGCGCTAAAGGAGTATGTCGAGGGGGAGGAATTCCTATTTCATGTCTATGATCCCGGAACCGGAAATTCACGCATCCGTGTGCGAATTGGGGAAACTGGGACGACTGTGGTCCCTGCGGGTTCGTTTGAGGCTGTGCGAGTCTCATACCAGGTTGATAAGAGTAGCGGTGCCGAAACGTATGAGGCGTTCGTCACCAAACAGGCTCCGCGGTTTCTGGTGAAAGAAAAGTTTCCCAACGGCTCGGTGGGCGAGCTTGTGGTGTTCGCTGAATCGGAATCCGACAGCGATGATTGAGCGTGCGATTATCTGAAAGTGTGGGCCGCTTGGAACCATGTTCGCGCAATGGCGTCGATCGTTCCAGCCATCTTGTTTATCACCCCCCTGATAAAATCGCGTCCCGACTACGCAATGTGATACCAGGCCCAGCTTCACATGGGCGAGTCTTATTGGGATTCTTTCATTTTGGGTGCTTCCGAGCGGATCGGCCCGACAGGAACGCATCAGTCCGTTCATTCACGCGTCCCATTCATTTCCAGTTTCACGATCGCCGTCCCAAAAGGTCGGAAAGTGGTCTTACCATGCTGCGCCAAGTGGGTCTTGTGACAACGCTATTCTAGTCGGATGACGTCCGTCTGACCAATTAAAGCAGACCGTGATGAACGCGCTGAAACATATTTGGACTTGCCTCTTGGTGTGCACATTGGTCGTCATCTTGCAGCCCCTTTCGGGACTCGCACAGCAGAACTCCGACCCATCGAAACCAAAACTTCAGCCCTCTCCTACGAAACGGGATGGGCAACACGATTTTGACTTCCACATTGGCACTTGGAAAACTCACCTACGACGCCTCATAGATCCCTTAACTGGCTCCACTCAATGGGTCGAATATGAGGGCACTACCGTCGTCCGAAAAGTTTGGAATGGCCGGGCCAATCTCGTGGAGCTCGTGGCCGATAGCCCAGCAGGTCACTTCGAAGGTCTGAACCTGCGTCTATACAATCCCCAATCCCACCAGTGGAGTTTGAATTTTGCCAACAGCAAGGGCGGTACCCTGAGCCCACCCACGATCGGCGAGTTCAAAAATGGCCGCGGCGAGTTTTTCGCCCAGGAAACACTCAACGGCCGAGCCATCCTTGTTCGATTCGTTATGTCGGACATCACTCCAGATTCGTGCCGCTTTGAACAGGCATTCTCGGACGATGGGGGCAAGACTTGGGAAGTGAACTGGATCGCGATAGACACACGAGTGAAAGATGAATCTAACAAAGCGCACTGAACTTCGTCGCCTGCCAAGCAGGGGATCGCGCGACTTGGACACCATTAACGCAACTCAACAATCATGAAAATAAAACTCATACTTGCCGCGATAGCTTCGTTTGTGACCACTGCCATCTACGCGGTTGAGCCGCCGCCGGTGTGCAGCGCCGCGCCTGATTTTTCGGTCGCCGACGCGAAAAGTGAAATGCATTCCTTATCACAATACAAGGGCAAATACGTCGTGCTAGCGTGGTTTAATCCAAAATGCCCGTTCGTGAAAAAGCATTACGGCGGTGCCTGGCTGACGATCAATTCCAGCGCGCCGGGCGCGTGGCCTCCTGGGTGCCCGCTGTCATGAAAGGCCTCAAACCGATCCTATACGCGGGCGCCCTTTGTGGTGTGCTCGACATCACGGCGGCGTGCATCAATTCGCGCATCGCGTCCGGCGCGACATCAGCGCGCGTACTGAAAAGCGTGGCCGGCGGTTTGCTGGGTCGTAGTGCATATGAAGGCGGATTCGCGACCGGAGCGCTCGGCCTCATGCTGCATTTCACGATGGCGCTGACCGTGGCGGCGATTTTCTACGCGCTGAGTCGGCGTTTTCCGGTGCTGCTGCGGCATGCGGTGCCGGTGGGCCTGCTTTATGGACTGGCGGTTTTTGCAGTCAATAACTTTGGTACGGCGCCGCTTCTCTCGTGGGTTCGCAGCCTGTATCTGCACACGCCGGTTGTACTCACGGGCCCGATGGGATGGTCGCAAGCGCTCATTCACATGTTTTGCGTCGGCCTGCCCGTTGCGCTCGTGGTGCGTCGATACTCGAGGGAGTCGTAAACAAGAACTGAGCGTTTCGCCATCGCGGGGCAAAAGGTAGCGCAGGCGTCTCATCCGCCGCGGCGGACCGGAGGCTCGCGCTACCTTCTGCCCCAAGAATATTTCGCGTCCAGTCGCTAAGTTTGACTCCCAAAGTGGCCTTATCGAAGTTCGCTGACTGGATATTGTGACTGGACCGCAGGATTGAGAACTTGGCTGAACCCGCCTGAGGCGGGTCACGCCATGATTCCAAAAACGGTTGGTCTGATTGTATTCGAGCAGATGACGGCCGTGGATTTGACTGGACCCGCCGAGGTTTTTTCCCGAGCAACGATTCAAAACGACGACGGTTGTGAATCCCGTTGCTACCGTGTGCTAACACTTGGCGTCGGCACCGCAACGTGCCTGACAGAGTGTGGCATCGGTGTAAAACCACGGCTGAACCTTGGGGACGCGCCGCGACTCGATACTCTCATCGTCCCAGGTGGCAGTGGCATTCATCATTCGAGGCTAAGCAAGAAAGTCGTAAAGTGGCTAAGCCGCCGCGCGCCTACTATAAGGCGCATCGCAACGTTTGGCAGTGGAATCTACGCACTGGCAGCGACAGGGTTGCTCGACGGACGACACGTGATAACTCACTGGCGTTTGGCTAAGGACGTTGCTCTGCGATTTCCCAAGCTCCGCGTCACTCCCAATAGTTTGTTCGTAAAGGATGGTCCGTTTTATACCTGCGCCGGTGGCACGTCGGCACTGGATCTGGCCCTCTCGCTGATCGAAGAAGATCACGGCCGGCAGGTTGCGCTGAAGCTGGCGCGCGAGTTCGTCGTTCATGTCAAACGATCGGGAGAACAGGAGCAATACTCCGAGCCGTTACAGTTCCAGGTCGAGTCGTCCGAACGCTTCGCTGATCTACCTGCGTGGATTTTGTCTAACCTGAATCAGGATCTTTCGGTCGAGGCGCTCGCTCAAAGGGCATGTATGTCGCCGCGAAATTTCAGTCGTCTGTTCAAGGATGCTTTCGGAAAGACGCCAGCAGACTTTGTTGCTTGTGCTCGTATCGCTGAGGCGCAGGAACGATTGCTAGTTCCGCGGAATAGTATTGAGAGTATTGCCACGTCTCTTGGTTTTAAGAGCGCAGATGTTTTTAGCCGGACATTTGAGAGAGTAGTCGGAATCCGGCCGAGCACCTATCGCGGATCGTTTGCATCCGCACCGGGGAATGGTTTCACGAAGCTGGGGTCCAGAGGTGTAGAGGCACTGTTGGCGCACGCCTGAGTGCGAAATCGCGTCGTGCACGATTTGGGCACTTTTATTGCCGAGTTGTCATCGGCCTCGCACTCACACTAATACCCTCAATTCGCGTTCTGCGGATACTCTCTCTGATCACTCGGTAACATCGAATCAGGCAGGAGTAGCTTCGGTTGGATCAGCACTCATTTTGAAGAGGTATCGCAAAGCGGCATTCCACAAAACACCCTTGTGAACGTGAGGCACGCCAGGCGTGCGCGACACCTTGAAAGGCGATTTGTTCAACCAGGCGCGGTCGAACTGAGACAAAACTGTTCATTTGCCGAAGCGCTCCTCGCCGCACTCCAAGTAGCCGTCAAAAGTCATGGCTTAAATTGTCGTTTCTTTGTCCTAACGGGAAAACTTCATTCTGCGTTATACCGCTCCACATGGAGAAACTAATGACTAAACATATGCTAAATAAGCTGGGAAACCTTCGCCTTATTCTTACAGCGAGCGTCGGATTTCCTTTAATTTTTGCGTCGAACGCATTTGCTCAGTTGCCGGCTCCGGCTGCTGCCCCGCCGGGTGCACCGCCGCCGAGTGCGGAAGTGGAACGCGTGGTCGTCACCGGTTCGAACATTCCGACGGCGGAAGAGACCGGGCCAAACCCGGTGGACACGTATCGACCTCAAGACATCGAGAAGTTGGGCATCCGCAACGCGACCGACCTGCAGGAATTCATCCCGCAGGAAGCGGGCGGAACCGTCAACATGAACATGGGCAATGGCGGTGATGGCACTATTCAGTTCAACCTGCGCGGCCTGCTGCCCAAGGAGACTTTGGTTCTGGTCGATGGCAAACGCGTCGCCTACGGTTCGCTGGGCGCCGCCGGGTTCAGCGCAGGCGTGGACATTAACCTGCTTCCGTTTTCGATGATCGATCACGTGGACATTCTCAAGGATGGCGCCTCGGCTGTGTATGGCTCCGACGCGATCTCTGGTGTGGTGAACTTCTTTTTGCTCCACAAATTCCGCGGCCTGGAGATCGGAGGCACCTACGGGAACACAAACCTGGGAGGATCCAATGAAATGGGCGAATGGAACGCGTGGTTGAAAGCCGGCACTGGTGACGACAAAACCGATATCGTGGTCGTTGCCGATTTCTGGCAGCGTCTTAACGGCCTCTTCAGCCGCGACCGCGACATTTCGGCCAACGGAAATTTCAAACCGTTCGGGGGATTTGATGCGCGCAGTGGGAATTTTCCTGGCCGCGTGCAGGGCCGCCGCTTGATCCCAAGGTTGTTTTTTAGCGCGGACACGCCGCCGCCACACTCAGCTCCGAACGCGAGCACATCTCCATTTTATGTGGATCCCTTCGCGATCGCTACTTATCCCGATGGGGACTACTTCTTTTTTAACTTCGCGGCATTCACGCCGGCGCTGCCTCCGGCTGATCGCCAGGCTTATTACGGTTCTTTCACGCGCGACTTGTGCGACAAATACCTGGTAGTGTTCGCCGACTTCAAATATGTGCGCTCGTATTTCGATTCATCCCTGGCGGCTGTACCGTTTACGCCTGATCCATTTAAGACGCCGGGCACTAACGCGTTCTTTAGTCCCACCGGCATCAGCGTGCCAATCTCGAATCCGTTCAATCCCTTCACAGTTGGAGATACGACTCTGGTTATTAATGGAGTACTAACCCCGATGACTACAGGAGTTCGCTTTCGCGGTATCAACGACACCGGCCCAAGGAGCGAAAAATTCACTTACTGGGACCAACTCTTCGACGTCGGACTACGCGGAGAGATGGGCGAATTTGGCAACTATTTCAAGACGTGGAATTGGGAAGCCGGTTTCCGTTATTCCCGAAACGAGGGGCAGGACCTGTCCGTAGGCGAAGTCAGCCAGCCTGGATTGCGGGACGCGCTCCTGGATACGAATCCGCGCACGGCGTTTAATCCGTTCCTTGGGTTTTTCGGTCAGAACACCGCGGCGGCCAGGCAAGCCGTTTACGTCACTCTGCATAACTCCGGCGAATATGAGTTGCCAATTTACTATGGCACGTTTAACGGCGACCTGTTCAATCTTCCCGCCGGGCCGGTGTCATTTGCGATTGGCGGCGAGTACGACGCGCCGAGATTCACCCGCGATCGTGACGCGCTCAATAACACGTTTCAGTCGATTGGCTCGGTGGATGGGCAAAGCTTCCGGGTGAACCGGGATGTGTGGGGAATCTACGAGGAAGTGCGTGTGCCATTCACCAGTCCTACGTGGAACTTCCCTGCTTTCTACAGCTTTGAGGTGGACTTTGCCGAGCGCGAGGAATGGTACAGCAACAACACCTCAGCAGTTCTACCTTCTGGACTGTTCCCAGCTACGCCAGCGACGCACAGCAGGTATAACGCGCAGAAGCCGAAGGTGTCTGTGCGCTGGCAACCGCTTGATCCAAAGTGGATAGGCGCGGTGACCCTGCGTGGCAGCTATTCCGAGGGGTTCCATGCGCCGACGCTGGCAGAACTTACGCCTGCTTCTTCGCAGAACTTCCCGATCGTGGCCGATCCGTTTTCCCCTCAGACTGAGCCCCAGGTTGAGGAACGCATTCTAGGAAACCCCAACCTGCACCCGGAGGTGGCCTATGAATGGACCTACGGCATTGTTTACAGCCCGAAATGGATCAAGGGCCTGACACTGAGCGCGGATTGGTGGCATATCGATATGCGCGACATCGTATCGACCCTCGGGGCGCAGTTCATCATTGAGAGTAATCCCCCGACCCCGGGTGTTCAGCAGAACGGGCCCTTGGTTTTCCGTGGTACCGGTGATGGCTCGTCGCCGAATGGGCCGGTCGTGCTGGTGATTGATCCCAGCGACAACCTGTCTGGCGCAATCTTCGAAGGTCTCGACTACGAAGCGATCTATATTCTGGATTCTTCGATCTTTGGTGCCGGGGATTTTGGCAGACTGACGACCACAGTGAACGGCACCTGGCTATCCCGGGCTGAGTTTCAACCTAACGCCGAGACACACCGGTTTGGTATCAATGGCTCATTCCTGCCGCCGGGGTTGGCTTTAACCAGTTCGTTGCCATGGCATCGGGCTAATTTTAGTATCTTCTATGATGGCCCGGCTGACACCTGGATGCAGGGCCTTGATATTGGCGCGATAGTCCACTGGACCGCTCAATACGAGGACGACAATGCCAGTCTGACAGGAGCGACGGACCTGGCTGAGCCAAGGAATGGTCCATTTCCCCAGCGCGCGCGGAAAGTGTCCGCGTTGACTACGCTCGATCTGCTCGCATCGTATACGTTCAATCTGCCGCCGCCCGCACCCGCCGAGGTGCCTGGCTTTGCCAAGGATGGCGGTAAGAACGTGAAGATGGATGGCAAGGAGAAAAACGTCATGCCCGTCTCCACGGCTGAGTACAATCCCTGTGGATGGCGCGCCTGGTTGAACGGCACGACACTCAGCGCCGGGCTACAGAACGTGACCGATGAAGATCCGCCGTTTGTGGCTGGCAGCTTCGAGAACGGCTACGACGAGTCGCTGGCCACGATCAAAGGCCGGTTCTGGTACGTCGGCATAAAGAAGAGATTCTAGATTTCTCCGTTAGTTAGGTCCTGAAGAGACAGCCCCGAACGCTTTCGGGGCTGCCTCTTTTTGCTTCAGATCCAGGAAAGATAAAGGCTATCTCGAGTCGCGCCAGGCTCGCTTCCGATGAGAGCTTGAAAAAAGTCGGTTACGGAGTTCGTTGTGCTAATAGTTTAAGAATCGATGCAAGCCGCTTTTTATCAGTCGGAGTTTGAACAGCCGCACCCGAGCCGGGCGCGGGCGATCATCAAAGCGCACCCGGAAGTTCGCCAGTTGATGGTGCGCAATCCGTGGACCGCGTTGATCGCGGTCTCGATCGTGACGATACAAACAGCGATCGCGTACTGGATGGGCACGCTGGGATTCGGTTACTGGTGGCTCAGCCTTCTCATCGCATATTGCATCGGCGCGTTCGCGAATCACGCCAATTACGTGATCATCCACGATGCGACCCACAACCTGATTCTTCGGAGCAAAAGCTGGAACAAAATGGTGGCCATCATTGCCGATCTCCCAAATCTCGCGCCCGGCGCGATGGGTTTTCGCGTTTATCATTTGAAGCATCATTCACATCAGGGCGATTACCAATACGACGCTGATCTGGCAAATCATTGGGAGGCGCGGCTGGTGGGCAACAAATGGTATCGCAAGGCGATCTGGCTCATGCTCTTTCCGTTTTTCCAACTGACCCGGCCGCCCCGGTTGAAGGCGATCAAAATGTGGGACCGATGGTTCTTTATTAATTTCGCATGCGCGGCGGCGTACGACGCGGCAGTTGTTTATTTTTGCGGTTGGCCCGGATTTCTTTATCTCGTGTTCGCCTTTTTCTTCTCGATTGGGCTGCATCCTGTGGGTGCACGCTGGATTCAGGAGCATTACACGTACGATTTCGACCAGGAGACATTCAGTTATTACGGCCCGATCAACCTCGTCGCTCTGAACATGGGCTATCACAACGAGCACCACGATTTGCCGTCGATCCCCTGGAACAATCTGCCGAAGCTGCGCGCGATGGCCCCGGAATTTTACGATCATCTGAAGTACCACACCTCGTGGACTCGATTGCTTTTCCAGTTCATTTTTGACGAGCGATACAGTTTGTATTCGCGGATTCAACGAATGAAACAAAGGGTTAGTTCTCCAGCGATTCCAGACGTAACGACCGGTCGAATGAGCGGCGTTGATCTAAGCGCGAGGCCGATTACTTTTTAATTATGGCAGAGCGACCTTACGTCTCGAATAAAAATGAAACGGTCCGAATGTTCGAGAGCGATTTCATGGAGTTTTTTTCGCGCGTGCATCCGGCGATCCCGCTGGTGTTGTACCTGCCAGTGGTCGGCTACATGCTTTATGTGTCGATCTGGCAGCAAAAATTGTCGATCCTCGCTGTGGCCGGCCTATTCACGCTGGGAATTTTACTCTGGACGCTCATCGAGTACCTCATCCACCGGTACATATTTCATTACGAACCCAAGACCCATCTGGGGAAACGGCTGCATTACATTATTCACGGTGTTCATCACGATTATCCAAACGACGCACGGCGGCTCGTGATGCCGCCAAGCATTAGCATCCCGCTTGCGTTTCTTTTTTATGGTCTCTTCCTTCTGATTTTCTGGCGCCTGGCGCCTGGCGTGTTTGCCGGATTGGTTTTTGGCTACGTCTGCTATGACATGCTCCATTACGCAACGCACCACTTCTCGATGAAGCGAGGTCTGTTGCTCTGGCTGAAGCAGTACCATCTCCGCCATCATTACAAGGATGATCATGTCGGATACGGCATCAGCTCGCCGCTTTGGGACTACGTTTTTCGGACGACGCGAAGATAACGCCTCTCAGGAAATTTGGTCCGCTCGGAGGTGGCCGCAGTCGGTCTCACTAAAAGTCTTGTCCGGAACCCGAAAACCGGTAAAATGGTTGCCCCGACACGGAACTTCGTGGCGCGCAGTGACAGCCCGAACTTCGTAAGGAGTCTAGTGAAGGACAAAGAATTTCAATTTCGCCTGAAAGCGCCGCCCGGCACGCTCGCGCCGATTATTCAATTGATTCGTGTGGCGCCTTTGCTCCCGATGATTGTCGGCGCGATAATGGGATCTGCTGGCAGGGAGTGTACGGCGTGATGAACGAGGACCCGGCAAAACTTAGTCTGAGTAATTTTCTTGCGGGCGAGAGCAACGACCCGCTGCAAGCTCCAGCGAGCTTTACAAATTGGATGCGCGTCGGGGCGTGGGCCGCCGAATTGTATGAACCCGAGCTTCTCTCCACGGCAGATGCGCGCACGATGATCACCTACGGCGGCAAACCGCGCCCCGTAATTAACCTTTGCTCCTATAATTATCTCGGCCTTGCCAATCATCCTGAAGTGCTCCTCGCCGCGCACGAAGCGCTCAGGACCCATGGGCTGGGCGCATGCGGTTCGCCCATGCTCTCCGGAATGACCGATCTGCATCGGGAACTCGAACGACGCGTGGCGAAATTTCTCGGCCGCGAGGATGCGATGCTTTTTAACAGCGGATTTGGCGGCGCCCTGGGCACGATTTCCGGGCTGCTCCGCAAAACCGACGTGGCGCTTCTCGACAACCGCTCGCATCTCAGCCTTCGCGATGGAGCGGTGCTTTCCCGATGCCGCACGGAGAAATTCGAGCATAACGATCCACGCTCACTCGATACAGCATTGAGTCGTCAAAAAGGCCGGCGGCAACTCGTCATCGTGGAAGGCATTTATTCCATGGATGGCGATTTTGGCAATCTGAAGGAATTAACTGACGTCGCACAATCGCATGGCGCGAGCGTTTTTATTGACGAGGCCCACTCCATGCTGGCTTGTGGCGAACATGGTCGCGGCGCGGCTGAGAAGTTTGGCGTGGAAGATCGTGTTCCGCTCGTTTATGGGACATTTTCCAAAGCTTTCGGCGCGCTGGGCGGCTTCGTTGCCGGTTCCAAAGAGACGCTCCAATATCTGCGTTTCTATGCGCATCCGTATGTTTACTCCTGTGCGCTGCCGCCGGTTGTGATCGCGGCGATCCTCAAAGCGCTCGAGCTCGGCACGAGTCAGCCGGAACTGCGCGCGCAACTTTGGGAAAACGCCGATTACTTTCACGCGCAACTTCGCGGCCTCGGCCTCGACACTGGAGCATCGACAACGTACGTGATGCCCATTGTCATTGGCGATCGGGAGCGCATGTATCGGCTCGGTCACGAACTTCGACGGCGCGGTCTGTGGGTTGCGCCAGTGGATTATCCCGCCGTGCCGCAGAACCGAATCTGCTTCCGCGCTTGTGTGACGGCCAAACATACGCGCGCGGATCTGGACGAAGCACTCAACATTCTCGAGGACACACTCGTCCCGGCGGCACTGGAGAGCCAGAGCGCCTGAGCGCGCCATCGCACTGAACTTTGATGCCGCAGACGACAGAGGCGCAGCATCCGCGCGTCGAAGCCACTTACAAAGCCCGCGAAGTCGAGGGAGTTTTTGATCTTTATTTTTACAGGCCAATAGGACTTCGACTGGCTCAGTTTTTCGAGAGGCTCAAAATGACGCCGGCAGGCGTGACCTGGCTTGCTGGTCTCTTCGGAGTGTTAGCGGGACACCTTTATTACTATCGCGATTTACGCATCAACATTGTGGGCATGGCGTTTCATGTTTGCGCCAATGCGCTCGACAACGCGGACGGTCAGCTCGCACGGCTGACTCACCGGGAAAGCCGCGAGGGTCGCATTATTGACAGCATTGCCGACCACCTCGGCTTTCTAAGTATTTATGTGCATTTGACTCTCCGTTACCTCGCCGAAGGTTCATCGCCTGCGATCTGTCTTCTCGCTCTTGCGGCGGGGATCAGTCACGCATTGCAAGGCGCCGCAGCTGATTATTTCCGCAGCACCTATCTTTATTTTGTCACAAACCGAGCGCGCCCGGGATTAGATTCCGCCTCTGCCTTGCAATCCGATTATCAAGAGCTCAGTTGGCGTTCCAAACCGTGGAATAAACTCCTGCTCGCATTGTATTTGAACTTTACTCGTCAACAGGAAATGCTCGCGCCGCACCTGAAAAAGTTGCGCGATATAACCAGCCAACTGTTCCGAGGCCAAATCCCGAGTTGGTTTGAGACGCGTTATCGAAATCTGGTCAGCCCGACGTTCAAGTGGTGGAGCCTGTTGATGACGAACACCCGGATGTTGGTTTTGTTTGCCTTCTTGTTCATCGGCCAGCCGATTTACTATTTCTGGTTCGAATTCATCCCGCTTAATTTACTGTTCGTCTATCTGATTATCCGCCAGGAGAACATGTCCGAATCACTGCTGGAAGCGACGGTGAAGTGGTCCGGCAACTGCCGGACGGCCTAGACGGCCTTTTGCATGTCGGAGATCGAAATTTCAGAAGTTAGCTCGCGCCGGGATCGCGATGCGTTCATCAAATTTCAATGGCGAATTTATGCGAATGATCCGGTCTGGGCGCCGCCGTTAATCATCGAACGGAAGACATTCCTCGATCGCCAGCGGCATCCGTTTTATAAACACGGCGACGCCGCATTATTTCTCGCGCGATCCGGCAGCTGCCGGAGTGAAATCGTTGGCCGCATTATGGCGAGCGACGATCCGAACTACAATTCGCTGCATCAAACGAACGTCGGCTGTTTCGGCCTCTTCGAGTGCATAAACAATCCCGACATTGCAGCCGCACTCTTCGAGGCTGCAGCCAGTTGGCTCCGAAAAAAAGGTCGAACCGAGATGATGGGGCCGATCGATTATTCAACTAACTACATCTGCGGTCTCTTAATCGACGGATTCCAATTCGCACCCATGATTTTGACCGCACATAATCCGTCGTATTACCGGGAGCTGATCGAGAGCTCTGGTTTTACAAAAGCGAAAGACTGGTACGCCTGGTGGTTTGCTGATCCGGCAAAAGCCGCGGCGCGTTTGCGACCACTGGCCGAACGTTTCCGGAAGCGCTGGCCGGTCACGATCCGCGCTGGAAATCTCAAGAATGTTCGCGAAGAAAGCAGGCGACTCCGCCAGATTTACAATCAGGCGTGGGAAAAGAACTGGGGGTTCGTGCCGTTCACTGAAGCCGAGATCGAGTTCATGACGCACGAGCTCAAGCAGCTCGTCATTCCGGAGTTCACGCTCATCGCGGAAGTCGGCGACGAACCGGCCGGCTTCATCCTATGTGTGCCGGACATCAACGTCGCCTTGCGTCATATCAAAGGCCGGCTTACGAGCTTCGGATTGCCAATCGGCCTTGCTAAACTTCTTTATTACAAGAGCCGCACGCGAACCGCACGGCTTATCGCGCTTGGCGTGATCGAAAAATATCGCCGTTGCGGCATTGCCGAAATGCTCGTGCTGCGGATCGTCGAAGACGCAATGATCAAACGTGGATTCACGGGAGAACTCAGCATGACGCTGGAAGATAATTTTGCGATCAATCGTTTTCTCGAAGCAATCGGAGCGGAGCGCTACAAAACATATCGGATTTTCAAGAGGACATTGACCTAATGAGCAAACCTCAGGACGGTTTCGTTTCACAGTTCTTGAATCGACCGATTTCGCGCCGCATAACGAGTTTTCTGCTCAAGTTTCCGATCCATCCCAGCGCCTGGACGATATCGATCTTTGTTTTGCCGCTAATCGCCTGTGTATTTTTGGTACGCGGCGATTACGTCAGCGTCGCCATCGGCGCGGCCATTTTTCAAGCGTTCAGTATTCTTGATGGCTGCGATGGCGAAATTGCGCGCGCCAAAAAGTTGGAATCAAAGTTCGGGGAACGTTTGGATTACTTTTGCGATTTTATGGCAAGCCTTCTCTATGTTCTTGCTCTTGGGTTGGGGCTTCATCGTTCGAGTGAAGGAATTGTGTGTGCTGCCCTGATTACCGCCAACGAGTGGCTCCTACGAGCTGGCAAGAGCCGAACGTCGGTTGCTTCGTCCACGTTACGTGAGTCGTTTTACGCGAGACACCGCGGAATGATCGGGCATTCCGGTTTGCTCAATCTCGGCGAACGATTTGTGTGGTGGCTCTTTCAGCTGACTAAACGCGACATGGCTGTCTTGGTTTTTCTTATGCTTGCGTTACTCGGCCTGGCCGAGTGGATTCTTCATCTTTGGATGATTGTTGCCGGCGCGAGCCTAATTCTCAGCGCGATTGCCGCGATCAGATCCGGCATTGGCCAGGGCGATGTCGTCAGGCGCGAGCCGCGATCGTAATTGCCTCTCGGCGCATGCCAGCATTGCGATCGTGTCGATGTCCTGCCACCAGGCATCTCCAATATCGACGGCGCGGGCTTTGTCCTCCGACGCCATCAATCGGACTCCGTCAGCAAGACTGCAATCTCCGTCACGTTTTACTCGCTCGAGGTAATCGAAAATGGCTAGTGGGCAGACAAAAAGACCGGTATCGATTCCATCGTAAACCGTTAAATCTTTTCCGATCTTGCGAATTCGGTCTCCCTGCGTCTGAACTTTCATCGCGTCATCGACATCGAAAATTGAATCCAGCTTTCGGTCGAGCGCGAGATTGAGTTGGTCGAGGACCGCGTTACGGAGCAGAAGATCGACAATTGATCGATCAAACAAATGGTCGCTCATCGTCAAAAGAAATGGCGACGTCAGGTCATTTACCGCTGCGAGCAGAGAAATGCCGTTTTGTTTTTGCCAATCGGGATTCTCGATGAACCAGGGTTCAAGTTCGGACGGAATTAACTGTTTGACTGCTGCGATGATCCGTCCGCTTTGGTAACCGACGATGAAATTCGCCTTTTTGATTCCCGCGTGGATCAGCGCATCTATCGTGTAAGAAATCAAGGGACGGCCAAGGACTGGAACGAACGGCTTGAGGAGGGTTTTATTGGAACCGCGCAGACGCGAACCCTCGCCCGCCATCAAGATCACTGCCTCGGAGATTGAAGTCATAAGCGACCGACTTTGTAGGGGAAGCTGTCAGCTTCCTCTACAGCGAGCAATTAGTCATATACGGTAATACCTTTTAAGTGCCCAAATTCTGACGCGCTGCGGTAGAAACTTGAAAATCAGAGGAGCGATTTTGGATTGAAATGCATCGCCAACCGTTATCCGCGGCGGCGGGTGGACGGCGTTGACTAATCTGAGAACATGCCGCGCGACCAGATCCGGTGTGGGCGCATTTTTCATGTTCCGCTCGACGACTTCCCAAGTCCTGGCGATTGTTGCGTCGTAGCGCCGATCTGCCTTCGTGCTCTTAATCACGCTCTGGTTGAATTCCGTGCAGATATCGCCCGGCTGAAGATCGACAACGTACACGCGGGAATGAGCCAACTCGAGCTGGATTGACATGGTGAAGGATGCCATGGCTGCTTTCGCAGCGTTGTAAGCTGCCATGAACGGCACTGGAAGCCGAGAAGCTAGCGAAGTGACGTTAATGATCAAACCTTCGCCGCGCGTCTGCATGCGGGCCAGTGCGAGCCGCATCAATTGGATTTGGCCGAAAACGAGAATTTGAAACTGGCTCGCAATCGTTTCCATCGAAAGGAGCTCAGCGGGCTCAAAGTGACCAGCCCCGGCGTTGTTGATTAAAACGTCGAAGTAGCCAGCTTCGGTGAGCGCGGCATTGAATGCCGCCTCGATGCAAAGCGGATCGCCCAGATCGAGACGGACCGCATGCCATCGCGGCATTTTTGGGATTCGTTCCAAATTGCGCGATGTGCCCCAAACTTCGTGACCTTGAGCGACGAGTAACTTCGCAGTGGCCAGACCAATGCCGGAGCTCGCGCCGGTAAGAAAAACTTTTCTCACAATTTGGAAAATGGTTTTGCTTCGCACGCGCATTGCGTGTTGCCACCGCATTGATTCCTATTTTAACTATCGCCCGGATGCAAGGGTTCCTGCGCAGCAATCTCGTCATTGTGCGAGTCGTGTTAAAGACTCGTCCGACCTGAGGAGGTCAATCTTGTCGCAATGCTGCTCCTGATTTCGATTGTTCTTGCCATCTTGAGCGCGCTGGGTCTTAAGCGTCTGCTTCCTGTCGCTAGAAAACGTCGGCGACAAGTCCGTTTCATCCGTGAAACTTTGGCAAGCAGGGGGACACCAGATTGTCGCCGTGTCATTGCTTCACTTTCGACGGTGCCCGACCGGATCAACAATTTGATGCCGACGATTCGATCCCTTCTAAAGCAAACGCGGCCGCCGGATGAGATTGTGCTGGCCATCCCCGAATTTTCGGTTCGCGAGCGGCGGCCTTATGTCGTGCCGAAATATATTTCCCGCTTGCCACGGGTGCGTGTTTTGCGTTGTCGCGAGGATTGGGGGCCGGCAACGAAGTTTATCGCCGCGATTCAGGACGAGCTGGCAGCGGGGCGGGAGAATACATTGATCATGGTAGTAGACGACGATCGGCTTTATCCGCGCGATGCGCTTGAAACTTATCTTTACTACAGCGAGCAATTGCCAAACGCAGCCCTTTGCTTTCGCGGCGCCGCCATGCCGCCCAGCTTGGATTGGGACGATGCCAAAATGATTTACGCGAAGGACCTCCGCGAACCGCGCTCCGTCGCTGTAATCACTGGCTGCGGAAGTTACCTTGTGCGGGCACGGTTCTTTGACCGATCGCTCTGGGATTATTCAGGAGCCCCATCCGTGGCGTTTTACATCGATGACATTTGGATTAGCGCATGGCTCAGCCGCCGCGGCGTGAAAAGATATGTTGTTCCGGCGTCGGCCATGATGCGCAGTGTGTCTCGGCAGCGACGGACTGTGTCGCTGAACAAGATCCCCGGTCGTCAGAAACTCAACAATGAAACGATCGCGTTTTTTCGCGACGCTTGGGACGTGTTCGCGTCGCATTAAGTAGGTTCGTCCCTGCGATGGGTATGGTGCCGCAACCACTGAACACCGAAGACTGCCAAGAAAGCCGCGGCGCTGGTGACTTGTCCGATAATTCCGCTCAGGAATGCGCGGCAGACGAGAGCGGGAACAAGCGCGATCCCTGCAGCGATCAGCGGTGGGCGAATATCGCTCCACGAATCTTTCCAATGAAACACCCATCGCAGCGTTGCGTAGCGTAGAATGCCCTGGACAATATAGGGCAAAAGAATCCCGAACGCCGCGCCCATCGCGCCAAAGCGTGGAATGAGCCAAAGCAAGCCGCCCGCCGCAACCGCGCACGTGATCGAAGAATGCAGAAGATTCAAACGCGGCCGTTGGACCATGATTACCGTTTCGCCCAATGCGACAAACGCATTGATGGCACTGGCGAGAGCGACGATGCCAAGCCAGACACCGCCTTGCCGAAACGCTGGGCCGTAGATGAGCAGAATCGTGCCGCCCGCGAGCGACATCACTGCTACGAGCGGCAACAGGATCCAGAGCATCCATTGAGCAAGCCGAGCGTAAGTCGCGGCGGCAGTTTCGTGATCGCCCGTCGCGGTCATACCGGCTACGACCGGCGCGAAAATGGGGTTGAAAGCCTGATTAACTTTTCGCAGGCCGTTCGCCGTGCCGATGACTGCACTGTACACACCGACGGTTGCAAGCGTTACACCGGGCGCGCGTCCAGCGAAGTAGCCGAGCATGATGAGATCCAGTCGCGCAATGAACGCATTAATTAACTGATAAGCGCTGATTGGAGCGGAATAGCCGATTAATTGCCGCGCTTGTGCAAGATGTGACACAACATTTCGATCTTCGGAAGCGCCGCGAAAAAGTTTGGCAGCGAGCGCGAGCGCAACAAGTCCGGATGTGGCCGTGCCTATGATTGCAGCCAGCTCAGGCGCAAAGGTTTTCAATCCGATAATAAATACAACCAAAAATGCCAGCGTTGTTGCAATCGGTTCGGTCATTCCGCGCGAAAAGATATCGTGCCTCATCACTTTCATGCCGCGAGAAACCGATGTGCTGATGCGGTACAACGCCAAGCCTGGCATGGCGCAGAGAACAACCGCGAGCGCGGAAACCATCTCGGGCTGGAGATGCAGACGATGGTGAAACAGCCGAATTGCGGCGATCGCAAGGCCAGCCACAACTGCGGATTGCGCGACCCCAAGAACCACAGCGACTCGAAAGAGGACGCGGCTGCGGGCGTGGTCCCCAACCGCCTCCGAGCGCGCGATAAATGTGATGATCGCATTGTCGAGACCGAGAACGCCGATCTTGCTGAGAATGTCAGTGGTCGACCAGGCAACGGAGAATATGCCGAGCGCTGCCGGCCCGAGCATCCGCGCGACGAGAAATGTGAAGATGCCGCGGAAATTCGACGCCAACATCGCGATGGTGTTCAAAAAGGCGCCGCGTTTCAGCTCCACTCCGGTTTCGTCTACGCGCGCCGGTGCATCCACTGCCGGCGGCGGGACGTCTAGCACACCTTCGGCCGTGCTCAGTGGCTCCTCGCGAAGCCGGTCACGGGCTTGGCCAATTTCAATGTTATAGGCCATGAAAAGAGCGCCTTGATTCAGTTTTTCATCGAAATACTCTCGATGTAACGGAGTTTAAGACCAGCGTTCGCGCTCATATTCCCCGACGCTACAATCGAGTGCTTGGAGCCGCCAAAATTTTTTCGCCAAGTGTTTTGATTACGCATCAGCGGGTTGTGGCAGCCTTTATTGCGTCGAGAGGAGATTCTCGCTAGACTTGGATCCGTTACGCCCAAACTGCATGAGCATTCCAGCGATCACGTGTAAACGGAAAGGGGCGAAAGCAATTCTCCTATTTTCTAGCATAAACCCGCGAAAAACCCATCTTTTGCCGGAGCTAAAAAGTTTTCGCAAGGATTGACCATCTTAGGAGGGCCAGAAAATGGATCTCCCGGCAGGCATTTCAACTTTGCAACGCACCGATCACTGGGTTGGTGCGCCGCTTTGCGCCATCTTAACCCTTCTTAGAAGAATCTTTGAATCCGCGGGGCAGCCAGGACCGCGCCAAGTTCAGCGCATTCTCTTCGTCAAATTCGCGGAACAGGGCTCAACCGTTCTTGCCTATCCCGCAATTCGTCGTGCGACCGACATGGTTGGACGTGAAAATGTTTACTTCGTCGTGTTTGAGGACAATCGCTTCATTCTCGATGTGATGGAGATCATTCCCGAGGAAAATGTGATAACGATCTCGACAAAAAGTCCGTTCGCGCTGGCCATCGGTGCCTTGCGCGCAGTCCTGCGCGCACGCAAGATGGGCATCGACGCCGTGATCGACATGGAATTTTTGACCCGCTTTTCCGCGTTGCTCACGTTCTTGACCGGGGCGAAATCACGCGTGGGCTTTCATACATTTTTTGGAGATGGCCCTTACCGCGGCGACCTGATGACGCATCGGCTTCTCTACAATCCGCATCTCCACACCAGTCACATGTTCGAAGCCATGGTTGAAGCGCTTACACGAGATCCGGCGATACTGCCGACCTTCGACTTCAAGCCGCCCGCGACTCAATCCTTCGCCAAATTCAATCCGGCGCTAGGCGAGGTTGCGGAGGTGGATGCATTGCTACAACGCGAAAATCCGGCAGTGGGTTCGGCACCCCTCATTCTGCTTAATCCAAATGCGAGTGATTTACTACCGTTGAGGCGCTGGCCTCCGATGCATTACGTCCAACTTGCGCGGCGGCTGCTCGAACATTACCCGGACTTGTTTATTGGGTTTACCGGTGCGCCGGCCGAAGCCGCTCCCAATAACCAGCTTGCAGACGAGGTCGGTTCAAGCCGCGTCATCCCGCTTGCCGGAAAAACGACTCTGCGGCAAGTGCTCGTGCTTTACACGCGCAGTGAGATTTTGGTGACGAATGACAGTGGCCCGGCTCATTTTGCCTCGATGACGCCGATTAGTGTCGTCACGTTGTTCGGGCCAGAGACACCGGCGCTATTTGCCGCGCGATCGCCAAACGTGACCGCTCTATGGGCCGGCATTGCGTGCAGTCCCTGCGTGAACGCCTACAACAACCGGCAATCGGTCTGCCGCAACAATCTTTGTATGCAAGCAATCACAGTTGATGATGTTTTTAAAGAAGTTACACGCATTTACGATTCTCTTAAGAGGAGCACATCCGGAAATTAATCTGCCGAATGATGGGTGTGCCAACTCATAGGTCGCGCCAATTTCGCTTCGCCGCGCTTGGGATAATCCTTCTGACCGTCGCAATTCGCTTTCCGTCTCTTTTGCATCCCCAGCCAATTGACAGTGAAGCAATGTATTCCGTCGTGGCGAACGAGATCGTTGACGGCGGGCGGCCTTACATTGACGCGGTAGAGCGCAAGCCGCCCCTTCTCTTCTGGACGTACGCCGCAATATTTAAAGTAGCAGGCGAGTTCAATTGGAAGGCGCTTCATATGGTTACACTCGTGTGGACGCTATGCGCGATGGCCGGCCTCTATGTGATCGGCCGCGAATTATTTGATCGCAATACCGGTTTGATTGCCGCGCTCTTCTACAGTGTTTTCCAACCCTGGTGGACGTGGAAGAACCTCTCATTCGACGGCGAGATGCTAATGAATCTCCCTATCATCTGGGCGTGGGCAATCGCACTCCGCCGCAGTTCATCGCGAGTGCGACCCGAACTCTTCCCAGCAGGCGCGCTCCTGGCCGCGGCCTCCCTGCTGAAACAGCCCGCCGCCATAGCAGCGGTTCCGCTCGGGATCTATCTACTTCTCCCAAGCTATCGAGCTAGCCGCAGTTTAACGCGAATGAATTCGATCATTCAGGCAGTTATACTCACGGCAGGATTTCTCGCAGCCCTCGGTCTGGTGACGATTGTACTTTGGAAGCAAGGCATTCTCCATGAGGCGTTCTACTGGACAATTGCCGATCATGACATTCCGCATGTTTTTTGGCGGAAGGGAATCGTGAATACGCTGACCTTCCTCGGGGCCTGTTTGCCTCTCGTAATCGGAGCGATAATGGCGTGCCGGAATAATGCTGAGATTTGGGCTGGGAGGACCGCAGAACGAACAGCGCTTTTCGGGCTACTTGCCGCCTCGGCAATCGGCGCTGCAGCGGGCGCTCGCTTTTACCCTCACTACTATGTCCAATTGATCCCTCCGCTCGCCCTGCTCGGGGCACCGTACTACGCACGACTTTGGTCCCGGACGATACAGCCGCCCCACTGGCTATTACGACCTGCGGTGACGTACGCGTGGCTGGCTCTCACGGTTATTGCCTTCTCAATCAAACACTGGACGGGGCTGGCTCCGCGACGCGTCCCATCTGAGGCGGGACGATATTTGTCCACGCATTCGAGCCCTGACGATAGAATTTTCGTCTGGGGTCAGACTTTGGAAATCTATCTAGACGCTCACAGACGTCCTGCCTCTCGTTACATCACAACGTTTCCGCTTACCGGTTATATCTTCGGCGGACCGATCCCCGGTTTCGATACTCGTAGCCGGATCTTGCCCGGCGCCTGGACCACCCTTGAGCGAGATTTTGCCAAACATCCACCGACCTACGTTATTGACGTTCAGTCCGACCCGAAGACCGCGCAGGATCCAGTGAGGAACTTTCCGATTCTGGCCAAACTTTTAGCGGAACGGTACGAGCCAGTGGCGCACACTGCCGAAGGCGTGATTTATCGGATGCGCTAGGTTTGCTCGACGCTAGCTGGCGGGTTATCGGGTCCAAGAAAAGTCGCGGCCGTTATAAAGTGACATCTCCCCGCGCGATTGCTTCGCAGGTAAGTTGTCGTAGGCTGCATATTCTTTCATCATCGCATGAAGCTTCTCGACAAAATCGGCCGCGAATTTTCCGGCTATAACGTTTTGGAATCGGGCAAGCGCCTCGTCGACCGTAAACCGCTGCAATGCAGTCTTTACGTGACGGATCGCTGTAATCTCGATTGTGCCTATTGCACCGAATACGACAACAGCCGGCCGCATCCGAGCCTCGACGATTTGAAAAAATGGATTCGGAAAATTCGTGAGCTGGGCACCATGCGGATCGCTCTCGTCGGCGGTGAGCCGCTGGTGCATCCGAATATTGTCGAACTCGTTCGCTACTGCCGCGAATTGGGCTTTGCCACCAGCCTGACAACGAACGGTTTTCTCCTCACTCGTAAGCTTCTCGCGGAACTGGAAGATGCCGGCTTGCAGGTCATGCAGATCAGCGTCGACCGGATGACACCGAGCCCAATTACAAAAAAATCGTTCAAGACGATTTTGCCCAAGCTCGATTATTTCCGTGATTCAAAAATCAGCCTCCATATCACCGGAGTAATTTGTGCCGATACCTTGCCCGAATCGCGGGCAGTGCTCGAGACCGGTTTGTCGCGCGGAATTCCTACCGAAGTTCGCCTCGTCCATGCGGACCCATTGCATCGGTTTCGCGTCGAGCGCGGGCCGCGCGAAGAACTCGAACGCTTCATCGATTCAATGATCGAACGAAAACGTCGTGGGGAGAAGATTCACACCAGCGAGGCCATCCTTAAGTACCAACGCAGTCTCCTCCGCGGCGAGCACGTCGAGTGGACCTGTGTGGCCGGCTACAAATTATTCTTCGTTTCCGCGCAAGGAAAATTCTGGATCTGCAGCATGGTGCACACGGACAAGCACATCATGGACGTCACTTTGGATGACCTTTACGCAAACTACCGCAAGAAATCGTGCCAGAAAGGTTGTGGTGTTTATTGTGCAGTGAGTGCTTCGCTCCTTGTAGAAAAGCCCGTTCAGGTTCTCGGCAAGGAAATCGTTGCGCGCGCCAAGCGTATTCCATCGGTGTTTCGTCGTTCCTTAACTTCGGAGGCCGACAAAGCGACGCGCAGCGCTATCACAAATCCAGATGGAACGCACCAGATGAACGGCGGCACTAACGGCAGCCCATCCGCAGATGACCGCGTAACTTTGCGAAAAAGCGCCTAACAAAAAACCGCACGCCAGTATCCAAACGTAAACGTTTCTTCGAGCCGCAATTAGCCGGAAAGCACGGTCGAACGGCGTCACGTCATCCAGCAGACGGCCTTTCACCATCTTCGCCCGCCGTTTCGCGAATTCATCCAATAAGTGCGATCCGACGAGCAGAGCGAAAAAATAGAACACGTTCGGAAATTGACCGGTTCGCCACAAATGAAAAGCGATAGCCACCCACCACGAATTTTCGATCAAATAATCGAGATGATGTTCCCACTTTCCGCGCTCGGTCATTTCGATTTTGACGCGGGACTGCTTCCCATCCAGTCCATCGACGATGCCAAAGATGAGAGCAGCGAGGATTCCGAGTCCGACACGGCCAACCGCGAACGCCGCGGTCGCACCGCATCCTATGATGAAACCTGCAATCGTAATTTGGTTTGGCGTGATTCGCGTTTTACAGAGAAGTGAGATGATTCCCGTTTCGATCGGTGCGTGGAAATAAGCCGGTAAGTCGAGCGTTCCCTTTTGGGCAGAATCGAGAATGATCCGCTCAGCCAGGCGGCGATTCTGCTCGGGCGGCGCCGGGAAACAGACCGGCCGCACACGCCGACGCATGGTGATGATGTAGTCACCCTCCGCCGCCGCATCGACGGTGTCGATCTTGCGGTTGTCGATTTTGTTTTTAAGTTCCTCAAAAAACGGCGCAGCGGGCGAAAGCGCAAAGAGAAATTCCCTTGTGACCAATACAGGCCCACACGGATTTCGAATCAATGACTGCGCGAATTCCGGTGGATTCGAATCGACAAGCGCTGCGGATGAGTCTTTTGCGCAGAGAGCGGCAAGCAACCGCGCGTCACAATAAATGTTTGCCGGTACTATTAAGAAGCGCTCGGACGGGCTTTGTTCTAAAACGAGTTGGGGCGTAAGAGGTCCAATTGCACCCGAGACCAGATCGACAGTTATTTGTTTGCGGGCCCACGAGCGCCTCGCTAATTCAGCTCCGACGATTTCCGGTGTTGTCGAAAAAACAATCGCGTTGCGAAATCCGAGTCGTTGCAAAATGCGGAGCAAACGTTCGAGTAAGTTGACGCCGCACAGTTCGATCAAAGCCTCAGGCGCATCCGCGATTAAGATTGGCAGGATGTTCTCCATCGCCCGCGAGATTAACGGCGGAGCTGCGCGCTGCCAACTGTCGGCGGCCAGCCTAAAGCTGCGTCACTCACCACCCGAAAGAGACTTGGCCCTGTGATTGTCGAGCTATTTACTTAAGAAATCGAACTCCGCGTGCCGCGCGGGTGGCTGGCAGTGATGCGACCGTCTTTCATCTCGTGGATCCAATCGCAGGCTTCGGCAATGACTGGATTGTGGGTTGCCAGAAGCAGAGCTTTCCCGCCTTGTTGTACGATGTTTTGCAGCAGCTGAAAGGCGCGCTCGGAATTAGCGGTATCGAGATTTCCGGTTGGTTCGTCCGCCAGAATGATTCGTGGATCGTTGGCCAGCGCGCGCGCGATGGCCACACGCTGTTGCTCGCCTCCAGAGAGATGGCGGCTAGGCCTCCGCAATTTGTCGCCCAAGCCAACCGATTCCAGCAGGCCGGCAGCGCGTTCGCGCATCTCGCTATCGGACAGTTGACCAAGCTTGCGCATCGGGATCATCACGTTCTCCTGCGCAGTGAAATCTTCCATCAGAAAATGGAATTGAAAAATGAAGCCGATAAATTTGCTCCGTTTATGCGCAAGTTCGTCATCGCTTAGCTGCGACACTGGCTCCGATTCGATTGAAACGCTGCCGGCGTCCGGCAGATCGAGCAGCCCAAGAATGTAGAGCAACGAGCTTTTGCCGCAGCCGGAAGGGCCAACAACCGCATGGACACTGCCCGGCTCGATATCGAGCGACACGCCCCGGAGCGCGTGCACGCGTTCCTCCTCTTCGCCCAAATAACGCTCGATCGCTTCGCAACTAAGGCAGGTTTCCGAGCTCATCTGGAACCTCGAATTGTGACGACCGGGGGCAACTCAGCGGCGCGACGCGCCGGTACATAACTCGCGATGAACACGGCCAGGATCGCGAGCAACGTGGCAAACACATAGTGTCTCCAATCCCATGTCACCAGAAAGTAATTCGTGTACAGCAAACCGCGGAGGCGAATGGGAATGTGCGACACGCCCCAGGTCATTAACGCGCCCAGCAAACAGCCGAGCAGCGATCCGGCCGCGGCGATCAGAGCGCCCTGCCACAAGAAAATGGAGGAAATGTCGATGCGTCGGTAACCCATCGAACGCAAAATTGCGATCTCCTTAATTTTCGCGAGCACCGACATCGTAAGGACATTAAAAATACCGAATCCTGCGAGCAGGATGATAAGAGAAACGGTGATCGCTACGGACATTCTCAGGGTCAGAAAAAGTTGCAGTGTGCTCTCCTCGCGTTCCTGCCAGCTTGAGGCGTTGTGCTGAAATAGCGTCTCGAAACGGCTGGCCAAAGCCGGCGCGCGGTTGGGATCGCGCAGTTTGTATACGATCATCGACGCGCCGGAAGGTTGTTGCAGCAAAGCCTGGGCGACCCTCCCATGCGAATAAACCCGCGTTGAATCAATCGAGCCAATGCCTGCGCGCGCGATCGCCGCAACAGTGAACCGCCAATACTCGCCGTTGGGCGCGAGCAATTGCACCGTGTCGCCGATGCCAGCCTGAAGTATCTCTGCCAGGCGTGAACCGATAATGATGGAGCTGGTGTTATTTCGAAAGTCATCAAAGTTGCCGTCAATCAACTGGTGGAGAAGATCAGTCGTTTGGGCATGCAGACCCGGGTCGATGCCGTAAAGATCGACAGTCGCGTTCTCAAATCTCGCGCGCGCGCTGACCGTCCCGCGCAGGACTGGCGAACAAGACACCACATTGGAGAATTGCCTGCTCACCCGCATGATTTCATTGGCGTTAGTGATACCTTCAAAATAGAGGCGGCGTCCCACCGGCCCTTTAGAGCTTTTGCCGGAAACCATGAGCGATTCGTAGCGCGGGCGAAAACGCGATCTGATGACGAGCGCTCCATTGCTGCCGATAGTTGAATCAATGAAATAGCGCGCGAAGCCCTGGGTCTGCGCCTGCGTGCAGATAAAGATTGCGACGCCGAAAACGACACCGCTAAGGCTCAAAAGCAGTGCCCGTTTACGATGGGTCAAAAAGCGCAGGGCGATATAAAGCGGGGGGGTCACGGTTCCCTCGGTGGAGGCGGCAAACTGACCATTCGTTGGCGCACTGGTTCTCCGAGGTGGAACTTGTCTTGATCGGAAACGATTACGCGGCTGCCTTCTGTGAGGCCACTGATCGCTTCTGTGAAATCAAGGGTGCGAAATCCAACCCCAACCGTGCGCGAATGAACAATGCCGCGTTTCACAATCAATGCTTGATCGACAAGGAGGGCGCGCGTCGGTACCAGAAGAGCATTTTCGTGCGTGCCGGTGATGACATTCATCTCGCCCGTCATTCCAGTCATCAAATTGTCTGGGGGATCCTCCATCTCCAGCACAACCGTGTAGCGCTGAGTGGTTGGATCGGCCGCAGGTTGAACGGAACTAACCTGCGCGATGAAAGTTCGGGTCCGATAAGCATACAATTGCAGTTTTGCTTTCATCCCCGGCTTCACTTCACCCACATCTTCTTCATTTACCTCGCCCCGAACGTAATTCTTGTGCGACGACACGGTGAAAAGCTCGTTGCCATCTGAAACCAGTTCTCCATCGATTGTCTGGACGTTGGTGAGAAGGCCGTCGATAGGCGCGCGAACCTCGGAATTCTTCATCTGCGCCTCCAGTTTTTTTGTCGCGTCTTCGAGCGAGTTGAGATTGCGATCCCGCTCGATCCGCTCCGCTTCCACAGCGCCTCGCAGTCGGTTCGCTTCGCTCTTGGCCTTCTCGTATTCGACTGCCGGCACGTTTCCCGACGAGACTACTCTCTGGAGCCGTTGGAGGTTGTCTTCAGCTGCTTTGAGCAATTCCGATGAGGGAAGCGGGAGTGCGGCGCGCTGCACGGCCGCGTCCAGGTCCGAGCGCGCCTGCTTTAATTGCCGGGCTGTGGTTTCGTCAGCGATTGTCGCCAGCAACTGCCCTTTTTCCACGCTCTTGCCGATTGCGCCACGACCGGCCGAGAAAGGTTCCGCCAATTGAATGAAACCGGCATTTTGCGCCCGAACACGCACGACAAAGGCCGGTTCGATCCGAACCGTCCCATAAACCGCGGAGATGGCAGTGCCCCGACGGACCGCAACCACTTCCGCCACCGGCATTAGGAAATAATACGCTACCGCGAAAAGGAGCACGAGCGCTGCTCCACCGCCCCACAAGACTCTTTTTGATTCCGGCAATTTCAATTGCAGGAACTAATGCACGTTTTGCGCGGTGTCGTCTGAAAATTGAAAATAACGCCCAGTGGCGCGGTCCCATTCTGCGACTGCCAGATTGTGCTGATAGATGGCGTCCAGCAATCCGCTTCTGGTTTCCAGAAAAGCATTTTCAGTGACGCGATACTCAAGAGATGAGGCGAGACCGCTGGCGACATTTTGCCGCACCACTTGCGCGCTTTCCTCTGCAGCCGCGGACGCTGCCGCGAGCGATCTTTCGCGAACCTCGGTAGTCTTCAGATCGTTTGCAATGCGCGACAGTTCGCGGTCGATATTTGCTTCCAGCTTATGGCAGGTCAGCTCGTTTATCTCCCGCGCGGCGCGCGCCCTCAGAACTGCACCACCTACTTTGCCGTTATCAACGACCCGCCACGTGTAAGCCGCCTTCTCACGAATTTCCGATGAAATAAAGTCCTGGTTCCTGCTGGTTGAGCCTTCGCGATGAATTCCCGTGACCGGGACGTAGTCGCCTGAAATGTTTCCCGCTACGGCGGGATAATAGTCCGCTGCGATGATTCGTTGATCTTCATTGGCAGCGCGCACGAATAAACGCGCGAGTTTGAGATCGGCCCTTCTCTGTAAAGCCGCTGCTATTTCGGAATCAAGATCGACCCGCATTGGAACAAGCTGCAGCTCGCCTTCAGGCTCGGGCAAGGATGCCTTCGCAGGATCGATCGCCATCCCTTCGGCCAATTTCAATTGCGCGTCCAAATACCAGCGATGCGCGCTTTCAATTTGCGGGTCCAGTTCAGACGCCTGGACAGTCGCGCTTGCAAACGCGCTCCGATTGGCCAACCCGGCCTCGTAACGATTTTTCTGAGTAGCAACATTCTCTCGGAGCCTCCGCCGTTGTTCTTCCCGGATGGATTCCAGCGAGCGAGTGTAGAGCGCCGTGTAGAATGCCAGCCGCACCGCGTGTAACTGCTCCACGACGGCAACATTCAATTGCTGTTGCGCAAGCAAGACTTCGATATCTCCGCGCCGGAGCGAAGGCGGCACGCCGGCGTTGAACAGAGTCTGTGTGAAGGAGCCGCGCCCTAGAGCAAAGCCTTTTGTTCCGCTCTCACCAGCCCGGTGACCACCTTGGACACCGGCCGGAACACCCAGTTCAACGCGAGGCCAGACAATGGAACGAAGAACAAGGCGCTGCCCGGCGGCCTGCTCGAGCCCTGTTTTCGCTTCCTGGATAGCAGGGTTTTTTTCAAGCGTAGTTTGCAGAACAGTCTCTAGTGTGACCGCGCTGGTTGGATGCGCCAAACAAGCCATCAAAATCGCGATGGAGAGCTTTGGCGTTGCGAGCTGCCAGAAGCGTAGCACACGGCATTCTGAGGAGCACAGGCTGCCAGCCTGTAGCATTTGACCGCTGGTCGGATGCCGTGCAGCATAAACACGCGAGGTGGCGCAAGTTGTTCGCGGCAAGCTGCCGCGAACCACAGGCTGGCAGCCTGTGCTCCCCAAAGAGAGAAATCGCTGTTTCATCACTGGCTTAGTTTTGCAGGCGGGCGTGCCACATCCGAGACTTGCGCAGCCCTGGGGTTTTCGTTCTTCGCATTCTTGATTCTTGATCCGAAATCCAGCGCTTCCGCAGAACTCGCGCAGGCGTGTGCGAGACGGGCGAGAGCCACGTTGTGCAAATAAATTGCGCTTAATCGAGTAGTGCGAGTCCGAGTTACATCGGATGCAGCTTGCAAAGTGTCGAGTTGTGTTCCCAATCCAGCGGCGAAATTCCCTTTGGCGATCTCCAGGGCCTCGTCTGCGTTCTGCACATTTTTTGTTTCCGCCTCGAGCACGCGTTCAGCTTGTTCGAGATCGAAAAAAGCACTGCGCACTTCCGAGGCAACGCCGCGCCGGGCCGCTGCCAGCGCCTGCACGGCTGCTTCGCGCCGGGCGCGCGTTGCCTGCATCCGCCCTCTGGTGGCAAACCCATCGAAGATATTCCACGTCGCGTTTATCCCCACCACATACCCATAATTAAATTCCTGACCGACTTCCGGATCGCGTTCGCTGTAAACCTCATACCCGGAAAAAGCCCGGACATGCGGGCGCGACGCGCTCCGGTCGAGGATATATTGCTGGTCTTCGACCTGGATATCCTTCTGCCGGGCTTTGATTACCGCCCGATTCACATCGGCCCGAGCCAGGCATTCGTTGAGATCTGGATGGTTCGGCTGATATTGCAATTCTCCCGAAACCTCGAATGGGGCCGCCTTGGCTCCGGGACCAGCGTCCGCGCCAAAGAGATCGCCGAGTCGGAGGTAGGAATTTCTCAATTGTGTTTGCGCGTTGAAAAGTTCTGGCCGCTCATTGGCAAGGGCCACTTCAGCGCGCTGCACGTTCAATTTGCCGACAATGCCGGCACTGAAACTTTGCTGTTGCCCCTTGAGGTCCTCGTCCAGGACGCGCACCGAATCTTGACGCACTCGCACTTTCGCCCGATTCAGGAGAAGTTCGTTAAAAGCGATCCGTACATCCATTGCCACCCGGCTGGCGATCTCCTGGAGCTCGTAATTCTGCCTCTCGATATTCAACCGCGCGATGGCGACCTGGCTCGTTACTGCTCCGCCAGTATAAAGATTCTGTTCGAGCCGCAGCGTCGCATTGTAATCTTCCTCCCGGAGCCGCGTTTCGCTCTGTTGCTGTCGTTTATCGTACAGCCCGGTTGATGTTAACGACGGAAGATATCCCGAGCGCGCTTCAATCCAGCCGCCGCGCGCTCCTTGCACTTTTTTCCGCGCGATCGCGATTTCGGGGTTCTGCGTCTGGGCGACAGCGACCGCTTGTTCGATAGTGTAACTGGGCACCACCGCCTGCGCTCGAGCGGGCAAGGTAAAAGTGAGCGAGAGCGCCATGGCCGCAAACTCGAAACGCATTTTCGTATATCTCCTTGCCTGGGGGTTCTTTTCAATAAAAATCCCTTTAGCCTTTGTCCTTATAACAGTTCTTGCAAGCAGACGCGACCTCGGACACATTCGGTCTTTCATACCAGCCGGAGCCGCTGTGAAAGGGTTGGAGGTGGTGAGTAATCAAAAGCGGCCAAACTTTATTATTGCATGAGAAAAATAAGAATTGCCATCGTTGGAGTTGGTAATTGTGCCAGCTCACTCGTCCAGGGAATGAATTTTTATCACGGCTCCTCGCCCAACGGGTCGGGGGCCGGGTTAATGCATCGCCAGATCGGATCGTATCGGCCGGAGGATATTGAGGTCGTTGCCGCGTTCGATATCGATCGCCGCAAGGTGGGCCTCGATGTCAGCAAGGCCATATTCTCTCCGCCTAATTGTACGAAAGTCTTTTGCGAGAAGATCAAGCTTACCGGCGCAATCGTGAAGATGGGCTGCGTTTTCGACAGTTACGCGCCGCACATGCGCGATCAGGATCCGCTCCGGACGTTCCTGCCATTGGAAAAGGAATCTACTCGCGAGCAAATCATCGAGGAGCTGAAGGATTCGAGCGCGGAACTTATGGTGAATTATCTTCCAGTCGGCTCCGAAGAGGCAACCCGCTTCTATGCCAGTTGCGCGCTGGAGGCAGGGCTCGGCTTTGTCAATAACATCCCCGTCTTCATCGCCAGCGATCCGGTTTGGGCCAAACGGTTTGCCGATAAGAATTTGCCCCTCATTGGCGATGATATCAAAGCGCAATTGGGCGCCACTATTTTGCATCGAATGCTGGTCGATCTCTTTCGCAAGCGTGGCGTCAGGCTCGACCGGACGTATCAATTGAACACCGGCGGCAACACCGATTTCCTGAACATGCTGAATCGCGCCCGGCTGGCATCAAAGAAAACATCCAAGACCGAAGCAGTGCAATCGGTGATCGGCGAGCGCCTTGCTGACGAAAATATCCACATTGGCCCGAGCGATTACGTGCCGTGGCAGCTCGACAACAAAATCGCATTTATTCGCGTGGAAGGCCGACTTTTTGGCGACATGCCGATGGAGATCGATCTGAAACTTTCCGTCGAAGATTCACCGAATTCAGCCGGCGTGGCGATCGACGCGATCCGCTGCTGCAAACTGGCGCTCGATCGCGGGATTGGCGGCGTGCTTCATTCCGCGTCCGCCTTTTTCTCTAAACATCCGCCCGTACAAATGACGGATGACGAAGCCTACCGCTGCGTCGAGCAATTCATCCGCGGCGAGCGCGATCGCTAAGCAGTCTAATCGCAGCGAGACGGATTCCGCCTATTTTCTTCGCGGCTTTTATTTTGCACTAAAAATCGTCCGGCGTATCCGGCCGCATTTCTTCGTCGAGCTTCGCGGGCGGGAGTTGTTCCAGCCGGTTCCATTCCTCCTGCAATTCGTCTGCCGTGTAGAGCAACAAACGTCCAAGCGCCGTCGAAAACAAACCGGCTTCCACGTCGAAGTGCGTGATCTCGCTCACTGCTTTCCAATAAGCCGCCAACTGCGGACGGTAATGTGAGCGAAAACTTTCCGTCTCGCCTAACGAAACGCTGCTCGTTTTCCAATCAAGCAGGAGACACCGGCCCGCTTTGCGATCAATCATGAGCGAATCGATCAAGCCTTCCAGTACGCTGCGATCGTTTCTGCGCCAAGAGAAGGGAAACTCGCGATGAAATTGCGTTTCATCGCTCGCGAGAAACCGAGCGATGGAGGCGTCGCTGAACAAATTCTGCCGCGTAACATCCCAGTCTTTTGTTGCGGACTTTGCCTCGGGACAACTCGGCAATTGCTTTTCGAATAACTTCTGCGCGGAATCGATTCCGCCGTTCCAATCCAGGCGCTCGAGAAATTTGTGCCACCAGCGGCCGTACAGCGTGGCGAGATTATCGAGTCTCGAACGCGTCCGCACTTCCGCTGGAACTTCCGCATCGAGCGCGCTCGGCGTGAACTTGCGCACGAATTCCGAGGCGCGCTTTACTGCGCACTTGAGTTCGCGAGCTGTTAACGGTTCGATCTTCACTTCGGATGTTTCCGGCACGGAGGAAGGCGTTTCGGAATCTTCGATGGTTTCGGTCGTGCTCGCCCGCTCATCGAATTCGCCGGAATAACCGTCCTTCCCGCAAAGCAACCGGCGAAGCTGTGCTGTCTTGGGAAGTTCACCTTCGGTGTTGGAAAAAATTTCCTGATCAAGCACGAGTACGAGCGTGTGGCGCGCGCGCGTCGTGGCGACGTAGAGAAGGCGTTCGAGTTCCTGCTGTCGTGCGCGCTCGATCGCGTCTTTCAAATCTTTCGATTTGTCTTCTTTGCCGAAGGCAATCAAGAGCTCGCCGGTCGCGGGCGGTTTCACGAAATGTGGATAGCGCTGACTCGGTGGCCGTAGGTCGCGCGCGAGAAACGGCACAATCACCGCCTGCCATTCCGAGCCTTTCGCCTTGTGCGAAGTGATGAGCTGGATCGCGTTGTCGTCGGCAGAAAAACGGACGGCGCGCGGCGTCGTGAAATCGTCGCGCAAGCGTTCGGCGAATTCCACCAGAATCATTCCGCTCGCCTCCGTTTCAGCGGCTTGCGCGAGCAACGCGTCGAGTTCGCGCGCAAGATCGCCGAACTCCGTCGCGGGCAACAGGAGCAAACGTTCGCGCAATTGCGTTTGCTCGATGATCAACGCAACTGCGTCGAATAACGCCAGGCCTTCCGCGCGTTGACGAATCTCCGCGAGCGTACGCAGGTGCGAGGAAATTTTTCCAGCAGTCGGCAAGACTTCGTCGATGCGAAATCTCGCTCGCGCTTGGGAAAAAACGGCAAGGTCGTGATCGGACACCCCGAAAATTTCACGGAGTACGCCGACGATTTCGTAGGCGTTGAGCGGATCGCTCATGATCGTGAGGAGCGCGGTCAGCCACGCATAGGCCGGGCTGTCGCCTTTCACATCGCGCTCAGATTGGATCGCCACCGGCAGACCAACGCGCCGCAGCGCTGCCGCCATCGTTTGCAGCCATGCTTTGCGCGGACAAAGAATCGCCACCTCGCGCCACGAATCGGCCGAAAGTTTTCTCAGCCCCGCGTGCGTGATCCATCGCGCGAGATACTCTGCTTCGATGCGCGCCTTCTGATAATCCTTGAGTTTTCTTCCTTCCGGCAACAGCTCCTTCGCGACCAGCGGCACGCGAATGACTCTTCCGGAAAGAATTTCCGGACGCGGCTGCAATTCGACGAAGCGCACCTGTCCATCCTTGTCGTTCAAGATTTCACGAAACGTTGCGTTCACGAAATCGAGTTGCTTCTGGTCGAGTCGAAACGTAACGGAAAATTCCAAGCTCTCGCCGTTCTTGTCGGCGATCAGCGCTTCATGAACAGCTCGATAATAATTTAAGTCCGCGCGCTCCCAATAAATCGATTGCTGAAAATCGCCGACCATGCAGAAGTGTCCGGGCGGCGGCGGATCGATGCGCGTTTCCATCCAATCACCGGTCGCGGCCGTCGGTCGCGTCGCTTCGAGCAGCACGGAAAATTGCGCCGGTTCGGTGTCCTGCGCCTCATCGAGAATGACGCGCATCTTTTCTTCGCGAATGCGCGGCGCTGCGACCGGATGTTGCAGCAATTCTTTCGCCAGCGCGACTTGATCTCCGTACGTGACAAATCCGCGCTCGAGTCGAAAATCGAGAAAATCGCGCTGCACTTCCGCCGCCACGCATGTTGCAGCGGCGCTGATCCATCTGCGCAATGGCGAGAACGTCTGCGTCCAAAGATCCGAAAAATTCGAGTTCGCTGCGGTGAAACAAACCGGCCAGCGCAAATATTCCCAGTCGCCAGCGTAACGTTTTTCCCACTCGCGCAATTCCGCTTGTGACTTGCTGATGCTGTCGCGACCGCCGTGATCAACTCGCAGGTAAACTTCCGTGAAATCGAGCGTCGGGCATGGCGGTAATTCCGGAACACACAAGACCGCCGAACCCGCGCGTCGTCCCAATTCCATCAAATCGCGCGCCTGTACAAGACGCAAAAGCGTGGCACGATCTTTTTCGCCTAACGAATGGCCGATGCGGGTCTGGCTTTGCACAAATTCCTGCCAAAGGTCGTTGTCGTTGCTCAACAATTCGAGCGGCGCGGGCAGACCGAGATAATGACCGTAGTCGGTCAGCAATTTCATGCAAAAGGAGTGGATCGTGCCGAAGAAGGCGCGGTTGAATGCAGTTTGCACCTCCGTTCCCAATTTCGCCTCAAGAAGGATTTGCCGCGTGCGCTGTTGCATTTCGTCCGCCGCGCGATTTGTGAAAGTGACGATGACCAGGCGCGGCAGAATCTCCGCCGCCTTGACCGAACGCGCGATCGACAAAACGCGTTGCGTGATAGCAGTGGTCTTGCCCGAACCGGCCGATGCGACGACCGAAAAATTTCGATCCAGTTCGTCGGCAAATCGCGCGCGAGCAGATTCGTCACTCAGCCTCACCATATTTCCCACTCCTCTTTTTCGAGCACGAGCGCGGGATGGGTCAGCGCCCATTTATCCTCCAAAATGTCGTTATCGATTTGCAATGTCGCGAGCGGATATAGCGTGCTGTAACCAAACGCGGGACGGACTTCCCCTTTCATTCCGAAAATGCCAGTGCGCTGCATTTCCGCGAGATCGGCGAAGACGTCGGTGTGCGGCGCAAGATCGACAATCGACAATTGCGGTCCGACGTGTTTAACCGCCAGCGAAAGAATACTCACGTTCACTTCCGCCGCGCCGAGCTTGCGCACGGCTAACGCATAAAGCCCGAGCTGCAACGTTGTGCCTTTGACAAGATTGTCGTGCAGATCGGAAGTCTTCAGTTCCTTAGTCGAACCAGTTTTATAATCGACAATCCAAATTTTTTGTCCTGTGAAGTCGGCGGCGTCATTTTGCGCAAGCACCAGATCGATCTGGCCACGCAGCTGAAGTTCCACCTCGTCGGCTATTTTCACCGGACCTTCGCGACCGATGGGTACCTCCGCCGTCATCCAACTCCAACCTTCGACGCTCGCAATTTTGCCGCCGAGATACCGCGCGAGATAACGCGCGTTCAACCAGCCCGAGTTCCACCAGTCAGGCACGACTTTGCCTAACGCATCGCAGAGTTGCTGGAGGGCCGCGCGACGTTCGTCGGCAGAAACGCGGACACGCTCATCGATTATTGTCGATGAAGGAAACGCCGCTAATAATTTTCCATCTTTCGTTTCGCTGATGCTCGCCAGCCAGCGATGCACCCATTTGCCGCTTGTTGTTGCCCATGGATTCGCGGTGTCGTCGGGCGCTTCGACGCCGAGATAGCGTTTCATCCAAACAATCGCCGGCGACGAAACCATGCGTTCGAGATCGCTGACACTCAGCGTCGGCATCGGCCGATACGACTGGTTAGTCCGCAACGCGAAATCGTATTCGCTAGCAGGTTTCGAAGCATCGCGGCGCGCGTCGAATGCGATCAAAGTTTGCTGTACATCCGTGCGTGGCGGCTCGGATTGGCGAGTCAACAGGCGCGGATCATTGATAAATTGCGCAGTCGCGCGTTGCAAATGTTTCAGCGTCGCTTGCGTAAGCGGTTCGCGCCTCGTCGTGAGATAGAGCTGAGTGAAACATTCGCTCGGATTCCACAAACGCTCCGGCGCATCTTCCTGCACCAGACTGGCCGCGAGCGTCACGCCTTCGCTGGCCGATTCGAGCAGCGCATCGAATTGCCGCAACGCGATCGCGCGTTGCTCGCTCGGGCCGAGATAAAGCGAATGATTTTCGCGCACGCTGGTGTGGCCTTCGCCCTGGCTTCCCTGACGCGCGGCGCGCTTGTTGAACTGCTGCACGTTTCGATTGAAGACGCGAATTTCTTCCGCGCGCGCGAACTCCGCGCTGGTCGGCGGCGGCCACGCGCTTTCGTTCCAACCGGCAAAAATCAGGTGGGACCAGTCCTGATTTTGCGTCTGCGCCGCGGTAAGCAATTGCACGCGCGCGTACGGATGATCGCCTGCGGCCGAACGCGCGGCGCCAAACGTCGCAGCCGTTTCTTCAAGCCAACGCAGGAAGAAGGTGCGCGGAAATTCCGCATCGAAACGCTGCGGCCAATCGCGCGTGACGCTGGCAATTTCGAGCGCGTGTTGCTTCCAACCGAGATACGCGAGCGCGGCGTGAGTTTGTTCGAGAAACTGTGCGAGCGTGCCGATCGGGGGAAGACACGGCAGCGCGCGCAATGCTTCGGCGACTGCTTGAAATTTCTCATCAGAATGTCCGTCGCAGAATTCGCGCAGAATTTCGAGATCATCCAGCAACACTTCGCTGTAACTTTCGCGCAGAATTTTTTCGAAGGCGGACGCGCTAAGAGTCGGCGACAAAACCGCGGGATCGGAGAGCGCGTTTAGAAAACGCAGGAAAGAATTGAGTCGCGGCGCGCGTTGCAATTCGAGCCACGCCTGCCATTCCGCCGATTCAAAAATGCCGGGAACAATATGCCCAAGCCCGTCATTGTGCGGGATGTCGAGTCGCGCCAGCGAGTCCGCGACCAGACGCGGCAACGCACCACTGCTGGGAAAAATCACGCCGAGTCGCGTGCATTTTTCATCCATCAAATAACGAACGCATTGCTGCGCGATTGCTTCCGATTGTTCGGAGAGATTCGTGCCGACGAGAAAATCGAAATGTTTTGCCGCTTCCGCGCCACCGCGCATTTCCGTTTCGCTAAAAAACGAATCGCCAAGCGCGTGAACGGATTTCGACGTGCGCTGCGCTTCGCCACAGACTTCCTCCCATGAGCCGATCCAGCAAAGATCGACATCGGAAAAGTTGCCGCGCGGCTCTTCGAGCACGACTGTCGCGTGTTCTGCCAGCTCGACAGCAGTGCGCAGGAGAAACCACTGTGGCCAATGCGCTCCGTCGAATCCGATGACGAGCACGTGCGAAAATTTTCGTTCGCCACGCATCGCTTGTTGCAAACGCCGTCGATCGGTCTCGCCCGGCAGGACAAAATTGCATTTTTTCAGCAGCTCGTTGAAATGCTGAACGACCGGTGCAAACGACGGCAGCGCAAGTTCTTCGAATTTCCATCCGGCAGTTTCCAGCCGATCCAAGGCGCGTAGCAGCGGCGCCGGCGCACGAGCAACGGCTTTGGCGGCAAGCGCTTCGGGTTCGTTAGGCCGATCCCCCATTTTGCTCGCGGCGATTGCTAGGAGCAAACGCAGATGTTCCGGCTTGGCCCGCAGCGTCGCATCATCTCGCGCGAGCAACGCACCTAAACTCGCCGGTGTCACAAAATGCAAACCGAGATGTGAAGACCCCTTTGCAATCAAGCGCGCCTTCAGATCGTTAGCCTGTCCTCGCGTTGGGACGACGACCAGTGAAGGCAACGCGCGTTTCCACGTCTCGGGGAAAACTCGGTCGAACCAGGGAGCAATCGCATCGTCCCACGCTTCCCGTAGCGACGGCACAACGAGCAGGACTGGTCGCGATTGCTCCATCGCTCAATTTAGCTTCGCCGCTACGCTACGCGAGCACGCGCTTGTCGCCGATGCGGCGCGTCACACCTTGTCGATCCAGCTTTTCGAGAAATGGCACCATAGTCCGGCGCGAGGTTTCGAGCGCCTGCCGTAGCTCGCTGACTGTTGCCGGTCCGTTTTTGGAAATGAAATCAGCAACCGCGTTTTTCATCCGTTCGAAATTCTCGCGTGACAACACCACGTCCGAGGCGATTTCGATGACTTCTCCACCATCGATCAAAAATCTGAGAACTCGCTGCGCATTTCGATCCGACTCGATCTCTCTGCGCGCGGGCGGATCGAACGGCTTTGCTGAGAGCGCTTCGCGAATTTTCATCGCAACCGGCTGCAGATTGGGCGGTAAAGCCGGTCGATGAGAAATTCGCGCGATCGCTGATCCTCGCCGGGCAAAGTCAGTTGCGCACAAATCGGAAAGAAGCGCTGCGAAAACATCTGAGGACTGATCGTGCAATGCCGTACGCAACTCGTTCAGATCGAGACCAGCGCGCTCGGGATTTGTTTTGTGCGCGTCATCAATTAACTCGATCGTCCGGTTCCGCAGCGTCTGCCAAACCTGAGCGTCTGCCGCAATCTTTTCATGAACCACAATTTCATGACGTCGCTGCAACTCTTGAAGAGCTTCGCCGATCTCATCAGCACTGAAGTGCGATTTGCGAAGAACGGCTTGTCTTGGCATGAAACCGTTCGCGGAAATTTCGGAGCGAACGCAAAGATAGACATCGTCCGGCGCGCCGGCGCGCGCAGCCAACAATTTGCGCTGCGTCGCGGTGCGACATTTGCCTCGATCGCCATCTGGATCGAGGACAACTCCGCCAGCGATGGTGTGCTGTTCGGACGCATCGCGAAGAACAAATCGGTCGCCTGTAAACGCAAATATGGGCGACTCCAATTTTAGTTGTGCGATTGTTTGCTCACCGGGTTCAAGCGCGCGGTCTTCAAGCAGATAAATTTTGGCTGGGAATCGCGACGTGCCGTGATGCAAATTGACCGAAGTGCCATTCTTAAGCGGGCGAGCGGCGGGATCTTTTGTTTTAAGCCGACGCGATTTTTCGAGAAGAACGATGAGACTAGCGCTCGATTTCCCAGGATCGACAGCGGTAATGACATCGCCGCGTTTGATCTGCCCTGGGCCATCCCCTATGGCGACGTCCGGTAGATTGATCGCTGTGCGCATCCCCGGCTGCGCGCACTCCAATTCGGAACCATGACTTTGGATTGAGCGGATGCGCGCTACGAAATCCTGTGGCTGAACGACGATGCTCTGGCCACGATGCAGTTGTCCGCCAATTAGTGTGCCGGTTACAACAGTGCCGATTCCGTGCAGCGTAAAAGCGCGATCGCTAAATAGGCGCGGTTTCCTGAGGTCGCGTTGTGCCTGGATGGTCGAACACTCGGACGCAAGAGCGTTCTTCAAATTTTCAATTCCTTCACCCGTTCGCACCGAAGTTGGAATAATCGGAGATCGCGCGAAGGCCGTATTTTGCAGTTGATCGCGGATTTGTTTTCCGGTCGTTTCAGCGTCCCCCAAATCGCTCTTTGCCAGCGCGATCACGGCTCGTTTCACTCCGAGATACGTCAGGATTTGCAGATGCTCTTCGGTTTGCCGCATCCAGCCGTCGTCCGCGGCGACAACGAGAAGCGCGAGATCGATTGAACCAACACCTGCAATCATGTTTCGGACGAAATCCTCGTGACCCGGTACATCGACAATGCCGATGTGGATTTGCTGTTCGTTAGCCCCATCAAGAATCAATTGGGCGAAGCCGAGCTCAATTGTGATTTGTCGCGCTTTTTCTTCCGGCAAGCGGTCGGGGTCAGTTCCAGTAAGCGCCTTGACAAGCGCGCTTTTGCCGTGATCGACGTGACCGGCAGTCGCGAGAATGAAATGCTTCTCTGTCACCGATGCGAGGATTCGCGACTTGCCACAGTTACAGCGCATGCTGCCCGAATCGCGTCGACCACGGCGTCGTCCTGTTGCGGAAAAATTGTGCGCAGATCGAGTTTGAAACGGCCGTTCGAGATGTAGCCGATGACGGGCGGACTCGAGGCGCGCAGCGTCGCGGCAAACTCGGTAACGGAACGGCTGTCCGGTAGGATATCGATCGTGACCGACGGCAGTCGTGATTTTGGCAGAGTGCCGCCACCGGCTTTGACTGTGCCGCGCCCAATCGCCATTTGCAGAGGCAATCCTCGCAGCAGGCCAGCGATCGCTTCGGCGCGAGCGCGCAATTGGTGCACGGAGATGCGCAACAGTGCGAGGACCGGGATTTCCGAGGTCGACTGATTGAGGTGAAGATCAACAGTCTCTTGCAACGCGGCGAAAGCGAGTTTGTCGCACCGCAGCGCACGAAATAGCGGTTCGCGCCTTAACGCGCTGATAAATCGCTTTTTCCCCGCGATGATGCCCGCCTGCGGGCCGCCAAATAATTTATCGCCACTAAAGCAAACGAGGTCGGCTCCATCTTTCAGCGCTTCGGCGGGAGTTGG
>WNFZ01000434.1_pt1 | contig 43778 bp, 40 predicted proteins | sample 5400081 | NCBI WGS metagenome assembly WNFZ01 (sample SAMN13153365, study PRJNA577476) | soil metagenome | isolation source: 80 cm soil or saprolite under grassland replicate 1 | place: USA:California | collected 2016-06-15
GGGCTGCCGGAGTTGGGCGCCGCAGCAGCCCCCGAATATGCCGTTGAGCTGAGCCGCCTCGCACTCGTACCGGCACCGGGCCCGGACTGGCCGACCGTGGTCGCCGCGCTCATCGACGGGCTGGACCTGGTGGCCGTCGCCACGCCGGCCGAGGTGGCCTCAGGCATGGCTCGCGTCCTGATGGCCAGGGCCCGCCAGCGCGGGTGCGTCCTCGTGACCACCCGACCGTGGCCCGGCTGCGACCTCATACTGGAAGCCGTAGAACACCAATGGCGCGGCCTCGGCCACGGTCGCGGGCGGCTGCGCGTGCACGAGGTGCGGCTGACGGCCTGCGGCCGAGGAGCGATGGTGCGGCCGACGACGACCTGTGTTGAGTTGCCGCCGCCCTCGTTGGCCGCCCTCGCCGGATCGCCGCCAGGCGTCATCCCGCACTACCCGCCCGAACTGCTCGACGCGGCCGAGGACCCAGTCACCGCCCCGCCAGCGGTCAACCGGCACCCATCAACCACACCAACCGATAGCGCCGCCGCGTGAGCTTATCTGCCACACCCGACCACGCCGAGCCGTCACCACCGTCCAGGGAACTGGCCAGCCCTGGTGGCCTGCGCCCGTCCCGCCGTGAGCACGTACGACCTCGAATCCGGCGAGACGACCACCCGCAGTGCTGCGGGCCTGGGTCGCCACCACCCGCCACGCCGATGGACGGGCCGGAACTTCGTTTCTCCACCGAGCGTTCCATGCTGACCGGTCATGGCGCCGGTGACCCGGTGGCTGCCGTACTGACAGCAGGCCGAGCGCCGCCGCGGGAAGCTGTATCTGGACGTGCCCCGCATCATCCTGATCGGTTCGCCCGAGCACGTCGTGCAAGCCGTGTATTCGCTCCACTCGAATCGAAAACCGTGCACGAACACGTCGTACGGCCCAACCGGGCAGACCCTAAGGCCACCGGGTGCACGGATAGCAGAGCCCGGTCAATCCCGCCGCAAAACGCATTGGCGCGGTCGTTGCCGTTCACCGACCGACGCTATCCGCGAGCTGCCCGTCAGCCGATAGGGACGCGATCAATGATCGTCACCTGGTCGAGGCGGGTGCGCAAGCCTGGCGAGGAGTTGCGCGATGGCCGTGGTTGCGTAGCATCCCGACGGTAGAAACATGCCGACTTCGCATCGGTGATATCCGGGATGGGCCTCGTCGGGCTCGGCGGGACCGGCTTGCACGTGGGCTTGGATGACTGTGGACCGTGACGATCGGATTGCCGCGATGTCTCCGTCGTCGTTGGACCGGTATTTGGTGTAGTCCAGTTCGGGATGGGTGACCGCGACGCTGGCGAGGGTGTCCCGGCATGCGCTGAACTGGTAGGCGATGCCGTCGCGGTGTTCGGTGTACGCGTCGTCTGCCCCGTCGAGCAGGGCGGCCAACTGTTGGTTCCAGTCGTGCGAAGCATGGGCGCTGAGGTAGAAGGAACGCAGCCGCGGGTCCAACGATGCGAAGAACTCCTCCGGTGTGCCGGCCCACGAGCCGGCCTGGTCGGACTCGGCGGCTCGGGATTGGATAAGCAGGCTCAGCGCCGCCGCCGGGTTTCCCGCCGACAGGTGGGCGCCGATGCGATGGGTGAGCCGCGGACCGCCGGGGACGCCGAACCGCTGGGTGTCGTAGTAGTTGAGGAAGAGGTGGTTGTGTCGCCGGCCGGCGATGGCTTCGCTGGAGGCCGTCGATAGGTTGCGGATCACGATCCGGAAGCAGTTGCCGTCGAGCCGGCCGACGCGCAGAGGTTCATTCCCGTGTCCATATACAGCGAGGTGGAGATAGGCCGGGTCGTCGGCGTAGGTGCGGTTGAAGTCGTCGACTGGGTATCCGGCCTCGCACGCGGGCACCGACAGGTATTGGTCGGTGACTGCGTCCTCGTCCTTCAGGCCGGCGTAGGACACCTCCCGCGGTGGCAGGTTGGCGAAAGCGGCCACGGTCGCCACGGCGGCGAAGGTGCTGTGGCCGCGTTTGCGCAGCCGCAGGTATTGATAACCGCCACGGCCGTCGTGGCGAAGACGCAACGCCATGGACTCGACGACGAGGAAGTCCTCGGGCCGCCACTTGAGCACCGAACTGTCAACGACAGTGCTAGCCATGTCTTCTCCGGATTCACTGCGGCCCTATCCAGGCCCGGCGACGTTGCGGCGCGCATGAGCGATCGGCTGCCGACCTTGAGGCCGGTACGGGCCACGGCCCATGCGAGCGCGATGGCTGCTATGTTCCCGCAGTGAGATCGACCGCCGAGATGCCGGGTTTGGGCCAAATCGAATATGAGGCGAGGTTCGTTGGGTTGGACTTGGACACGGTCCGTGCGCGGCTGGCTGACCATCCCGACATCGTTCGCGATTATCCCCGCGTCCTGTTGCGGCGCTACATCCTCGACGACGGTTCGGGCGAGCGTGGCCGAGGCTACCTTCGGTTGCGCACCGGCGAGTTCGGACGAAGCTTTCTGACCTTGAAGTCGCCGACAGGCACCGAAACCGTCGACGCTTTCGCCGAGGTGAGCGTGGAGATCGGTGACGAGGACGCTTGCTTGGAGCTGTTCGCACAGCTGGGTTTTCCGGTGGTGAGGTACCAGGAGAACTACCGCGAGCAGTGGCGCTGGGAGTCGATCGTTTTCGACTTGGACGAGTGGCCCGGATTGCCGCCGTTCGTGGAGGTCGAGGGAGCTAGCGCGGACGACGTCGCGGCTGGCGCGCGGTACCTGGGCCTGTCCATGGAGGCGGCCGAGTACGACAACGTCGCCGACACCTACCGCAGGTATGCCGGTCGCGACATCCTTTCCGAGCCGAGGCTGGTCTTCTGAGTCCGGTGGGCTCGGTCCGGGCATCAGGTCGGCCCAGCTTCCGGGCGTGATGTCGTGCGCGCTGTCGACTCCGCACATGCGTTGGGCAGCGGCGATCGCACGTGTGGTGGCTTGGCGGGGATGTGCGCCGCGGTGCAGCCAGGCGGCGAGGGTGACCGCGAACGCGTCGCCAGCGCCCATCGTGTCGACCAGGCGTGGCAGCCGCGGCACGTCGACGCGGTCCTCCCCGGTCGGGGAGTAGACCACGACCGCACGATCACCTCGGGTCACCGCGAGGACGGCGCCCGGCCGCAGCAGTGTTCTTGGCAACTTGTTCTGGTACCAGTGCACCAACTTCTTTTGGCCCCACCCCGCCGTCTGGCAACTGGATTTGGCCCCACCCCTGAGCTGCGGACCCCTTCTCTCGATGCCGCTCTTGACTGGAGCCGGTGGGGCCACCGACCAGGAGGATGTCGGCGTCCTGCGCCGCGGCCCATAGTGCCGGCGCGGCGGGCCCTGGGTCAGCCGTGCCCGCTGTGATCATGCCTTCCCCGTCGACCAGTGCTTCGACGAGGCCGACGGTGGCTCGGGCCGACCGGCCGGCGAACAGTTGTACGTCGGCGGCACTGGCCCAGTCGCGAATGCGTGTGCCGTCGGGGTCGGACCCGACGTGGCAGGCCAGCCGGGTGGGTAGGCCGAGCGCGGCACCGGCCGCTGCCATGAGCAGGCCGGACCCGCCGAGCACCGGGTCACGGTGTCGTCCGCGGGTCCCGCCTGGACGGCGTACGACGGCCGCTGTGCCGACGGCGGCCAGCACCGGCCCGGGCCGCTCGCGACCGCGGGGAGCAGGGGTGTTCATTACGCCGGCTGGTCGCCGGCTGGGAACTCCGGCGCGATGCCAACGATCCGGACGCGTTTGGTGTGCGGCCCGACCCGTCCCTGGCGCACCTCGCCAGTGCTCGCGCCGAGAAGTAGCGCACCCAATGGTGCGGCGTAGGAGACCCGGTCCTCGCGGTCGGCGCCGAAGCTGAGGTAGCTGCCGATGCTCACCGTGTCCCGCTCGCCGTTATCGAGGTCTTCGAAGGTGACCCGGCTGCCCAGCTCGACGACACCGTCACCGCCGACGGGGCGCACGACCTGACTGTCGTTGAAGACCCGGCGCAGCTTCTGGTACTGGTCGTGCCACATCTTGGCCTGCTGTTGCTGTTCGTCGAAGGCCGGGTTGTCGTGGTAGGACTCCGACGAGTAGGTCGTTGTCTCGTGGATCATCGACATTGCACCGCGCATCCGGTCGTGGGCCTCAGCCATCCGCCGCTCCAGCTCCGCGTGGTCGTCGGGCAAGAACAGGTAGGTCACCTTGATTGCCTTTCTGGCTGCGGGGACGGGCTGCGACGTAGACGATGATCCCTTCGAGGCTACCGAGGAGCGACGCCCAGGCGCAGGCGGCGGGCAGCGGGTAGCGGCCGAGCACGGCCAGGGCGAGGTTGCGCAGCCGGTAGAGCTGATGACACGGGATGGCCCACAGCGCGGCCAAGAGGTCCCCGTGGGTTCGGGCGAGGTGGATCGCGATTGCGGTGTCGCCGCGGGCGTACAGGCGCAGCTTGGCCCGTAGCGCCGCCATGGTGGCGGGGTGGTCGTGCCAAACGAGGGCGGCCGGTGTGTACCGGGCGGTGTAGCCGGCGCGCATGATCCGATCCACGATTTCGAGGGACTCGCCGTGCCCAATCGTGGTGCCGGGACCGAGCAGGTCACAGAACCCGCCGATCTCGGCGAACACCAGCCGGCGGATCGCGCAGTTCGCGCCGGCGGCGACCCGTTTGAGCCGCCAGGCGTGGCGGGTGTGTCTGTGGTGCGCTGGCCGCAGTTCGTCGGGTACGTCGCCCTTGCTCAGGCCGCCCTTGGCCTCCCAGATCCGTTGCGCGGGCGTGGCGGTCTGCCGTGCGCGGACATCGCCGGCCACGTAGCCGACCCCGTCGTGGAACCCGCCGATCAGGTGGGCGAGCCAACCAGGGGCCGCGACCGTGGTGTCGTCATCGAGGAAGACGAGGTAGTCGCCGGTTGCCAGGCGGGCAGCGGCGTTGAGAGCCATGGCTTTGGGCCCCGGCCCGGACCTGCGGGACACGCCGAACTCGCCGGCGAGCGCGGAGACCGACTCGGCTTCCTCCGATCCAGGCCGGTTGTTGTCGACGACCAGCACCTGCACGCCGGGGGCCGGCAAGTGCCCAGTCCGTCGCAGCGACACCATCAGCCGCCTCAACTGATCTGGTCGGCCCCGGGTCGGCACCAGGATCGTCACGCTCGGCGCGGGGTCACCGGACACGGCCCGCCCCGTTCTTGGCGTGGCGGCGGCTGCCGAGGTAGAGCACGTCCAGCGCGGTGGTTTCGAAGCACTCCATCGCGTCGGCCGGCGTGTCGGCGATCGGCTTGCCTGCCACGTTGAGCGAGGTGTTGATCAGCGCCAGTTCGCCGGCGTCGGCGCGGAGCTGGCGCAGCACGTGGTAGAGCACCGGGTTCTGGTGTTCGGTGACCGACTGGATGCGGGTGGTGCCGTCGACGTGGATGGCCGCGGGCATGGCCTCGACGCCGAGCGAGGTGGCCTGGGGGGCGAAGGCGAGGTACCGGTGGTCGGCGGTCGACTCGACGAGCAGCGGCAGCGACTCGGCCAGCGCGACCGGCCCCAGCGGCCGGTAGGGTTCGCGTCCCTTCACCGCGATGCTGACCCGGTGATGGTTGTCCGCGTCGCTGGCCAACGCGAGGATGCTGCGGTTGCCCAATGCCCGGGGGCCGATCTCGCTTTCGTTCTGGTACAGCCCGACCACCCGTCCGGCCAGCAGGTCGGCGGTCACCCGGGCGGCCACCGCCGGGGCGTCGGCCGGGGTGACCGGGGCGAAGCAGCGCCCCAAATACGGACAGGCCGTGACGGTGCGCGGATAGGCGTCGAAGACCGCGCCGAGGGACTGGCCGCCGTCACCGGGGGCGGGTGGCACCCGAACCTCGGGGAACAGGCCGCTGCGGGACAGGACGCTGTTGGCGAGCACGTTGTGGGCGCAGCCACCGACCAGCAGGATCGGCCGGTCGCCCGCGTGCGGGGCGAGCGTGTCCAGCAGTTCGTGTTCCCACATCCGCTGCACGGTGTGGGCGAAGTCCGCCCGACGCTGGTCGCGCCACGGCTGGTGGTAGTCGTCGCTGAGGCCCATGCGGGTGCGCAGGTCGCCGGGGTCGTCGAAGTGCAAGGCGTTCACCTCGGCCAGGTTGGCCAGCACGAGTTTTTCGATCTCGGTTGAGTAGGAGCCAAACGCGCTCAGGCCGAGCAGCTTGCCGGTGTCGGCCGCGTGTGCCCGGATGAACTGCGGCTGCAGGACCACTTGGGTCGCGGTGCCGTAGAACTTGCCGGTCAGCAGCGTGTCGTCGAGGACATCGAGATTGGCCAGCGTGCCGTTGTGGACGTCGTAAAGCGTGGCGTAGCCGTCCTCGGACCCGCCGTCGAAACACAGCACTAGCGACCCGTCGGTGGGCCGGACCGTGCTGGAGTAGGCGTGGTTGCGGTGATGTCGGGTGCGGGTGACCGATAACGCCCGACCGCCCACCGTCACCGCGGTGGCGTCGGTGGGGTGAGGGCTGCCCCACGACGCCAGCAGCAGCCGCCCGCAGGCGGCGATGTCAGCCCCTACGTACTGCAGGGCGGCTGCGACGAGTTCGTCCATGCCGGCGGCATCGAGGCGTAGGTTCTTGTGCCCGAAGTGGCGTTCGGCGAGCAGGTGGACGAGGACCCGGTCGGGGGTGGCCACGGTCACCGCCGAGTCGTGGTAGCCGTGGTAGACAGACAGGATCAGGGGTGCTGGCATGCCGCCTCGCTGTCAGATGGTGAAGGTCATTGCTGGGCTTGCGGTGAGCAGCGGTCCGGTGAACGCGCGTCTGGCTTCGTCGGCGACGGCGCGCCGGTCCAGCCACGGTGGGATGTGGGTCAGGACCAGGGCACCGGCGCTGGCCCGCTGGGCGAGCACGCCGGCCTCGGCGCCGGTCATGTGGGTGTCCGGCGGCGCCCAGTGACCGGACAGCAGCGTCGCCTCACACAGCAGCACCGCGGCGCCCGCCACTGAGGTGACCAGGTCGTCGCTGTAGGCGGTGTCCGCTGTGTACACCAGGTCGCCGTGTGAACCGCTGACCCGGATGCCGTAGGTCTCGATGGGGTGGAGTACCGGAAAGGCGCACATCGTGATCCCGTCGACCGCGATCGGGCCGGGCGTGAGCGTCTCGAAGGTGAACGACCGGTCCAGCCAGTCGTAGGCCGGCTGGTGGTAGAGCCGGGCGACCCGGTCGCGGGCACCTGCGGGGGCGATCACCCGAATCGGCGGAAACTCGTCTCCCGGCTGGGGAAACGGCCAGCACAGCGTGTTGGCGCGGGCGTAGCTGAGCCCGACCAGGTCGCTGCAGTGGTCGGCGTGCAGATGGGTCACGATGATGGCTGACAGCCGGTGCCAGTTGATTCGTTCGACGACACCTGCGAGGGATCCCGGGCCGACGTCGATGAGGACCGAGGCGTCGCCGGACTCGATGAGGTAGCAGGAGCCTGGCGCGTGCGGTCCGGCGGCCGTCCCGGAGCAGCCGATCACCGTCGCCACCGTGCTAGGCACAACGACTCCTCGCGCACCCAGGTTGAGGCTCGTCTTGGGCGTGGGTCGCGATGAGGTCGAGTTCCCACCGGATCCGGTCGGGCTGCGTTTCGGGCACGTGGATGCCATCGAAGAAGACCGGCCAGCTGTGCTCGCCGCTGGTGTAGGTCAGGCTGATCTGGCTGCGTTGCGCCCGTCGCCGTTGCCGGAAGTGCTGCTTGTAGTCGGCCAGCCCGCATGCCACGGTCATGCGCTGGGTCTGGTCGGCGTCGCGGGCGAAGTGCAGGCAGGCCGCCCGGTCGCCGTAGAGGGCGACGGTGGTGGCCAGCCACGCCTCCGCCCCGTCCTGCAGCCGGCAGGGTGTGCCGGCGGCGCCGTACTGGTCGAAGTACAACCGGCGCGACAGTTCCCGCCAGCCCTGCACCATCGTCTGGCCGTCGGGGAGCAGCGCAAGGCCGCGCAGGTCGGCGAGGATCTCCTCGACGAACGGCATACCGCACGGCCGCACGAGCAGGAACGGCCACCAGTTCTCAGTCAAGCCAACTCCTGTTTCGGGCGCTCTTGCCGGCGATCGCCTGGTGCTCGTGCGCGGTGCCGAAGAACATGGCCCGCAGTTCGTCGACCCCCAGCTGCCCGGCGTCACCGAGGTGGCGGAAGATCGGGCCGCTGGCGGTGACCAGTCGCAGATCGGGCTCGACGAAGAAGTACGAGTCGTCGTGATCGTCATTGCTCAGCCCGGACACCCGGTCCGCGCCGAATCGGTCGGCCAGACCGCGGATCGCGGCATGGAACTCCTCGGTCCCGGGCACGTGGCGGGCGGCGTTGCGTGCGCCCACGCCGCGGGGCGCGAACTCGTAGAGCCGCCACACGTCCGGCGGTCGCAGACCCGGGCTATCGAAGAGGATCCGCCCGATTGCCGGCAGGTCGTCGATGTTGATCCGGCTGACCACGGTGCCGACCTTCACCCGATGCGACGGCGGCCGGTCGTGGAAATGCCGCAAGATGCCGGTGGTGATCAGGTGGGTAGTCGGGATCCGGCTCATCCGCACGTTCATCTCTGGTGTCGAACCATCCAGCGGGATGCCGACCCAGTCCACAACCCGGTCGAGCCGGTCGTGCAGCTTCAACAGCCGCACGCCGTCGGTCGACACGTACACGAACAGACCCAGGCTCTTGGCGTGCTCAAGGATCTCGACGATGTCCGGCCGGGTGAGCGGGTCCCCGCCCGAGACGTTGATCCGGCGCACCCCGGCCTTGCTGACTCGGGATATGACGTCGAGCACCTCGGCCGTGGTCGCTTCGGGTGTGCCACGGTCCGCACCATGGCAGAAGTCGCAGCGCATGTGGCAGGTGCCGGTGACCCTGAAGTCAACAGTTACCACGAACGTTCTCCTTCCGTAGCACAGCGATCGGCTTATCCGGGCAGGACTGGTCGGCACCGGGACGGCCGGGGCAATCTGCGCGGCATGCGCCCCGGACCTGCTGGTAGCCACCACCCAGGCCGCCCATGCACCGGACGGAGGCGAGCCCACACCTATGCGTCGCCAGCCGAGGGGCTCTGTTCGGTTCCGAGCCGGCGGCGCGACAGCCGTGTCAACACCCGCGGCGGCCCACGGGAACTGATCAAACCGTGGACTCGGCCCACACCTTGGTCCCGTTCGGGCACGACTGCGGATCCGCGGCGCAAGTACGTGCAAGGACGGGCAGGTCTGCGGCTCGGCACCGCTGACCGGATCAAGCCCCGCAGCGGGCCGCCCACTATGGCTGGCGACGGTGCCAGGTAGTGGCTGCCGAACCGACGGCGCGGGTAGCTCGTCATGCGCCTCGGTGTAGGTCCCATCCGCGTCGGGTTGTCGTCCCGCGGCGCGACATCCGGTGCAATGTCGCATGTGGACGGTCGTAGTGGCTGGCCGGGGGTGCCGGGAAACCGGTTCCCGTGGGGGGCGACGCACCCCCGGCCAGACCCTTTCCGAGGAAGGCTCAAGTTGGTCCGGATGCTGGCCACGGCGATCCGAGAGGCGAGCACCGGCACCCGCAGCGGCGCAGGTGCCGTCGGCGACCGTACGAGACGGTGCTGAGGCCAACGGGTCGGCATCGGGGGTCAATCCTGGTCCTGACATATCTTGGCGGCCCCGAAGCCGTGTGGGTGATCGTCGCGGCCGTGAGGGCCGCTCCGTTCGCGGAAGACCACAATCAGCGTCGTGCTGCCGCTGGCGACCCGGATGCGATCCGTACCGTGAGCCCCGGGGCTGCTGGGGCGCGCAAACAACTGCACCGCGGTCCGGCGACGCAGCGGCACCACACCCGCCGTGCAGGGGATCCATGACCAGCTCGGCCGCCTGGCTGTCGAATAGGGCCGTGGCGACGCGCGTCATGAGTCGCCCATCCTCGCCGTATGGCTCAGCTGAGGACGCGTGGCCGCCCGCGAGGGCACTACCACGGGATGACGGGACTTGTCGCCCGACGCGGCGCCGTCCAAGCCACCAGTGCACTCGCCGCTGACGACTTGCTGGTGCCCGCGCCGTGTCGGCAACCCGTGGCCAGTCCGTGCCGCCGTTACCGGTGGACGCGTCGCTGGGGCGGGTCCCGGATAACGACGGCTCGCAGCGCGGCGCGGGCCGGGCGGGCGCAGCTTGACGCCAGGGTGCTGGGCCAGTGCCTTGTGGACAGCGCCGTAGCTTCGGCCGAGTTTCGCCGCGACCTCCCGGATGCTGGCACCTGCGGCATATGCCACGGCGGCGTCATCGGCCGGGACAGGGTTGGCTGGTCTGCGCCCGAACGTGCGGTTCGGCTCGACGCCCGCCTCCCGAAGGAGGATGCACAAGGTCCGGGTGGTGAGGTCGAACTCCGCTTCCAACTCGGGCCATGTACTGCTGCCCTGCTGGTAGCGGGCGGCGACGGCCGCGGCGAGCTGCGGACGTTTTTCCAACGGGATCTTCCTACTCGGCAAGGGTCGGTTCCTTTGTCGCGGCGGTTTGGATAGGCGGTGGACCAACGGTCGCTGGTGAAATCCGTTGTGGCACGGGCTAGATCGCCACCATCGACGGGTCTGGCAAGCACGGGAAGCGGAGGTTGTGCTGGCTACCGCCGCGGCGGATGCCGATGTCGGCGTACCGGCTGGTGAGGGTCGTGAGGCGGCGGGTGGTCTCGTCGGCGTCGATCCAGTACCGTTCGTCGGGTTCTCCCCAGGCGGCCTGGTAGCACCGGTGCGTGTAGTTGCCGGGCTGCCAACCCAGTGGTGTCCACTCGGTTGTCTGCTGGACAAGCCAGATGCCAAGTTCCTGAGCCACTTGGGTTGACAGGGTGTGTTCGGCCAAGACGACGCGGACCGCGTCGTCGACCGGTGCCGGGGCGACCAGGGTCGCCGCAGTGGTGTGGCTGCCAGTCAGTTCGTACACCGCGGCCCGCAGCGCCAGCAGCCGCCACGCCTCACGCAGCAGCGGCTCGGCGTCGGTCGTCAGATCGAGCGTGACGACCAGCGCGATGCCGGTCAGCGTTACCCACCTGTGCGGCAGCATCCGGGCCGCCGCCGCCAGTTGGGGGTGGTGCGCGCTGTGGTGGATCAGGTCGACGATCTCGGCTGCCCGCCGACCCACCGCCTGCGGATCAGGGCGAGCGACATCGGTCGGGGCCAGGACGGTCAGCAGCTCCTCGGCGGTGGTGTCCCGCCGCAGCTCCAGCGAGACTTCGTAGTGCTCGGTGATCAGATGCACGGGTGGGTCGAAACCGGGCAGCTGGGTGAGGTACCAGAGCGCGAACTCGGTGGCGGTGGCCGGGTCGGCGGGGTCGAGAACAACGGCCCAGCCCTCAGCATCCAAGGCGATGCCCAACTCTCGGCAGGGCGGGTCGAAGGGAACGAGAACGTGTAAGAGCATCGGGGAGCCCGGCAGGTCACCGATGCCAGTCCGGGCGTGCCGCCAGCGCTGGCGGATGCGCACGGCGAAGTCGTTGGCCGCGAACCGCCACGGCGGCTGTTCGTGAGGGGTGAGCGTGTACTCGCCCATTCGTCACGTCCTCCATAGGGTGTCACAGGGCTGGCGCGCGACGTGCTGTTCTGTTGCTGCGCCAACGGCCGCGTTCGTTGACGCACAGTCCCCGATCTGGCTCGCGGCGACCGGGTCGCCGCGACGGCTGCGCCATCCTGGCCTGGTACTGGTCCCCGTCGAACTCCGCCGCCGTCATGCTGCTGCTCCGACCATCGGAACCGGCGGGTGGAGTGTGTTCGTGCTGTGTCATCGGTGTCCGGTTCCGCGGATCTAGTTGGGTTGGGTGCGGCGGGCCTGATCGACGAACAGGGTGTAGTAGGTGACCAGGCCGGTGGGCACGGGAAGGTAGTCGTGCGGTCCGATCAGGCGCTGTTCGACTGCGAGCAGGGCGCCGGTGGCCGGGTCGAAGGTGAGGCTGTATCGGGTGTTGCGGGCGTCTAGGCTGACCGCGACGCCGGTGCGGCCGAGGCGGTCGGTCACCTCGCGGTGGATGGTGAGGCCGTCGATGCCGGCGAGTACCTGCAGGACGGCGGCGCGGACCGGCTGGTCGACGTAGTGCGCGGTGTAGAGCTCGTCGATGGCGCGCAGGGTGGCTTGCGGGCCGTCGGGCAGCGGGTCGACAGCGAGTTGGCGGGCCAGCGCGATCGGGTCGGTGGCCAGCGGTGCGCGGATTGGGCTGCTCAGCTGCCCTGCCCGGTAGGTGGTGCGGATGGTGCGGGCGCGGGCGAACTCGGCGTCGGTGCTGCGGTGGTTCGGGTCAGCACCGGTGAGGTGGTAGTCCGGGTCGAGTTGCGCGTCGATGCCGAGGCCGGAGCCGTCATCGGCGGCCCACCGGTGGATCTCGATGGCAACCACGACGGGTGTGTTCGGGCGCGGGGCTGGGGTTCCAGTGGTGTCCAGCACCCATCGGCGGAGGTGGTGGTAGGCGTACCGGCCGGTCGACGCATCGGCGGGCGTGGCGGTAATGGTGGTGGCCAGTGCCTGCAGGTATTCGCCTGCGGTTGGCGCCTGATCCGGGGAGTGTTTGGTGCCCGGCGGCGCGGCGGTCGTTGCTGTGGGCATGGCCGCTGCTGGGGGTGTGGCTGGCGGTGGTGCCGAGCCGGCGGTCGCGCTGAGACTCGGTGGGCGCGTCACGGCCACCGCTGCCGCGACGGCTACCACGGCAGCTGCGGCGCCGAGCGAAGGGAGCCAAGCCCGCCGCCGGGGTGCAGTGCTGGGCTCGGGTTGGACCTTGATCGGGCTGGTCATGTGGGGCCCCTCTGGGTGTCGGACGGCGGAGCGGGTGGGCCGGCCACTGGCTGGGCCCGGACCGCTGGGCAGGTGCGCATCAGACGAGGCTGTCGGCGAGCCGGGCCAGGCGCGTCAATGCGTGGGCGACGGCGGCGGGCCGCTGCAGCGGCAGGTCGTGTCCGCCGGGCAGCCACCGCGTCTGCAGTTGGTGGCCGAGCAGCCGGTGTGCGTGGCGGATCGACTCGTGCCGGGGCCGGTCGTGGCGTGGATCGCCGTGGTGGGCGGCAGTGAGCAGGATCGGCGCCCGCACGGCGGTGAGCAGCGGCGCCGGGTCTTGGGTCCAGAGGCTGTGCGCCAGCTGTGCCTCGTGCGTAGGGTCGAGCCGCAGCCGGAGGTGTCCGCCGTGGTCGTCGGTGTAGTTGGCGGCCACGATGGGCAGCAGCTCGGCGGGTAGGTCGGCGGCGGCCAGCCAGGCTTGCAGCACTGGCAGGGTGGTAGGGCCGCGGCGGGCGTGTAGCATCGCCGGGCCTGCCTGTTGCCAGGTGTGGCCGAACATCAGTTTCGGGTCGTACAGGCCGCCTTCGACGCAGCCGACCGCCGCCACGAGGTCGGGCCGGGCCGCGGCGGCGGCCAGCGCCACGGAGGCGCCGAGGCTGTGTCCGGCCAGCACCACCTGGGTCAGGCCAAGACCGTCCAGGACCTGGATCGCATCGCCGATAAGACCGTCCACTGTGTACCCGCTGGTCGGGGTGCTGGACCTGCCGTGGCCGCGGTGGTCGAAGCGCACCACCCGGTACTGATGTGCGAGGTGGGCGGCCACTGGATCCCACCATCGGCTGGTGCTGGCCAGGCCGTGCAGCAGCACGACCGTCGGCGCGGTGTGGGGGCCCTGGTCGGTGCCCGCGATGGTGGCTCCGTTCACGGTGAGTTGCCAGGCGCGTAGGGGCGGCATCTGGATTACCGGTCCTGTCCGGCGAGGGTCGGCTGGGCGAACAGCTCGGCGAGCTGCCGGGCGGTGCGGTGCTCGGTGATCTGCTGTGCGGCCACGACGACGCCGAACCGTTGGCCGACTTCGACGGCGAGTTGGGCGGCCAGCAGCGAGTGGCCGCCGGCGTCGAAGAAGTCGGTGTCCGGGCCCACCGTGTCGTCGTCGAGCAGCAGACGCACCAGCGCCAGGGCGTCGGCCACGGCGCCGTCGGGTGGACTCGGCACCGACGCGTCGGGCGTGGGCTGGACTCCGTTGGCGGTGGTGAGGGCGGCCAGGTCGAGCTTGCCCTGGTCGTTGACTGGCCAGGTGTCGACGAGGTGGATCTCAGGGATCATGTGCGGCGGCAGCCATTGCGCCGCCGCTTTTGCCAGGTGCGGTCCAGTCAGATCGAGATCGTCGGTGTGCACGAACGCGACCAGGCGTGTGGCACGGACCTTGACGGCGCATGCCTGCACGTGCGGGTGGCGGCGGATGGCGTGGGCGACCTCGGCGAGTTCGATGCGGTGGCCGTGGAGCTGCACCTGCTCGTCGCGGCGGCCGACGAACACCAGGGCGCCGTCGGGACGCTGGTGCACCACGTCGCCGGTGCGGTACCACCGCACACCGTCATCGACGACGAACCGGCCCCCCGAGGTGACCACCGGGCCGCCATCGGCGCCGGTGTCGACGGAGTCGGCGAGGTCGGCGAGGTAGCCGCGGGCCAGCCCGACCCCGCCCACCCACAGCTCCCCGGGTTGCCCGACCGGCGCGGGTGTTCCGGTGTCGTCGACGACGCGGACCGTGACGCCGGTCAGCGGATGTCCGATGGTCACCGGCTCGCCGGGCCGGCATTCGCCGACCGACACCGCGACGGTCGCTTCCGTTGGCCCGTAGCCGTTGAGGAACCGTCGCCCGTGTGCGGCCCACCGGGTCACCAGCGGCGCCGGGCAGGGTTCGCCGACCGCGACCACGGTGTGCAGGTCGGGCAGTGCGTCGTACGGCAGGGCGGCCAGCAGCGATGGGGTCAGGGTCGCCACGTTGATCCGCTGGTGGCGCAGGAACGCGGCCAGCTCCTCGCCGCCGCGGCGGGCGGTGTCCGGGGCGAGGACCAGCGTGGCGCCGGCGGCCAGCGTGACGAGGATCTCGCAGACCGCGGCGTCCCAGGCCCAGGATGCGAACTGCAGCATCCGCACCCCAGGTTGTACCTGGAACAGGCGCGCGAGCTGGACGGTCATGTTCGCCACGCCGCGGTGTTCGATCGCGACGCCCTTCGGGATGCCGGTCGACCCCGAGGTGTACACCACGTAGCACAGGTCCTCGGGCCGGTGGACGGGTACCAGCTCGGTGCCATGCCAGCCGGCCACGATTGGGTCGCCGACACCGATGGTGGCCAGTCCCAGCCCGGCTACGCCGTCACCGGCGGCGACGGTGGACCGGATTCGGCATTCGCGCACCACCTGTCGGAGCCGCTCACGGGGCCAAGTCGGGTCGAGGTAGGCGTAGGCGGCGCCGGCGGTGAGGATGCCGAGCAGTCCGACCACCCCATGGGCCGAGCGTGGTCCGGTCAACCCGACAACTTGGTCGCGGTCGACGCCGGAGTCGCGGAGCCGGTGCGCGATGCGGGTGGCGCCGTCGAGGAGTTGCTGGTAGGTCAGGGTGTGGGTGCCGGCGAGCACCGCGACCGCGTTGGGGTTGGCCGCGGCCCGCGCGGTGATCATGTCCCGGACGAGGGCGGTATCGGCAGGGCTATCCGTGGTGGTCACAGTTTCCTCCGGGGGTGGGGTTTAGCCGACGGGGTCGGTGTCGGGTGGTGTGAACGCGACGGGCAGGGTGGCCAGGCCGCGCAGGTTGCCGTTGAGCCGCCACCGGCGCGGCCCGGCGGGCCGCGGGTCGGCGCAGCGGGTGAGCAGAGCGCTGAGCACCAGCCGCGTTTCCAGGCGGGCCAACGGGGCGCCGAAGCAGAAGTGCGGGCCATGCCCGAAGGCGACGGGCCGTGGTGTGGCTGGGCGGTTCAGCCGCACCGTGTCGGGGTCGGGGAATGCGGCCGGGTCGCGGTTGGCGGCGGCGAGCACCAGCACTACGGCCTGCCCAGCCTGGATCCGGGCGTCGCCGATGCGGGTGTCGGCGCGGGCGGTGCGGGCCGTGTACTGCGTCGGCGGGGACAGCCGGGCCAGTTCGTCCACCGCGGCTGGCAGCAGATCCGGGTCGTCTCGCAGCCGGTCGGCCAAGCCCGGGTGGTCCAGCAGCGCCGCGACTGCGTTGCCGATCAGGTTCGCGGTGGTTTCGTGCCCGGCGGTGACCAGCATCATCAGGTTGGCGATGAGTTCGACCTCGCTGAGCCGTCCGGCGTCGGCGGCTGTGGCAAGCGTTGCGGTCACGGTGTCGCACGGCTGGGCGCGATGGGCGGTGACAGCGCGGTGGAGGTGGTCGATGAGGTCGTTGACGTCGTCGAGGAGTTGGTTGGTGTCTCCGGTGGGCAGGTGTCCGGGCGCGGCGACGACGTCGCCCCAGGCGTTGGACCAGCGCCGCAGTCGTGGCAGGTCCACCTCGTCCAGGCCGAGCAGGTGCCGAACCACTTGCAGTGGGATCGGGTAGGCCAGGTCGGCGACCACGTCGATGCGCCCGGTGGCGGCGGTGCGGTCCAGGGCGGCGGCGACCGCGGCGGCGATCAGGCCCTCCAGCGCCTCAACGTGGCGTGGCTTGAACGGGTCGGCCAGCAGCCGGCGCAATCGGGTGTGCTCGGGCGGGTCCACAAAGGACACGTGCGCGTCCAGCAGTGGGAACAGGTGCCGCATCGTTGCCGGGGCGTACCGGGCGGAGCGGGTGTGGTCGGTGACCGCCGAGAACTGCGGGTCGGCGAGCAGTTGGGAGACGTCGGCGTGGCGCCCCACCAGCCAGGACCGCACCGTCGAGTCCCAGTACGGCCCGTCGGCAGCGGCGAGTAGCGCCCGGTGCCACGGCCACGGGTCGGCGATGACAGCTGGTCGCTGCAGGTCGTACAGGCTCAGCCGGTCCGGGTCGCTGCCGGCACGGGTGTGTGCGGTTGTGGTGCCATGCCCGCCCCGCACGGCCGCCGTTTCGGTGCTGGCATGGTGTGCTGCGCCGCTGGAGGTGGTGGCCGGTTCGCTCGTGCTCGTGTGGTGGCTCATGGCTTGCGCCCCACGCCGGCGAGGATGCTCGACCGCCGCGCCCAGTCGTCGGCCTCGTCCGGGGACTCCGTTCGCCACCGTGGCACCCACACCAGGCCGGGGTCGACCTGTTCGAGGCCGGTGAACAGCCGCGCGATGTCGGCGCGGATGCGGATGGTCAGCGGCTTGCCGGCGTGCCGTCCCAGGTCGGCGATCGCGGCCATGGCATCGGGTCTGCCGCCCTCGGTGCAGGGGTGGCTGATGACCAGGTGGCTGCCGGAGATGAACCTGTCGCGGAGGCGGGCCACGATGGCGTGCGGGTCGTCCTCGTCGGACACCCGGTGCAGCGCATCGACCAGCAGCACCGCGACGGGCCGGTCCAGGTTGAGCACCGCCCGGAGTTCCGGATGGTCGAGGATGTCATCGGGTCGGCGCAGGTCGGCGTGGACCACCGCCGCCCGGGAGTCGCCGACCAGCAGCGCCGTGCCCAGTGCCACCGCGACGGGGTCGCTGTCCACCAGTACGACCCGTGCGTCTGCGACGGCGTGCCGGGCGACCTGATACGTGTTGCCGACGGTCGGCATGGCCGAGCCGAGGTCGAGAAACTGCCGCACGCCCGCCGCGACGCACAACCGCACCGCCCGGGCCAGGAACGCCCGGTGCTCCCGCACCATCCGTGCGGCGTCGGGCACGGCGGCGAGGACCCGCTTGGCCAGGGCCCGGTCGGCGGCGACGTTGTAGGCCCCGCCCAGCAGGTAGTCCTCGACGCGGGCCAGGCTGGGCCGGTCGAGGTCGACCTCGATGTCGATGCAGCCGGGTGCCGGGCCCGGCGCATCCATCGACTGCCGCATCATGGTGGCCCGGGCGATGGTGTGCGCGACCGTTGTCGTGGTGGTCATGTCGGCTCTCCGTCGCTGGCGAGCAGGACCCGGAACAGGTCGAGCCGCCGGTACACCAGCTGGATTGACAGCGGCAAGGGCCGGCCGTGCAGCAGCGCGGCCAGCCGCTGACCGGCGGCGGTGGGCGGCAGTTGGCCGGCGCGGGCGGCGGCGCGCAGGGCGAGCAGGTCGGGTAGGTGGGCCTCCACGAACGCCTGGTCGGGTAGCGGCCCGCCGAGCCATTGCCGGGCCGCGGCCCGGGTGGTCAGCTCCCACACCACCTCGTCGGACGTGCTGGTTGTCTCGGCGGCGCGGACGGTGACCAGGTGTGGGATGCGGACCAGGTCGTCGGGGGTGGCGGGTTGGCCGGGGCTGGTCAGATAGGGGCGCGCGGGGGTGAGCCCACCGCAGCGGACCCGGCCAAGGTGGGACGCTAGATGCAGGGCTACCGCGACCCGGGCCGGCTGCTCGCCCGCGGCGGCGAGGCTGACCGCATGCACCCCGGGCCGTTCACAGGTGGCCCGGCCGTAGCGTTCGCCTTGGAATCCGGTGGCGGCCCACACCACGTTGCCGCGGTCGTCGCGGGCCAGTACCTCGTCCGCCCAGGAGGTGGGCACCGTTGGGGCAAGGACGGCGATCAGGCCGTCCGCGGCGGGCGGGCGGCGCCAGTCCGGCCACACCGCGATGAAGCACCGGTCCGCGGGCTTGGTGGCGATCATGCCTTGCTCACCTGGCCGCGGGTGGAGACGAACTGGTAGGACATGGCCGCGAAGGCGGCGTCGGCCATCAGGGCGCGGAGGCGGTCGAGGTCGTCGGCGGTGAGCCCGGCGGCGGTCAGTGGTCCTGCCATCTGGATGGAGTTGGCGTGGTGGAGCTGACAGCCAGGGCTGCCGCCGGTCCAGCTCGCGGCATGGGTCACGGTGTGCACGTGGCGCAGGCCGGCCTGGATCATCAGCGGGTGGACCTGCTGCGCCCAGCCCAGGTCCGCGCCGCGGCCGCGCAGCACGGCCAGCAGCGCGTCGACATAGCAGCCGAACAGCTCGGCATCGCCGGGATCGGGAGCGTGCAGGACGCGCAGCGGAACGGTGCAGTCGAACTCTTCGATCAGCAACCACCCGCCCGGCGTGGTGGCGGCGATGAGCCGATGGAGGATCTCGCGCCGCTGCGGCAGGTGCAGCAGCACCAGCCGGGCGTGCACCACGTCGAACGGGCCGCCCGGCGGCATGGAGTCGTGCCGCAGGTCGTGTTCGTAGATGTCGAGGCTGCCGGCCGGGTGCAGCCGGCTGGTGTCGGTGTCGGTAGCGGTTACCCGGCCGCTTGGCCCCACCCTGTCGGCCAGCCACCGCGCTATCGAGCCGCCGCCGGCGCCGGCTTCCCAGCACCGCGCCCCGGCCGGGACATCGAGCTCGGTGAGGCGGGCGGTGGTCAGCGGGTCGAGGACCGTTTCCAACGCGTCGAGCTGCTCGGCGGCCTTATCGCCGGTGGGGAACGCATAGTCACTCGTCGCAGCGGCCGTCATTGGGTACCTCCGGGGGGCGGTGCGCTGAGAGTCGGCGTGCTGGCCGGCGTGGTCGGGGCCAACAGGTCGACGAGATGAGCGGGGTCGGTTCGGGCCGTGTCGGCGTTGAGGTCGGCGACGACGCGGCCGGCGGCCAGCACCACCACGTGGTCGGCCACCGCCGCTGCCAGGGGCAGGTTCGGGGTGGCGAGCAGGATGCCCAGGCCGTCGGCGGCCAGCACGCCGATCACGTCGCGGACCTGCCCGGCGACGGTGGGGGCCAGCCCCTCGGTGGGTTCGTCGAGCAGCAGCAGCCGGGGTTGGGTGCGTAGGGCGCGGGCGATGGCCAGCATCTGCTGTTCCCCGCCGGATAGCTGGCCGCCGCGGTGGGCCAGCCGATGGCCGAGTTGTGGGAACAGGGCCAGGATCCGGTCGACCGGCCAGCGGATGCTGGCCTGTGTGTGGCGGGTGAGGGTGAGATGCTCGGCCACGGTCAGCGAGGCGAAGACCCGCCGGCCCTGCGGGACCAGCGCCACGCCAGCGCGGGCGATGCGGTGGGCGGGCTGGCCGGTCAGGTCGCGGTCGCCGAGGTGGATACGGCCGGCTGCTGGATGCAGCAGGCCGGCGATGGTGTGCAGCAGGGTGGTCTTGCCAGCGCCGTTGTGCCCGACGACGACGTGCACGGCGCCAGCGGGAACAGCCAGAGTGATGCCGTGCAGGACGGTGCCGCCGCCATACCCGGCCCGCAGATCGTCAACGCACAGCATGGTCAGCCCACCGCTTCGATCGGGCTACCGAGGTACACCTCGCGGACGGTGGGATCGGCAGCGATCTGGTGGGGGCTGCCGGTGGCCAGGATCCGGCCGTGGTGCAGCACGGTGACGGTTTCGGCGGTGGCGGTGACCAGGTCGAGGTTGTGTTCGACAAGCACCACCGCACACGTCGCTGGCAACCCACGCAGCACCTTCTGCAGCCGCTGCAGGTCGGCATCGTCGAGCCCGGCGGCTGGTTCGTCGAGCAGCAGCAGCCTCGGCGCACCGGCCAGGGCGACGGCGATGTCGAGCAGGCGGCGCTGCCCGTGCGGCAGGGTGCCGGCCGGTTGGCGGGCCTGGTCGGCCAGGCCCAGGGTGTCGAGGTCGGCCAGGGCGCGGCGGGCTAGCTGCCGGTAGCGGGTCGGTGCCCACCCGCTGGCGCGGGTGTGCCGCCACGCGGCCAGGACCAGGTTGTCCACGGTGGACAGTGAGTCGAGCAGGGCCGGGGTTTGGAAGCTGCGGCCGATGCCGAGCCGGGCCCGGCGTGCCGGGCCGGTGCGGGTGATGTCGCGGCGGTCGAAGCGGATCTGTCCGCGGCTGGGCCGCAGGGTGCCGGCGAGCAGGTGGAGCAGGGTGGTCTTGCCGGCGCCGTTGGGCCCGATGAGCGCGTGTCGGGTACCGGGAGTCAGGTGCAGGTCGACGCTGTCGACGGCGGCTAGCCGCCGGTAGGTGTAGTGCAGCCCGGTCGCCGACAGCAGCTCGGGGGCTACCAGCAGCCCGGTCACGATCGCACCCCCAGGCGTGCAATCCACTGGTGGAGGCGGTCGATGAGGCCGGCCAGGCCGCTGGGTAGGAGGTAGACCGTGGCGATGAGCATGGTGCCGACAAGGAGTGGGGCGTGGCCGGGCCACGGGCCGGCTAGCCAGTCGCGGGTGGCTACGATCAGCGCCGCGCCGCCGAACGCGCCGCCGATCGAGGATGCGCCGCCGATGATGACCGCCAGCAATACCAACGCGGCGACCTCGAACCCGACGTCCGCGGGTGAGATGTAGCGCTGTACACCGACCAGCAGGGCACCGCCGACACCGGCGATGGCCCCGGCGGCGGTGTAGGCGGCCAGCAAGTAAACCGTGACCGGGTGGCCGCAGGCCAGCATCCGAGCCTCGTGGTCACGGACCCCGGTCAGCAGCAGCCCGGCCGGTAAGCGCAGCACCGCGACCGTCACCGCGACGACCAGGGTGGTGACGGCCAGGACGTACCAGTAGACGTGCCGGTCGTCGGTCAGCACCGGCGCCGTCCACACCGGCCGGACCGCGGGGATGCCGGCCAAGCCATCGGTGCCGCCGGTGAGGCTGGTCCACCGGCTCGCGACGGCGGCGGTGAGTTCGCCGACGGCGAGGGTGACCATCAGGAATGCGGTGCCGCGAGTGCGCACTACGGCCAGACCCGTAACCGCTGCGAACAGCCCGCCAGCGATACATGCGGCGGTGAGCTGGACCACGCCGACGGTGATGCCGGATCGGGCCAGCAGCGCGGTGGCGTAGGCGCCGACCGCGAACGGCGCGACCTGGCCGAGGCTGGGTAGCCCGGCCCAGCCGGTCACCACGGCGACGCTGACCGCCAATAGTCCCAGGGCCAGGATGCGGGCCAGGGTGATCGTGGTGTAGGCGTCGGCCAGGGCTGCGACACCCGCCGCGAGCAGGCCCAGCACCGCGTACCCGGCCGTGGCTCGCGCCGAGGTCAGCTCGGTGACTACCACCCCGGCGACGGTGACGGGCAGCTGGCCGTTGCGCCGGGGCGGTCCGGTCCCGGCTTCGCCCGTGGGGCCGGTCACCGCAGCCACGGCCTGGGTCACGTAACCGCTGTCGCTGTCGGCTGGTCTGGTTGTCGCGTCGCCGCCGCTCATGCCGGGCTCCCCGCGGGACTTGGTGGGCGGACGACCAGGACCGCGGCCATCGCGGCGAAGAGCAGGAACGGTGCCCAGTTCGCGACGAGGGTGACCCCGAGGGTGTGGATCAGCCCGACGGCGAGGGCGGCGACCAGCGCGCCGGGGATGCGGCCGAGGCCACCGAGCACGACGACCACCAGCGACAGCAGCAGCACCGTGTTGGCGGTGCCCGGGCCGGGGCCGAGGATGGGTGCACCGAGCACGCCCGCGAGCCCGGCGAGCCCGCCGGCGGCGGCGAGCATCCCTGCCTGCACGGTGCGCGGGTTGATGCCGAGGCAGGCGAGCATCTGCGGGTCGTCGACGGCTGCCCGGACCCGCGCCCCCACCTGGGTACGCGCGGCGATCAGCCAGCCGAGACCGGCCAGCAGGATCGCGACGGTGATGAAGCCCAGCCGATAGGCCGGGTAGCGGTGCCCGCCGATCGTCACGCTGACGCCCAACCCGCTGGGGATGGTCACGGGCAGTTCGTCGGGGCCGAACAGCGTAGCGAGCAGATCCGCGGCTACCAGGGCGGCGCCGAAGGTGAGCAACGCCTGCGCCAGGTGGCCGCGCCTGGCCAGCGGGGCCACCGCGGCGGCCAGCACTCCGCCACCCGCGGCTCCCACAATGGCGCCCACTCCGACCGCTAGGGCGAGGCCGGTCCAGGTGCCGTTACCCAGGGCGGCGGCGGTGTAGGCGCCGAGGGCGTACAGGCTGCCGTGGGCGAGGTTGAGCACCCCGCCGACGCTGAACGCCACGGTCAGACCGGCCGCCACGGTGAACAGCAGCAACCCGTATGCCACCCCGTCCACCGTCGGGATCAGGTAGGCGTCGACCACACCCACGACAGCTCCTTCCTTCCCTGCTTCTGGTTAGCTGCCGAGGGTGGCCAGGTCCTGGACCACCACATTGGACAGTGCGGGACCGTCGCGGCGGACCTGCCGCAGGTACCACTTCTGCACCGGCGCGTGGGTGGTGCGGTTGAACTGCCAGGCCCCGCGAGGGCTGTCGATCTGCCCGAGCCGCCCAATGGAGTCATTGATCTTCTGCGGCGTGGCTTCGCCATCGATGGCGGCGATCGCCCTGTCCAACACCGCGGCGGCGTCGTAGCTGGCCATCGCGAACGTGGTCGGCGACCGGTCGTGGCGGGCCTTCCACGCGGCGACGAAGGTGCGGTTGGCGGCGTTGTCCAAATCGGGGCTGTAGTTGAGCACGTTCCAGATGCCCTCGGCCGCGGCGCCCTGGGCTTGCAGGATGCTGCCCTCGGTCAGGAACGCCCCATACAACGGCAGGTCCCGGATGTCGGACTGGCGGTACTGGGTGACGAAGTCGACCGCGTTCTTGCCGGCGTAGAAGCAGTAGACCGCCTTGGCATCGGAGTTGCGGATCTGCGTGAAGTAGGGCAGGAAGTTGGTCGTGGCCGGGAACGGCGTCCAGGTGGTCTTGCCGTCCGGGTTGGCCAGCTTGCCGCCGAGCTTGGTGAAGGTGTCGGTGAAGCCGCGTAGCTCGTCGTGCCCGCCCTGGTAGTCCGGGCCGATTGCCCACACCGGCCCGTTGACGTTGTTCTTGATGTAGGAGGCGATAGCCGCGCCGGGCTCGTCGGAGATGAAGCTGGTGTGCCACAGCCAGGTCGGGTCTTTGACGTCGGGCCGGCCGTTGGCGCCCACCAGCGGAATCTTGTTGTCGATGGTGAGGGCGGAGACTGCCTGGTATGAGCCGCCGGCCACGATCCCCGCCAGGGCTGCCACCCGGTCCTGCTTGACCAGGCGGGTCGCGGCGGGCAGGGCGGTGGCCGGGCCGTCGCCTTCGTCGGCGACGGCGAGGCTGACCGTCCGGCCGCCGAACCTGCCGCCGTGGGTGTCCAGGTAGAGCTGGAACCCGTCACGCATGTCGGTGCCAACCGCCTGGTAGGTGCCCGACAACGACGCCAGGAAGCCGATCGTCACCCGGCCGGGATCCGCGCCGCTGCGTCCGCCGCCGCAGCCGCCGGCGGTGACGACGACAAGCGGTACGGCCAGCGCGGCGACGAGCCGCCATGGGCGTCGACGGTGCGGTGACATGGTGTCTCCAAGGGGTGTGTAGGGGCTAGCGAGGGTTCGGGCCAGTGGTGATGGCCCGTGCCGCGCGGACACGGGCCGCGGCGGCGCGACGTACCGCGAGGGCGTGCTCCACCAAGGCCACGAGGGCCAACTTGGCGCCGGGCCGATGCCGGGCGTCGCAGGACAGGATCGGCACGTGCGCGTCGACGGCCAGGGCCTCGCGGATCGCCGCGACCGCGAAGGTGGGGGCGCCGTCGAACTGGTTGACCACCACGGCGTACGGGATGTGGTGGCGCTCGAAGTAGTCCACGGGTGCGAAGCAGTCGGTGAACCGGCGCACGTCGACGAGCACCACCGCGCCGATCGCGCCGCGGCACAGCTGGTCCCACATGAACCAGAACCGATGCTGGCCCGGGGTGCCGAACAGGTACAGCACCAGTTGCGAGTCGATGGTGATCCGGCCGAAGTCCATCGCCACCGTGGTCGAGGTCTTGGCCGGCACCATCGTGGTGTCGTCGAGGCGGCGGCTGGCGCCGGTCATCACCACCTCGGTGGTCACCGGGTCGATCTCCGACACCGCCCCCACCAGGGTGGTCTTGCCGACGCCGAACCCGCCGGCGATCACGATCTTTGCCGCGGCCGGCGGCGCCGGTCGGGGTATGGCGGGCGACCCGGCCGTCGAGACCGCGTGGGATGCCTGGCCTACCACGTCTGCTGCCCTGCGCCGGGACGGGTGAACAGGTCGCCGCGAGTGGCTGGGGTCAGCAGCGGACCGACCTTGTTGATCAGCTCGGTCATCTCGTAGGACACTGTGCCGATGTCGCACTGTCGGGAGGCCAGCACCAACAGGCTCGCGCCGCTGGAGACGGCCATGGAGAACATGAACCCGCCGTCCAGCTCGGTCAGGTTGGACACCACGCTGCCGGCCTCCAGCAGCCGGGCCGCCCCCGCCAGCAGGCTGACCAGGCCGGCGGCGACCGCGGCGAGTTGGTCGGCGCGGTCTTTGGTCAACGTGCGGGTAGCGGCCACCACCAGGCCGTCGCTAGAGACCGCTACCGCGTGCGTGACGTGTGGCACCCGGCCGGCGAAGTCGTCCAGCAGCCAGCCCAGCTCGGTGTCGGGGGACATCAGGAACGCTCCATGTCGTAGCCAGCGGAGAAAGCTGAAACGGTGGCCTGTTGCTGTGCGCGGCTGGTGGACACGCCGCGGGCGTAGGCGGCCATCACCGCCGACACCTGGGCCGGGTCGCGTCGCGGCTGCGGCCGGGCCGCAGCGGTGTCGATGCCGCCAGGGACCAGTTGGGCCTGCGGCACTCGCTGGGGCAACCCGCGATCGGTCGTGCCGCTCACGGCCGGGGCGGCGGCCCGATCGGCGGCCTGCCAGCCTGCATCGGCTGCGCTGTGCCAGGCGCCGTCGCCGGCACCAGCAACGAGACCGGCGGTGAACCAGCCGCTGGCCTGCAACTCTTCAAAGATCGGCAGCTCGGCGGTGTCGTCGCCGCCAGGCAGCCGATCCTGCGGGATCTGGGCCACGGGGGCGTCCAACGGTGCGCGTGGCGCCGGCGGCCACTCGCCGGGCGGGCGGTCCAACAGCCGCGGCCGTGGCGCGGCCGTCTGCTCGTCGCGGACAACAGGCGTCGACGGCGGTGGGGATGCCACCCGGAACACGTCCAGCGGCAGCGTCACCTCGGCCACCGTGCCCTGCGGCCGGCCGGGGCGCAGCTCGACCCGGATGCCGTAGCGGGCCGCGAGCTGTCCTACCACGGTCAGACCCATCGCCTGTACCGCTGCCACGTCCACCTGCGGCGGGGCCGACAGCCGCTGGTTGAGCGCGACCCGCTGGTCCGCTTCGATCCCGATGCCGTGGTCGGTGATCTGGATGACCACCCGATCGCCGAGCAGCCGCGCGTCGACCGCCACCGGCGTCTGCGACTTGGAAAACCGGGCGGCGTTGTCGAACAGCTCGGCCAGCACGTGCACCACGTCATCGACCGCCCGGCCGGCGATGGCCACGCCGTCGTCGACAACTCGGCACTCGATGCGCGCGTACGCCTCGACCTGGCTCTGCGCCCCGCGCAGCACGTCAAGCAGTGACTCGTCGCCGTCGCGGACCCGGGCGGGTCCCTGCCCGCCGAGGACCAGCAGGCTGTCGTTGGTCCGGCCCAGCAACGCGACCAGCAGGTCCAGGTCAAACAACTGCCCCAGCCGCTCCGCGTCCTCCTCGCCGCGTTCGGCCTCGTCCAACTTGGCGGTCAGCTGGCTGACCCGCCGCTGCAGCCGTCGCGCCAGCGCCACGAACATCGCCCCGACATTGACCCGCAGCAGCGCCTGCTCCGCTGCGGTACGCACCGCCTCCCGATGCACCGAGTCGAACGCCCGCGCCACCTCGGCGATCTCGTCCCGCCCGGCCACATGCACCGGCGAGGCCCGCCCCGCGAACTCCGTCGGCGACAGCGACCCCAGATACTGCGGCTGCTGCAACGCGGCCACCGCCGCCGGCAGGCTCGTATAGGCCACCGCGTGTGCGGCATCGCGCAGCCGACGCAACCCACGAATGATCGGCCGACCCAACCCGACGGCCAGCAGCAGCGCCACTAGCACGGTCAGCATCACCGCGCCCGCCTCGACTCCGGCCGACTGCCAGGCGGTGTCCCGCAGCCGCGTCGCCGCCGACAGGATCTGCCCGTCGATGCGCGTCTCGACCTGCCGGATCCGGTCGATCCGTGCCGCTACCGCGGCAAGCCACCGGCCGCGATCCACGTCGAGCACGCCACCCGGCGGGGTACGGGCAACCGCGTCTTCCAACTGCTGGGCGGCCAGCACCTCGTCGTCGCCGGTCTGCGCCTGCTCCCACCACGCCCGCCACTCCACAGACGCCAGGCCGGCAAAGGCCACCACCGCCTCGGTGTACGCAGTCCGCGCCGACGTGATCTCCTGCTGCGCGGCCAGCGTCAACCGGCCCGCACCGACCGCCCGTAACACCGCCACCTGCTGCAGCCCTACCGCCTCCGCCGCATGCGACAGATCCACCGCCGCGCGGATCTGGTCAGCGATGTCGGCTGGCGCCCCACCCGCCTGCGCTACCGACTCGCGTGACGCGATGATCGACGCGATCACGATCCGATAGGCGAAGGCAACCGCCGACGATGCCGGCGTGCCCGCCTGCACCTGTTTGCGCAACGGGCCGAGCAACCCGAGCTGGTCGTCGATGCGATCCAACAGGCCCGCCGCACCCGCCGGCACCGACGACAGCTGCGAGCGCACCTGCCGGTACCGGCCGGCCGACTGGTCCGTGGCGGCGATCTCCTGCAAATAGGCGTTGTTCTGGCTCGGCCCCGCACCGGCCGATAACACGGCCACAGCCGCGGCCCGTTCCGCCTGCAACCGATGCGTCAGATCACCCCCGGCAGCCGCCACCGCCACCAAGGCCCGCAACCCGTCCGCCCGCACCGCCTGCCCAGCCGTCGTCACCAACGCCAAGCCGGCGAACGCCACCACCGCCACCAACGGCACGGTCACCAACACCGCGAGCTTCCTGGTGATCCTCACCGCGCCCCACCCGCCAGTGGGCGGACCGTCGGACCGGTGCTCCCAGTCGCTACCCGTTCGGCATAGGCGCTTGCGGGTTCCGACTCACTGCGCAGGTGCATGTCATCGAGAGCGGTCCTGATCCGCGACCATCCTCGGTGGCTCGCCGCGATCGGCTGCTCGCCGTGGCCGCAGCACGCGATCCGACCGGGGGTGTCTGGATCGTCTGCGGCGATGACCGTCGTAGAGTGACCACCGTGAGCACTGAGACTGGTTCCGTACGGATCGGCACCCGGGGAAGCCCAATGGCGTTGGCGCAGGCGCGTCGGGTGGCTGCGATGTTGCCCGCACCGAGCGAGCTGGTCACGATCACCACTCATGGCGATCAATGGATGGGGCCGCTGGCCGCCGCGGGTGGCAAGGGCGCGTTCGTCCGGGAGATCGACCGGGCGCTGCTGGCCGGTGAGATCGACCTCGCGGTGCACTGCCTGAAGGACATCCCCGGCGACATACCGGTCCCCGACGGCCTGGCGTTCGCCGCATACCTCGACCGCGAGGACGTCCACGACTGCGTGGTCACCGCAGACGGGCGCAAGCTCGCCGACCTGCCCGCCGACGCCACGGTGGGCACCAGCTCGGTGCGGCGCCGGGCCCAGCTGGCCCGCCACTGGCCACACCTGCAACTCGCGCCGATGCGCGGCAACGTCAACACCCGCCTGGCCAAGTTGGACCGCGGCGAAGTCGATGCGTTGATCCTGGCCGTGTCCGGCCTGCACCGCGTCGACCACGCCGACCGCATCGGCGACGTACTCCCCGTCGAGACGATCATCCCGCCGGTCGGGGCCGGCGTCATCGCGCTGCAGGTCCGCGCCGATGACGCCGCGACCCGAACCCTGGCCCAGCGGCTCAACCATGAGGAGACCGCCCGGGCCGCCACTGCGGAACGGGCCATGCTGTGGGCGCTGCGCGGGCACTGCCACAGCCCGATCGCCGGGCACGCCGTCCTCGACGCCGACGGGCAGCTGACGCTGCGGGGTGCGGTGTACAGCCCGGACGGCGCCACCGCCCTGGAGGCCAGCGGGTCCGGGCCGGCCCTCCAAGCTGCCGCGATCGGTGAGGACGTCGCCGCCGACCTGCTCGGCCAGGGCGCCCGCCGGCTCATCGACGCCATCGCGCACTGACCGGCGGGCGGCCACGACCAGGCCGGACGACCAGCGCATGAGGGTGACGACCAGGTCCGGCTCGGCGACGATGTCGGCCAGGAACGCGTCGACGCGCGGCTGGTGGTCGGCCGGCCAGGTCGGCTGCGGAAGCAGGTCATCGCCGACGTACAGCGCACCTGGCGCCAGCTGTGCCAGGAGGAGGCGGCGGTCGAGGAACTTGCCCGGCCGGCAGTCGACGTAGGCCAGATCGAACGGTGGGCCGTCGTAGGCGGTCAGCCACCGGTGCGCGTCGTCGAGCACGAGTTCGGCTCGCGGATCGTCGCCGATGACGCCGCGGGCCACCGCATGCGTGGCCCAGTCGACTTCGACGGTGGTCAGCCGCGCGGTCGGGTCCATGCCGGCCAGCAGCCATGCGGTGCCGACGCCGGTGCCGGTGCCCAGCTCCAGGATGCGCCCGCCGGGCTTCGACGCGGCCAGGGTGCGCAGCAGGGCGCCGGTGCGGTCTTCGCAGGCCATCGCGAACCCGACGTCGACCGAGCATTTCTGCGCCGCTAGCACGGCGGCGGGCATGTCGAACGGCTCGTCGATCACGCCGGTCCCCGTTCGGACCTGTTCTGCTCGCGCAGGTGGGCCGCGACCTGGGCCGCGCCGTAGGTCATCACCAGATCCGCACCGGCGCGGCGCAGATACCTGAGGTACTCGATGTAGATCGCGCCGCCAGCACCGGCCAGCATGCGGTGCTCCCCGGACACGCTGAACGCCGTGAGGGGTACACGCGTCTGTTCCCGCAGGCAGGTCAGCAGATCCACCGCCATCATCGCCGGCTGCACCAGCAGCGAGTCGGCGCCCTCGTCCAGCCAGCGATGCGCGGTGTCCAGGGCCTGGCCGAGGTGGCAGGCGTCGATCTGCAGCCCGCGCCGGTTGCCCCGATCCGGGTTGGTGTGCATGGCGTCCTTGTAGAGGCCGAACAGCGCCGAGTTGAAGATCACTGACGGGGTGACGCCGACGTCGGGATACCCGTCCGCGTCGAGCGCCTGCCGGACGGCGCGCACGGAACCTTCCAGGACCGCGGCGGGCCCGACGATGTCGGCACCGGCAGCGGCGTGGGCGACGGCCATGGCGGCCATCAGCCCCCAGGTGGCGTCCAGGTCGACCCGGCCGGCTGCGTCGAGTAGCACGCACTCGCCGGTGTCGGTCCACGCACAGCCGCAGACCTCGGTCGCGATCACCATCCCAGGCGCTGCCCGGCGTACCGTGCGGATCGCCGACACGAGCAGGTTGTCCGCAGCCAGGGCCCCAGCGGCGTCGGCGGTCTTGTGCTCGACGTAGCAGAACAGCTTGACCGCCCCGATGCCGGACTCCCACAGGTCGTCGACCAAGCCGGGTAGGTCGGCGTGCGACACGGCCGTGGGCAGGTCGACGTACTCACGCGGATCTCGGCGGTCCGGCTGGACCAGCACCGGCGCGATCAGGCTCGCTGGGGTGAGCCACTCCCGGTACAGCCAATCCCGCACCCTGGGCCTTGCTCGCAGCGGGTGGGCGCCGATGACCTCCGCCAGCGGGCGAGCCGGCCCGCCCGCAGCCGACACCGCTGGGTGTGTTGCGGCGGTCATCGTGGCCTCCACTGGTCGACGTCATGGGCAGCGCCGAGACGGGCGGCCATCGACTCGCTCTCCCACGCCGGGCCAGTCACGGGCACCGCGGCGACGCGGCGAATGTGTGCGGCCGAGAACGGCGGCGGACGCAGGTACCGGCGCCGCAGCAGCGCGCGGACCTCGCGGGCGACCAGGCACGCTTCCCGGTCCATGCCGCAGATGCACAGCCCGTTGCGCTGACAGCGATGCTGGGCGAGAACCACGCGGTCCAACGCCGGGGAGGAGCCATCGAAGCCGTCGATGCGTGCGTTCGTGCGTGGCATCTCTCTGCTCGCCTTCCCTGACTGGGCACCGCTCGATCAACACACCGTCGCAGGTCACGCATGCCGGGCGCAGCGCCGCGAATGGGTCCCGTCGCAACCCATTGATCCACCGCGCTGAGCAGCGAAAACGCGAGAACAGCGGTGGGAAAATTCCCATCGGTGGCATCGACCGGCTCCCACCGACTGGTGACGGATCGGCCTTGGCCGGGCTACGGTGCGTCGTGCAAGGCCCCGTGCCCCGACGGCGGGCCAGATCAACGCCGCTACGAGGTGACCTGCGATGCCGACACCGCCCAAGGCCGGCTCCAAGGCCGAGATTGGCCACCTGCGCCGACGCATGCGCGCACTCGACGCCTCCACCGACGCCATCGCGGCCGAGCTGGGCCGCCAGCACGGCCTGCGTCCACGACAGGCATACCGGCTCGCGCACGGCTGGGACCAGACCGAGGCCACCGCCGAGTACAACGACCTCGTGCAACGCCGCGGACCGGAGCACGACGGACGCGACAGCATGACCCCATCGCGCATGTCGGAGTACGAGCGCTGGCCCACCTCGGGCCGCCGCCCGTCGCCATACGTGCTGCGCACCCTCGCCGAGCTGTACTCCACCACCGTCGACCGGCTGCTCGACCATGCCGATCTGCAGGCCCTCAGCCCGACAGAACGGGCCGCGCTGACCGCGCCCGACCTGGGGCGGGCGCCCAGCACCGCCGTAGCGGTTCGAGACGTTAGCGGCACCATGGAATGTGAACGCGTCATCCGGCGCCGACGCCGCGACGCGCTCGTCGAACTGATCCGGGCCGGTGGCGGCCCGGACAACGACCTGGAGGAGTTCATCGTGGCCTCCGCCGAACAATCCGCCGAGGCGGCCCTGTGGGCACAAGCCCACGGCATCGGAGAAGCCAACCTGCCCATCCTCCGAGACCAGCTCGCCGCCCTCGTCGAGCAGTTCGAACACACCGCTCCCCGGCAAATGCTCGGACGGGCATTGGTCGTCCGTAACCGGGCGCTGGACCTGCTCGACGACCGGCAACCAACCGCCGACCAGCTCCGCGACCTCAACACCGTTGCCGGCACCGCCTGCGCGCTGCTCGCCTGGATGTCCGGCGACCTGGCCCAACACCACGCCGCCCTCACCCACGCCGCCTCCGCGTGGGTCTTCGCCGACCGCGCCAACCAGCCGCTCCTGCAGGCGTTCGTCCGCACCGTCCAGGCCAAGAGCGCCTACTGGGCGAACCGGGTGGGCGAGTCCGCCGACCACGCCCGCGACGGGCTGACCTACCTCACCGCAGACACCACCAGCACCGTCGGCGTCCTGCTGGCCAGCATGCTGGCCCGAGCCGAGGCCCGGCTCGGCCACCCCGACCCGGCCGGCGACGCGCTGCGACATGCGCAAGCCGAACGCGACCGCGTCGGCAACCCAGCCGAAGCCGGCGGCCTGTTCGCCTGCAGCATCGTCGGGCAAGCCTGCTTCGCCGCTGGCGCACACCTGACCCTCGGCGACCCCACAGCCGCGCTGGCCGCCGCAGACGACGCTGAAGACGCTTACACCCACGCCGTCGCCGCTGGCGGGAAACCGGCCTACCGCAGCATCACCATGGCGCGCATCAACGCCCTCACCGCCCGCCTGCAGCTCGGCCAGCTCGACGGCGCATGCACCACCTTCGACCGAATCGCCGAACTGCCCGCCGAACGGCGGATACAAACCTTTGTCCAACGACTCAACCGGGCAACCACCACGCTGGACTCCCACCGCTACCGCAGCGACCCAACCGCCCGCGGACTTCGCAACGACATCGACGACTTCCGGCGCGCCAACGCCGCGCGGATGCTGCCCAGCGCCGGGTCTTAGCAGCAACACTTCAAGCTCCGAACGGCAGCGCGGGTTTCGTCGCTGCTGACGGGCAGAGCCCGCTCCCAGGTGGACCTCACTCCGGTCGACCCACCGGACGCGCTATGAGCCGCTGCCGGCTGGCCCTGACCGCCGCCTATGGAAAAGACCGGAATGCCGCTGGGCCAGCCGGCGGTCGGGCCAGACTGATCCCGCGACTGACGGGAAGCCGTCCAGCCCGACCACTCTCCGGCAATCACCTCGATGGTCAGCGGCGATGTTGGCTCGCCCCGCCGCGGTACCGCCGGGATCCGAACGACCGCCCGCCGTTCACCCACCCGCGCAGCCTTCGTGGCGGTACACAGGCAGGGACTCAAGTGGCCAGCGGTCGATCGGCGAGTGCGGTCGTGTTTGCCGACAGCAGGCACTCCGTGCGGACACCAAAACGTGCGGGTACATAGAGCACGAGACGATGCCGGCATCACCTTGCGCCGGTTCATGGACGCAGCATGGAAACGCATAGTCACACGGGCCCGACCACGGCTGGCCCTCACGCGCGATCCCGCCCCAGGCTCAGCAGCCGGTACGTTGTGGCTGCGGCCCATGCGACGACGGTCAGTGGTGTCGTTCACCGTCGGCACCACCGATGCGTCAGCCCGCGGCGGTGCACTATGTCCTGTTGCCATCGCACCTCCCGGCGGGTCGGCGGTACCGGGACGGCCCGGCTGAAAGCTCGGTCCATCCCGCGTTGTGTGGGTGTGGGTGCGACACCTCGCTGTCCCGGCCCTTCGCCCGCGCTGCCGGTGCTGCAGAACGTCCGGCTACGAAGCTGTTGGGGTGCCATTACTTAATTGCGCGAGGGTCGATGTCGACCAGAGGTGACAGGTCGCGCTGACAAATCATTGACACGCACAGCCGGTGATTGCCGTGCACGGCGCGCGGGACCCCGCCTGGGCGGCCGGCTAGGCTCCTGCGACGTGCGGACACACCAGGGCGACGAGGCTGGCGTCGGCAATCTCGTTCGAGAGGTCGAGGTCAAGTACCAGGTCCTGGACGTCGAGGCGCTGCTCGGTGTGCTGGCGGCGCGCGGGGTGACGTTGTCTGCACCCGTCCACCAGGACGATCAGGCGTACGCGCCGGACGGTTGGGCGTACGGGCAGTCCAAGATCGGTGTGCCGTTCGCGCGGCTGCGGACGGAGAACGGCCGTCACCTGTTCACGGTGAAGACGCCGGTGGACAACGAGATGGCCTGTACCGAGCACGAGTCCGAGGTTGCCGATCGCGAGCAGGTACACGGCGCGGTCGTGGCGATGGGCTTCTGCCCGACGGTGAGGATCGTCAAGACACGCCGAACGGCCGTGTTGGGCGAGCTGTCCTTGTGCCTGGACGACGTCGAGCACGTCGGCATGTTCCTCGAAGTCGAACGGCTCGTCCTGCACGGCGAGTCGGGCGAGGCCGAACAGAGCCAGCTCGACGAGTTTGTGCGCTCGTTGGGCGTACATGTCGAGCGGACCAGCGACACCTACGACTCGCTGGTGCGGGCCGCCCAGCCCGAGACGCTCCTGGCCTGACGGCAGGTGCCGTCACACGTCGCGCGGTGTTGATCTGCGACAATGGCCCGACAGCGTGTGATCTACGGGCCAGGAGGCTGCGATGATCACCCCTGAGGCCATCGCGGAGGCGCGTCGGCAGCTGGGCAGGCAGCTGGCCGCGCTGCGCAAGGCGGCCGGTTACAGCTCGCAGCACGATCTGGCGCCGCTGACGTTCTATGGCCGCAGCACGATCGCCAACGTCGAGACGGGACGCCAGCACGCCGGCCGCGCCTTCTGGCAGCGATGCGACGAGGTGCTCGGCACCGGTGGTGTGCTCACCGCCGGCTACGACGAGATCGAGGCCATGGTGGCCCGCCAACGCGACGAGGCGGTCCATGCTTTCCCGGCCAACCGGTCCGGAGTCATCGGGCGTGATCGGCGGGACGATCGGCCGGCTGGTGGGCCTTGCTGGACCCCTGATCTCGGCCAAGCGCTTCGTGAGGTGATGGCGCTGTGGGACGAGGAGCCCGCCGCGGGTGCGGATGAGGCGATCGACGTCGCGGCGGCCGGCGAGGTGGCGTTTCGGTGGCTGGTCGCCTCCCGAGACCGCCTTGCCACCCAGGGCGTTTCACGGCACCGCGTCGGACGCTCCGACGTAGAGCGGCTGCGCGCGGTCCGTCGGACGCTCAAGGCGGTGGACAACGCCCACGGAGGCGGTGCGGCCCTGCCCATGGCTATCGCCTACCTGCGGCGCGAGGTCCGGCCCTTGCTGGACGGTCGCTACGACGACGGCACGAGCGCCGCGTTGTTCGGAGTCACAGCGGAGCTGATGCTCGACGTGGGCTGGATGGCCTACGACAACGCCAACCACCGTCTGGCCGCGGACTACATGGGTCATGCGTTGCGGCTATCCCACGCCGCGAATGACCGCCTCTTGGGTGGTCGGGTGCTGGCGGCCATGAGCCATCAGGCGCTGCATCTCCGGCAGGTCCGTTTGTCGGTGGATCTTGTCCGTGCGGCCCGGGTAGGAACGCAGCGCATCGTGACGCCGCGAGCCCTGGCGATGTTCGCGGCGATGGAGGCGATGGCGCAGGCGGCGGACCAGGATCCGCGGCGGTTCAACGACGCGTTGGGTACCGCCGAGAAGGCGTTGGCGCAGGCTGGATCGGATCACGAAGATCCGGACTGGCTGGACTTCGATGAGGGCGGGCTGTGGGGCCACGCGGCACAGGCGTACCGCTATCTCAACAACGGCGAGGAGTGCGAACGCCATGCGCAGCGCGCGACCGCGCTGTACCTGGACGAGCACGGCCGCACCCGCGCCCAACGACAGGCCATCCTGGCGGCCGGTCAACTGCGATGCGGCGATGCCGAACAGGCTGCGGCCACCGGCGTGCGTGTGGTTGCCACGGCGTGGGGGTTGACGTCCCAACATGTTGATCAAGAGATTGTCGTGTTGGCTCGGGCCGTGCGGCGGACTAGGTCGAAGTCGGCGACATGCACGAGTTTCCTGGACCAGGCGCGCGAGTATCTCGCCTCCCGCGCCTCGCCTTGACCGTCACCGGTTGAGAACGACCTGGAACGCCTCGGCCAGCCGCCCTTCGGACAACCCGGCGGCGGCGGTGTTCGCGGCGATACGGCCGCGCAGGTGATCTGCGACGTTCTCGCGGTGCCCGGTCTGGCTTTCATGGGTGCCTACGGCCGCTACCTTGCGGTCGAAGGTCTCGGTGATGTCGACGTAGTGGTTCGCCTGCGGGCTGTTGATCAACCAGATCTCGTCGACGGTCCACGCGTCGAGGCCCTCGTGTTCGCTGAGGAAGGGCAGCGCGAATGGGTTGCCGGCGTCGGGGTACACCGCGTGCAGGGTCAGCGTGCCGGTGGCCAGGTGATCGGGGTGGCAGGAGCGGAACCGCTGCCAGTTCCACTCCGGGCTCCAGGTGATGACCCGCTGCGGTCGCACCCGGCGGATAGTGCGCACCAACTCGACGTGCACCTGATGGTTGGACGCTAGAAGGCCGCCCTCGTTGCGACCCAGGAAACGCACATCGGTCACGCCGAGCAGGGCCGCGGCTCTCAGCTGTTCGTCGCGGCGGATCCGCGGGATCTCCGGGCGGGGCACGCTTGGGTCGAAACCGCCCGCCTCACCGTCGGTGAGTACCAGGTAGGAGACCTCGACACCGGCGGCCGTCCACGTGGCGATGGTGCCGCCGGCCCAGAACTCCGCGTCGTCTGGGTGAGCGATGACGGCCAGCGCACGTTGCAGGTCCGCCGTTTCCGGATCGAGCATGTGGTCCACCTCGTCCGCGTGAGCCAACGAGGTGACCTTACCGTGGCCTGGGCGAGGATGATCGTTTAGAACAAGGTGCCTGCGCCAGCGAGTCCGGACGAGTCGGCCGCCCGTCGGGTAACGGCCGGTAGGTCGAGGGTGAGGGCAGCCGCGGCGTGGTCGGTCAGCTTGAGTTCCCGGGGTTCGTGCAGGTAGGAGCAGGCGGCAATGCGTCCGGTGAGCGTGGCGCCGACGTGGAAGTAGTCGAAGCGGTAGCCGTTGCCGGACCTGCCGATCCAGCTGTGTGCCTGCACGCCCGGGGAGCAGTGCTGATGAGCGTCGACCAGGCCGTGATCTTCGAGGGTGTCGAGCATCTGGTACTCGAAGGGCAGGAAGCCGGGATAGGGCGGTTGGTGGTCGCGGGTGATGACGTTGTAGTCACCGCTGAGCACGAGGGAGCCCCGCACGGTGTCGGGGAAGCGGTCCACGGCGGCGAGCAGTGAGGTGACGAAGTCCCGTTTGCGGGCGAGCTTGTCGGGGGCCCGATCACTGGAGGGCACGTAGATACCCACCACGGTCAGCTCCGGTCGGCTGTCGATGGTGGCGGCGGCCACCCGGCCCGGCAGGCTCACGCCGGCGACAAGGTCGGGCCGGGCGACGAGAGGAACACGGCCGACCAGTGCCACGCCCCGGTCGGCCGGGTCCGGGGTGTGGATCACGTCCAGGCCGGCGCGGCGGCACTGGTCGAGCAGGTGTGCCGTGCCGTCGCCGGCGCTGGTCTCGGTGAGGATGAACACGTGCTCGGGCCGGCCGTCGAGCCAGCGCAGCAGTGCCTTGGCGCGGGGCAGGGCGGCGGCCTGGATGTTGAGGGTCAGCAGGGACAGCACAGCGCTCCGGCCAGGTTCGATGGGTCCAGCCGGTCGAGGATATCGGCGACCACATGATCGGGGTCCTTGCCCCGGCAGTCGATGGCGTGTTGTTGCCAGTCCTGGCGGCGCAGGAACGCGAACGCCTTGCGGTAGAGCTCCAGCTCCTTGGTGGGGGTGCCGGTGAGTTCCAGCCGAGTCAGTGCCGGACGCCGCGCCAGCCGACCGGCGATGACGTTCGGGTCGTCCTCCAGGTAGAACGTGGTCGCGGGAAGGACGTAGCGGTTGTAGCTCCAGACCTCGCGCAGGTCGAGCCCGTCGAGGCACTGCAGCACCAGCGAGGACTGCACGTACCGATCGGTGACGACGTGCCGGCCATCGTCCAACGCCGGGATGATCTCCACCTCCACGTGGGCGGCCCGGTCGGCGGCCAGGGCCAGGGCCAGCGCACGGCCCTGCAGGACGGACTCGGACCGGCGCAGCAGCCAGCCCAACGGGGTGTCTGTGGGCTCGCTGGTCAGGTGCACAGGTCTGCCCGTGCGGACCTGCAGCTGGGTGGCGAGCCGGATGGCGATAGTGGTCTTGCCGACGCCGTTGGGACCCTCGACCGCGAGGAACGCGCTGGTCACGGTCGTCCGGCCAGTCGCGGCAGGACTGGCAATCGCCTGCCGTGCGGTACTACCGGGCACTGTTCGGTGTCCACCTCGCCGATGACCTGCCCGCGGGAGACCAGTGCGGCCGGGCAGCCCTTGCCGCACACGTCGGTGAGCTGGCAGGAGCCGCAGACGGGGTTGGCGCCCACGGTGAACCTGTCGTGGAAGTCGTAGGCGTCGAGCGCGTCGGCGACGTCCTCGTCGAGGATGTTGCCGACCAGGAAGTCGGTATCCGGGTAGCGGGACTGCGGGGTGCGGGCGGCGAAGACAAGGTACGGGCAGACGCCGACGGTGCCGTCGACGAACACGTAGATGATCTTTCCCGCGTCACAGCCGCCCAGCGGTTTGTCGTCATTCGGAAACCGGATGTGCACCAGGTCGAGCTGGCCGGCGAAGCGCCTGGTGACGGCGTGGATCGCGCGCATTGTCTCCTCAGGGGCAGCCAGACGGCCCTGGCTTCGCACACCGCGACCAAACGCCGACAGGGGGTTCATCAGCACGTACTGCGCGCCGATCTCCACCGCGAACGCGCACAGGTCAGCGAACTCGTCCGGGTTGGTCAGCGCGTTCGGCGTCGATAGCAAACCCTGGAGCAGACCGGCGTCACTGAACCTACGGGTGGTTTCCACCGTGGTCGCGAACGACGACCGGTCGCCGCGGAACTTGCCATGGCTGGCCGCCCGGAACCCGTCGAAGGACACGTTGACGTGCACGTCGCCCAGCTCGGCCAGATACGCGATCTGGGCGTCGGTGGTCCGGGTGGCGTTGGTGCAGATCCCGACCGGCAGCCCGGCACCGACGACAGCCCCGCAGAAGTCCAGGATGTCGGGGTGAACGAACGGCTCCCCGCCGGTGAGCGTGAGCCGGGCCACGCGCGCTTCGATCAGCCGGGGCAGCACCAGATCGGTGAACGCGTCGATGGGCATGTCGCCGCCCACGGCCGTGGAGGACACGAAGCAGTGGGCGCAGTGCAGGTTGCAGCGCTCGGTGATCTGCACGAGTGCCTTACGTCCGGTGCCGCCGACCGACGTGCGGAAGTAGCAGCTGCTGGCGTGCGTGTCGACGATCAGCGGTCGTGTCACGGGGCGCTCCTGGCTGGCGGGCGGTCGGCAACGTATGCGCGTCCGCGACCTGCTGACGGTTGCGGTGGCGGGCGGCGACCCGTGTCCCATTGGGGTGCGCCCCGCTGACGAGCCAATCTGTATGTTGTCCGGGTGGCATGCCGCGAGTAGGCACGCGAGCGCTGGAACCTGAACGATCCGGCCCATCGCGGGCGGCCAGAGTGCTGAGATGGACGGGTGGTCACTCCTGCCTCCTGGTGCATCGCCCGAGGCATCCGGCCGTTGGGACCTGAGCTAATGTCGCCACGCCCCGTGTCGGACAGTGGCGACACCGAAGACTGACAATTCATTGACAAGCCGGACAGGGGACGGACCGGAGACGGCCATGATCACTCCGCAGGACATAACCGCTGCGAAGGAGGCCCTGGGGGCCCAACTCGCCGCGCTGCGCCGCGCCGCGGAGGCCAACCAGCGCGCCCTCGCGACGCTGGTGTTCACCTCGCGCAGCAGCATCGCCAACATCGAGCGCGGCCGTCAGCTGGGGACCCGCGACTTCTGGCAACGCTGCGACGACGTCCTCCGCGCCGATGGGGCACTAGTCCGGGGGTACGACGAACTACGCGCGCTGGTGATCCGGCAGCGAGCCGAGACCGTCTCCGTCGCCGCGACACAGGCGGCGAAGGTCCGCCAGGACATCGGCGCCGACGGTCCGTGCAGCACATCCCAGGATGATCTGCCCGAGCGGCATCACAACGCCGAACTCGCTGTCGTGCTCGACGGCCTGCGATCTGCCCTGACCGTGTACCGGCCGGTCAACGGGCCAGCGGGCAGCGGCCGACCACTGTCCGCCGTCCTGGCCGCCACGGTCGGGCTGCATGAGGCATATCAGCGGGCGGATTATGGCGGGGCCGCCCTCATGCTTCCAGCGGTTCTCGACGATGCGCAGGCGTTGGTGCTGGCGTCCTCCGGTGCCCGCCGCCAGCGGGCCCTGCGCGCACAGGCTGGTGCCTACGTCGCTGCGTCGAAGCTGGCCAGCAAAGCAGGGGACGGCCAGCTCGCCTGGCTGGCCGCCGACCGCGCGGCCACCGCAGCCGGGCTGGCCGACGCGACAGCTTTGTCGGCCGTGGCCGCCTACCAGGCCGCCTGCGCACTCCTGCGCCTTCCCGGCAGACTGTCCGACGCGGAAACCATCGCGGTCGCAGCCGCCGCAGATATCGGCCCGACTGCCACCGGCGACGACGCCGATCTGCTGTCGGCCCGCGGATCGCTGCTGTTACTCGCCGCTCTGGTCGCCGCGCGCCGCAACGACGCACAGGCCGCGCGGCGGTACCTGACCGAGGCCGCCAGCGCCGCCGAGCAACTCGGTCGCGACGACAACCGCCTGTGGACGGCGTTCGGACCGACCAACGTCGTCATCCACGAGATATCCGTCGCCGTCACCCTCGGTCAACCGGACGAAGCGGCCAAGATCGGCGAAATGCTGGACACCTCGCGAATACCCAGCATCTTGGTGGGCCGGCGAACGCAAGTCCACCTCGACCTTGCCGCCGCATGCGCGCAACAACCAGACGGCGACGCGCTGGCGGTCTTGCACCTACTGGAAGCCGAACGGGTAGCCCCGCAGACGGTGCGCGTCAACGCCACGGCGCGGTCGTTGCTGGCCAGGCTGCTCACCCGGGAGCGGCGCGTGGTGACCCCCGGGCTGCGTCCGCTCGCCAAGCGCGCAGGAGTAGCCGCCTGACCATGGACGCGTACTCCCGGACCACTGGCCAGGTTCTCTACCTGGTCGTCTGCGCAGCACCGCCGGCGCGACGCATCGGCGAGCTGGTCGAACTGACCCAACGCCTCGGCTGGACCGTCTGCATCATCGCCACACCACAGGCCGCCGAGTGGGTCGATGTCGACGGCCTAGCACACCAAACCGGCTACCCGGTCCGGTCGACCTACAAACACCCCGACGACCCTGACGTCCTTCCACCTGCAGACGCGATCGCGGTGGCGCCAGCGACGTTCAACACGATCAACAAATGGGCGGCTGGCATCAGCGATACCTTCGCCTTGGGCATCCTCAACGAGGCCCTCGGCCTCGGCTTGCCCATCGTCGTTTCTCCCTACGCCAAGCCGCCCCTCGCGGCCCACGCGGCCTTCGCCCGCAGCCTGCAGTTTCTGCGTGACAGCGGCGTCACCTTGACGGCGACCGAGGCAATTCGTCCAGACAGGCCCGACGAGCCGTTTCGCTGGTCCGCGGTAACCGACGCACTGCCGGGCTGAACGAGCCCACAGCTGCAGGTTGATCGCGGCGCCAACCGGCCGCCTGCCCACACGAGCATCGCCCTCGGAACGACCGTGACGTCTCGACCGTTGCTGGCTCGAACGAGGCGGAGCGCTCGCCGGCCGGCGTGATCCGGGCGCTACCAGCGACCTCCACCTGCCCCATAGCCGTCGGAGTCGACAAGCTAGCGATAGCTCGGTGCCGCGGTCCGGTTGATCGTTAACATGGCAGTGTCAAAGAATTGTTTGTGACACGTTGGCCCGTTGCCGACACGCCCCGACCTGGGCTGTGATGCATCCTGTCACCACTGCTGACGGTGACGCTGCGAACACTCGGTTCACCTCTCTGTGGGAACTGGTGCTGCTGAGATGATCGTCAACGGCGAAGCGGAGATCACGTCTTGGTGAGCGCACTGGAAGTCGCCGAACCAGGTGCTGCATCAGACGCCCTGGACGCCGTGTCCTGTCAGATCCAGGGCGTTAATGGCATGTCCGGAGCAGTCGAGCCGGCGGGTGCCCTTGCCGCCCGCCGTGCATTGGGCCGGCAGCTTGCTGCTCTGCGGGACGCTGCTGGCCTGACGCAGCATGACCTGGCGCCTCTGGTGGGCTACGGGCGGAGCACCGTCGGCACTGTGGAGATCGGCAAGCAACGGGTGCCGCGCCGGTTCTGGATTCGCTGCGACGAGATCTTCGCCACCGGCGGTGTGCTGACCGAGGGGTACGACCGCATCGAGGCCGTGGAGCGGGGGGCCGCCCGGGCGAACGCTCGGGGTCTTGAGGACGCCAGGTCTGCCGACCTTGCCGGCGGTACGCTCCGGGCGCCGGTCGATGTCGATCCTGACCTCGTGCTGCATTGGACCGGGATGCTGCGGGTGCTCGCCGCGTCGCACAACCTGTTCGGTCCTCGCCAGATTCACGACGCGGTGTGCCGGGAGTCGGCGGTGGTCCGCCGGTACCGCCGCGAGGCGCTGGGTGGGGTGAAGACCGGGTTTCTCGGGGTCGAGGCGCGGTGGGCGGAGTTTGCGTCGTGGACGGCGAACAACGTCGGTGATCGGCAGGCTGCCGCGTTCTGGCTCGATCGGGCGTTGACGTTGGGCCGCCGCGCGGGCGACGGCGCGCTGGTCGCGTATGTGTTCATGCGCCAGGCGCAACAGGCCGCCGACTATCTGGATGGTGCCCGGGCGGTTGGGCTGGCGGAGACCGCCGGCGCCGCGGCCGCGCTGACCGACCGCGACCGTGCGCTGTGCGCGATCCGGCAGGCGCAGGGACATGCGCTGGGGGCCGACCGTGTCGCCTGCGCCGCTGCGATCAAGACCGCCTACCGGCTTGTCGCCCGCGCGGACGACACCGGCGTCGACGAGGATCCCGACACGATCGGCCGGCACTGTGGCCTGCCCTACGTGCAGGCTCATGAGGCGTATTGCCAGCTCCGGCTGGGTCATCCTGCAGACGCGGTCCGCATTCTGGAGGAGATCGTTACCGGGTGGCCGGCCGACTACCGGCAGGACGAGGGCCTGGCCCGTGCCTGGCTCGCGCTGTCCTACGCGGCGGCCAACCGGTCCGCCGAGGCGGGTGTGGAGGGCAGCCGGGCCCTGGCGTTGACGACCGTCACGTGGTCGGCCCGCACCATGCGAGCGTTGGGCCAGCTAGACGCCCGGCTGGCCATCACGTCGGCCACCGCCGAGGTCATGCAGTTCCGGATGGCTTTCTCCATCGCCGCCGCTACGAACAGAATGTGATCGTGGACTTCATCACCACCGCGACGACCGCGGACGAGGCGAACCGGGCCGCTGCGGTGGCCATGCTGCCGGTGGGCAGCTTCGAGCAGCACGGCGCGCACCTGCCGCTGGCCACCGACACCATCGTCGCCAGCGCCGTTGCCCACGCCGTCGCTGCCGCCCACGACCTGCTCCTGCTACCACCCATCACCGTCAGCTGCTCCCAGGAGCACGCCGGATGGCCCGGCAGCGTCAGCATCCGGTCAACCACCCTCGCCGCGATCATCGGCGACATCGCCGACTCGCTGCGCCGGGCCGGCGTGGACCAGCTTGTCGTGGTCAACGGGCACGGTGGCAACTACGTGTTGTCCAACATCGTGCAAGAGGCCAACGTCAGCCGCCTGCGCATGGCCCTGTACCCGGGCCGCCACGACTGGGACACCGCCCGCCACGCCGCGGCCCTGGCCAGCAGCGGCCACGACGACATGCACGCCGGCGAGATCGAAACCTCGCTGCTGCTGCACCTGTGCCCCGAGCTGGTCCGCGACGGCTACCAGCACGCCGACCACCTCGCCGACCGGCCACACCTGCTGGTGCTCGGCATGCGCGGCTACACCACCAGCGGCGTGATCGGCCAACCGTCCCTGGCCAGCGCGGGGAAGGGCAAGGCAGTCCTGGACAGCCTCACCGCGTCGTTCGCCGAGACCCTGCAGCTCCTCCAACACGGCGCGGCCTCCACGCCCGACCCGCCAGGCCCGACGTAGGGCTTGGTTGCGGCCATGGTCGATCCGCAGGGCGTTGCCGCCGCGCAGCAGGCGTTGGGCGCCCAGCTTGCCCGCCTGCGGGAGGCCGCCGGCTGTACGCAGGCCGACCTCGCCGGCAGGGTCTCGACCAGCCGGAGCACCGTCGCGAACGTCGAAACCGGTCACAGCAGAGGCACCCTCGACTTCTGGACCCGCGCGGACCGGGTGCTGCAGGCACACGGTGCGCTCACCCAGGGGTACGACGAAGTCCGGGCGCTGGTCACCCGGCAGCGGCAGGAGGCCGCCCGTGCCGCAGCGGCTGCTCGCTCGGCCGCCGCCGGACAGGCCACACACCGCGCGGTGGCCCTCGCCGGCGCGGGAACCCTTGCGGATTGGAGC